>Ga0247666_1000019_pt1 | contig 111638 bp, 107 predicted proteins | sample CNK07_metaG_FD_183025 | JGI IMG/M metagenome (GOLD analysis project Ga0247666, IMG submission 183025) | Soil microbial communities from Purdue University Martell Research Forest, Indiana, United States - CNK07 | ecosystem: Environmental > Terrestrial > Soil > Temperate forest > Bulk soil...
CAACCCAGTCCACGTCATCTCCTTCTCGCGCCAGTTCCCGAAGCGTTTCTATCCGGGCGGCGATGACATTGATCCCACGCTGCCGCGCGCGGACGCTGCCTTCATCGTCGACGTCATGAACCCGTTCACGTGGCTGCGCGCGGGATGGCGGTTGCGGCGGTACGACGCCGTGATCTTCGTCTGGTGGGTGTGGCTCTTCGCGCCGGCGTATCGATTGATGATCGCGATGCTGCGTCGGCGAACGACGGTGATCCTGCAATGCCACAACGTTGGCGACAAAGAGCCGACGGCGTGGAAGCGATGGTTGACGAATCGGGTGCTGCGGCGCGCCGACGCGCTCGTTGTCCACGCCCGGACGGAAGCGGACGAAGCGTGGAAGCGCTCAGGTGGGCGGCGCGTGGTCAAGACGTTCCTGCCGGTTCACGAGTTGGGCGGCACGATCCCGTCGCGTGCGGACGCGCGTGCGACGCTCAACATCGACAACGCCGCGAACGTCGCGCTCTTCTTCGGCCACGTGCGTCCGTTCAAGGGACTCGATATCGCCTTACGCGCGTGGCGCGAACTGCATGTCGATGCGACGCTCGTCGTCGCTGGCGAAGCATGGTGGGAGCGCGCGGATGAGTACGTGCGATTGGCGGCAGAGTTAGGCCTCGCGCGAACGCAACGTAGGTCGGACTCTCAGTCCGACGACGCGAGCAGTCGGACTGGAGAGTCCGACCTACGTGAAACCGAGCGTTGCGGCGGTGTCCTCTTCGACTTCCGCTTCATCCCCGACTCCGAGATCGCCACCTTCTTCGCTGCCGCGGATGTCGTCCTCGCGCCGTATCGCATCGAAGCGCAGAGCGGCGTGGCACTGACCGCGTTCCACTTCGCGCGGCCGGTCATCGCGACGACGGTCGGCGGGTTACCTGAGGTCATCGACGGATCGAATGGCATACTCGTGCCTCCCGACGATCCAACCGCACTCGCACGCGCCGTCGACGAATTCTTCACCACGCGCGACCGCGCATCGATGGAGCAAAGCGCGGCAGCGGCAGCGCGCAAGTACTCGTGGACGGAATACGCCGCAGTGTTCGCTGCCTTAGTGGACGGGAGATGAAACTCAACCCTCGCCGCATCAAAGTCGGCCTCGAGCTGACGTCGAAGTGCAACCTCCGTTGCGGCATGTGCCCGCTGCCGGTGTTGCGTCGTCCGTATGAGGACATGGTGTGGCCGATGGTGGAGAAGGCCGAGCGCGAGATCCACGGCGCCGGGCTGAAGCTGAAATGGCTGCACGAGATGGGGGAGCCGCTGCTCTACGCGCGGATCGATGACGCCATCCGCCTCTTCCCCGAGGCGAGTCTTTCGACGAACGGGCTGGTGTTGACGGAAGAGATCGGCGCGAAGCTGCTGGCGTCGCCGCTCAAGCGGATCCGCATCTGCGTCGATTCGATCCAACCGGATGTCTATCCGCAACTGCGCACCGGCGGAGACTTCGACAAGCTCGTCGTCCTCACACGTGCGTTTCTCGATCAGGCCAAAGGACATCCCATCCGCATCGAGATTCAGAAGATGCGCTCCCGGCTGACGCTCGAAGAGACCGTCGATGACTTCCGCTCGCTCTTCGATCTGAAGAAGTACCGCAACGCACGCGTCATCGAGAAAACCTGCGAAGCGCTCGACGTCAACGAAGAGACCGATCTGCACGGCAAGTTCTACGGCTGCGTTCAGGGTGCGTTCTTCACGTGGGTCGTGATCTTCGCGGACGGCCGCGTCACGCACTGCTGCTACGACGCCCACGGCGACCAGGTTCTCGGCGATCTGAAGACCCAATCGCTCGGCGAGATCCTCGATTCGCCGCGCTTTGCCACGATGCAGGCTGCGTTCGAGAGGCGCGACTTCACGGAGCTGCCGCGCTGCGCGGAGTGCTTCAAGCATGGCGGCGAGTCGCACACGTTCAACGATGTGCTGACGCGCGTGCAGAACCTGCCAGGCGTGGCCAAGGATGTCGTCCGCAAGGTGATCGACGTGCGGTACCGATGATCCATCTCCTCAACATCATCTTCGGCCTCATCCCCACGCTCATCCTCGGCGCGAGCATCGCCGCAGGCGTCGACGACGACTCCAGTCACCGCAGGATGTTCCTGTTCGTATATGGTCTATGGGCGATCACGCTGGCGATGTGGAACTGGATGCGTTCGGCGCCTCCCGCCTGGACCATCCTCTGGCTCATTTCCGGTGTCCTCACCCTCGGCTACCTGATCGCGCGACGCTCCATGAGCGCGCCTCATCGAAAGGATTCACTATGAAGAAGATCGTCTTACTCGTTTCTCTCCTCGCCGCCGCGCTCCTCGTCAACGCAGCCAACGGCGGGAGTTTCTCGTCCGCACCGGTCGTCGATCCGTCGACCGCCATTCACGCGGTGCTCGACGCGCAAACAGCGGCGTGGAATCGCGGCGACATCGATGCCTACATGGACGGCTACGCCCGCAGCGACGACACGATGTTCGTCGGCACCGACGTCACGCGCGGCTGGACGAAAGTGCGTGACCGATACAAAGCGAAGTACGACTCGAAGGCGAAGATGGGGACGCTCGTCTTCTCCGATCTCCAGCTCCGCCCGATGAGCAACGACTACGTAGTCGTCACCGGCGCCTGGAAGCTGACGCGCGGTACCGACTCGCCGCACGGACGAACGACACTGATCTTCCATCGCCGCCCGGAAGGCTGGCGCATCGTGTACGACCATTCGTCGTGATGCGCGCTCGCTAAACCGCTTACCACAGAGGCACAGAGATCACAGAGTTACAGACGTAATCTCTGTGACCTCTGTGTCTCTGTGGTTCAAGCTTTTCTTCACCTAAAGCTAATCGGAATATCGTCCATCGTCAGCACGCCAGGCCTCGCATTCACGACGCGCGGGATCGAGTTGACGACCATCGCTGCCGTGGCGCGGTCGCCGTGGACGCCGCCTTTGATCACCATCTCCACGTCGGGCACGCCGTGCACGATCACCTTGTCCGCGGCCACCGCCTCGGCGCCGACGTACATGCGCAGCTCCAGGCTCACGTTGATCTTCCCCTTGCCGTAGATCGTCTGGTGAACGCCGGCGACCTGTCCGGCCGCGCAGGTGAGGTACTGCGTCTTCACTTCGCGCTCGGCGATGATCGGCTCGATCACTTCATCGCTCACCGATTCGAACTCGGCGCCCAGTCCGTTGCCGACCATCATCAGCGACTCGCGGAGGCCCATATGCTTGATCTTGCCCGCGGCCACGGCGGCGCGGAACTCATCGGGCGTCATGCCTGCGCCGACTTTGCGCTGCAGCGGTTCGCGCCGCGTCGATGCGTTCTGGATGCGGATGATCTCGACGGAGTCGACGCGCTGGCAGACCGAGGTGATCGTCAGCGGCAGCTTGTCCATCACGAAGCCGGGATTCACGCCCGTGCCGAGGAGGGTGACGTTGCGGGCGCGGGCCGTCTGTTGCAACTCTTCGCGAATGGCCTGGTCGAGCGGGAAGGAGAGCTCCTCGCAGGTGGAGACGACGTGGCAGCCGCGGTTGAGGAGGTCCTTGAGCTGACCGGACACATCACGAAGACGCGAGCCGGTGGAGTGGCAGACGACGTCGGGCTTCGCAGTGAGCTCGGCAGTGACTTTGACGCCGACCTCGCGATCGAGGCCGATCACTTCGCCGAGGTCTTTGCCGATCTTGTTCGGATCAACATCGACCGCGGCGACGATGCGCACCCACGGCTTGGTCAGGAGTAAACGAGCGATCTCCGCGCCGATCGGACCGATTCCGTACTGCGCGACACTGATAGGTTGAACAGGATTCATGAGCACCTCGTGAGCAAAAGTGCGCGGATTGTAGTGGATGAGGGACGCGATTGCTGTCAGAACTGCAGCTACCGTTGCCGATGCGCGAAACGTGTTTGTGTCATCCTTATAGGTGCTCCTGCACCGTTCTGCGCTCTTTCCTCGATCGTTAAGAAGGGGGCACGTCGTGAGACGCCCCTGTACCTTCGAAGCGAAGAGGAGGAAAGTAGAAGGGGGTACGCACCGCCACGGATACGCATGAGTCATCCACGCGCCCAACGCGTAGGCTCAGCATTGCGACCGGGCGGTGCGCTTCGGTCGAGACGCATACTCAGAAGCCGTCTTTCCTAAGAGTGACTATAAGGCCTGCGCAGCACCGAAGCCAGCGTGCCCCGAGGAACGGGTGGGGAGGGAAGCGATGGAATGGGTGGCCTGTGTAGGGATCGATTGGGGTGACAAGCAGCACGCGTGCATGATCCAAGCTCGAGAGGGAACCAGACAGAGCGGGGTGTTTGGGAACTCGCCGGAAGAGGTGCACAAGTGGGTACTGGGGCTGCGCGAGCGGTTTCCGAGCGGAGCGATTGTGGTGGGGGTCGAGCAGGGGCAGTGGAGCTTGATCTACGCGTTGATGGCGTACGCGTTTGTGATCCTGGTACCGCTCAACCCACGGGCATCGAAGGCCTATCGAGAGTCGCTGCGGCTAAGCGGAGCGAGCGATGATCCTGCCGACGCGGCACTGATTTGCGACTTCGTGTTGAAGCATCTTGACGAGTTGCGTGCGTGGCGGCCGGATGATGTGAGAACACGGAAGATCCGGCTCCTGTGCGAGCAGCGCCGTTCGTTGGTCGATCAGCGGACAGCCTTGACGCACGCTCTGGCTGCTGCCTTGAAAGAGTATTTTCCTCAAGCGCTGCAATGGTTTGGAGAGACGTCGCCACATCTCCGCATGTTTCTGACTCACTGGCCGACGCTCGAGCAAGCACGCCTGGCGAGTATCCGTGACATCACGAGCGCGCTGAAGGAAAGCGGGCGGCGCAAGGCATCTGCCGCAGCCCAGGAGTTGATCGAGAAGATCTGCGTCTCGGTTCCGCTCACCGACGACACAGCCATCATCGAAACTCATTCGATGTATGCATTGGCACTGGGAACTCTGATCGATTCATTGGATCAGCAGATCGCGAAATACGACAAGACGATCGCTGCCGCATGGGCGCATCATCCCGATCGCGAAGTTTTTGGATCTCTGCCTGGCGCCGGCCCGGTCATGGCTCCGCGGCTGGCCGTCGCCTTTGGTCTCGATCGAAGCCGGTTTGACGAAGCTCGAGAGCTTCAGCAGTACTCAGGCATTGCCCCCGTCACCGAAAAAAGTGGCCGGCACTGTTGGATTCATTCACGATGGGGCTTCCCCAAATTCCTGCACCAGACCTTCCATGAATTCGCGGCGGCCTCCATGCCGCATTGCGAGTGGGCAAACGCCTTCTACCACGCGCAACGGGACCGCGGCGCCGGTCATCACCAGGCCATCCGCTCACTCGCCTTCCGATGGATTCGCATTCTCTTTCGCCTTTGGAAAACCGGTCAGCAGTACGATGAAGCAATCTACCTTGACGCGCTCAAACGTAAGCACTCACCGATCGTCAATCGCTTGGCCGCCGCCTGATTTTTTGCGTCGGCCCTTGACTTAAGACCTCAGAAGGCTGAGCCGCCGAAGCCGCCGCAAGATTCGCTGCTCTCGCACCCGGCAGGCATCGGCGGCGTAGGACGGCGAAGGATCTCAAAATGCGACGATCCTGTTCGAGCGTCTCTTGATCACGATCGCTCGCGCTGAACGAACACGATTCGCGAAGTTTGAGATCCTTCGACGTCCTCCGTCGCCGAGCACGTACTGCGCGAGCTTCGCGATTCACGCTGGCGACTCCGGCGTCTCAGGATGACACCAAGCTGGAACCCGGAAACAACCCTCCGATCTCTGATCTCTCGTCGCTGATCTCTGCCTCTTCATCCTCCTCATCCACAAAGTTCGACATCCCGATCCCCGCCAATCGGTAGCGGCTGTGCGGAGGGAAGTCGAAGCGGGCGAGGAGCTCGGTGCCGATGCGGGCGAGATCGTCGCCGCTCGATGGTGGCGATTCGGGAGTCAGCCGGCGCGTGGCGGTCTTGAAGTCGCCGGTGCGGAGTTTCACGGTCACGGTGCGGCCGACGAGTTGCTTGTCGCTGAGCGCCTTCCATAGTTTCTCCGCCTCGGCGGTGATGTACGCGGCCACTTCTTCGATCGTGATGTCGGTGGGGAAGGTGTTCTCGCTCGACCACGACTTCCGTTTCTGCGACGGCACGACCGGCGATTCGTCGATGCCGCGGGCCAGCTCCCAGAGGCGCGTGCCCCACTTGCCGAAGCGGGCCACGAGCTGTTCGGTGCTGAAACCATGTAGATCGCCGACCGTGGCGATGCCCATGTCGGTCAGCACCTTCTCCGTGGCCGGTCCGACGCCCGGGATCTTGCGCACGGGCAGCGGCATCAGGAACTGCTGCACCTGGTGCGGGCGGATGACGAAGCAACCGTCCGGCTTGCGCCAGTCGCTGGCGATCTTCGCCAGGAACTTGTTCGGAGCCACGCCGGCCGAGGCGGTGAGGTAGGTCTCGGAGCGGATCTCGCGGCGGATCGTCTCCGCCGTCTCCGTCGCCGTCGGAATCCCCGTCAACTCCTCGGTGACATCGAGATAGGCCTCATCGAGCGAGAGCGGCTCGACGAGCGGGGTGTGCCGTCCGAAGATCTCGCGGATGTGTTTCGAAACCGCCCGATACTTTTCAAAGTCGGGATGAATGAACGTCCCCTCGGGGCACAGACGCATGGCCCGCGTGGCCGGCATGGCCGAATGCACGCCGAACTTGCGCGCTTCGTACGACGCCGCGCAGACCACGCTCCGCTCGCCCGGCCACCCGACGATGACCGGCTTCCCGCGCAGCTCCGGCCGGTCGCGCTGCTCGACCGAGGCGTAGAAGGCGTCCATGTCGATATGAAGGATCTTTCTCATGACGCAAAGACGCTCACGCGAAGACGCGAAGACGCGAAGTTAGAATGGCACATGCATAGCTATTCTTCGTGTCTTCGTGTGACAACAATGAACATACCGACCCCAGCGTTCCTCGTCGACCGCAATATTGTCGAGCAAAACTGCCTGCGCATGCGCGCCAAGGCCCAGGCCTCGGGTGTCTCATTCCGCCCGCACGTGAAGACGCACAAGACGATCGAGATCGGGCGGATGCAGCATGGCGGCGGCACCGGTCCGATCACCGTTTCCACCATGGCCGAGGCCGAGTTCTTCGCGGATGCGGGGTTCAGCGACATCACCTACGCCATGCCCATTGCGCCCGAAAAACTGGCGCGCGCGGCGGCGCTGGCGGCGCGAATCGAGCGGTTCAATATTCTCATCGACAGCGCTGCCGCTCTACACGCGGTAGAAGAGTTTTGCGCCGCGCATGACGACGCGCTCGACGTCTTTCTCAAGGTCGACTGCGGCTATCACCGTGCCGGTGTCGATCCCGACGATCCCGACAGCGCGCGGCTGGCCATCGCCATCTCCCGTTCGCCCGCGGTCCATTTTCAGGGACTGCTCACGCATGCCGGACACTCGTACAACGCTCACGACGTCGATGAGATCCGCCGTATCGCCGCGGAGGAGACATCGTCACTGACGCGGTTCCGCGCGCTGATCGAGAACGAAGGTCTGGCCGGCGTGGTGCGCAGCATCGGCTCGACGCCGACAACGTCCGTCGTCGAGACGTTCACCGACACCGACGAGGTGCGCCCCGGCAACTACGTCTTCTTCGACGCCTTCCAAGCCACCCTCGGATCATGCACACTCAAAGACGTCGCCGTCTCGGTGCTGGCCACAGTCGTCGGCTCCTATCCCGAGCGCGGCGAGGCGATCATCGACGCCGGCGCGCTGGCGCTATCGAAAGACACGAGCCCCGATCACCTCGATCCGACCTTCGGCTACGGCCTCGTCTGCGATGTCGCGCTCCACCCGCTAGACGCGCGCCTCGTGGCGCTGTCGCAGGAGCACGGCAAGCTCAGGATGTCCGCGCCGCCGCCGGTAGGCACGCGCCTCCGCATCGTCCCCAACCACTCCTGCCTCACCGCCGCGATGTACGACCGCTATCACGTGCTCGACGGCGACGCGATCGTAGATGAATGGCGGCCGGTGCGAGGGTGGTGAGGGTCTTTGAGCGCGAACGAGCGCCGCGCAAACGCTAATTGGAGATGTCGAATATGCTCGGGGATGGAGTAGTTCAAAGAGGCTTGCGAATCGCGCAAAGTTGGAGCCCGATGGATTGGCCGACGGTATGACACTCCTCGCCAGGATTAAGTTGTTCGAGAAACGGAGGTAACACCGCCGGGTGTCTCTCCATCACCTCGCACGCACCACAGCTTTAGACGCTTCGATTCTATCGTGTAAAGCGTACCAGTGACGTCACTGCATGACGCAGGCCGATCCCAGTTACTTGGTGAGCGTTCGGGCGTTCAGTGGTCTGGCTCTTGACGGCTTGGCGTGCCGCTTACAACCAGGAACTCGCCTCGAGCCCATTCCAAGAATGCCCAATCGTCGACAAACTGTTTGCCCGTTCGTCTTTCGGCCAGAGCGACTGCCTCGTTTCTACAACGCGTGCCGCACGTCGGCGTGCGAAAGACGTCGACATAGGTCTGCATCGGGATACGCGGGAGCGACAATAACCCGATGATAGCCCTTTCGGCCTCGGTATCCGTCCGTGCAACGTACAAGTGCTGCAGGAGGAGGTCCCTCAAGTCGCGACCGAAAGTCGCGGACTCGCAAACAACGCGTATCGCCTCGTCCGCATCGGAGCTGGGCCTGTCGTCCAGCAGATCTTCCACGAATGGTCTTGCAAGCTCTGGTGGTAACGATCGGATATGATTCACAAACACCGCACTGATGATTTCCGCCGGGTCACTTCTTCTCAAGAGTGGGTCGGCCTTGAGCAACGCGGATGCGCGTTCCAGGCGTTGTGTCAGCGAAATTGTCTCGGTTGTCCCGAGTGTATTCAGCAAACCCAGTACCTGAAGATAGGTTTGAGCATTCACAGTCTCAAATAGATACTGGCACTTCTCCAGAATGGCCCGTACCGTGCGTGCAGGTACTCGTTGATGCATGACTGATATGGCGCGAATCACATCAGGAAGCGCCAAGTCCCGTTGCTTGTCGTTTGACCAGACGGTCAAGATCGAACTGATTTCGGCCTCGAATGCAGCGGCGTTTCTACCTTCGCGTCGGGCGCTCAACACCGCATTCGACAGAGTAAAGAGCCGATATGGGCGCCCTCCGCGGTCATTACCGGTGACCGAACCGATAGTCGTATCGGGATCGGGAGGTTCTCGCACCGAAACCTCTGCATGAAGGCTCGGTACTCCATACTCGCGAACGACACGCGCCAAGTCGACACGATCTAGTCTCCGCATCAACGTCGCCTTCACGATATCAGCATCTCTGCCTTGGCACGGTGCATCTTGACTCTGGGCAATTAGGGCCAGCAGGTTGTAAGCGTCGCTGCTCGAAACGGCGTCAGCCTCGATTGCGTTGGCCGCAGAAACGGACCACGTGCAGCGTAATTCCGACGCGGGAAGATTCTGAAGTGCACGTTTGATGAGTGTGCGCTGCTGAGCAGATAGCTCCGACCTACTAAACCGCGTTGCGACGTATAGCCCATGCAAGATATCCGCAGGAGAGTGACTCGATGACACAAGTTGTAGCATGTTTGCCTTCACGCGCTCTCGGAGCGAGTTGCTGAGGTCAATCCCAAACAGAAACGAGGATCGGGCGGTCGCGTCTTTCACATTCGTCGCTCCCTCCGCTCGGGCGACCAGTACCTCGGCAATGCCTGTCTTTTCTTGAAGGCGATTGACAGCCACCGCGAGTGCCGTCCGTTCACCTACCGCCTGGGCCATGGCGTCGTTCATCGCGTCTGCTGCCGATACCTGTCGAAATGAATGAACCGGTGCCGCTCCGTAGTCCTGTGCCAACGTCCCCGACTCCAGGATTCCGCCGATTCGCTGAAGACGTCCCGTGAGGCGCGCTGCTACAGATGCCAGTCCATCGTTTGTTCCCACGCGGGCGAGGCGTACCCAGTCGGTTTCGTCGATCGCTGGCGATGAACCTGCGAACAAGTCACTGTCCATCGGAAAATCCAAGGCCTTAGACATCACGTCGGCGTCGATTCCTTCGATCTCGTGCAGCCCGCGAACCGCTGCGAGCCGAACTGGCATAGCCTCAAAGCGGCCGAGCGCGTGTTCGCGTAGCACCTCCTGACTGCGTTCTCGGAGTTCGGCATCGGCTCCAACAATGGCATGCAAAGCAGGACCGAGTTGGGAGCGAACTTGATTTGCCGCAGTCATTGATCGAAGCGCGCTCTGAAGAAAGTACAACTTTGTTTCGGGCGGTGATTCTGCGAGCATCCAAAGCGTGTCCGTGCCCGGTTCACCTGACTTCATGCTGAAGTCTTGAAGAAGCCGTTCCGCGGCTCGCTCGTATTGCAAGACGTGGCGCTGATAAACAACAACGCCAAGGATCGCAGCCACAGCAAGATAGGGAAGAAAACGCAACGTGCTGAGAGCAACAAAGCCCCGGTTCTCTCCAAACCGAAACTGACCTTTGATGCGATGCACCCAGGTTGCAAACTGTTGAGTCGGCGCTAGCAACGTCCGCCAGCGCCTCAAAACGTCGGTGCCTGCGCTACGGAAATCGGCAGCAGCGTCGCGTAATAGAATTGACGCCGTGTTCATACGCTCTTCGGTCGCCAGAACCGCGTTCGAAAGGTAGTCATGATCGAGCAGCCACACCACATCGCCAGTGTCGGCGTCCATCCGGCGGCGAAGAAGGTCCTTTGATTCCCACTCCTGGAGGATCGAACGCAGGGAGTCGCTTTGAAGGAATACAGCAATCGCGGCTACTTCCGCAAGCGTGCGTGCTCGTGTTTTCCGTGCCTCGCGATCCACCATGGTCAAGAGAATTGCTAGCGCTTCGGCCTTCGTGATGTTTGCGTGGCGCGCCGTGTTAGCAATATGCCACTCAACCTCGGAACCTTCCACTCCATGAAGCCCTCCACGGCGTTGGTACTCGCGCACAGTTAGATAGCGAAAGTTACCGAGGCCGGCAAGGACTAACGTCATCTGTGCGGGCAACACCGAGCCGTCGATACTTAGATCCCGGACGAGGCGCTCACGTAACGCGATCCACCCATGCTCGGGTGAATCAATTGCAGGCTTCGGTTCGTTGTTATCGACAGTGAGGTTATCTAAGAGTTCGTCGACCGCAGAAGTGCGAAGACGATCGAGGAGGTAGACGCGCGGCTCCGCGAAACGAACACACTCCAAGCCCGCAGCAGAATCCGTACGTGTAACAAACGCACAGTGAACTAGCTCGGCTGCGACGAGATCTTGAATATCGCGCCAGAACGGATTTGATTGTACGAGTTCGCCGACTGAAATGAATGTGCGGTTTCTGGGTGTAATGAACCGATCGGGGTGGGCGCTTTCGTAATCGTCAAACTGGTCGAATATAAGGAGTATTCGGTGGCCGCTTGTAGCTGCATGCAAGCTGGCTTCGCGCAGGCTTGCGGAATCCCTTAGGTGCGGAACGGCTGCGAGCGCCACCCGGAGTGCACTCTCCGGCCCTCTGATCCAATCTTTGCCTAGCACGTCAAGATAAATAGCGATTAGGTGTGAATCTACCAACCTCGGGATTACACCGCTGCGTAACAAGGCCGACTTGCCTGCGCCCGACTCTCCGATCAGGTTCACTTGTTGATTGTCGTGAAGAAGGCGAATGATGCGGTCGATGTCATCCTCGCGACCGTGGAGGTGTTCAACCCGATCCGGTCGCAGCCGAAACGCGTCGCGGCGACCTGGGCGTGAACGTTTTGCGGTCGTCGTGATGGCTACGGCGCTGGCAAGGAGAAGTGCAATTGCAACTGCCCAAGCGACGTTTGCCGGAACAGAGAGCAGCGAATCACGCGCGCGGCGGAGGCTATCGTTTAGGTTTGTGAGAGCCAGAAGCACGCCGCTGACTGCTGTGACGATAGTACTGAGGAGTACTATCCGGTCTGCTAGCGAGCGCGGATTTGGCGTCGTCATTCGGCGAGCAGAAAGTATCATAGGTATGGGGTTAGGCCAGTTCTGAACCAGAGGACGAGTCTAGAGCGCGGCTTCGTATTAATCTGTGCGGTCTCACTCTCCCGTCTGACGCTGCGGTTGCCTCAGGGCGGCGGTCTTCATCACTTGCTCGACCCGGCGCGTGCGATGCTCCGAACCTCCGACTCGGCGGCGTCGGCAGATGCGCAGCCCGAAGGCGCGTAGGGTTTCAGCGTTGTGCATGAGGCCGAGGCGGACGTCGAGGACAGCCATGCATGAGGTGGGCTTCATGAACACGTCTGGGATCTGGTCCTGCAGGGATGTTGACTTTGTGCACCGAATCACTCCTGCCTCACCGCCGCGATGTACGACCGCTACCACGTGATCGATGGCGATACGGTAGTCGATGAATGGCATCCGGTGCGGGGTTGGTGAGGGAGTAAGATGACGCCATGACTGCCGAAGCGAAACACTTCATTGAGGACTTTGAAGCGCTGCCCGACGAGGCAAAGCGCGAGGTGCTCGCCGCGATCATCCGTATTTCGAGCGATCTCGAGTATCCGGGAATCTCAGATGAAGAGCTGGTAGCGGCGGCCAGCGAAGTGTTCGCTGAATACGATCGGCGGGAAGCGGGCGAGTGAAGTATCTGAGGCGGGGTGAGGTTTGGCTCGTGGACCTTGGTATGACCGAAAAGGTGCGGCCCTGTCTTGTCATCAATGTTCCAATCGGTGATGGCGACCGGGCGATCAGCACGGTTGTTCCCCATACAACATCCACGCGCGGAACACAGTTTGAGTGTGCGGTGAGATTGCCTTTTCTCAAGCCAGGTGCATTTGATGCGCAGGGCATCCTTACGATTCCAACGATTCGTGCAATTCGCCTACTCGGAACCTTGGGCCATGAGCAACTTGGACAAGTAGAGGCGGTCTTGTGTCGATGGCTCGGATTGCCCTGCTCTCCCTGATTCGTTCGGATTGCTCGCCGCTTCTCACTTGACCGGTCGTCCCTGCAGCAATCGCAGCGCCGCAGTCTTCAGGGCCATGCTCGAGCCGGCGCGGGCGATGGCTCGAACCTCGGACTCCGGGAGCGTGGGCAGGATACGTAGCGCGAAGGCGGGCGGGGTCTTGGCGTTGTGCATGAGGCCGAGGCGGACGTCGAGGACGGACATCCACTGGGTGGTCTTCATGATCACGTCGGCGATCTGGTAGTTCAGGAACGTTGATTTCGCCAGGCGCGCCACCTCGTCGACGGTGAGGCGCGGATTGCGGAGCAGCGAGAGCAGGACGCGGGGATCGTTGTCTTGAAGAAGAAGCGCTCGCTCGCTGCGGTCGGCTTTCACGGCCAGGAGGAGCTTCTCCATCTGCGAGAGCGCGCGGATGCGATCCCAGACGTTCTCCCGTTTCTCGGTCGTCTCCTCCTGCTCGGGCGTCTCTTCCGACGACGGTTCCGGATCGCCGGGCGGTTTGGCCAGGAGACGGGACAGAAGTTCGTCGCTGCTCCCGTCGATCGAGAGGGCAATGCCGTCGGGAAGGAGTGCGACGACCGTGGCGCGTGCGAACGATTCGCCTCCCCACGGTCCGCGCAGCGTCACCAGGAGCGTGGCGTTGAGTGCGACCGTCTCGGCCGTGACTAAACGAAGCCCGCCCATCGAAAGATTCGTGCGGTGCTCTTCGCGCAGCTCGTCCTCGCTCTCGAATTCGGCGGTGAAGGCAGCAGAAGCCGTGCGGGTGACGTTCATGAGCGTGTAGGCGACGGGCGCACTGATTCTACGCTTGGCCGATCCGGTCACGGGGACGTTCGATAGCGTGCGCGTCACGCAGTCACTCGTCGGCGCCACGCTGCGAGTGGTGGGCGCCAGCAGTTAACTGGTGGACTTCACCAGTCAACTGGTGGAGGGACACCAGTCATCTCGTGGGCGTCACGAGTGGGCCCCGTGGGCGTCACGAGCGAGCCCGTGAGCGTCACGAGTGAGTCCGTGAGCGTCACGAGTGAGCCCGTGAGCGTCACGAGTGAGCCCGTGTGCATCACGAGTGAGCCCGTGGGCGTCACGAGCGAGCCCGTGAGCGTCACGAGTGAGCCCGTGAGCGTCACGAGCGAGCCCGTGAGCGTCACGAGTGCGCCCGTGGGCGTCACGAGTGCGCCCGTGAGCGTCACGAGTGCGCCCGTGAGCGTCACCGGTGAACCGGTGGACGCCACCAGTCAATAGGTGGACGGCACCATTCATTCGACCAGCGCCTCGTTCCAATCATTCGCCATAACAATTACACGGAGCGCGCTGCCTGTGGCTTGTTACGCGCCATCACCGCAGAAAACCCGCGATATCCAATTAGGGACCGCTGTCTATAAGAAAGACTACCGCGCATTGCTCAACACGCGTGGTGGAGAAACCTTTTCATTTCTGATGAATCTAAAGGAATAGCGAGGAACTGGCGAATAGGCGACAGCTCGCAGGTTTGGTCCATAACAAAGTAAAGGAGACCCATGTCCTTTCCCCCGGGTAGTTCCAGTCCGACAACCGCAGTGACATTAACCCCGGCAGACATCGTAGCGGCGATCCGCGCGACGACTCTGGCTCCCGCAGACCGCGTGGAGATCCTCAGGGCGTTGCGGGAAACGATGCCGGCCATTGTGCCACCGGATCCGCTTCAGGAGGGGCGGATGCGCGTGGCGAAAATAGTCCCCCGGCCGTTTGTCGAAGCGGCCATCAACGGTCTCACCGCTTCCCAGGTGTGGGCACAATCGGCGGCGACGACGTCCGACGAGCTGAAAGCGCATCGTGACTTCGAAGAGCAGCGTGCTGTACTCGACGAGCTGAAGGCGTACACCGACATCCTCACGTACGGTCTGGATTATCACCATTGGCAGGCCACCGCGAAAGCGCGCAGGGTGTACAAGGTCGGCAAGCAGCTCGGCGGCGATGAAGGTCTGGTTCTCCAGCCCCACATCGAGATCATGAAGTCAACGCTTCCTCGAAGGCCGCGAAAAGCGAAGACTCCTCCGAAGACCGAGCCGCCGTCGATAACGCCACCACCGACGCCGGTGACCGTGTAGTAAGCGTTGTGCGAGTGGCGGCTTCCGTTTGGGGGCCGCCACTTGTTAATGGGTCAGGTCTAAAGTGTAAAGTGACGGAAGACGGCTTTTTCCTTCGAGGAGTGAGCGTCTTCCGTCACTTTACACTTTAGACCTGACCCCACGTCACTGCCACGTCACGTTCCATTCGCAGTGCGGGGCTCCCTTTGCGTAGCACTGCGTCTGTTGGACGCGCACATCCTTCACACCGGTCAGTTCCGCCATCCGCTCGATCCAGCCCGTGATGCGTGCGCAGCCGGCGGTCTCGGATGGGAAATCGAGCAGCTTGATCGTCGCGCCGCGGTCGGTCTGGTTCTCGATGCGCATCTGCCCGCGGTTGTATAGCGTGCTCCACATACTCGAGGCTTTGCTGAGCAGCGCTGCCGGGGTGAGGATCAGGGCGAAGAAACGGTAGATGCCTTTGACGGCGTCCGACGCTCCCTCGCGTCCTGCGCGGCGCGCGAACTGCTCCACCGTTTCGCCTTTCGCTTTTGCGCCCTCCGCTGTCAGCGCATTGAGAATGTGTACGGGGATCGTCTCGGTAGCCAGCACGATCCCGCCCAGGCGTGTGGCGTACTCGGCGGGGAGCGTCTGCAACGCGGTGGCGCGCTGCTCTGCCGAGAGCTCGGACTCGAGAAACTTCTGCAGGCTGCGAACCGGCGAGCCTTTGACGGTAACGCTCTCATCTCGTGCCAGGGAAGTCCTCCACTCGCTGCGAGTTCGACCGGATGCCGCTGAGTATAATCCACGCTCCCGCGGGCAGCGGAAGGCGTTCCGGCAGCAACGGGAACCTTCGCTCCAGTCCCGCGGCGCACCGGGAGGCAACATGGACGAACAGACAGGTGGCGCGGCAGAGGCCAGCGCCGCTATCGCGGAAGCGGAATCGCACAACGAGCCGAAGACGGGCACGAAGGACAAGCTGGAAGAGCTTTGCGTCAACACCATCCGCTTCCTCGCCATCGACGGCGTCGAGAAGGCAAAGTCCGGCCATCCCGGCGCGCCGATGGGCATGGCCGACATGGCCTTCGTCCTCTGGACCGATTTCATGCGCCACGATCCGAAGGAGGCGTCGTGGCAGGACCGCGACCGCTTCGTGCTGTCGGCCGGGCACGCGTCGATGCTGCTCTACTCGCTGCTACATCTCACCGGCTATCCGGAGATGACCATCGATCAGTTGAAGAGCTTCCGGCAGTGGGGCTCGAAGACCGCCGGGCATCCTGAATATGGCGACGCGCCCGGCATCGAAGTCACGACCGGCCCGCTCGGCCAGGGTTTCGCGAACGGCGTCGGGATGGGCATCGCCTCGAAGATGATGGCAGCCCGCTTCAACACTGATGATCCGTTCAAGCCTGTCCAGAACTGGATCTACGTCATCTGCTCGGACGGCGATCTCGAAGAAGGCATCAGTTCCGAGGCCGCGTCGCTGGCCGGTCACCTCGGGCTCGGCAATCTGATCTACCTCTACGACGACAACGACGTCACGCTCGACGGCGACAAACGTCTCTCGATGTCCGAGGATGTGAAGAAGCGATTCGAGGCCGCGCACTGGCACGTGCAAAAGATCGACGGCCACGATCGCGATGCCGTCCGCAAGGCCATCCGCAAAGCGCAGAAGGTGACGGACAAGCCGTCGATGATCATGGCCAAGACGGTGATCGGATGGGGGAGCCCGAAGTTTCACGGCACCTCGCGCGCGCACGGCGAGCCCCTCGGCGCCGAGGAGGCAGCGGCGACGAAGGTGGCGCTCGGCTGGCCCGCCGAGCCAACGTTCTACATTCCGGACGAAGTGCAGGCCGAGTTCACGCGCAAGGTGAAGAAGCTGGCCCGCGCGCGCAAGCAGTGGGACAAAGGGATGGCCGAGTGGCGCGCGCGCAATCCGCAACTGGCCGCGGAGTGGGACGGCTACTGGTCGCACACGCTGCCGGAAGGGTTCGAGTTGCAGTTGGCCGAGGCGGGGAAGACCGACAAGCCGATCGCGACGCGCGAGTTGTCGAATCAGGTCATCCAGAAGATCGGCGACATTGCGCCATTCGTCGTCGGCGGCGCCGCCGATCTCGCGTCATCGACGAAGACGAACTTCAAGAATGGCGGATCGATCGAGCGCGCGAAAGGCGACACGAACGACCCGCCGCCGTTCGATGAGTTCAAGGGCAAGAACCTGCACTTCGGGATCCGCGAGCATTCGATGGGCGCGGCGATCAACGGGATGACGCTGTACGGACCGCTTCGCGTGCACGGCTCGACGTTCCTGATCTTCTCGGACTACATGCGCCCGGCGATCCGGCTGGCAGCGCTGATGAAGATCCCGTCGATCTTCGTCTACACGCACGACTCGGTCTTCCTCGGCGAAGACGGTCCCACACATCAATCGGTCGAGCAGCTTTTCTCGCTTCGCCTGATCCCGAACATGACGCTCTTCCGTCCCGCGGACGGCGTAGAGACAGGGATGGCGTGGGCGTACGCGATCGGCAGCAAGCACGAAGGACCGACGCTGCTCGTGTTCACGCGGCAGAAGGTCGACATCATCCCGCACGGCGCGGATTTCGATCCGCACCAGATCTGGCGCGGCGCGTACGTGCTCGACGGTTACGCCGACGGCGACTTCACGTTCATCGCCACCGGCTCGGAAGTGACGCTGGCCGTGCGCACGGCCGAGCTATTGCGCAAAGAAGGCGTGCGCGCCCGCGTGGTCTCCGCCCCGTCGCTCGATCTCTTCGATCGCCAGGACGCCGCCTACCAGAACGAGATCCTCGGCGACCGCAGCCGCATCGTCGCCATCGAAGCCGGCCGCTCGTCGGGCTGGTACAAGTACGTCAACCACGACGCCCTGATCATCGGCATCGACCGCTTCGGCGCCTCCGCCCCGCTGGCAGACATCGAGAAGCACCTCGGCTTCACACCCGAGGCAGTTGCGGAGAAGGTGCGGGGGTGGAGGAAGTAGAACCCGTTAATCGCTGATGTGCAATGAGTTGCACGCAGTCGACGCTTCATCGCTAGGACAATAGCGGGCGCCAATACCATGTATGTTAAGATATATGCATGACGAAACGGGCTACAAGCGCGGCAACTAGCAGTTCTGAAGATACATCCTCCGGCCGGGACATCGTGAGGGTCCGCAAGGTGGGAGACAGTCTCATCGTGACGCTCACCCAAGCGGTGTTAAGCGCAGTAGAGATCTCTGAGGGCGATCGTCTAATGCTTGAGCCTTCACCACCTCACCGAATCATCCTGTCAAAAGAGCGAAAGGCAAGCACTTCCACCAAGCGCCTTGACCTGGAAATCGACATTCTCCAGAAGAAGCACGCAGCTTTGGAGTCGGAAATGGAGTACGCGATGGCCCAATACAAACACGACATGCCCGTTGATCACTACGTCAGCGACTCATCGGGTATGGAGGTCACGATGCGCCAACTTCAATACAAGCGGGATCAAGTCGACGCCGACCTAGCCGAGAAACGTCTCGAGTTGTTCGATCTCCAAGGAAACTGACTATGCAGTCGACCATGTATCGTCATCGCTCAGCGCTTCGAGCCGCGGTTTCTTACCTTGGCGCCGCGGGCTCCGTCTGTTTCCTGATCAACATGCTGTTCAACGTTAAGTGGCGTGAGCTCCTTCGTCTTATGACCACGCCCACCGGTCAGGCGGTCGGCGTGGCCTTGGGTGCGCTCATTCTGGTCGTCATGGCTCTCCGCCGTGAGCCGGATCGTTGATCAACTTGACGCGGCACCGACACGGAGCCCAACCTGTGGCAGCGGCATGCGCGATGTCTCAACCCGCCTTGGATCTTGAGTAATGATGCCGCCCAGCCTGGCTCTCACGGCGAAAGTGTGCCAGCGCTTCCTCGCGCGTAACTTCGTTCTCAGCCATATATAGCCGCAGATCACGCTCACCGAGGGCGAATGCGATCTCCATGCGCTCGGCTGGAGTCATCGCAAGCATTTCGCGTTGCAGCTCGTCGCTGAGCTCCTCCGCAACTTTGCTTCCCATCCTCCGAGTATACGACCGCCGTAGTCGTCAGGGAGGGGACAACGGCTTCACGCGGAGACGCGGAGAACGCGGAGGATGTGATCTCCGCGCCCTCCGCGTCTCCGCGTGAAACCGTCTCCCCTTACAATCACGCGATGCGCGTTCAAGCAGCTGCAGTCGCACTTCTCCTGTTCGCTACCTCCGCCTTTGCTAACTTCCGCGAGTTCACCGACGTGCCGAAGAATCCGGCGCTCGGGCTTGCCGTACAGCATGCGGCGGAGCAGACGCTGAAGGATTTCCCGAAGCTGACTGCGGACAACCTGGCTATCAGCATCATCGACGTTACGAAAGACTCGACCGTCGATCGCGGGGACTGGCATGGTGACGCGCCGTTCTATCCGGCCTCGGTCGTCAAGCTCTACATCATGGCCGAGGTGTTTCATCAGCACCTCGAAGGGGATCCGGAAGTGGCGCGGGCGCTCGGCGAGATGATCCGGCTCTCCGACAACGACGCCACGGCGTTTCTCATCGACGTCATCAGCGACACCACTCCAGGTCCGAATCTCGAGGGGCGCGCGCTGAACAAGTTCATGGAGAAGCGGCGCGTGGTGAACAAGTGGTTTGCATCGATGGGCTACGACATCAGCGCCATGGCCAAGCCCTGGAGCTTCGGACCCTTCGGACGCGAGAAGCAACTCCTCGGCGGCGACGCGCGGCCGAACCGCAACCGATCGAGCGCGAATTCGTTTGCCTCGCTGCTGCTCTGGATCGTGCGCAAACGCGCGGTCACGCCCACGGCCAGTGACAAGATGCTGGCGCTGCTGGAGCGGCCGCTCAATCCGCTGCGTGCGGATGAGAATCAGGTGAAGGAGTTCATTGGCGAGTCGTTGCCGGCAGGGTCGAAGGAGTGGTCGAAAGCAGGATGGACCTCGGAAGTCCGCCACGATGCCGCCTACATCGAGCTGCCCAGCGGACGGAAGCTGATCCTCGTGATCATGACGCGCGGCACCGCGGACGATGTGAAGCTCATCCCGGCGATTGCGAAGAGTGTGCTGTCCGAGGTGCAGTAACAGGCCGCGGGCAGCGTGGTAACCTCATCCGCACACGCATATGGAATGGTGGTTCTGGGTTCTCCTCGCGTTTCTTCTGCTCACGATCGAGTTCTTCGCGACGACCGCGCATGTCGGGTTCTTCGCGGTCGGGGCGTTCCTCGTGGCCATCCTCCTCGGTCTGGGATTTGTTATTCCGCTCTGGGCGCAGCTCCTCATCTTTGCCATCTCGTCGGTCGTTCTGCTGGTCTTCGTGCGTCCGATCGTCGTGCGCAAGCTGGGCCTCAGCAAGACTCACGTCGTCGATACGATGGTCGGCGAACAAGCCATCCTTCTCGGCGATCTGGCCGTGGCAGGTGAGGGGAAGGCGGAGATGCGCGGCAGCACCTGGACCGCGCGGAACGTCGGAGAAATAGCGCTTCTCAAAGGACAACGCTGCGTCGTCGAGAAGGTCGTCGGTCTGACCATCTACGTGCGTGCGTCGTAAACAACATCAACGGAGGCCGTCATGACCGTTATCGTCGCGTTCGTCGTCGTCATCTTTGCGCTCATCATGATCAGCCGCATCGCGCGCGTAGTTCCGCAGCAGAACGCGTGGGTCGTGGAGCGGCTCGGCAAGTATTCCTCGACGCTCGAGCCGGGATTTCACATCCTCGTGCCGTTCCTCGACAACGTCCGCTACAAGCATTCGCTGAAGGAAGTGGCGATGGATGTGCCGGAACAGGTTTGCATCACGCGCGACAACGTGCAGGTGGCGGTCGACGGCGTGCTCTATTTCAAGGTGCTCGATCCCGCGCGCGCCTCGTACGGCATTTCCGACTACACCTTCGCCATCTCGCAGCTCGCGCAGACGAACCTGCGCAGCGAGATCGGCAAGATCGAACTCGATCGCACGTTCGAGGAGCGCACGAACATCAACCTCATGGTTGTGAGCGAAGTCGACAAAGCCTCGGAAGCGTGGGGCGTGAAGGTGCTTCGTTACGAGATCAAGAACATCAATCCGCCGAAGGATGTGCTGGCGGCGATGGAGAAGCAGATGCGCGCCGAGCGGGAAAAGCGCGCTACGGTGCTTCAATCGGAAGGGCAGCGCGACGCGTCGATCAATCAGGCCGAGGGCGACAAGCAGCAGGTGATCAAGGCGTCGGAAGCGAAGAAGCAGCAAGCGATCAACGAGGCCGAGGGCCAGAGCGCGGCGATCGAGTCGGTCGCCGTGGCCACCGCGAACGGGATCAAGGCCGTGGCCGAAGCGATCAAGACCGCGGGCGGTTTCGAAGCGATGCAGCTTCGGTTAGCCGAGGAGTACATCAAACAGTTCGGCGAGCTGGCCAAGAGCGGCAACTCGATGATCATCCCCGCGAACCTAAGCGACGTCGGCTCGATCATCGCGATGGCCACGAGCGTGTTCAAGGGCGCGGCAGGCGATCCGAAGCTGCCGATCCGGCCGGTGTGATTGCGGGTCAGGTCTAGAGTCTAAAGTGCCTAAGGCGATCGTCGTTAAGGCGATCAGTCGTCGTCGATCCGGCCGGCGTAGATTGGGGGTCAGGTCTAAAGTCTAAAGTGCCGAGGACGATCGTCGCTCACGCGATCAGTTGTCGTCGGCACTTTAGACTTTAGACCTGACCCGCCACCACGCATACGCCGGCAACCCCGCGGCGAGGATCCCGAATCCGATCAAACTGTTGACTGGCGACTTCACGATCGTGGCGATGACGACGATCCAGCAGGAGATCGTGAAGATACCCGTCGTGAATGGATGGCCCGGCGTGCGGAAGCCGGCGGCGGGTTGGCGGCGGCGGAAGATGAAGAGCGCCAGGCCGGTCAGGCCGAAGAAGATGAAGTCGGTCGAGACGACGTAGCTGAGGATCTGCTCGTAGGTGCCGGAGACGGTGATGATGATCGCGACGAGGCCTTGCAACGCGATCGCGACGACCGGCACGTGCGTCTTCGCGCTGATGCGTCCGACGCTCTTGAAGAAAAGCCCGTCGGCGGCCATCGCGTAGTAGACGCGCGGGGCGGTCAGCATGCTCTGGCTGAGAAATCCGAGCGTGGAGATAGCGATGCCGGCAGCGATCAGGCGCGCGCCGCGCTCGCCGAGGGCGAGGCGCATCACGGCGGATGCGGGGGTGGCGGCGTTCGCCAATCCGTCAGCGCCGAGCGCGCGCACGCAGACGAAACTGACGCCGACGTAGATGGCGATGACGCCGATGATGCCGACGAGCAGTCCGATGGGAAGGTCGCGGCGTGGGCGCGCAAGCTCGCCCGACACGAAGCTCGCGGTCTGCCAGCCACCGTACGCGAACATCACCGGAGTCATCGCCGCGCCGAAGCGGAGGAAGAGATCGGTGGAGAGGGGAGCGTCGAGCATTCCGCGTGGCGCTGCGTGCGGCGCGACGACGGTCGCTCCGGCCACGAGGAGCATGGCGATCGCGGCGAGCTTCATCAGCATGAGCGCGTTTTGCGTGTTGCTGCCGCTGCGCACGCCGAGACAGTTGATGAGCGTGAGGATGAGCAGCGCGCCGACGGCGACTGTCCATTCCGGAATGGCGATGCCGATCAAACTGAGTGCGTAGCGCGCGAACGTCGCGGCGACTGCCGCCATCCCGCCGCTCTGCACGATGAGCAGCAGCGCCCAGCCGTACATGAAGGCGACGGATGGATGGTAGGCATCGCGAAGGTACGCATACTGACCGCCCACCTCGGGACGCAAGGCAGCCAGCTCCGCGTAGGCGAACGCGCCGAGGAGCGCGATGACGCCGCCGGCAATCCACGCGCCGAGGATCAGAGCCGGCGTGTGAACCTGCTTCGCGACGACGGTGGGATTGAGAAAGATGCCCGAGCCGATGATCCCGCCCATCACGATCATCGTGGCGTCGAACGCGCCGAGGCGGCGGGCGAGGGTGGGGGTTGGGTCGGTCAAGGTCAGCCTTGATTCTTGATCAGAAACCGTTGAACCACAGAGACACAGAGGACACAGAGATGAGAGACGAGAGATTACGAGAGATTACAGATCAGGAAGTCTGAGGGTTGTCCTGATCGCTGATCTCTTGTCTCTGATCTTGTCTCTGATCTCTGTGTCCTCTGTGTCTCTGTGGTGATTCTTTCGTCTGCGCAAATCAAGCGGTAGCCGCCGCCTCCGGCGTACAACAATCGACCGTCGCCACCACCTCATTACCGCAGCCGCGGTACTCGATCGACGAGAAGCTGACGTGGCGCGCCATCAGGATGCCGCGTCCATGCCGGTCGAAGGCGCGGCGCGGATCGATGTCGAGGTAGCGCGTCCACTCGAATCCGTTGCCGCGATCGGCGATCGTGAAACGCAACTCGGTGTCGTTGCGATGGAATCCGACGTCCACGCGCTTGGCGACATTCTCCGGTAGCGCCAGCCTTCGCTCGACCTCGGCCGCCCAGGTCCCCTCGGACAGCAGCGCGCTCTTGTCGTCGTAGGTGATGCCGAGGTTGCCGTGCTCGACGGCGTTGACGAGGAGCTCCGTGAGCCCGATGACCGTCGCCTCTGCATCAGGACAGGCGTTGGCCAGGACCGCGGCCAGACCGCGCGCTTCTTCGATCGTGCGATAGGTGAAGTGCGCGTCGTCGAGCAATTGCAGAACCTGCAACCCCCGGCGCACACGCCGCTGCAGCTCACGCGCGGCGGCACTGTCGGCGGCGGCGGTGCGGACGACGCTCATCAGCATCTCGACGTCGTAGGGTTTGGTCAGGTAGTAGTACGCGCCGGCGCGGATGCCTTCGATCACTTCGTCGCGCGCGACGAGCGCGCTCTGGAGGATGACCGGGACGATGAGGAAGCGGTGATCGCTCTTGATCCGCTTGAGCAGCTCCATCCCGTTCATGCGGGGCATGGTGCGGTCTAGGAGGACGAGGTCGTAGCGGTCTGGATTCGCGTCGAGCATCTGCCACGCGTCGACGCCATCGCATGCGAACTCGGTCTCGAACCCTTCGCGGCTCAGGTGGTGATCGAGCAGAGCACGGTCAGTTTCGCTATCTTCGACGATCAGGACGCGCGCCTGCTCAGACATCGTGACCTCAATTGTTGGTGGTGCGTGCGGATCATAAGGCAACTAGCGGTAACCCTGAACAACCGCCTCCCACTCGCCGCGCTCGCGCAGGAGGCGCTCGACCAACTCGCGGAATGCGCCTTGTCCACCGAGGGACGTTAGTTTCCAGGAGGCCGCAGCGTAAACCTCCGCCGCCGCATCTGCCGGAGCGGCGGAGAGTCCGGCGCGCAGCATCGGCGCCAGATCGGGAAGATCGTCGCCGATGTAGAGGGCCTGATCGAACGAAAGGGACAACGCCTCGAGGATCTCCGCGCAGGCAACCGCCTTGTCAGTAGCTCCCTGATGCAGCTCGGTGATGGACAGCTCCTGCGCGCGGCGCGTGAGCGCGGCCGAGCGCCGCGACGTCAGCAGCACGATCTGGATGCCGGCGCGCTGAGCCAGCTTCGCACCGAGGCCGTCGCGGACATTGAAGTTCTTCGCCTCGATGCGGTCGCCCGAGTAGATGATCTTGCCGTCCGTCCAGACACCGTCGACGTCGGAGACGATGACGCGGATGTCGCGCGCATGAGCCATGTGTGCGCGAAGGATAGCAGCCGCAACATAGAATCCATCCTGTGACCATTCCTACCCGACGCGTGCTTCGTGGGCGCGTGCTGACGATCGGCTTGCGCGGCGTGAGCGCCATCGTGCGCCGCCTTTCCCTTTCCACCGCCCGAGGCATCGGCGTTTTCATCGGACAACTTGGGTGGCTTCTCCTTTGGCCCGATCGCGGGCGCGCCATCGCAAACATCACCGCCGCGTTCCCGGACTGGTCTCGCAGACGCTGCCTCCGAACAGCCCGAGCGATGTTTCATCACCTCGGCAAGACGCTGGCCGAGACTCTCTGGCTGCCGAACCTCAATGCGGAAACGATGGCGCGGACTACGACGTTCGAGGGCCTCGAGAATCTCCCGACAAGTGAAGGAGCGATCGGGATTACGGGTCACTGCGGCAACTGGGAGTGGCTTGCTCACGCCATCGCGCGGCATACATCGCTCACCGTTCTTCATCGCGAGCGCGACGAAGCGGAGATGAACGACTTCGCGACCGAGTTGCGGCACAGCAGCGGAATCGCCACGATCGACAGAGGGTCGACCGCCGCCGGGCGGGAGATGATCCGCGCGTTGCGGCGCGGCAGCCTGCTCGGATTTCTGATCGATCAGAGCATCCGATCCGAGAGCGTGCGCGTGACGTTCTTCGGGCGGCCGGCTCTGGCTCCACTCGGTCCGGCCAGACTTGCGATCGCGACAGGGACGCCGATCATTCGCATGTTCTGCGAGCGCCGCGGCGACATGTTGCACATCCGCATCCTCGAGCCGATCCTCGCCGGTCCCGACGACGATGCTGCGTCGATCACAGCGCGGCTCACCGCCGACATCGAGGAGCAGATCCGCCGCGTGCCGGAGCAGTGGGTGTGGATGCACGGCCGCTGGAGGATCCGCTCGAAGTGGGAAGTGGTCGGGAACGAGAAGGCCGAGGGGAGAAAGGTGAAGCGGGAGCGAAAGCGGAGAAAGGCGAAAATCAAGAATGAACCACAGAGACACTGAGAACACAGAGAAACGAAACCGATCTCTGTGTCCTCTGTGTCTCTGTGGTGATACCGCTTTCTAGATCACGATCGTCTCGTGGATCGGCTTGTTCTCCCAGAACCGCGCGATCGAGAGCGGCGTGCAATCGAGCGTGCGGTACTGGCCGTACTGCAGCAGTTCCGAGAGTGCCAGGCCAGCGGCCGGCGACTCCATCGCGCCGTGGCCCGAGAATCCGGTGGCGAAGAGGAGGCCGGCCACGTGCGGATGTTCGCCGAAGACGGCGTTGTGATCGACCGCGTTCGTGTCGTACAGGCCGCCCCACATCGACATCAACCGGCATCGCTCCATCCCGGGGATGCGCTCCTGCATGTAGTAGTTGATCTGCTCCTCGTAGTACTTCGCGTCGGCGGTGGTATCGAAACTGGCCGGCGTATCGGGGTCCGCGCGTCCGATCATCAAGTTCGGTCCCTCGGGACGAAAATAGATGCCGTTGTCGATGATCGTCATCGGAATCCGCTCGAAGCCTTCGATCGGCGGCATGTTCGTGATGAAGAGCATGCGATTGAGCGGGATCACCGGCGGAAGGTCGTCGCCAGCCAGCCCCGACGCTTCCATGAGCGCGTTCGTCCACGCGCCCGCGGCGACGAGGATCTTTTCGCTCTCGATGAAGGAGCCATCCTCCATCTCCACGCCGCGATACTTGCCGTCGACGATGCGTAGCTTTTTCACCGTCGCATTCAGCCGCAGCTCGGCGCGTCCGGCGAATCCCTCCAGGCCGCGCTCGAAGTATCCCTGCGCCGCCGCCGATGGATCGAAGCTGCCGCAGTCCGGTCCGAAGACTCCGCCGGCGATCGGTTTCATCTGCAGGATCTCGTTCACCTCGGGATCGATATGTCCGATGCCAGCACGCAGGCCCGGCACCTTCGCTTCGACTTCCGTGGCGTCGAGAAACTCGATCGTCACGCCGTTCTTCGCCCACTCGCTGCCGTAGGCCCTGGCGCTCTCGAAATTCTCTTCGTACTGGCAGAAGAGGTAGCCGCGCTGATCGAATCCGATCGGAAACTGAAGCTCATCCTGAAACGACTTCAGCTTCCCGATCGAGTAGTTGGTGAGCCGCATGTTGATCGGCGTCGTCCAGATGTTGCGGAAGCCTCCGGCGGATAGCGCGGTGGAGCCTTTCGATAACGCATCTTCGCGCTCGAGCACGAGCACGCGCCCGCCGTAGCCGAGTTGCGCCAGGTGGTACAGGGTGCTCCCGCCGATGATCCCGCCGCCGATGATGATCAGGTCGTAATTGGGCATTGATTCTCCGGGAAAAGCAGAGACAAGGGACTAGAGATCAGAGATCAGGGGGAATCGTCAAGTTTTCTGATCTATGTGAAGCCAGAGACAAGAGATTAGAGATCAGAGACGAGTTGAACCGTCACGCTCCTGATCTCTAATCTCTGATCTCCTGACCTCTGCTTTCTCATCTGTCTTCGCTACTCGTGAAACAGAGACAAGGGATCAGAGATCAGAGATGAGGTGCAGCCATCTTTAACTGATCTCTTGTCTCTGATCACAAGAGGCTAGAGATCAGCAGGCAGGCGCCAGATCCTTATCTCATGTCGCTGATCTCATGTCTCTGATCTCCTCCTGATTCTTTCGCCGCACTCCTGAATCGAGCGCCTTCTCCCCTCGGGCTTCTGCGAGGGGAGAAGGTGCCGAAGGCGGATGAGGGGTGTCGCGCAATCGAACGGCATGGGGTTCTAACCTCCGTGAGTGCTCCATGTCTGCAACGTTTTCGCGAGAGTCGACGCCCCCTCATCCGGCTTCGCCACCTTCTCCCCCACAAAAGCGTGGGGGAGAAGGCGCTCGATTGGAAGGGTGCTGCTGACGACCTCTCGCCGCGCTCGATTGAGACAGTGGCGCTGACAAACCTCATGAGTAATTAGCCTGATCTCTTGTCTCTTGTCTCTGATCTCTTGTCTCTGATCTCCTCCTGATTCTTTCGCCGCACTCCTGAATCGAGCGCCTTCTCCCCTCGGGCTTCTGCGAGGGGAGAAGGTGCCGAAGGCGGATGAGGGGTGTCGCGCAATCGAACGGCATGGGGTTCTAACCTCCGCGAGTGCTCCATGTCTGCAACGTTTTCGCGAGAGTCGACGCCCCCTCATCCGGCTTCGCCACCTTCTCCCCCACAAAAGCGTGGGGGAGAAGGCGCTCGATTGGAAGGGTGCTGCTGACAACCTCTCGCCGCACTCGATTGAGACAGTGGCGCTGACAAACCTCATCAGCTATGTAGCCTGATCTCTTGTCTCTGCTTTCTCTGATCTCTAGTCTCTGATCTCCTGATCTCTGTTACTCAGTCTTCGCAACCACCGCCGCTGCAATGCGTTTCGCGCCGGCGTCGGTGAGGGCGCGTGCGCAGGCGCGGATCGTCTCGCCGGTCGTGATCACATCATCGACGAGAAGGATGCGCCGCGATGCCGCGCGCGGCGAGGCTCGAAAGGCATCGCGAACATTCGCTGCACGTTCGTAGCGTGCCAGCCGCGATTGTGCTCCGCTGTCGCGCGTCTTCGTCAGGAGCGCTGTCTCGCAGCGGATGCCGAGGCGGCGGGAGAGGGCTCGGGCGAGGAGCTCGGCCTGGTTGTAGCCGCGCCTGCGCAGCTTCGCGCGATGCATCGGAACGGGAACGATTGCGTCGAAGTCGAGATCGCCGCGTTCGCGGAGAACGCTCTCGACCAGCTCCGCGAGCGGCGCCGCGAAGAAATCGTGGCGCTTGAACTTGAAGGCGTGCAGGACCTTTTCGAGCGAGCCCCGGTAGCAGCCCCACGCCTCGGTCCACTCGACCGGCGGCGGTGTGGCGAGGCACGATCCGCAGACGTAACCGGGATCGTCCCCGCTCCACGGCGCCGCGCAGTAGCGGCAGCGCGTCGCCGGAATCTGAGGCAGCGACGCCCAGCACGCGGCGCAGCAGGAAGCCTTCCGCGCCCGCCACGGCAGCTCGCCATCGCACACCACGCACGAGGCGTGAAGAACTATTCTCGCCGTCTCCCGTCCAATAAAGGAGAGCGTTTGCAACATGAGTGGATTGTATCGGGTGTGGGGGGTGGGGAGTGGGGTGTGGGAGCAGAATCATTCGGTCTTCTCCGACACCCGACTCCCGACCAACGACCCCCATAACTTCGATATAGTGAGGCCTGCATGAAAAAGACTCTGATACTCCTCGGCTTTCTCCTCGTTACCGCGTTCCCCGTTCTCGCCCAGAACCATGAGCTCACGATCCTCGCAGGAGGAGCGAAGGCTCTGAAGACGTTCGATGGCGGCAAGTCCGACTTCCAGCACGGGTTCGAACAGATCTCGTATGGAATCGAGATGGAGCAGAACACCATCTTGAAGATCAACGTTGCGCGGATGGACGCCAGGACCGTCTTCGTAAAGAAAGATGCCGATGGTCATCCGACCGCCGACCTCGTCGATCCGAAGGGACAGGTCGAGTACGCCGACGCCACGATCGAATACCGCTTCGCCGAGCCGTTCGGGTACACCGGCCTCTTCGCGGGAACTGGTATTTACCGCCAGAGCAGCGGCAGCCGGCAGGACACCGACTACGGTTTCGTCGGCGGCGTGAATGGGATCTTCCCCATTTCGCGCAGCGTCGGCATCACCGCGGAGGCGGCGTATCACTGGGTCCACTTCTACAGCCCGAAGCCACGTTTCGGAACTGTCGGCGTCGGTCTTCGCTTCGCGTTCTGATTTGATTCGGGGCACGCGCCTTGCTCCTCCGCCTTGTGAAACAAGGGGAGGATCACCTACATGGCCAAAGACTCGAATCAGAAATCAGGCTCGCGAAGCGCGCGCGACGTCATGACAGCGAACCCAAGCACGGTGTCCGAAACGGACTCGATCCGCGATGTTGCGCGGATCATGGCGAGTGAGGATACCGGCGTCGTGCCCGTTGTCGACGGCAAGAAGGTCATCGGCATCGTGACCGACCGCGACATCGTGGTCCGGCTCGTCGCTGAAGGAAAGGATACTGGCGACGCCAAAGTGAAGTCGTACATGTCACGCGCCGTGCGATCAGTCCGCGACGACACGCCTGTGTCTGAGGTGCTCAGCGTGATGAGCAACGCGCAGATCAGGCGCGTGCCGGTCGTGAACGCCAGCGACGAGCTGGTCGGCATCGTGTCGATGCGGGACGTTTCGACCGAAACCAACCAGAACGCCAACGTCGGCAAGGCGGTCGAGCAGATCAGCCAGGGACCGGCGAACAACTAGTTTGAGGGTTGCTGGGTTGGCAACCCAGCAACCCAGCAACCTCCTGCTAACCTAGCGCGATGCCGAAACGCGTTGCGCTTGCTCTCTTTCTCGTTGCCGTCACGCCGCTCTACGCCGCGCGACCCGTCGTCAAGCCGGGGCCGAAGGTGGCGCCGGCTCCCGTCGGCATCACGGTCGATACGCACGCCGACACGCCCACCGAGTTCCTCGATCACCCTTTCGACCTCGGCGCCCTCAACACCCGCGGGCACTTCGACTATCCGCGCATGAAAGCGGGCGGTCTCGACGCGGAGTTCTTCGCCGCGTACGTTCCCGCCAAGTACGCCAATAAGGGCGCGGCCGCCTTCTGCCTGAAGATCATGGAGACCATCCATGAGATGGTGGACGCCTATCCGACCTGGGTCCGCTTCGCCACGTCGACGGCCGGGATCAAGGCCGCGGTCGCCGACAACCGCCGCGCCATCCTCATCGGCATCGAAGGCGGCCACGCCATCGAAGACTCGCTCGATCTTCTCCGCGCGTTCTACCGCTTCGGTGCGCGCTACATGACCCTGACGCATACGAACACGAACAACTGGGCGGATTCCTCGGGCGACGAGCCGATCCACAACGGTCTCACGCCATTCGGTAAGGAGGTCGTCCTGGAGATGAACCGACTCGGCATGCTCGTCGACATCTCGCACGTGAGCGACAAGACCTTCTACGACGTGATCGAGGTCTCGAAAGCGCCGGTGATCGCCTCGCACTCCTCCTCGCGCGCTCTGGCTAAAGCACCGCGCAACATGACGGACGAGATGCTGGCCGCGCTCGCGAAAAACGGCGGCGTGGCGATGGTGAACTTCTATCCGGTCTTTCTCTCCGACGAGGTGGCCAAAGCGTCGAAGGAGCGGGAAGAAAAGCTCAAGCCCGAGATCGCGGCATTGAAGGCGAAGGATCCTTCAGAGGGAGCCGTCTATGCAGAGGGTCTGCGCAAGTTGATGGCAGCGAATCCCTTGCCGAAGGTGTCGTGGACCGTGATCGTCGATCACATCGACCACATGGTCAAAGTCGCCGGCATCGATCACGTCGGCATCGGCTCCGACTTTGACGGCATCCCCGAAGTCCCCGAGGGGATGGAGGACATCAGCAAACTCCCCGCGATCCGCGCCGAGCTGAAACGCCGCGGCTACGCCGATGCCGACGTCCGCAAAATCATGGGCGAGAACTTCATGCGCGTATTCGGGGAAGTGGAGAAGATTGCGAAGGAGCTGCAAGCGAAGGAGCCGGCAGCGGCGGCGAAGTAGGGGAGCGCCAGGTTTCGCGCTTCGCGCGAAAACTGCCGCGCCCCCTACGACGGCGCCGAAAACGTTCGTGTCGGATCATCCGCAGCGACGTAGTCCCGAACGTACCGCACGAGCGCTGGCGTGGCTCGTTCGCCCTCGACCGCCGTGCGGAGGTACGAGAGCGCGGTCACGCTGGCGAGGGTTACTCCGGCCGCCGTGAACAGACCCGCCAGTTCGCGGGCGATGTTCGCGGCTTCGCTCCACTCGTTGCGGCGGAGTAGCTCTTCGGTGATGTCGAGGTTGACGAAGCCGGCGTCCGAGGTCATGCCGAGGGCGCGGAAGGAGGCGGCTGCGGCGTAGAGAAGCTCGAGTGCGCGGTCATGCTCGCCCAACGCGCGGAGGATCGCTGCGACCGTCCACTCGGAGCGGATGCGCTCCGCATCCATCTGCAGCTCCGCAAAGCCGGTTGCCGCGGCCTGCGCCTCGGCCAGCGCTTTTGCCGGCCGGCCGCGCCGCAGGCTGCATTCGGCAAGATTCGCGCGAACGCGGGCCAGCTCCATGCGGTCATCGAAACGTTTGAGCATCGGCACGACCTCGAGCCACGTTTGCTCGGCACGGACGACGTCGCCCTGTTCGAAGCGGATGGCGGCATCCAGCATCAGCGTTTTCGCCAGCGGCATGGTGTCGCCGAACTCGCGCAACAGCTCCCTTGCGGATTCGAGGACGGACAACGCCTCCCCGTAGAGCGTCATCTTGAAGAGCGTGCCGGCGCGGGTGTAGAGGGCCTGGCCGATGTCGAAATCGCCGAGGGGAAGCAATCGGTAGAAGGCGGCAGCGAGGTCCGCCGCTTCGAGCGACTCCGAATATCTGCCGAGGTGACGAAGCGCATTCGCGCGTTGTTTCCAGCAGTCGCCGGCGCAGACGTGGATCGCCGGAATGTCGAGCGAGCCGGTGACGGTCTCCGCGACGTTGATCAGCAGCAATGCGTGCTGCGGCCGCCGTTTGACCTCGATCTCCACCTCGGTCAGCAGGCGAAGGACCATCGCTTCGGTGCGTTGGTGGGGATTTTCCGCAAACGCGGATAACCATTCCTCGATCGGCAGGCGCATCAGCTCGCCGAAGAATGCTTCGGCCCGCGCCGCCTCCGCTCCCATCCTCTGCCGCGTGGCGAGGATGTCAAATTGCTCCAACGGCCGTTCGCGATCGCTTTTTCTTGGCTCGATGAAGTCGAGCACGTTGTCGTGCAGACGAAACGTCGCCTCGAGGGCATCCACTTCGTTACGGCAAGCGGAGCACTCGGCGAGATGCGTCGCAATCGCCAGACGGTCGGCCACAAGTTCGCCTTCGAGGTACTTGGCCAGCGTCGTCCGATCGGGATGCTGGCTCATGAGCGTTCCCCAAGTGCGCGTCTCGCTGCCGCCAGACAGCGGTGCACCTTCAGCCGGATGTATCCCGGCGACGTTCCGTAGCGCGTGGCAATCTCCCGCGGATTCAATCCTTCGACGTAGCGCAGGCGCAGGATCGACCGGCACGCCGCCGGCAGCCTCGCGAAGAGCAGAGACACGTCGTGGCGCGCGAGCACGTCATCTACCGGTGAGCGCGGATCGAGGTGCTCATTATCGAGTTGCTGTCCCGGCTTCAAGTTCCGCCAGTAGTTGCGGCAAGCGTTGCTGATGGCTGCGATGAGCCAGCGGCGATCGTCGCCGATCACTTTCTCGTGCCTCATGAATGAGACGAACACGTCGTGGACGAGAGGCTGGATGTCGGGCGCCGGGATCCGGAAACGCCGCCGCGCGATGAACCGCAGAAGATCGTAGTAGGCCTCGTAAGCGTCCGCGACCCGATCGGTGAGTGCGGCATCGAAATCCTTAAGCATGGATTGGCGGATGCGCGAAGTATCACCAACCACCCCTCTGATGGCAATCCCCAATTGATAACAAAGCGAGCGCTGCCGGTTCTGATCCCAAAGACGAGAGGCCTCTCCGAACGAACGTTCGCCCGGCTTGCCTGGTGGGCGGAAGGGAGGGGTCTATGCTCGATTTTCTCGTCAGTCTCTGGCTCGACAGCCGCATTTCCATTCCGGACGGTTAGTCAGTCTTTCGCTGTGTCAGGGATCGGGGGCGCGTCTCCGATCCTTGATTTGCTCGTGGCTTTCTTGCTCACGGTCTCCACCGTGCCTACCCGCTCCTTCGCATACAATCGCGCCGAACGGAGGAGCAAACATGTCGGTGGTGGCTCCCGCGATCGAAGCAAATCCTCTTCGGGAGGGTCTGGAGCAGGAACGGGTTCCCGATGCGTCCTGTCTCGTCATTTTCGGCGCCTCGGGTGATCTAACCCAGCGCAAGCTGATTCCGGCGCTCTACTCTCTGGCGCACGACGGCCTTCTTCCGCCCGGCCAGACCATCATCGGATACGCCCGTCCTGACTACACCGACGACGCCTTTCGCATGGCCATGCGCGAGTCGTGCGACAAGTTCGCGCGTACACGTCCGGTCGACGAAGCGGTCTGGGACAACTTCGCCAAAGGCCTCTTCTACGTTCGCGGCGAATTCAGCGAGCCGGAAGGCATCCTCCGCCTCAACGCCAGGATGAAGGAATGCGATGAAACACGCGGCACCGGCGGCAGACGGATCTACTATCTCGCCGTCCCGCCCCAATTCTTTCCGACCATCACCGAGCTGCTCGGGCGCGAGAAGATGGTCTCGGATCCCGAGCAGGGCGGCCCGTTCACGCGCGCGATCATCGAGAAGCCGTTCGGGCACGACCTGGCGTCGGCGAAGGAGCTGAACCGCGTCGCCGTCACGACCTTTCGCGAGCGTCAGGTTTTCCGCATCGATCACTACCTCGGCAAAGAGACCGTCCAGAACCTCCTCGTCCTCCGTTTCGCCAACGGTATCTTCGAGCCGTTCTGGAACCGCCAGTACATCGACCATGTCCAGGTCACCGTGGCGGAATCGATCGGCGTAGAGAAGCGCGGTCCGTACTTCGAGACCGCGGGCATTTCCCGCGACATCATCCAGAATCACATGCTCCAACTCGTCTCGCTCATCGGCATGGAGCCGCCGGTGGCCTTCGAAGCCGATGCCGTGCGCGACGAGAAGGTCAAAGTGCTCCGCGCGCTTCGCGAGTTCCCGCGCGGGCACGAGACCAACGTTTCGGTGCGCGGCCAGTACACCGACGGTTCCGTTCTCGGCGAGAAAGCGATCGCCTATCGCAAGGAAGTGAAGGTCGATCCGAATTCGAACGTCGAGACGTACGCGGCGTTGAAGATCTTCATCGACAACTGGCGCTGGGCGGACGTGCCCTTCTACCTTCGCGCCGGAAAGCGCCTGCCGAAACGCGTCACCGACATCTCCATCCACTTCCGTCCGGCTCCCTATCCGCTCTTCAACAAACTCACGCACGTCAAGATGCAGCCGAACGTTCTGGCTATCCGCATCCAGCCCGATGAAGGCATCTCCCTGAAGTTCGATTCGAAGGTTCCCGGCCCAACGGTGCGCACCTCTCCCGTGACGATGGAGTTTCGCTACGCAACGTCGTTCGGGGCTGAACCGCCCGAGGCGTACGAGCGGCTGTTGCTCGAAACGATGCTCGGCGACTCCACGCTTTTCGCGCGCCGCGACGAAGTGGAGACCGCGTGGGCGTGGCTCGATCCGCTGCTCAACGCCTGGGCCGCCGATCCGATCGGTCCCGAGCTCTATTCCGCCGGTACGTGGGGCCCCGAGGCAGCCGACAAACTCATCGAGCGCGACGGCCGCAAGTGGAGAAGGCCGTGATGTCGGTTTCATTCGCGACTACAAGTTTGCCTTTATTACGTAGGCGTTTTTTACGTAGGCGTTTTTTACGTAGGCGTTTATTACGTAGGCGTTTTTTACGTAGGCGTTTATTACGTAGGCGTTTTTTACGTAGGTCGGACTCTCTAGTCCGACTTGCTCATGATGTCGGACTGGAGAGTCCGACCTACGTAAACCCCCGGCTCCCGACACCATGACCGACATCACCTCTGCCGACGTTCGCGTCGATGTGAATGCGATCGAGAAGAGCCTCTCCGAGCTGTGGCGCGGGCAGAGGGACGGCGAGGATGCCGTTACACGCGCGGCGCTCTGGAACGTCGTCGCCCATACCTCGACCAGCGAGACGCATGCCCTCGCCGCCGAGACCCTCGGGCGTGCCAGCGCCATCGTGCCCCAGCGCACGATTGTCGTCCGCTCGAATCCCGCTGCCGAGGCGGAGCTGACGTCGTGGATCAGCGCGAACTGCCACCTCGTCGGCGGCGGCAAGCAGGTCTGCTCCGAAGAGATCAACATCGTCGCCGGCGGAGACAGGATTCATCGCGTGCCACCCGTCGTCAGCGCGCTGCTAATCCCCGACATGCCGGTCGCGTTCTGGTGGATCGGCGATCTGCCGAACGAGCATGAGGAGTATGTCGAGTTGTTGCTGGAACCAGCCGACCGGCTGATCGTCGACTCGGTCTACTTCGATTCGCCCGCCGACCTGGCGCTCGTCTCCCGAATCGCCGAGCAGACCTCGACGTCGCCCGCGGATCTGAACTGGGTACGCCTCGAGGAGTGGCGGGCGGCCACGGCTTCGATCTTCGATCCTCCCACGATGCGCAGCCGCCTCAACGCCATCCGTCGCGTGCGCGTCATCGCCGGCAGCTCGAATCACGAGTTCTTCGGCGAGTCGGTGGAGTCGCTGCTCTACGCGTCGTGGCTGAGCGCGCAAGTCGGACACGCCGTCGACGCCAACGGAAAAGTGGAAGGCGCTGCCGGCTCAATCGATTACGTCTTCGAGCGCAGGCATCAGTCGACGGATGTCGGCGGCATCGCACTCGTCGAGATCTCGTTCGAAGACGGCGCCTGCGCCAGCATTGCACGCGACCGCGATCGGGGAGTGCTCGTCGCCAACGTCGACGGCAGCGTGACGGTCCAATCCGTCACCCGCACGCTCGAGCAGCAGATGGAGAAACTGATCGTCCGCCAACTCAAGCGCATCGACGGCGACCGCGTGCTGCGGCGCGTCCTGCCGATCGCGATCAAGCTGGCGAAGCGGGTTGCGTGATCACGCGAAGGCGCGAAGACGCGAAGGCATAATCGATCCAGAGAAGACCTCATGAACCTCCGCATCTTCGACACTGCCGCCGACGCCCTCTCCGCCACTGCGCGTACGATCATGCAGCGCGTAGACGCCGGCGCACGAACCATCGCCCTCTCCGGCGGTTCGACACCGAAGCCGCTGTACGCATCGCTCGGAGCATCGCCATTGCGCGAAGAGCTGGCGCAATTCCCGATCACCTGGATCGTCGTAGATGAGCGTTACGTCCCAATCGATGATCCCGAATCAAACGCCGGGATGATGCAGAAGACGCTCTTCGCAAACGCTGTCTCACCGAGCCACCGCTTCCTCCGTTTCCGCACGGAGCTGAACGACCCCGCCGCCACCGCCCGCGCCTTCGAAGACGAATGGCGCACCCTCGGCATCACCACCCTCGACCTCGTCCTCCTCGGCATGGGCGACGACGGCCACACCGCCTCGCTCTTCCCCGGCACCCCGGTCCTCGAAGTCGAAGACCGCATCGCCGCCGAGGTTTATGTGCCGCGCCTCGACTCCTGGCGCGTCACGCTGACGAAACCCATCCTCCGAGCCGCCAAGCTCCGCCTGGTCCTCGCCCCCGGCGCAAAGAAGAAGCCAGTGCTCGAAGCCCTCCAGTCCGGAACCGACTACCCAGTCGCGCAAGCAACGAGCGGCGTCGAAACGTGGTGGATGATCGACAAAGAAGCAGCGCCGAACAGCGCCGCACCGTAGCGCCGGCGGCCCGCCGGCCGTACCGCCGCCGGCCCGGCGGCGACCAGGCATAGCGCAGTGTTGAGTCTCGAATCGGCTCCGTGAAGAGTCTGGATGCCATGTTCCTGCCGCACGCATCTTGCAGGCTACGATGCTCTTGTGGTCAAGCCAATTGCAGTAGCGCTCCTTCTCATCGCCACCTCCGCCCTTGCCGCCGGTCCTTCGATCACATCAATCACGCCGAACATCGGCCCGGTCGCGGGAGGGACGCTCGTCAGGATTACGGGCACGGGATTCAGCAACATCTGCATCATCTGCTCGCCGCCATTCAGCGGTCCCAGCGTTCTATTCGGGAGCACACAGGCGGCGGAGGTTCATTTCATCGACTCCACGGCGCTGGATGTCGTTACGCCGGCGGTGCTGGCGTCGACCGTCGCAGTGACGGTGAGCCAGGCGGACGGCTCCGGTTCGACGACGATGCCGAATGCCTTCACGTTTCAGGGTGATCCCGGCTCGGCGTTCGATCCGATTCTTTTCCCGCTGTTCAATGCGCCGGTTCCGGGTGCCTTCGGATCGGAGTTTCAAACAACCGTTCGTCTCGTGAGCAAGACGTCAGATCCTGTGCTCGTGTATGGCATCAGCAGAAATGGACCGCTGGACGATCCGCCGAGAGGCCCCTTCGATCCTTATCGACTGGCCGGTGCGGAGGGGCAGCCTCCTCTCAGCTCGAAGACGGTCGGGCGTGTCCTTTATGTGCCGAAAGGATCGGGCAAATCGCTGGTCGCCAGCATTCGCGTTACCGACATAACAAAGCAGGCATCGATCTTTGGTGTGGAAGTACCGGTGGCCAGACTCGATGACTTCGATGAGGCTCGCCTCGTCTTCCTCGGCGTCCCGGCCGACACTCGTTTCCGTTGCATGCTGCGGCTCTACAGCCTCAAACGCGGGAACGTTCTCTTGAATGTCATCGTGAACGGTACGCTCCATCAGGTCGAGCTCAAACGTCGCGACGATCAGGACCTGTTCGAGCCGGCGTACCTCGAGTTCACCGCCTTTCCCACGCTCAGCGAGTTGCCGGTAGGGCAGACCGCGTTTATCGTCATGGTGGACACAGTACGAGGCCCCGGCGGCATCGTGATTCCCGGAACGCCAATCTGGGGAATGATCTCCGTGACGAATAACGAAACGCAGCAGATCACGGTCATCGCGCCGAACTAGGAGTAACGAGCGCGTTCGGCCACACGCAAAGGCAACCACAGAGACACAGAGAACACAGAGGGATCTCTGTGACCTCTGTGTCTCTGTGGTTACGGGGCTTTCAAATTGACCCACTACCGAGCGCTGCGGGTAAGCGCCAATCTCGTTAGTCCGCACTTCCTCTCTACTGAAGGCTGAGCAGCACGAGAATCTCGCCCTGTCCGCTCGCCAGCGGCTCGAGCGCTTTGCCGATCAGGGTGCCGGGGCGGTGGATCTTCAAGCCGCCGAGGTCGAGGGGCTCGGATTTCATCGCGGTGCCCGGAGTGTCGCTCGTGACGAGAAGGTCGCCGAGGTGAATGGCGCTCCGGCTAGCGTCGACGCGTACTTTCACGCGTCCGGTTGTGGCGATTTTGGCCTTGGAAGAGCTCTCCACGCCCAGAAGAAGGCCGGGGGTTGGCGACACCACGCCCGCAACCCGCGTATCGTAAGCACCTTTCGAAGGCGCCACCGTATTCTTCGCGTCGGCACTCACAACGACGACCGTACCGGGCGCCATCTCCTCCAGCACCGGCACCCATTCGGCCACGTCCTGGAAGGTGGCGCGGACCGTTCCGTCTGCGGTAATATTGCCTGTAGTATGCATGCCGCCGGCGACATCAAGCGCATAACCGGAATCCGGTTGTTTGCCGATGCCGACGTTGCCGGTTTCGCGAATTGTCATCGCTTCTGTCAGTACGCTCTCTTTCAGAATGCTGAAATGTAGAATCCCGCCCGTGGCTCCGTATTTGCTGCCCGCCACCTGCGCCTTCGTTTGTGGTCCGCTGTCGGCTGAAAAATTGACGTTCGTCGGTGTGCCGGAAGGATCGCCTTCCAGGGTGAGCGATGTGCCCGCCCCATTGGAGACATGCAGCGCCGTCTGGGGCGCGATCGTGCCGATGCCGACTCTGCCACCGGCCTGAATCGTGAGCGGCGTGCTGGACAGAGTGTTCCCGCTGGTTTTGAAAATGCGCATCGAGGAGTCAACATTTTCGCCGATGGCCCAGCCATTCGTATATTCGCCGAAATAGACGTCCGCGTTACCCGACCCGGTCCAACCGACGTCAACTCCGGAACCGCGCTGCGTGGCTGTTTGAACCTGGTTGACAGAAAAGCCCCCACGGACATCGAGCTTCGACCCTGCGTTCGGAACCGTCGTGCCGATGCCGACACTGCCGCTAGCCTGAATCGTGAGCGGCGTACTCGACAGAGTGTTCCCGTTGGTTTTGAAAATGCGCATCGACGCGTCAACGTTTTCGCCGATGGCCCAGCCATTTGTATAATCTCCGAAATAGACGTCCGCGTTACCCGACCCGGTCCAACCGACGTCGACTCCGGTGCCGCGCTGCGTGGCCGTTTGAACTTGGTTGATCGAAAGGCCACCGCGAACATCGAGCTTCGACCCGGCGTTTGGAATCGTGGTACCGATGCCGGCACTCCCGCCGCCTGTAAGAGTGAGATACGCTCCGCCGCCGTTGACCTGGATGTACGCCTGATTATCACCGCCGATATAAAAATCAGCATAACTCGTCGCGCTGCCGCTGCGGATGACTTTAAGACCGCCTCCAACCGTGTCGGCAGACTGTTTTACCGCGAGTTGGGCCGGCGGGGTCCCCGTCAACCCGATGCCAACGGCGCCGGCACGATAGGTCGGAACGGCCGGATCAGTACTGCTGCCCGCGCTCCATTGCGCTTGAGATTGGACAGCCACCGCTGCTGCTGCGAGAAAGAACAAAATGACTGCCGGACTCTGACGCCGATTTTCCATGGAAGGTCCTCTTTTCTGGCACGGAGGAGACGCGATACCGCCATCCGTCCTGTTTAGAAATCTTTGTGGCTGAATTGAGGCGCCAGCATACAGGAAGACCTTTAAGGCCACCGGCACCGCTCCTCTCACACTCACCTCGGACGATCCTGCATAGCCTCGCTCAATCGCTCGTCACGCGTGTCAATCGGCAGCAGCGGCAAGGGTTCGCGCTCTTCCCTGATGCAACGCGAACATCTCCCTCAACGGGTACCGTTTGAACCGTTCCAGGCACGGCCACATCGCGTGTGCTTGACCGTCAGCCGCCGCCGCCACAAGTCATCACCACCTCGGGTTTCCAGCAACAGCCACCGACGGAAACCATCCTCCCCGTAACTTCCTTCTGGCTGAACTCGTCTCACTGATGAGGGGATGAGAGTGCACGATCGAGTCGAGAGCCGATTCACGGGCGGCGAACGTGTGTGGTGCGGGGGAGTGGACCCAGGTCACGACCAGGCGAACGCGCTGGGCCGAGGCCTCGGAAGTCGCAGGCCTGTTCGATTCCGATTCCGCCTCGCTCTCCGGCACGTTCCGCGTTCCGAGGCCTTCCGTCGCTGCGCGACCGCCTCGGGAGGCCGGTCGCGGTTCTTCCGACACAGGGCGGAGCGTCCGAGGTCCTCATCGAAATGTGCGCTCGTGCGCGGAGAGCGATCGAGCCGCAGGGCAGATCAGTCAGGAAGTGAGCTTCGTCATGCGCATCTCACGGATTGAGGTGGCGTGTGCCGAGGGAAGGAGTGCTGATGGGTAAGAAAGAGCGGGGGAGGGCCAAACGGGATGGCGCGTCGCGCCGGGCGAAGGAGGGCGGGCGCAGCTTTCTGCCTGGACCATACCTCTCGATCACGATCTCCCTCGTGGCGGGACAACTCGAGCGGCTCGATCACCTGGCCGTCGAGATACGCGCGATGAGCGGCAAATGGATCACCCGCTCGGGAATCCTCACCGCCATCATTGAAGCGTCGCTGCAAACCGCGGCGCGCTCGGATGCGGAGGGAGGAGCCGAGGGGAGCGGACCGCAATGAGGCTCAATCCGTACGTTTGCGTGCAGGTTGCCGCACTCATGGTCCTCACGAGTGGAACGCCGCCGTCCCGGCGGCTGGCCCAGCGGCGTCCCGCCCCTGCGAGCACGAGCCCGACTCGCGCGTCAGGAGCCGCACGCCATTCGAATGCGCGTCCGCCTCGGGTGGAGAGGCCGAACCTTCATCCGTCCGCAAAAAAGGTCAACTCCTGCCGAAAAAGGTCCGGACGCGATTTTAATAAGGCGAAAAACACGGCCGAAATAGGTCTCGACCAAATTTCACGAGTGGAAACCCCTACCGAAATTGGTCTCGACGCAATTTCACGAGTCAAACCCCTACCGAAATTGGTCTCGACCCAAGTTTCACGAGTCAAACCCCTACCGAAATTGGTCCGGACCCCACTTCACGAGTCAAAACAGCTACTGAAATTGGTCCCGACCTAATTTCAGTAGTCAAAACGACCACCGAAATTAGTCCCGACCCAATTTCAGTAGTCAAAACGACCACCGAAATTGGTCCCGACCTGATTTCAGTAGTCAAAACGACTACTGAAATTGGTCTCGACCTATTTCAAGAGTGCGAACCACCACCGAAATCGAGCCGGGCACTTTTTTGAAATACGTAAGACCACTCCAGAGACACGTGCGGACCATCTTCCGAGAGGACAACCCGGGATCCGGCAGGTGCAGACCTCTCCACGAGAGAGTGTCGTCGAGATTCAACGCCCGAACTTTCCCTCCAGACAGGCCTCGCGGTGCGTTCTTACGCACAATTCCCTAAGTAATGAGATTCGTGCCTGTAGCGGTAGTTTAACAATTGTACCTATCCTTTTGCGAAACCCTCTTCGTATACAGATTATCGACTCGATCTTTCAGGGCATGTGCGCACCATTGCCCCAACGCCCGCGAAGCAACGGCCATTGCTCCGCGGTGCCACCCGCCGCCGTAAGCGCGTGTCGCGTCTTACGTCCGGTTTTACTAAGGATAAGGAGAACAAATCATGTCTGACACCATTGCCAGTGGTGTGCCGTCGCCGGGCCAGGAGCCCGTCACGCCGACCACCACACACTATCAGGAGGTAGCGAAGCAGTTTCTCGATGCCTTCATCGCTGCGACTGCCCAGATCCCCATGCTCGAGGAAAAGCATGCATCCACGGCGCAATTCGTTCAAACCCATTCGCGGTTTTCGAACGAGTTCGTCTCCACGGTGCTCACCTCGGTCGTGGCGGATCCGCAACTGCAGAACATCAACAAGTTCGACGTCGTCGAAGCCCGCGACACGCTGCAGTACCTGGACGCTTTCCGTTCGGTCATCGACCAGGTGCAGCTGTTTCTGACGAATCTCAAGTTCAGTTGCGCCACCAGGAAGGCGAGAGCCGTCTTCCAGGGTCTGCAGGTCTACGCCGTCGCCAAAGGTCTCGGCCGCGACGCCACCAGTGCTTCCGTCGCGTCGCTCGCGAAGATCATGAAGCGCGACCTGAATCGTCCGGGCCGGCCTCTGAAGAAGAAGGAGGTGCCCCCGCCCACGAACCAGTAACACGCGTGCAGTAGAAACCCGCACGGCCGCGTTCTCGCGCGGCCGTGCGCAACACGCCAACCCTAAACCGCTAAGAAAAGGAGTTTCGTGTCATGCAAAACATACATCATCAAGCTTGTACGGCAATTCCGCCGCACATGTTGCGTCACCTGGCCCGGCATGGGGGCTACGACGCGCGGGTGAACGTCTCCGCCACACTACGGCAGTCCGTTCAGATCGTGCAGTACCGCTCCCAAGCCGCCGCCACCGCGCCAAACGGTGCGGCCATACTCAGCAGCAGACGGCGCCGCTATGTCTACGACGCCAATCACAGCCACACGCTCCCGGGCAAATTGGTCCTGGACGAGCGCCACACAGGCAGTACCGATATCGAGGCCAACGAAGCGTTCGACGGCTCCGGCATCACCTATGACTTCTTCTCCCGGGTCTTCCGTCGCAACTCGATCGATGGCAAGGGGATGCCGCTCATCTCGACGATCCACTACGGCGAGCACTTCGAGAACGCCATGTGGGACGGAAAGCAGATGATCTACGGCGACGGCGACGGGAAGGTTTTCAACCGCTTCACGATCGCTCCCGATGTGATCGGCCACGAGCTGACGCACGGCATTACGCAGTACACGGCCAGGCTCGTGTATCTCAATCAGTCCGGCGCCCTCAACGAGCACATCTCGGATGCGTTCGGGATCATGATCAAGCAATGGGCGCTTGGCCAGACCGCATCGCAGTCCGACTGGCTCATCGGCAAGGGTCTGCTCGGGCCTGACGTACACGGCGACGCCATCCGCTCCATGAAAGCGCCTGGCACCGCCTACGACGACCCCGCCCTCGGGCGCGACCCGCAGCCCGCGCACATGCGCAACTACGTCAACTCACCCCAGGACAACGGAGGCGTGCACATCAACTCGGGGATCCCGAATCACGCCTTCTATCTCGCCGCGATCGCCATTGGCGGTGACGTCTGGCTGGTTCTCGGCCAGATCTGGTACCTCGTTCTGACGGTGCAGTTGTTCCCGGGCGCCGGTTTCCAGGATTTCGCCAATGCCACAGTCAAGGCCGCCGGGAGCCTGTTCGGTTTCGGCGGCGCGGTGCAAATCGCCGTGTACGACGCGTGGTCGCAGGTCGGATTGCAAGCGCCGAAAGCGCTGATGCAGAAGACGTCAAAGGAGCGATGCCGCATCAGGTTCCGCAGCCGTCCCGCGCCCTGGATGCAGCCATGACCCGTTTCCAGTCCACCAACCACCAACCCGCGCGCCGTGGCGACACGTCCCGCGCTTGACCGATACAAAAGGAAAATCATGAGCACAACACAACGCAGCACCTCACAAGAGCACCACAACGAAGACAACCCGCTCTCCTTCGAGAGCATCAACGCCCACATCAAGGACATCTACATGGAGGCACTCACATCGCCCATCCGGGAGGCGTGGAGCCCCGACGTGGAGGTGACGCCCGCCGACGAAGCGGAACCGGTCAGCCGTACGGAACGTTTCGTCAAGAGCTACCGCGCAGTCCGTCCGATTCTGGTGGCCTTAGGGGCCACTCCGTTCATCCCCGGCACGTGGTGCTCGGTGGTGACGACGTTCGTCATCATGCTCGACGACATGAGCGCAAGCTTCAAAGCAGGGAAGGACCAACTCGTCAGCGATATCCCCCCTTCCGTGGCGATGGAGCCGAAGCTCCCAGTCGGCTGAGTAGCAGCATCATGAATTAGCTCCACCCGCCGGCACCGGCCGTTTCGTCCCCAAACCTACGCCCGCCGCTACCTCACGGCTACCCGTAAATCGAGACGATCCACGAGCCGCAATGCCGCCGGCGATACCCCCAAGCAGCAAGCCGGAGCCCGCGCAAGCGGGCTCCGGTGTTTTTGGGGGGGATGGGGTGCGGATCAGTCCTCTCGGTGAAGCAGTTGGACGACCTTGCCTTCTTTCCCCTTGATTGCACAGACAATCGTCTGGTTCCCTTCGAGCGTCATGTCGTAATCCTCAAACCAGCTCGAGTCGATCCCGTGGTAGCGGTATTTCGCATAGAGGTGCCCCTTCTTAAACCGCACGTTCGAAAAGGCGCCACCAACACGCCTTCCCTCCACGAGTATCGGCGGACCTTCTGCCTTGAAATGCCCGTCGACGACGCTCATCGAGGCAACGGTGAACGTGCCGTCGGAGCGCTTGGCAATACCGAGGTACCCGGTCTGCATGCCCTCCTTCTTTGGCCGCCGCCAGGTTCCTGCAAACTGTGAAGCCGTCTCGCCTGCCGGGACGGGAGGCGGCACGACCGAGGCGAGCGACGGCCCTTCGTTACCGGGGGTAGGTGTCGCGGAGGCGGTTGTGGACTCCAAAGGTGGCGCGCGAAACGGGTTTGGAGTGAACACGTAGACGAGCGGCGGGATGAACGCCACCGCAACAATGGCCGCGATCGCTCCGCCGGTGAGGAGCCGCGTCTTGAGTTGGCTCGCCTCCGAGGAGGCCTTCATGACCAGTGGCACAACCAATATCCAGGTGCTCGCACCCGCCGCGGCCGCGTTCAGGTACACAAAGCCGGTCAGCCACGATGCGTCATGCACGACGTGACTGACAAAGTTCGCCGAGAGCCAACCGTTGGAGATGTCGACAAGCATGTAGCCCGCACCGGCGAGCGCGAGGCAGGAGAAGAGAGTCTTCCGTTCTTTGTAGACCAGAGCCAGGATCGTGAAGATCACCGCTGAGTTGAGCATCCCGACCGGAAGGACGACATTGGCGAGCAGCCAAAGAGCGACAGCGATGGCAATGCCAACGCCGATTATGATGGCGATCACCTGACCGCAACCGCTCGAGTTTTCCGAGGAGGAGACCGTGTCGTTGCGAACGGTCCGGTTGCGAAACCGTTCGGGCGCGGGGTCAGGCTTGGCGGCGGCTGGCCGGTGGCTGACGCCGTACTCGTACCCGCGATTGTAGATTTCGTTCTCACGGGGGTTCGTCGAGTAGCCCTTCACTAGGGAGTGACTGAACTGGTCCAGAGCGCCGGCCTGCTGGCCGTCATGGACGCCCTGCTCGTAGATCTCGTCATCCCGACTCTTGTGAGACCCCATGCGACTCCTCCCGTTTCGGGGGACCGACTCGGACGTAACCCGCGGCGCTCAGAACTTAGAACTCCGCAAGCATGGACGAACTGTGGTTTGCCGCTATTCTATCCTTTTCGACCAGGACAACTCAGCCAGAAACCGGATGGTCGGAGACGCCTTCACCGCTCGCCAAGGCGCGCAAGATCGCTCGATTATTCGTTCGAAGTTGGAGGTGGATCAGGCGTTGAGGACCCCTGAAAGACGGGAACTGCGGGCGAAAGCATTTCACGCAGGGACGGGAGCGAGGGCGCTCCGAAGTTGTGACGATACTTCTCACCGCGGGTCTTCTCGCACTGTTCCGCTAGTCCTTTCTCATTCGCCTGTGCTTGACGACTTCCACAACAGTAGTCGTAGTGGTAGTGGTGTTTGTGGTTGGCTGCAGAACGGTGTCCGCGTCGGCTGGCGGCGGGCTCTGGGCTGGCGGTGCTGGTTCGTTTTGCGTTTCGATCTTCTGCCTCTGCCATTCTTGATGTGCGAGCTCTGATGCTGCGGCAAGTAGTTCCGCAGCGGTCTTTCGGGTATGTCGGTGGCTGTGCTTCTCCGGTGCGTCCCGCTTCACTTTTTCCTGATTCTGGTCTGGGCCAGAATGAGAGGGTGTTGTGCCGCGAGAATCCGTGTTTGCCGGGCTCCACTCCTGCGAGGAAGTCGCCGGAGACGTTGTTGCAGTTCCAGTAATCGCAGTCCCGGTGGGTACGGGCGTGGGTGAGGACACGTTGTTGCTACGGCGTGTCGTCTCTTCCTTTTTCGCGTCAGTAACCTCTGCGCCGCCGGTAAGCAGCCCTACGACGACGACTGCCCCTCCGACAAACATGAAAAACAAACCGGGCGCAGTACCCGAAAATAGCAGCTTTCCCCACTTGCCTTCTCCACTGAGTGTTGCCGTTCCTGTCGTGATTCCGAGGACGAAGAGTCGAAACCCAAGGTATCCGAAGAATGCACCGATGATGAAAATTGCTACGCGCTCAATGCCCCTCATGGCAACTGGATCAAGAAGTACATCGCGCATCGGGTCATCATACGGCAGTCGTGGTAAGGCAGGTGGGAAGCTACCGGCGACGTCGCACCCTTCGGTTCTGCTTCTTTGCGGAGCGTCTTCGTTTGGATGACTTGAGAGATAGCACGCGGCGCCACGCCGTAGCAGTCTCGTGAGCCAACTCACGCAGGCGTATCAGCCGCTCCGCGGTTCGTCGGATACGACGCTTCGCAGCTGCCGTTTCTCCAGGCGGGCTAACGGCTTTACGGTTCACCCGCACGAACCGCGACGCGCTGAAAGCATAGCCCCACGACGCAGCAACGCAGAGGGTTCGCACCGGGTGCAACGGTCATGTGGCGAGGCGTTAAGGTCCTGAAGGCTCTTCGTATGACGTGACCGCAGATACCGTGAGGCGCTCGAGTTGATCAATGATCGGCGTGTTTTCCGCCGACAGCCACTCGCCTTCGCATGTGACCTGCGAGCCCGACGCCCACGTGATGTACCCGGCACCGAAGATAATACCCACCGCAGCACCGCTGTGGCATTTGAAGGTGCGCAACGCCAGCTCGTTGAGCGAGGCAAATTCGGCTTGGGACACGAGTACGTGTCTCTTCATCTGGACGCGGCCCCAGTAGATCGCGGTCTCGCGCAGGCCGATGCCGCTCTGATTCCGGACAAAGACAAAGACGGAGTACGGATGCACACCGCGATGTAGTTCGACGACAGCGAGGACACTCTCGCCTCTGAGTTCCGCTTCCTTCCGCATCGCCTCCAGAACTTCCTGGTCAAGTGTAAGGTCTTCCGTGATTCGTCGGAACATCCGGGATGGTGGCCGATCGGTAATGAACTGCTGGGCGAGCTGCTGTTTGTTCGGCGACAGCGACGCACACCGCAGGCTTGAGACAACGACCGCAAATACCAGGAGACAGCGCAGATGGTCCCCGCCGCATAACGTTTCAATCTCACTGGTCTGGAGCCGCACGCGACATGGTACTGCGCTCGGGACGCAGCAACGCGCGGCTGCAAGTCCGATGCGGCGCAGGTTAGGTGCCGGCTGATAGACCTCTCGATCCGGCGCATGCCTAGGAAGCCGACGGTAGCAGCGGTGATGGCAAGGGATGCAACCCAGTGCCCATCAGGTCGGGAAGTTCGAAATGCAATGCGAAGGTGGAGCAATCACCGGACAGCCAAACACCGGCGAACCAGAGGAGAACAGCGACTAAGACCTTCACGTATCGCTGCATGTGCAGGCTAACGTTCCGTCGTTTAGCGGAGAGTCAGGTGCGCTCCTGGATTCTGCAGTTTTTCGTGTCAAGGAATAGTGCCCGTTGCGATCTCTCCGGCACGATACCTCGGGAAGAAAGCTCCTTGCTGAAGAGGACCCTCATTTCGCCCGCAGAGCTGCTTCTCCAGGAGGCAGGTCCGTAAGTGGCCAGAGTCTTCCTGTTCCCCAGAAGTGCAACGCCACGCTGCCCCTTGTCGGTGAGTACTCTTTCCACCTCGTCCCAACCGATTCGTGATGTGACCAGGAGCGATCGGGTCGTGACGCCGGTGGGTGACAGTTCCAGTTCATATGGCAGCAGGATGAGCAGCGTACCCAGTAGAAAGCCGGCTAGGCCAGCTGGAAGGGAGGGCCACGTTTCCGAGAGCAGGGAGTTGATCACGAAGATCGCAGAGGGGACGGTGATCATTGCCCCGAGAACGAGTGGGTACAGCCGTCTCTCTTTCAGCACCGAGCACGTAACGTTCGAGCGAGGCGGCCACTTCCGCAGTACCATACGATCGTAGGCAAGTCGCGTCGTATTCGGAAAATCAATTCAACGGTAGCATCGGCGCCTTCGCGGGAGGATGCGAGAGCAACGGTGAGTTGATTCTCCAGATCCAACTGCGACTACATAACAGGGTCAGGCGGCGACGCGACAACGATCCACCCGAAAAGATCTTTGAAGTCTTCGAAACACGGGCCGCAGACCCATTTCAACTCGTCCTGTGTCGCATAGCCCTCATGTAGAACCTCACTGTCTTCACGCTCCGCGAACTTCGCCCAGCAGAACTCGCAGTGATCATGGTCCCAACCTTCGCGAAACACCCGGTAGCGACGCCAACCGAGCTCGACACCTGTGAAGTAGGTGAGTTGGTTGATCAGCCGCCAGTCGTTTGGCTCTCGCATTCGTATCTTGACGGCTAACGGTTAGTCGTTCGCGGCGTACTTCTGTTCCGCTACCGCGGCCTCGATCTCGCCGACGCAGCCGGGGCAGAGGACGCCGCGTTTGGGAACGACGAGACCCTCTCCTTCTGATGTAGGTCGGCAGCAAAGCGCACATGAAACGAGAGCCGCAGCCGGCCGGGAGGGGTCTTGCGGACCGAAACCAGGAGTGTCTTCGCGGTCCTCCGAGATGATGTCAAGGCATATGACGATGCATTCATCGCAGATGTAGACCTTTGGCCCAGCAATGAGTTTCTTCACTTGCCGTGGTGATTTGTTGCAGAACGAGCAGTTCTGACTCGGCTGCGCATCTGCCTGGGGAGATTTCTTCTTGCCGAACATTTGGAGTGGTCCCAACGTTCCAAGGTGAGCGGCTTCGGTGCCGCGCGAGTAACGTGTAGATCAGCGTATCAGACGCTGGGGCCGAAGTTAGTTAGCCAGCCGATTGACGCTTGCGTACTGCGCGCACAACCTTCTGCGATCGCCGAGCTGGGCCGCGCAGCAAGACTTTCTCTTAGTGTTCCCGGGTGTGCTGATTCCTCGCAGCGCGAACATTGCTGATGCCGAGTGCGACGAATACGAGGCTCAAGACTGAGAAGCTGACACGAAGTCCTTCGGGCGGCCACCAGATTGCGACAGCACCTGACGCGAGACCTAAAATGCAAAGCGCTACGCCGAAGGAGGACGTCGTGCCGAGCGCGCCCCACCGGCGGTATAACGGATGAATCCGACCCCCGAGCCAATAACCTGGATCGTATCGGTGGCTCTGAACTTCATCCCATTCGCTCCGCCATTTCTCGTCAAGTTGCTCTCGTTTATCTGCAATCATGGGCCTAACGGATCCAAGCCCACGAGCTTGGATCCGCACGCGAAATAGTAGCGCACTTGGGAGACGGCAGCTTAGCGGGCCACATCGGCTGGAAGCGCGAGTCAGGCATCACAGCCACCTTGTGATGAGGAACAGAAATCCCTGCCCAAAGAGAGCGGCGATCGCACATCCGAGGGTGATCCAGTTCAGGGGCACCCGAGGCTGTCGGAGTGATGCAGCGCCGGCAAGTCCTATGGCCATGATCGGAGCCAATAGGGCGACCGCGAGGGCAGCAAGCATGATCTGGCCGATACCTGGAATGACCCTGTAATCGAACGGCGAGAAGCGCATCACGAGAAACAAAAGCCAGACCGCCGCCCAGATGGCAAGGCAGGAGATTGACGCAGTTCGCAACGGGGCTTTGGCCATTTCTCAGGTTGATGCCTGCCTGTTTCGTCAGGGCTGGACAACTGCGAGAACAATATCAGGTCCAGCTCTTACCTCAGTGACCAACTGACCGGCGTCGTGGGGACGGATCCCCCACGGGAAGGAAGACCGCCTCGGTCTCGCCCGTCACGAGCTTGGAAGGGGAGCCCTCGATTGCGTCTTCGAGCTGCTGGGGTGTGAGCGATGGGTCCAGCTCGAGCATGCGTGCGGCAATTCCCGCGACGGCCGGCGCCGACCACGACGTCCCGGAGGTGAGGAGGCTGGCTTTGTCGCGATACTGGTCATGCGCGGTGGTACAGGCCACGAGCATGTCCTCGGCCGGCGCAAACACTTCCTCACCACGGCATGACCCTGGCCAGATACTGTTGTCCTTCGCGGACCCGCCGACGGTGATCGCGCCGTGGATGCGCGGCCCGATCGTGGAGGGAAACAGCTTTGTCACGCCGCCCAACTCACACCACCCATCACCCTGATAGTTGCCGGCGGCGATCGTGAACAGAAAGCGCTTTCCCTTGGGATCGGGATTGTTATCGCGGTCGACGCCTTCGGTCATCCGGCGCATCTTTGCTTCGACCTGGTCAGGAGTCAGATCCAGGAACGACTCCGGGGAAACGGCGAAGCTGATACTGATGATGCCGGTGGAGAACTGCGGAGTGGAGGGGTCGTATGCGTGGCGCACGATCATATCCAGACCGTCGCTGACTGTCCGCAGCGTGAGGGACGGGGTCGTCAACGCGAAGACACGGACGGCGACAAGATAGGCCTCCGGCGCTACCCCGACGTTCTTACCGGCCGCCACCGAGGCGACTGCCGTCCCGTGGGAAATGAACGCGATCGGGACCGGTGTATCCGCGCACGGATCGAGCACCGGGTCCGGGTGGCGGCAGGATGCGGCGCTACCGGGAACGGAGCCCATCGCATCGAGGCCCGCAATGACCCGCGAGCCAATGGGGGTCATGAACTCGTCATGCGTAGCCAGGATGCCGGCATCCATGATGTAGATGACGCTCCCTTTGCCGCCGTGACCACGATCGGCGCGGCCATCAAGCGCGGACGGGATCTGATCCGTCCGATCGAGGTGCCAGAGAGTGTTCTCCGCGAATCCGTCCGAGCAGCCGAGAAGGACTTTCATCTGCAATCCGTACGCAGTCGCGGTCGTGGTCTGGCAGTGGGTGGGGGCGTACTGCGCGTGAATCGGAACCGCGAAAAGGGATAAGAGGAGAGCGATCCGGGGCAGGGAGCGGAGCATGATGGGGATGGTACGTGTAGCGCGGATTGTACGCCGGAAAGCGGGGTCGGAATTGCGCCTTGAGCATTCGGGGCGCCGCGTAGCGGCAGGGGACGGGAGGCGCGCATTCTCGTTATGTGGATAGGAACGACGCATTGGTGCACGACAGTCAGTCTGCCGTGGCACGGTTCCTCCCTGTGAACATGGAAAAGAGCGCAGCACCGAGTGTGCCGGCGAAAGTGACGCATGCGTCGAACGCGGAGTTGGGAGCAGGATCGGCGCGTTGACGGCGCATAGCCGCCTGCCACTCCAATTTCCTCGCTTCAAGTTCTGCCTCCAAAGGCGGGCAACTCTTGCCTTGATGGGAAGCACGGTACGCGGCGCTACGAGTGCCAGCCTCGCGAACTCTGGACTCCGGCCGCGCTGCACTGCTCGCCGGAAGCTGCACATAGCCAATCGACAAAAGCAGCGGTACGAAACTCAGCCAGATCAGCCGGGGAACCAGATGATGACGATTCTTTCTTCTCGCTTCGGCAATATATCCGAGCGTTATGAAAGCGCCGGCTTCACCCAATAGGAGGACCAGCCCTTGTGTTTCACCGAACGCGGCCTGCTGCACGGGTATCAACTGAACGAACGCGATGAATACCGCGCAGGCGCAGAGCAGAAACAAGACCCTGGTCAACGTTCTCACGATCTCGAGCAGCCCAACGGAACCTCATCGGACTCGGGGCCGCACGCGCGATAGTAACTCTGCCAGCAAGTTGCAGCCCCAGATCCGGTGCGCGGAGGTGCGCGACGGATCTAAAAGCGACATACGTGTGAGTACCAGCGTGGAGCAATCTGCGCCAGCACGCTCGCAACGTGCGCTGAGGATGTCTCGAGCAACAGCATGACAGGGCCTCCGAGCTCGATATGGAAGAGCGGCTCGGTGCTTCCACTGCGAGTCAAGCCGAGGACGTGCAGATGGGGCGCAAGTCCTCCGTGCTGGTACGCGAGTAGTATCCGAGTGCGGGACACCGACGAGAGCAAATCGCCTGGTGATGCGGCCTCGCTCGGTAGTACAGCCGGAGTTGAACGGCTGCCCGGCCTCGGCTAGCGGGAAGGGAAGCACCTTGCCGATTCGGAGCGCGATATCTTTGGGCACCGCATCCTGCCGCAGGAATTCTTTGAAGGAGTCTTTCTGAAACGCCGCGATCGTCTGAGAGAGCGTTGCAATGTGACTTGGGGCTCTGAGTCCGGCGACGGCAATGGCGATGGCGGCGAATAGCGAACGTTGCATTCCTTCTATACGACCGAGGCGACCTCCAGGTTCCCCTCGTCAGCCTAGCGGGCCAGCACCACTCCAGCAAAGATTGTTGCCAGGCCTGCGATTACGAAGAGCGTTGGTAGAACCCAGGCTGTGATGGACCCTGCCGTCCAGGCCCTGGACGGATCCGACATGTCGTAGTGCACGCGCACTACCGTTCCGATCGGGGGCAGCGGAGACCCCGACGGCCCGTATGTTTCATGAGCGGTTCCAGCGTCATCGTGGAATGTCACGATGGAGAAGGACACGTCACCATCGGAATCCTCTTTGTACCGTGTGATCCTGCCATCGGTCATGCGACTCCGCGCTCGGGAAGCTTTTGCTCGTAGAAACAGGGCCAGGCCGATGAAGATCAGGAACGCGCCGGCTATCGCAAACAATGTCATCGGATTCTGCGCGGATTCTGCACACAAGCGAACCCGGTCACCACGGAGACACAGAGGTCATAGAGTGGGTGTTCAACCTCTGTGTCCTCAGTGTCTCTGTGGTTCATGTTTGTCATTTCTCTTTCAGTTCGACCAGGATGAGGTGGATCGTCGTGGTTCCGATGTTCTCCGACCAGTGGGTGAGTGGGTCGCGGTAGATCACGTCGCCGGCTTTGAATTCGGCTTCGCTGACCTTTCCGTCCACAGAGTGATTGCGGACCTTGCCTCCGTCGATGACGTAGAAGAGGTAGCTGGGGTGCGAGTGAAGGCGCTCCTTCTCTCCCGGTTTCAGGGTCGCCTCCAGCACGCGGACGCGCGCGTTCTCGAACTTGAGGCGCAAGGTCTTTGCGTTGACGACGAGTGGATCCTGAGCGAATACGGCCTGGGACGAGAGCACCAACAACGCGATGGTGAATGCGAGTTTCTTCATCACAACCTCCTGATGCCTATGCAGACCTTACAGATTACCCGCTCCCGGCCGCATGGAGGAATATGGGTTGTCCGACCGCAAGCCGGCCGACCCGTGTGACCGTGCCGTAGATTCCGGCTGTGTTCTGGTTCGCGCGAACGACCGCCTTCATCATTTCAGGCGCAGAGCTCGCGGAATCGGGATCGAGGTTCAGCATCGAGCATCGAAGATCGCCCATGGTGACGGTGACGGCGGGAGCGTCGTCTCCCTCGCCGAACGAGAGCACGCCGCCGACCCAGTCATCCTCCTGGAAAGCACCCGATCGCAGCAGACGAGCCACGATGTTGGGACGAAATCGCCGCACGTCCACGCTTTGGCCTGCGAGCCTGCTGATCTCCTGCACCGTATCGGAGGCGATCACGGAGACGCTCCCTTCATCGAAGATGCCGTGCTTCATCTGCATCATCTGCACGGGAGCGCCGTGCCGGCGTCCGACCTCCGCGGCAAGCTCCTCTCCGAAGAGAGGCAGCTCTTCGCCGTCCGGCGTTCGAACATGGGTTGGAAGGTCTCCCTCCTCAGCGTCGTCACGGCGGTGCGGAGCGAAGAGGAGCAGATCAGGAAGCTTGCCTGCGGTCAGCCACGGGAACCCGCTGCGGTCATTCATCTTCCGGAATGCCAGACGGCGGTCGCCATCGAGACCGTGCCAGCCGAGGTTGGCGGCGTCGAGGCGTTCGCCGCTCATGGATTTCACGGGATAGCGGAAGATCGCCTCGATGTGTCCGATTTCGATGAGCATGTCTGGGCGTGTAGTACGTTGGATCGCGGTCGAGCGTCGGGGTGAGGAGACGGTTTCACGCGGAGGCGCGGGGAACGCGGAGAGAATCAATTGAGGAGTGAGACGAGAGCTCCTGGCTCCGCCACACTCACGATGAGTTGTTTCAGCCGGAGCCGCAACCCAAGAACGTGACACCGCTGCACCGGGTTGAGGTTGATGATGACGAGTCCATGACCGGACCCGTTCACCAGCCACCGTCCTGCGAACCCATGCACTCCTCGGCTCACGACGGTCCGGCTGGCAATCTCTGTCGATGCGACGGCGCTTTTCGGAAATGCAGCACGGAAAGCCCAACCCATGCGAACGTGGACCACGTCGCTGGTTACTTGCAAGTACGAACTGGAAGGAAACAGCCCGAGTGCGGTCGACAGCACCGCGTACCTGGGGTCGAACAGAATCGGGATTCGCTGAAAATGATGGCCATCCATGGTGAAATCGGGTGCACGGTAATCGTTAGACGCTCTTAGCATCTTGCGCTGCGCCTCTGCCTTTCCGGAAACCCCATAGAAGCAGGCCGGAAGAGATCAGCATTGCCAGAGCTACAGACACGAAGCCGAAGGCGACCAGTAACTCCTGCCATGGCTGTCCCTTGAACGTTCCCGCCGCAAGCGGCGTCATTGCTGCTGTGCCGAGGACCGCGGCGAACGTTGTCGAGGCCCAGTTGGCATATGCGCCGTAAAGCGCCGTACCGAATGCCACTCCCGACATGCGACGGGACAGACGCACCTCATTCCACGCCGCGCCCAGGGCAAGCAGGAAGGTGCCGTTCATCAGTCCTTCGAGATGTGCCGCCAGGCCCATACGCGGGTTCTTCAGCTTCTGTTCGATCAGGCCAGTTACGAGACCAAAGACGAAAAGGAGCATCCCATGCCAGAACAAGCGACGTCTGCGATCTTCCATCCCGTTCGAAACTCCTGATTCAACAGCCTGTGGCCGATAGCGAAGTGTCCAACGATCCCAGAGCGAGCGGCACCGTACGCGTGATGGTAACGCACCAGGCACACACCGCGTTGCGGGTTCATGTCCGCTTGCAGCGCCGGGTCAGGTGGCCAATTCATCGCGAGTCCGCTTCTGCTCACCGCTCCAGTTCATACAGCGTGACCGCCTCGGATACGTTGTCGGTGGCGGAAACGACAGCCCACCAACGCAGGTCGGGTGATTGGGGCTCGATCTCGACGCGAAGAGTCGAAAAGAACGCTGTCGGATCGCGGCGCGCGAGGTCGAAGAGCTGAAGCGAAGCGGGTGCGAATGTACCGCCGGGGACATCGCACGGATCCAAGCACGGCAGAACCCGCGACGTCGGTATGACGAGACTCGTGTCGATCGTTGCAATGAGCGGTTCTTCGCCGTGGAGCGACAGCGCCTGCATGTCGTAGATTCTGACCGTCACCCGCGGATTGCCTGCGGTCTCAGGCAAGGCGTAGATCCGGAGCGCGTATCGCCAACCCGTCAGCAGGGGAATCGGAAGAATGTTCCGCGTTCCGATGGCGAATGAAGTCTCGGGAATCGCGTGCAGCGCCGTGGCCGGACCATTGTTGAACTGGAGAGAGCCTCCGATGACGAGCTGCGCGAGACGAGCCGATTCCGCGTAAAGGAAAGCGCCGGTGCCCGATGTGACGACGGGAACGACCGGAGAAGCCGGATACGCCGGAAGTGCATCGCCATTCGTTCCGTGAGGTGTGCCGTGTGGCCCCATGGCTGGATTCGCGAGGATGAATACCCGCGGGCCATCAGGCCCGGGCGGCGGCGGAAGTCCACCTCCAACGGCAAGCGGAAAGGCATCGGCCGAGGTATCGCCCTCATTGTGGACCCACCAATTCACATTCCAGGCGCCGGCCACCGCCGCTACACGCTCATGAAAGGGAATCAGTAGGCGCGTGTACTTCTGCGGATCACGCGGCTGCGGCGAAGATGCTTGCGAGATGCCGGAGGAGAGAAGCATCGCGGCCAGGGTCAGTGCATACAGAGTTCGCGGCGACATCGAGTGCTCCTTTTCCGGCACGCCGAATAGGTAGGGTTCATTTGGTGGGCTTACGGATGTTGGATTGGTCCACTGACGACAGATATGACAGACCGCCACATGCGAAGACTGCCATGGCGACGATCGCGATGTAGCGCATGATTCAGCGAGCCAGTTTAGACGCCGGCACGCGCAATACGCGGGTCGCGGCCAAGTGAAGACCAAAAGCTGCGCTGCCGGCCAGGACGGATGCGGAGACGATATCGGCGACTCCGTGATACCGCATGATCAGCTCCAACGCGAAGTAGGCAATTGCCGCGCAAATGAGAGGGACAAGCCAACGCCGGTAGAACGCGCCGATCGATACGACGAGGGATGCGGCAAAGGCGGAGTGCGTGCTGTAGTCGAGCCCGATCGAGGTCCAGAGCAGGTAGCGGTCGTCGAGTGCGCGAACGAGGTAGACGAAGGCAATCGCGGCGCCGGTGGAAATGTAGTAGACGATCGCCGCGCGAAGGTTTCGCGGCTTGTGCATCAGGGGAATCGCGAGAGCGATGAGCGCGAGGAGAGGATTGAAGGAATCGGCGACTGCGTCGAGGATTCTGTAGGTGGCCGGAGTCACTGATTGTGCCTTCGATCGCGAGGATTATGCGAATATCGTGAAGTTCGAGTCTTGACAGATGGAGCAGAAACCATGAGAAAGATATCGCTTGTCATCCTGTTTGTCCTCGTGGCGCCGCGGCTGATGGCGCTCTCGCCCAGTGATGCTGAGGATCGCGATGGGCGCGCGCAACTGGCGGAGATGAGCACCTCGCTCAAGGAGATCGTCGTGCTGCTGAAGGAGCAGGCGGCGATGCAGAGGACCGAGCTTCTGATGAGGCGCGTCACTCTTGCCTCAACCGAGCTTGGAGCTGCGCAGGAGCGGCTCCGGAGGCTCGACCAGGAGTCCGCCGCGCTCAAGAGCGAACAGGGAGAGCTCGAAGGGATGTTGAGCAGAATCCAGTCCGAAACCGCGAGCTCGGAGGATGCGCGTGCCTCGCGTCAGACGAGAATGAGCGAAATCAAGAGCAGGCTGGCGGCGATTCAGGATCGATTCAGTGCCGTGACCCGGGACACGATCAGCGCGCAGAATGAGATTGAAGCGCTGCGCCGCGAGTTCCAGGATTGGCGGAATCTGCTGGATAAAGCGCTGGTCAAGCCATAGTTCGCTGCGGTCTGCGTCAGCTACGACGCCTGCGTCGCCGTCAGCTGGGCAACCGCGGCGCTGAGTGCGGCTCCGATTGCCAGCATCATTCCGAGCCGCCAGGCATGACCCCAAAGCGAGATGACAAAGAGGCTCTTTGCAGCAACGAGTCCTATGAAGAGATAGAGGACGACGGTCGCCACCATGAAGGAGCCGAGGGCGAGGCTGAACCTTCGTGCGAAGTGCTGAACGTGCTCGATACGCAGATATGCCGCTGTGGCGAGAACGAGCAGTGCGTAAGGAAGGAGCACGATCGGTCCCCGTGAGGTCGCCCACGACGTGACGATCAGCGCAGCGCCGCCGAGCAGTCCAAGAGCCAGAGTGAAAGCCACCGGTCGATGCGTTGCAGTTCCCGTCATTGTTGCCTCCGCGCCTGCAGTCTATCTCGTTTCAGGCGCGGCTGCCGGTATCGGAAGCAATCCGCAGATGACGCAGATGAGAGTTGTCTGCATCTGTGTCCATCTGCGTCATCTGCGGATCGGTCCCTCGCATCACGGCAGGGTAGGGAACTGTGTCCAACCGGACTCTCCTCAAGTAGGTTGCCGGCCCTGATGAACCGGGCTTCCCCGGCGGCCAGAAGGATGTTCTATGAAACGCCTCGGTCTTCCGGTTCTTGCTCTCGTTCTCCTGTCATGCCAGTCGCTCCTTGCCTGGAACGGTACCGGTCATGAGCTGGTCGCCGGGATCGCCTGGGACAACATGTCGCCGGACGCCCGGAACAAGGCAATCGCGCTTCTGGAGAGCGCTCCCAGCAACGCCTGCCTTCTCGATCTCTTCCCGAATGATTCGAGGCCGCTCGCAGTCCGCCAGCGCGAGTTCTTCATGCGTGCCGCGACCTGGCCCGATGTCGTCCGGCCGAAGGGTCAGCACGATCCACGCGCGTGCACGAGTTTCCATCAGGGGACATGGCATTTCGTCGACAGGTTCTGGAAGGGAGTCTCGGGCAGCACCGGCAGCGACGCGCCCACCGACGACACGACCATCCCCATCGTGTCAACCAATGCGGTTGAACGCCTGACGACGTTTCGCGGCACGGTTAACTGCGAGACATGCGGAACCGCCTCGGAACGCGCGACACAGCTCGCCTGGATCATGCACCTCACGGGCGACATCCATCAGCCGCTCCACGCGGAGTCCCGCGTCACGGACGCGAATCCAGCCGGCGACCGGGGCGGGAACCTCTTTCTCCTCGCACCGAAGTCGATCTCTCCTCTGCACACGTTCTGGGATCGGATCATCGACAACTCGATTCTGGAGAAGCCAGAGGAGAAGTCACCAAATCAGCAGATCGTCTACCTCGACCGCGTCATCGGCATGATCGTGCACGATCATCCGAAGGCGTCCGAGGCCGCGAGGCTGAAGCCGGGCGACTTCGATGCGTGGTCGCTGGAAGGGTTCGAGACGGCGAAGAGCTCCGCGTATCCGGCAAGCCTGCATGAGAATCAGACGCCGGCTCCCGCCTACAAGAAGAACGTGTTCGCGATCGCGGACGAAGCGATCGCAATGGCTGGCTATCGGCTGGCCGATCTGCTCGAAACCACGCTGGGCGCCGGCGGCGGCACGATCGTTACCACGAGGCTTCCGGCTCCCAGCCACATCGTGATCGTGATCGAGGAGAACAAGTCGTTCGGCAATGTCATCGGCTCGCCGAAGGCGCCGTTCATCAATGGTCTGGCGTCGCGTGGCGCGCTGCTCACGAAGTTCTTTGCCTCGCATCATCCTAGCCAGCCGAACTACATCGATTTCTTCGCCGGCGACACGCTCGGCGTCTGCAAGGACACCTGCCCGATCGGCCCGTTCACCTCCCAAAACCTCGGCGCAGCGCTGATCGGCGCGGGCAAGTCCTTCGCTGGCTTCTCGGAGAATCTGCCGACGTCCGGCGCACGCACGACGTGCAACAACTCCCTGTTCGCTCCGAAGCATTGTCCGTGGGTCGATTTCACGAACGTCCCGGACTCCGCGAGCAAAGACTTCACCCAGTTCCCTCACGATGCCGCCGGTTTCGCAGCCTTGCCCGACGTCAGCTTCGTCATCCCCAACCTGACCGACGATATGCACAGCGGCAGCAGCATCGCCTCGGAGGTCGGCGCAGGGGACACCTGGCTGCAGACGAATCTCAGCGCGTACGCCGACTGGGCAGAGCAGAACAACAGCCTGCTGATCGTGACGTGGGACGAAGACAGCTCCTCGTACACGACCCATTGTCCGGGCACCGTGATCACGACGACACCGCCGAAGAACCACATCCCGACGATTGTGATGGGTCAGCCGGTGGCGCCCGGCACGCAGTCGTCGACGACCTATACGCATCAGGACCTCCTGCGTACACTTCTCGACATCTACGGCATCGCACCTTTCGGAGGGGCAACGACGGCGAAGGACATCACGGATATCTGGAGGTAGGGGCTCGGGTGAAAGGTCATTCGCTGCTTCACTGGTTTGCTCTCGCAGGAATCGCATCATTGTCGTGCGTCATTCTGTTGGCACAGGATGATCCGGCGCTGATCGGCCGTACTACCGGCAGGTTTGGTGTGGAGCGATGCCCGCCGACGGGCGACGCGACGGCGACAAGTGCTGCTGACCCGTATCTGAATGCGCTGAAGAACCGCGACGTCGCGCCCGGTTCGTACGCGCCGATGAAGGTGGCGAGAATCGTCGCAGACGTCCCGGTTGCGAGCATGGCGAAACATGATCGCCGCGACCGATGGACCCCCGCTCAACGGAGATCGCTTCGTAAGAAGGAGGAAACCGGAATCGAAGTGACCGGGTTTCTGGCCGGAGTGAACCTGGAAGATAAGGAATCCTGCAATTGCAGCGACAAGATCCACAAGGACTATCACATGTGGCTCGTTCCCTCCGCCGGCGACAAGCAGGCAAAGTCGATCGTGGTGGAGCTGAGCCCGAGCCTTCTGGACGCCCATCCAAAGTGGCCTAAACTCGCAACAAAGGCATGGCGCGACGGCACGCTCGTGCGCATCCGCGGCTGGCGCATGTGGGATCAGGAACACCCCGAGCAGCTTCATAACCGGACGGACCGGCATGGCAAGCTGCACCACGCCACCCGCGCCACGCTATGGGAAATTCATCCGATCCACGAGATCGACGTACAGGACGCGCAGGGGAAGTGGGTGGCGATTGAGTCGGGGTCTTTTTGAACCACAGAGACACAGAGGACACAGAGATTAGGACGATGACGCTGCAAGTTCCGCGTACCTGTGGCCGAGCTCGGCCCCATCGGGCGATATATCATTCTCAAATGCCGCGAACGATTGAAGCTGTGATCGGACCCGATCAGATACTTCACTCACTGGAGCCGACCGACCTCTTCCCCGGCCAACGCGTTTTAATTACTGTTCTCTCACCTCCGGAGGCCGCGCTACTCGCCGAACCAGCGCTCCTTGAGTGGCTACATCCCGACGAAGAGGCTCGTTGGACGTATTTGAGCCAGGCGGCGTTCTGCGGGTCAGACCTTCGTTGAACCACAGAGTCTCAGGGATCACAAAGTTACGACGATGACTCTGTGTCCTCTGTGTCTCTGTGGTTAAGGTTTTTCAGGCCAGATTCTCGCCCGTGATGCACATGCCGAGGTCGCGGAGGAGGCCGTCGCGGAGGTCGTAGACCCAGCTGTGGATGACCAGGGATTGTCCGCGTGACCAGGCGTCGCGGACGACCGTGGTCTTGCTCACGTTGGTCGCCTGTTCGATCGCGTTCAGCTCGCAGAGACGTTGCTGGCGGGCTTCGGTGGGGAGGGCGTCGAGCTGCGTCTGGTGCTTCGAGCGGACGTCCTGCACGTGGCGAAGCCAGTTATCGGCCAAGCCGACTTTGTCACCGCGCAGGGCAGCGAGGACGCCGCCGCAGTCGTAGTGGCCGCAGACGATGATGTGCTCGACTTTCAAAACCTCGACGGCGAACTGGATCGTCGAGAGGCAGTTCAGATCGGTGTGGACGACGACGTTGGCGATGTTGCGGTGCACGAACATTTCGCCGGGCAGCAAACCGGTGATCTGCGTCGCGGGGACGCGGCTGTCGGAGCACCCGATCCAGAGGTAGCGCGGCGCCTGCTGGCCCGCGAGTCGGCGGAAGAAGTCAGGGTCCTGCCGCGTCATCTCGGCGGCCCAGTTGCGGTTGTTGTCGAAGAGTTGGCTGAGGAAGCGCATGGAACGGGGGAGGATAACGCAGTGCTTCACACGGGAGAACCGTTTCACGCGGAGACGCGGGGGACGCGGAGGTAAATGCTTTAGCTAAATGACCTGCGCAAAGCGAATTTCTACGCCAAAGGGACCAGCCACGATGAAGTCTCGCAACCCGTAGCTACGATCACCGATCATCGTGACGATGCGCCCCAATTGCGTCGCTTTCGCCCACATCGCATCGACGTCCGGCACGATCACTCGGATGTTGATCCATCGGGCCGTGGTCGTGGCTCCGGCATCCTCCGCGACGAAGAGATAGGAGTCATCCCAGCTCAGAACGGCGAAGGTTCCGTCGACCCGCCCGACACGAAACCCGAGGGCGGTGAGGAAGTCGATCGTCTTACCGAGATCGGGGACGACCACCTCGGCCACAAGCTGCGCGGATTCCTCGGACATTGTTCAGTCCGTGCCGTAGAGGGTCATGTCGACGACGCGCCAGTTGCCGGCCACCTTCTTCATCGCGATGTCGCCTTTGATCTTGCCGCTGTCGTACTTCGTTCCTGTGATCTGGAGCTGGGCCTGGTCGCCTTTGATCTGGCCGCCGGTGACCGTGACCGTCTTCGGATAGTTGAGGGCCAGTCCTTCGAAATACTCTTTCCTCTCCGACGGCTTCGGCGCCGTCTTGAGAACCTCCTCCTCGCGGAGGTGATTGTGCGTGGCGTCCCAGTCGTTGGCGCGTATGGCGCCGATGAGCGCGACGAAGGCCTGACCCGGCTCGCCGCCTCCTGCCGGAAGTGCGCTTGGCTTGGGCATCGGTGTGATCGGGAGGTCGTAGGCGAGATGAAACTCGTAAGGATCGCCGAAGAGTGTCTTCTCGGGCTTGGCGGTCGAGCAGTCGCCGGTGATATGCGCTGCGGTTGATGTCGTGGCCTTGGCGGGGAAGGAGTCGCCGAGGTCGATCTGCTTGCCGGTGTCGAGGAAGGCGAAAATGGCGCAGTGGTCAGCCGGGGCCAGCGTGATGATCACGAAGTTGCCGCGCTCGGCCTTCACAATCTGCGCGATGAGCGCGTTCGCGGGATCGAGGGCGGCGATCACCGCCGGCTGATCGATCTTGAAGTCCGCGGCGGCGACGACGGTGACCGGCTTCTTCGGATCTTTCCCCTCGCGTTGCCAGGCCATCGCGTTCACGATCTGGAACTTTGCTTTGCCGAACTGGAAGGTGCCGTGAGCGTCGTCCGCGGCCGCGGTGCCGGCCAGCAGCAGGAGCACGAGAGCGGGAAGCGTGCGCAGTCGGTTCATGATTCGGCCTCCGGGTTTTGGAACATAGCACTTTCAGAACGGAACACGAGCAGAGGGGTCACGTCAACCACGTGTTATTGTCGCCTCTCACGACAGGAGGTTCCCATGCGTTTTGAGCACGTTCGGGCGGCCCTCGTTCTCGCTGCGGCATTCGTTCTCCCGGAGCTCGTCACCGTCGCAGCGCAGTCGGTGGATGTCATCACGCCGACCTCCGCGCCGCACCTGCGCGCGAGTATTGCGAGCACGCCCCACGTGGAAGCCGCGCCCCTGCCGGTGCAAAACTTCACGGTCTCGCGCGGGATCGGGATCCTCGAAGATGACGGGAAGTCGCTCTATCCCGGCTTTCCATCGCCGATTCATGGGCAGGAGACGTGGCGCGCAACGCCGACGGCGAGCAACACCTTCATCCTGAAGAAGGTTGCCTATCAGTTCGATGATCCGTCGGCCGGCACCGTGATCTACGACGGCGCAAAGCGGCAGATCGTCGGCTTTCTCGACGCCAACTACATTCCTCCCCATTACACGCTTCCTGCGCCGTTCACCTTCGCGGGGAAGCAGTACACGAAACTGAGCATCTCGACGTGGGGAGCGATCGCGTTCGGCGATGCCGACTCGACCCAGGTCAATTACGACCCGACCGTTGTGAGCAACATGTTCCGCGTGCCGATGGTGGCCGTGTGGTACGAGCTTTTCTATTACCCGAGCAATGCCCGCGTCATCGCCAGGAACAAGGCCAACTCCGTCGTCATCACCTGGCAGAACGTATTGAGCCGGCATTCACCGACGCCGTGCACCTTCCAGGCAGAGCTGTTTTTCGATTCAGGAGAGATTCAGCTTTCGTATCAGACGCTTCCCGTGCCGGATGGACTGGTGGGCTTCAGTACCGGTACAGAGACCGTGACCCATCAGGCCACCGCCCCGGTATCGAATCCCGACATTCCCGCCTATTTACAGGCCGCCAGCGCGTCCTTTGATAATTACGGCGGGATCATTGCCGGCGTCACACTCAAGGTCAATGCGCCGATTCCCATCCCGTCCGCGGGCGAGTCTTTCCGTTACACGCTACTCATTAATGGTGTTGAAGTCATCGCATTGGAGTACACCTCCAGCCACTCGCTTCTGGTCGTCGTTCCCGTGCCGAAACTCCCTGAATTTCCTGGGGCGCAGATCGAATCGTGGGAAACGAAGTTGAGCGGTGACACGCTCTCGATCCGGATGCCCGCCACGAGTCTCGTGCCGTACCTCTCGACGAGCGGCACGAGCACCTGGGCGATCAAAAGCACGCGTTTCGGCGGCGCCGGTTTCCTCGAACGAACGATTACGCAGACTCTTCCTCTGAATTTCAGCGTGCGCCAGTCGCTGCTGCCTACACAGATTGACGCTACTGGTGTCGAAGTTCCGGCGGAGATCTTTCATTACACGCCCGATGTGTGGGATACCGACCGGATCCGGGAATCGATCGCTGCCTATCTGGTCAGCCGCGGCCAGAGCGTCGACTCGTTCCGCTTTTTCCCGACGGGCTACGACGACGGTCTCAAACACTCCAATTACGCAGGCACCTATCCTCGGCAAAAGAGCGTGACCGGCGCCGGCCAGATTCCTGCCCGCACCGATTGCGACTGCCATTACGGCGCCGAGTTCTCCTCCGTCTCCGAATCCCTCGGCTCCGAATCAACGACACAGGTTGCGCTCACCCACGAACTTGGCCACGAGTGTGTGTTCTACGCCGATTACAAAGACGTCGACGGCGTCGTAAAGGGACCGTGGCGTGATGCCGGAGTGCCGTGTTTCGGTGGCGCGCATCCGAATAACGGATTGGCCAATGAGAGCATGTTCGCCGACAGCGAGTCCGGTCTCAAGACAATCTCCGTCATGGGCGGCAGTGTGGGTGGCGTGTATCAGTTGACCGCGCCGCGGTTTGGTTTCAGCCGCGTCGAAATGTATTTCCTGGGTCTGGCGTCGCCGGCGGAAGTTACGCCGATCACGTTCGTGCAGACCAGTGGAACGAGTCAGATCACCATCGATCAGGTCGTCGCGGCCAATGGTCCGCGAACACCGTCGTATGGCGGCCAGCTGAAGGTGTTCCGCGTGCCGGCGTTCGTGGTCAAGCGCCAGGGAGAGACCGTCAGCGACGCGCAGTTGCAACAGTTGCAGAATCTCCTGTTCCGCTGGCAGAGCCGCTTCTGGCGCGAGACCGGCGGCCGCGCGCGCTCGAATACGACGCTCGACGGCGGCTGCAGCTACACGCTTTCAGCCAGCAGCGTGAAGATCGTTTCCGACGGTGCAACGGGGAGTGTGAATGTATTCGTAGAGCCGGGTTGTACAGTTACCGCCTCGACGACCGACCCGTGGATCAGCGTCAGCGTGAATGGATCCGGCGCCGCCAACTACACCGTAGGCGCCAATGCGAGCGCGACCGCTCGCACCGGAACCATCACGATCGCCGGCCAGCCATTCACTGTGAACCAATACGGGAAAGGGCGGCGGGAGGCGGCGGGGCATTAAGTGATGCGAGTGCGAAAGAGAACCATTTCACGCGGAGACGCGGAGGGCGCAGGGAAAGGGAAGACGTTTAGCGCGTGCGCTCTGGGGGTGCGCCATGCTCGGACAAATACTCCCGCAGCGCCTGATTGACCACGGCCGAATCGTGAAAAACATCGGCGAGATCTGGATCGAGGAGAACCACGTTCGTCCCTTGCATGTAACGCTCGTAGTACTTGCCACGAACGCCGCCGTGAAGGTCCATTTCAGGAATGTCGTCTTCTTCCAATTCCTGGCTCATAAGCTCTACCAAGTGTAGACCATTCGCAGTCGCGTAGACTCCACCTCATGCTCCATGACGCATGGCACATGCTCGAGGCGCCGCGGGAGCTTCCGGCCCTTCCCATCGGCAATGACAAGTTGCGCGCGATTCTGGTCCGGCGCGGCATCACGACGTTGGATGACTACCGGCGGTTTGTCGCGCCCTGCATCGACGATCTTCACGATCCATCGACGATCCACGGGATTGGCGACGCGTGCGCGCGTATCGAGCGGGCGGTGCGGGATCAGGAGACGATCCTCATCTACGGCGACTACGACGTTGACGGCGTCACCTCCATCGTTCTCCTGCAAACGGTTCTTCGCGCCCTCGGCGCCGATGCAGCGCACGTCGTGCCGCACCGGCTCGTCGACGGCTATGGACTGAAGACAGTCGTGCTCGATCGCGTGCTGGCCGAGAGAGATGTGCGGCTCGTGATCACTGTCGATTGCGGCATCACGAGCGTCGATCCGGTGCGAGTTGCAATCGAGCGCGGGATCGACGTCATCATCACCGACCATCACTTGCCGCCGGAGATGCTCCCCGCGGCGGCGGCGGTGCTCAACCCGAAACAGGAGGGATGTGAGTATCCGTTCAAGGATCTGGCAGGCGTCGGCGTGGCGTTCAAGCTCTGCTGCGAGTTGCTGCGGCGGAGCGGTTCGAAGATGTCGATTGCGTCGCTGCTGAAGATCGCCGCTATCGGAACGGTTGCGGACGTCGCGCCTCTCATCGGCGAAAACCGCACCATCGCATCCCTCGGCCTTGCTGGTCTTGCCGACCCTCGCAATCCCGGTCTGCGCGCGCTGATCCGTCGGCTGGGGATGCTGGGACGGCCTCTACGAGCCGTAGATATCGGCTTCAAGATCGGTCCGCGCATCAATGCCGCCGGACGTTTGTCGTCCGCCGAGACCGCGATCGATCTCTTCGCCGCTGCAACGGAGGAATCGGCCTGGACGCTCTGCGCGGAGCTCGACCGATTGAACGCCGAACGCCAGGAGATCGAGAAGGGCGTGCGGGCGGAGGCGGAGGAAGAGGTTGCGCGGATGGGGAGCGAGCGCATCTTCGTCATCGCCGGACAAAACTGGCACAAAGGCGTTCTCGGCTTGACCGCGGGACGGATTGCGCAGCGCTACCACAGGCCGACGCTGGCCATCGGTATCGAGGGCGATGTGGCGGTTGGATCGGGAAGGAGCATCGGAACGATCAATCTGCACGAGCAGCTCGAATCGGTCGCGGAGCTGTTTACGCATTTCGGCGGCCACGAGTTCGCGTGCGGATTCTCGTTGCCGGCGTCGAATGTCGATGAGCTGCGGCGTCGGCTGGAGGAGCGGTTCCGTTTGTTCGACGATGCACTCTTCCTCCGCGAATCGCAGGTAGATGCCGAGGTGACGCTGGCGGAGATCGATCGGGAGTTTGTTGCTGCGCACGAGATGCTGCAGCCATTCGGAGCGGGCAATCTGCAGCCGCTGTTCCTGGTGCGCAACGCATCGGTCATCGCAACGCGAGAGTTCGCCGAGGATTGTTGCGAGATTACGATCGACGACGGGACGGGGAGGGGGCTGGCGGTGCTCTGGCCGTCCGCATGTGCGCTTGCACCGGATCTCACCTGCGGCGCGACGGTCGATCTACTCTTCCAGATCGAGCCGGATGGTTACTCGCCGACGGGTGCGAAGCTGGTGATTGTTGACGCAAGGAGTGCGAGCGTCTCGCTCGCGGCCAGCGGGGCGTCTCGCCCCGGTGGTTAGAATTTCGGATAAGAGCCAAGCGCACGGAACGTCAGTCATCGTCAGGCCAGCACTCGGGCGAGGACGCCCGACTGCCCGCGGGCGAGACGCCCACACTCCACGGAATAGCCTTCACCCTTAACGAGTTGCGGGCGACGTGCAGCGCACGATCCGCATCCTTCGCGTCGCACTTCCCCTCGTCTTCGTCGGCTTTGTGCTCGTCATCGCGCTGAGCTGGACTCGCGGAAAACCGAAGCGGGACAAGGCTGGGACGATTCCGGTGACCTCGACGATCCGCCCGATCGACAAGCCTGCCATCGTGTCGACGACGTTCGAAGACACGCAGACGATCAACGGACGGCTGGCCTCTCACATCCGCGCCGAGCGCGTCGTCGCCTTTCAATCCGGCTGGAACACGCTCGAGAACGTGCAGATGACGATCTACCGGCCCAAAGGGCTGACGTACGAGGTCGTCTGTCCGCAGGCGCAGTTCAACAGCAACACGAAGGAATCCGACGCCAAGGGCGGGGTGCGCGTCACGTCGAGCGACGGCGTGGAGATCACCACTGCCGAGATCCACTTCGACGGTGTCCACCTGACCAATCACGTCGCCGTGAATTTCAAGATCGACCGCTGGACGGGGAGTGGTGGCGCACTCGACATGGACGTGCCGGGTGAGATGGTGCGGCTCTACGAGAAGGTCGATGCCACAATGGCGCCGGAGACTCCTGCCGAATCGCCGCTCAACATCAAGGGACAGGAAGGCGTCTTCCGTCGTAAGGAGAACTACGCCGACTTCACCAAAGACGTCGTGGCCACGCGCGATAGTGATCGTTTCACCGTCGATCACGTCGTCGGACGCTTCGGTGCCGATCACAAGGCGCTCATGGCGCTCGAAGGGCAGGGGCATCTGACCATCGTCATGACCGGCGATTCGGCATTGGCAGGGAAGAGCTCCGAGACGGAGGGGCGGAAGACGATTACCGCGGACCGTTTCTTCAGTGAGATCGGCGCGACGGGCGAGATCAGCGCGATGAACTTCGTCGGCGACACGGCACCGGCGCATGCGGTGATCGAAGGTCCGCCCAATCGCGATCTGGTGGCGCACACCTTCCGCGTCGGCATCGCCAACAAGCAGGTCACCGAGATGAAGGCCGACGACAACGTCACGATGAGGGAGACCGCGCCGATCAAGCGCCTGATGACATCGGGGCATCTCGTCGTCTACTTCGATCCTGCCACGCACCGCGCCGCCAGCGCTGCGCTCGACGGCAACGTTCACTACCAGGATCCAAAGAATGACGCGCATTCGGTGCGCGCGAATTACGACATCACCGGCGATCACGTCACTCTGACGGGCGAGCCGGGATTCTTCCCTTCCGTCGTCTCGGATGGGCAGACGCTGAAGGCGAAGCTGATCGAGTTCTCGCCGCGCGCGGGCACGGCGCGAGGGACCGGCGAGGTGATCGCGCTGCTCGTATCGAAGCAGGCCAACGGTGCGCCGGCCGCAGTCAGCGCTGACGCCACCAGCATCTTCCCGGCGGGCAAACCGGTCTTCGTGAACTCCGACACGGTGATGATGCAGCAGGCCACGAAGGTGGGGATCTTCAGCGGTCACGTGCGTGCGTGGCAGGAAACGAACACAGTCTTCTCGCAGGAGCTGCAGGTCCAGGGCGCCGGCGATCAGATCACCGCCCGCGGCAATGTGAGGACGCTGCTCTACAACACGAGCACGAAAGCGGCCGCCGAGGTGCGCAAGGTGCCGATGCAATCGACGAGCGATGTGCTCATCGCACGCAAGGCGGACCGGCGCATCGATCTCAACGGCAGCGTGCAGATCGATGACGGCGAAGGACGGCACTTCAGTTCCGAGCACGCCTCGTTCTTCTTCGATGCCGCCAAGAAGATGGATCACATCGACGCACAGGAGAAGGTCGTTCTCGTGGAGAAGGCCACCATGCGGCGTGGCACGGGCGACAAAGCCACCTACAACGTCGCGCAGCGAATGGTCTACCTGATCGGCTCTCCTGCCCTCGTCACCACGCCGACCGGCTCACTGCCCGGAAAGAAGATCTCGCTCGACCTGGAGCGCAACAAGGTCGATGTCCTGGAGCCGATGCAGGGAACCTACAAGCCGCCTTGAATTGCGCGGCCCTGGCGGGCCGCGCGTTGTCGGTTGTCGGTTAGTTGCGCTTCGCGCGTTGTCCCTGCGGTCAACGATCGGGTTGGTCAATCGGGCGGGCAGTGTGTAAGATGCAGCTCCTACACGTGGCGCGGTCCTCGCGCACACGGACGAAATCGCGTGCTCTCATCGGTTTGTCGACAACGCGCGAAGCGCAACCAACCGACAACCGACAACGCGTGGCGCTCCGCGCCACGCAACCGTTGGCGCCAGCAAAACACAAATGGCCACATTCGAAGATCTTGATGTGTTCAAGCGCGCGCTCGACTTGATGACGGACGTCTATCGCGTCACGAAGTTGTTTCCCGGCGACGAACGCTTTGGCCTCACCCAGCAGTTGCGCCGGGCCTCTATCTCGGTCGTGAGCAATCTCGCGGAGGGGCAGGGCAGGCTGACGAATGGCGAGTGGCGCCAGTTTCTGAGTCAGGCGAGGGGCTCGCTATTCGAGATTCAAGCGCAGCTCATCGCGTCACACCGGCTTGAGTTCCTCGATGAGACCCACTACCGGAAGCTCCGATCGGCAGCGCGGCGAGTGGCCCAACCGCTGAACGGATTGATCGAGTACGTTCGGAAGCGGAGCTGAATTGCGCCGCCCTGGCGGGCGGCGCGTTGTCGGTTGTCGGTTGGTTGCGCTTCGCGCGTTGTCGGATGCTGTTCCAGGCAAACTGTTGCCTATTCGTTTTGCGCCTGACCAACCATCGGACGTTCGCGGAGTACGCGACATCCCACGGTCGCGCCGGACATTCCACGGTCGCGCCGGAACCCGACAACGCGCGAAGCGCAACCAACCGACAACCCGACAACGCGCGCCGCGCAGCGGCGCGAAGTTAACCGACAACCGACAACGCGCGGCCCGCCAGGGCCGCGCAATACGCTAACATCCCCTCCCTGAATGTCTGACCGTTCTTCAACTGTGCCCTTCACCACATCGGACCGCGAGCGAACGCCGGACGCGCCGTTGCGTCTGGCCGCGGAGCATCTCGTCAAGGTCTACAAACGGCGTCAAGTGGTCAAAGACGTCTCGGTCGAGATCAAGCAGGGTGAGATCGTCGGACTCCTCGGGCCGAACGGTGCGGGGAAGACCACGACGTTCTACATGATCGTTGGTCTGGTCCGTCCCGACGATGGAAAGGTTACCCTCGGCAGCGACGACATCACCGCGCTTCCGATGTATCTGCGTGCGCAGCGGGGGATCAGTTATCTGCCGCAGGAAGCGTCGGTCTTCCGCAAGCTGACCGTCGAAGAGAATCTGCTGGCCGTATTCGAGACGATGGATCTGCCGCTGGCGGAGCGGAAACGGCGCACGCGGATGCTACTCGAGGAGTTCGGGATCACGCACATCGCCAAGAACCGGGCCTTCTCACTTTCGGGCGGCGAACGGCGGCGGGTCGAGATCGCGAGGAGCCTCGCCATCAACCCGGCATTCATCTTGCTGGATGAGCCGTTTGCAGGAATCGATCCAATTGCGGTATTTGAGATCCAACGAATCGTTTCGCAGCTCCGTGCCCGCGGGATCGGCATCCTCATCACCGATCACAACGTACGCGAGACTCTGAAGATCACTGACCGCGCCTACATCATCAAAGAGGGTGAGATTTTCCGGCAGGGAGTTCCTGAGAGTCTTTCGGCAGACGCGGAGGTCCGGCGGATTTATCTCGGCGAATCTTTCAATCTGAACTGACGAATGCTCCCAAGGAAAGCGAAGTAACCTGTCGATCCAGCTATGGCACTAGAACAGAAACTACACCTCAAGCTATCCCAGAAACTGATCATGACGCCGTCGCTGCAGCAGGCGATCAAGCTGCTGCAGTTGTCGAAACTCGAGCTCCAGGAAGTACTCAACCAGGAACTGCTGGAAAACCCGCTGCTGGAGGAATCCGCGGACGAGGCCAAGCAGGAAGAAGCGGAGGTCGAAGCGCAGGAGAAAACGCAGACCGAGGAAGAAGCGAAAGCCGCGGAGCCCGCGCCGGAGAAGGAGAAGGACTCCTTCGACGAAATCGACTACGACGCCTACTTCCAGGACTACATCGAGTACGGATACAACCCGCGGATGGGGGAGGACCACGAAGAGTTCCCCATCGAGAACACTCTCACGCGTCCTCCGAACCTCACCGATCACCTTGCGTGGCAGCTCGGCATGAGCGATGCCTCGCCGGCGGTCAAGGACATCGGCGCATTCATCATCGGCAACATCGACGAGGACGGCTACCTCCGCGCTACCAGCGAAGAGATTGCCGCGGCCGGCCCGTACGATCCGGCTGACGTCGAGAAGGCCATCGCAGCGATTCAGTCGCTGGATCCGATCGGCGTCGGAGCGCGCGATCTCCGCGAGTGTCTGCTGCTGCAGCTCCAGTTTCTCGAGGTCGACAACACGCTGGTCGAGTCGATCGTCCGCGACCACTGGGACCTGTTCATGCAGCGTCACTTCGTGCAGATCGCCAAGGCCCTCGGCATCGACATGAAGACGCTGGAGGGCGTCGTCGAGATCATCAAGCACCTCGACCCGAAGCCTGGGCGCAAGTACTCGAACGAGCGCGCCATCTACGTCGAGCCCGACGTTTACATCCAGAAGGTCGGCGACGATTACGTCATCGTCCTCAACGAAGACGGCATGCCGAAACTGCGTATCAACGGCAGTTACCGCTCGATGCTGAACTCGATGGACTCGAAGTCGGACGGCGAGACCGTCAACTACATCAAAGACAAGATCCGCTCGGCCGTCTGGCTCATCAAGTCGCTCGACCAGCGCCAGCGCACGATCTACAAAGTGGCCGAGTCGATCGTGAAACACCAGCGCGAGTTCCTGGAGAAGGGCATCGACTACCTCCGCCCGCTGGTCCTGCGCGACGTGGCGGACGACATCCAGATGCACGAGTCGACCGTCTCCCGCGTCGTGTCGAACAAGTACATGCACACGCCGCGCGGACTGTTCCTCATGAAGTACTTCTTCCACAGCGGCATCGACTCCGATACCGGCGAAGACATCTCCAGCCTCACGGTCAAGAAGAAGATTCAGGGCTTCATCGACGGCGAGGATCCACGGAAACCGCTGTCGGACTCGAAGATCATGAAGATCCTGAACGATGAAGGCATCAATATTGCCCGTCGTACCGTTGCCAAGTACCGCGATGAGCTGAACATCCCCTCATCGACGGATCGCAAGCAGATCTTCTGAAGCCGGTTTTCTGAAGTCACAAGGGAGGCCTTGAATGGCAGCAGTCACCCCCGAGATCGTGGGGCGCAACTTTGAAGTTACACCCGACATCCGCGCGCTGATCGAGTCGAAGCTTGGCCGTGTCGAGGACCGTCTGTTTCAGGACGTCAGCAGCGTGCGCGTCATGCTGCACGTCGAGAAGTTCCGGTACACGTGCGAGATCCTCGTCGTCGCCAAGGATCATGACGGCAAATCCATGCAGGAGTCGGAGACCTCGATGGCCGATGCCATCAACGCCGCCGTCGACCACATCAAGCGCCAGGCGCAGAAAAGCCGCGAGAAAATCCGCGACCACCACCGCGGCGGGCCGGAGCCGGCTCCCGAGGGGAGCAGCCGTGTTTCGTAGCAGCCAGGCTTCCGCGGAGATACGATAGCGCTCATGGCTACGACAATTGCCGGACGGCATTACACAGTCACCGAGGACATCCGCACTCTGATCACGACGAAGGTCGGAAAGATCGTCGAGAAACTATTCAACGACGTCATCGACGTGCGCGTCGTTCTGCAGGTCGAGAAGTACCGGAACATCTGCGAGATTCTCATCAAAGGGAAAGATCACGATGTGAAGTCGGTGCAGGAATCCGGCGAATCGATGCAGGACGCGATCAACAAGGCGCTCGATCACGTCAAACGCCAGGCGCAGAAGAACCGAAAGACGATTCGCGATCATCATCGCAAAGACGGTGTCCTCAACAAGAGCGTGGCTGGTCAAGTGACCGAGTGGGCGGTGCAGGTGCTCGAGCCCGGCAAGCTGCGCAAAGGCGGCAAAGCGAGGCTTCCCAGGATCATCAAGACGAACAGCCTGGCCATCCTGCCGATGACGATCGAGGATGCCGCGGAGTCTTTGGACGGATCGAAGAACGAGTTCATCGTGTTTCGCGATCTCGACAACGACCGCATCTCCGTCATCTACAAGCGGCGCGACAACAACCTCGGGCTCATCGCGCCGGAAGTGTAAAGGAGTCTCGGCTCCTGACGCTGTGATCAGCAGCCTCTCGGCGGGCCGGTCACAGCGCAGTCAACCGGCTGTTGCTCTGCCTACCGGGAGGCCGGTTTAAGAAGTTTCGCCTGTGCGGCCATCTCATACACCTTGTCGAGGTCGGCCTGCGTCTTGCGGTCGATGCGCTCCCTGCCGCCGGGGTCCACAGCGATGACGACGTCGAGACTGCTGTCGAATCGGGGCGGCAGCAGTTTCGCGTCGTAGGTGAATGAATACGTGTGCAGCATGCTATCGCCGGCGCCGGCGTTGGTCGCCGCGCTTGCGTAATCGTCGACGGAGCCACCGGCGGAGTTCGCAGAGCCACCGCCTTCGTTCATATTCGTCAGCGCTCCGCCTGAGGGAGTGCGCAGAGCGCCGCGCACTGGGGTATCGGTCTTGGACATCGCGGACGGAGGTCCGAGGATGATGACGAGCCGGCCGCGTTCCGTGCGAGAGCCAGGTGTCTTTCCCGTGGTGAAGTACTTGTCGGCCTGGGCCGCGGCAAAATTCACCTGGTCGGCGAAGTCGGGGCCGCGTCTGGCGAGAAAATCTTTAACGAACTTGTCGGCATCGTCGTCCGTCTTGACGCTTGCCCACTGCGACCGTTCGGAGGCCGTCATCAGATATCCCTGAGGGGTTTTGTCCCATCCCTTGTACTTCGAGAGACCGCCAGCAAATGCCGCGACGGCCGCAAAACAGAGGACTGCAGCGCCGATCAGATGCTTTGTTTTCATGGATGGCCGCCTTTATGTCGGATTCTCGACCGGGATTGTGACACAGATAGCTTGGCCGCGGATGTCCAGCCGGCAGGGGCGTGCCTCGTAATCGCCACTCTGAGTCGGAAAGTTAACCCGCGGGATCAAAGCGCACTCGTTGATCGTTTGATCAAACCAGAGACGAGCAGTATTCTTACCCCATTGGCTACAGGAGGCTCTCGATGAAAACACGTCTGCTGTTCGCGGCAGGAATTCTTCTTTTTTCAGCATCTCTACTTGCTGATGGATTGGTGAAGTTCAAGGGCTGGGACAATTCGCCCCAGGGATATTTCATGACCAGGGCCGAGCGCCAGCAGTGGGCGTCCGTCCGGACCGACGATGAGGCGCAGCGATTCGTCGACACGTTCCTCGCCAGCCGCGGCCCTGGGTTTGCGGCAGAGGTGGCTTCCCGCGTGGAGCAGGCGGATAAGCACCTGACGATCGAAGGTACGCATCTGCCGGGGTCGAAGACCCTTCGCGGGAAGTTGGTCATTCTCCTGGGCGCCCCTTCCTCCTTCGACGCCAGCGACTTCACCGACCGAAGCTCGGTGCATCAAGACAGCCCAATCATGGCCAACGCGCTGAGCGGAGGCTCCAGCGGCGACAGCGGCGGCGGTGGGAAGGGAGGCGCCGACCTGGGTGCGGGTGGCTCCGATATGAGCGAAGGAGCGAGAACGATGGGCGCCGGACGCACGATCCGGAGCTTCCACTTCGGATTCGCGTCGACGCCGGCAGGACCCATGGAGGTAACCATCAACGCTGACACGAACACCGGGAAGGACCGCCCGCGCGGCAAGGACGACTCCAAGCGCCTCGACGCCGCGTTCGAAGCGGCCGCACAAGCCTCGATCAAAACGAAGTAGACAGCACCTCGATCACTTCCCGACCGCTGCTATCTCGATGATGGCAGCGGTTTTTTGTTGCATTGATTCGCTTACCATAGGCCCGTGACCAACCAGGCCGCCGAAGACTTCATCCCGACCACAGTCGGCGTTCTCCGTTCCGGCGACCTCGACGATCTCTCGCTCAGACTCGTCACGGGGGAGGACGGTCTCGACCGCGTCATTCTCCGTCCGCGCGTGCAGAAGCCCGGCCTCGCCTTCGCCGGCTACTACGAATACATCAAGCAGTGGCGCGTCCAGATCATCGGCGAGTCCGAGATCAAGTACCTGCTCTCGCTTCCGCCGCGGCTTCGCGAGAAACGGGTGCGCGACGTGGCCGCGCTCGACGTCTCCTGCTTCATCGTGACGAAGGGAATTGCGCCGCTGGAAGAGTTCCGCCACGAGTGTGAAAAGCGCTCCGTGCCGCTCTTTTCGACGCAGGCGATGTCGTCGACGTCGATCACGCGGACGACGTACTTTCTCGAAGAGACGATGGCGCCGAAGCTGACGATGCATTCCGGCCTTCTCGACGTCTACGGCATCGGCGTGCTCCTCCTCGGCGACAGCGGCATCGGCAAGAGCGAGTGCGCGCTCGATCTGATCTATCGCGGGCACCGGTTGATCGCCGACGACATGGTGATCATCAAGCGCCATCCGAACGACGTGCTCCTCGGCTACTCGAACGACCTGCTGCGGCATCACATGGAGCTGCGCGGCATCGGCATCATCGATATCAAGGATCTTTTCGGCGTGGCCTCGACGCGCGATGTGAAGCCGATCGATCTGGTGGTGAGGCTGGAGAAATGGGTCGAGGGGACCGAGTACGACCGCCTCGGCATCACCGGCGAGACCTTCGAGCTCCTCGGCGTCTCCAAGCCCTACGTCCGTCTCCCCGTGGCCTCGGGACGCAATCTCGCGCTGCTCGTCGAGATCGCGGCGCGCAATCACCTCATGAAACTGCAGGGCCACGACTCGGCCCGCTCGTTCCTCCAGCGCATCGACGAGCAGATCGCCAAGCAGGGGAGTGAGGAAGGCAGCATGCTGCCGAGCTCCAATCCCGAGGAGAAGGCCAGCTCCGAGCTGCGCAGCATGAGCACGAAGATGCGCTTCCAGGCCGACGTGATCGAACGGACGCGAAGGCAGAGATAAGTCCTATCAGGATGCCGAGGTTGAGTGTCATCCCGAGTGATAGGCCAACCGAGATTGTGTCATCCTGAGACTGCCGAAGCCGCCCGCGCGAATCGCGATGTTTGCGCAGTACGTGCTCGGCGGCGGAGGACGTCGAAGGATCTCAAACTTCGCAGATCGTGTTCGTCCAGCGCGAGCGATCGTGATCCAAGACGCTCAAACGAGATCCTCGCATTTTGAGATCCTTCGACCGTCCTACGCCGCCGTTTCTGGCGGGGGTTAGCCCGCATTTCTCACACTCTCACTGGAATTTAATGACATCCGACGTCATAGCGAACGTCTGAGCGTCAGATATTCGATGCTACGAACTCCGCCTCGCGAAGTAACCGCGTCATCGCGAACGTCTGACCGTCAGACATTCGCGGGCTCCGCCGACATTGCGAATGTCTGACGCTCAGATATTCATGACTCGCGGCGAGCTATGAATGACGTCCGTCGTCATCGCGAACGTCTGAGCGTCAGATATTCGATTCTACGAAATTGTCTCGCGAGGTGATCCGCGTCATCGCGAACGTCTGGCCGTCAGACATTCGTGGGTCCGTCGACATAGCGAATGTCTGACGCTCAGATATTCATGTCCAGCGGCGAGCTTTTGAATGACTTCCGCGTTGCAGCTTACGTCGGAGCGTCAGATATTCGATTCTACGAAGTTGTCTCGCGAAGTAACCGCGACCGTGTCAAGCACCAGTGGGGCCAGGCCTTCGCTCGTTTGTGGACTGCAAATCATTGAGAAACGGTCACTTGTGGCGGCTCATGCGACACTCTCGCGACGGAACTCAGTTATTCGGATCACAAGTGGTCGAAAACTGGAAGGTTGCCGGGCTTCTCGCGTGCAGCACCTGGTAAGTCCCCCCTCATCCGGCTTCGCCACCTTCTCCCCCCGCAAAAAGCGCGAGGGGAGAAGGCGCTCGATTGGAGAGCTGGGAGCCGGGGGCGTGAGAAATGCGGGCTAAGGATGACACCACGCGTTTTGCGGGTATCGTTCAAGGGCTTCGGCGGCTCTCGGATGAAACAGCAATCGCCTGGCAAGGCTTGCCGACGTGATCGAGCGACGCAAATTGCACACCGTTGATGGCTGCCATGGCACGCATGTATCCGTAGTACGAGGAGCGCGCGCCGAGGTACAGGATGATCGTGACCGAGATCGCGGCGACGGCGATGAGCAACACGCGTGAACGGCGAAGCGTGTGCTTCGGCAAGGTGACCAGCCAACACACCAGGCACAGGACCACGGCCATTGCTGTGTTGCCACAGAATTGATATGGCCGCTGCTCGTTTGCAACCGCGAGAATGAATGCATCGCGGCGGCCGCTCTCGAAGAGTTGCCGATAATCGAGACTGAGCGGTGGAATCCCGCCCAGAGACGGTCTCTCGGCACAGCTCAACAGCGGAAGCGGTGTGGTGAAGGTGCTTTCGATGAGTACGACGCGGCCGATGCTGATGAGCCTACCTGCGGTGAGCGCGAGGATGGTCACGAGCACGACACCGCCGATTCCGAGGCGGCCGGCACCCGGCTGAAGCCATTCGCGCATCTGCGGTACAACGAACGTTGCCCCGTAGAGCACGATCACACCGGGCAGAAGATAGGCGATAAAGACGCCGAAATCGAGGGTTGGGACCGGCATTCATGAAAAATGTACGCTTCAAGGGTGAGAAGCGTCAAATCGCGGAGACGCTCGTCCTCGTCCAAGCTTGCCGTCCATGTGAAAGGTCTTGTCTGTCAAGTAGTTACGAGAACCAGAATTCGATCCGTCAGGCTCAGATCGCGACCTACCAGCCGGTAAATCGGATCTACCAAGGATAGATGCGTATCTAAGAAAAGTAGATCCGCATCTAAAAAAAGAGATGCGCATCTAAAAAAAGAGATCGCGATCTATCCGGGATAGATCCGCATCTACCCGGGGTAGATCCGCATCTAAGAAAAGTAGATCCCGATCTATCCGCGGTAGATCCGCATCTATCCGGGGTAGATCCGCATCTAAAAAAAGAGATGCCGATCTATCCGCGATAGATCACGATCTAACCGCGATAGATCCCGATCTACCGGCCACAGATCCCGATCTAACGTTCATAGATCGTGACCTGCCGCTCCGAGATCGTGACCTCCTGGCAGGATAAACTGAGCGAACGATGCCTCGGCCCGAGTATCTCGTCATCATCACCGGACTCTCCGGCTCGGGGAAGAGTTACGTGCAGTCGACGCTCGAAGATGTCGGGTTTTACTGTTGCGACAATCTGCCCATCGAACTGATCGAGCCGTTTCTCGAAGAGGTGGGGGCGCATGAGAACGCAAATCGGGTCGGGATCGTCGTCGACGTGCGCACGCACGATTTCGCGAACGTCTTTCCCACGTTCTACCGCGAACGGATCCAGAAGCTCGTCCCGCATGTGGTCCTGATCTTTCTGGATGCCAGCGATGAAGTGATCGCCCGCCGCTATTCGGAGACGCGAAGGCCGCATCCGCTGGCGCAGGACCAGCCGCTGGTCCAGGCGATCGCCGCGGAAAGGGCTGCGCTGACCGAGGTGAAGTCGCTCGCGAACATGGTGCTGGATACTTCGCAATTCTCGGTGCACGAGCTCAAGGCCGAGGTCATGCGACGGTTCGAGCTGAAGGACGAGAAAGTGACCATGCTCGTCACGATCGTCACCTTCGGCTTCAAGTACGCCATGCCCTACAACGTCGACCTGCTGTTCGACGTTCGTTTCCTGCCGAACCCTCATTTTGTCGAAGAGCTAAGGCCGAAAACCGGTCTCGATCCCGAGGTCGTCGCCTACCTGAAGGCGCAGCCGGGATACGACATTTTCTACAACAAACTCATCGATTTCGTCGATTACCTTCTGCCCCAATACCAGAAGGAAATGAAGAGCTACCTGACGATCGGCATCGGCTGTACCGGCGGAAAGCACCGCTCCGTCGCCATCGGACAGCGGCTTGGGGACGATCTGGCCGCCCGCGGATACGCAGTCGAGATCGTGCATCGGGATTGCCGGCGGTGAGGCTGGCGCGAGGAAGTCTGTCCATCGTGATCGCCGCGCCTTCCGTAATTCCTTGACTGATCGAGAGCTACGCCACTAAACTCCGCATTTCGACTACTATCAACAATTTACGCACGATGCGCCTTCGGCCGACCGCGCCGGAAATTCCAGGAGGTATCCCGTTTCATGCCGTCGAGTGACGATCCTAAAAACAGTAAACAACCGCTCCGAAAAGGGGGGGAGACAAACGACCTTGAAGGCATGGGCATGGACGAGCTACTCGACATGTACGACCGGAAAATGTCGAATTTCGCAGAGGGCGACATCATCCGCGGCAAGGTTCTCAAGGTGTCCGGCGCTGAAGTGGTCGTCGACATCGGTTACAAGTCCGAGGGCGTACTTCCAACGCACGAGGTAACCGGCTTCGACGGTCAGATCACCGTCAAGGCGGGCGATGAGCTCGACGTCTTCATCGAACGCCTGGAGAACAACAGCGGCTACATCGTGTTATCCCGTGAGAAGGCGGAACGGATGCTGGTCTGGGACCGAATCGAAGCAGCGTTCAAGGCCGACGAGCCCATCACCGGGCGTGTCGTCGAGCGCGTCAAAGGCGGACTCGCGGTCGACGTCGGCGGTGTCAAAGCGTTCCTCCCCGGATCGCTGATCGACACCAAGCCGGTCAAGAATCTCGATTCCCTTCGCGGCCACGAGTACAAATTCAAGATCGTCTCGTTCGACAAGAAGCGGAACAACATCGTTCTCTCGCGGCGTGCCATCGTCGAGGTCGAGCAGGCCGCGGCGAAGGCCGACACCTTCAGCCGTCTTCAGGAAGGCCAGCACGCCCACGGCGCGGTCAAGAACATCACCGACTACGGCGTCTTCGTTGACCTCGGCGGTGTGGACGGTCTTCTCCACATCACCGATGTCTCATGGGGACGCGTCAATCACCCGTCTGAATACTTCAACGTCGGCGACGAGATCGAAGTCGTCGTGCTCAAGTTCGACCCGAACGCCGAACGTGTCTCGCTCGGCTACAAGCAGAAGACGCAGGATCCGTGGACCGATGTCGTGCAGCGCTATCCGCTCGGCTCGAAGGTTCATGGCCGCGTCGTTTCGCTGACCGATTACGGCGCCTTCATCGAGCTGGAAGAAGGGGTCGAAGGTCTGATCCACGTCTCCGAGATGTCGTGGACGAAGAAGGTTCGCAACCCGTCGAAGCTGCTGACGATGGGCGGCGAAGTCGATGCCGTGGTCACCGACGTCAACGTGCAGAACCGCCGCATCTCGCTTTCGCTCAAGGCGCTCGAGCAGAATCCGTGGGACACGATTGCCGAGCGGTATCCGATCGGCGCAGTCGTCTCCGGGAAGGTCCGCAACCTCACGGACTTCGGAGCGTTCGTGGAGGTGGAGGACGGAATCGACGGTCTGATCCACATCTCCGACATGACCTGGAACCGCCGGCTCAAGCATCCGAGCGAAGTCCTGAAGAAGGGCGACGCCGTGCAGGCCCGCGTGATCAGCGTCGACGCAGAGAACCAGCGGCTGTCGCTCTCGATCAAAGAGTTCCTGCCGAACGAATGGGACACCTTCGCCAAGACCCACAACGTCGGCGATGAAGTGATCGGAACGGTCTCCAAGATCACCGACTTCGGTCTTTTCATCCGCGTAGCGGACGGCGTGGAAGGGCTTGCGCACGTCTCCGAGATTTCGCGCGATCCGAAGGCGAAGCTCGAAAAGTCGTTCCATCCAGGCTCTCCGGTGCGCGCCAAGGTGATCAAGATCGACTGGCCCGACAAGAAGATCGGGCTGTCCACGCGCGACGTCGAGCCGCTCACGGAAGAGGAAATGGCACACCACGCCGAAGTGGCGCGTGTGGCCGAAGAATCACACGTTCACGAACCAGAAACGCATTCAGAATCAGAAACAGAGACTCCCACTCCGGAGACGACGCCGCAAGGCTGATCCATGTCGGAACTCGATCCCGTACTCCCAGCCGGTGAGCCGATCGTGGCAACACCGCCGCGCAAATCCCGCGCCGGTATTTTCTTTTTCGGCGCGTTCAGCGGCTGTCTGGTCGTCGTCATCGGCTTCCTGATTCTGGGAGTCTTCATCGCGTCGTTCGCCGGCAACGACACCACGTCGCGCGGCGATGTCTTCGGCGACAAGGTCGCCATCATTCCGATCGACGGCGAGATCCTCGGCTCGCGCGAAGCGATCGAGGCGTTGCACCGTTACGCGCGCAACTCGAACGTCAAAGCGATCATCATGCGGATCAACAGCCCCGGCGGAGCCATTGCGCCGTCGCAGGAGATCTACGAAGAGATCCGCAACGTCCGCGCGCACAGCGGCAAGCCGATCATCGCCTCGCTCGACAGCGTCGCGGCATCGGGCGGTTACTACATCGCCTCGGCCTGTGACCGTATCGTCGCCAATCCCGGCTCGATCACGGGCTCGATCGGCGTCATTCTGCAGTGGATGGAAACGAAAGATCTGCTGGCCTGGGCGAAGCTGAAGCCGGAGACCATCACCAGCGGTCCGATGAAAGCGGCTGGCTCGCCGTATCAGGATCTTACCGACGCGCAGCGTGCCTATTTTCAGGACATCGTCACGCAGCTCCACTCGCAGTTCGTACGTGCCGTGGCCGCTGGCCGCAAAGGAAAACTGACTGAGGCTGAAGTTGGAAAAATCGCCGACGGCCGCGTCTTTACCGGCGAGCAGGCCCTCGGGCTCAAGCTCGTCGATGAGCTGGGCAATCTCGACGATGCCATCAATGTAGCAGGCAAACTGGGCGGCATTCACGGACGTCCCGGCACCATCTATCCGAAGAAACGAACGCGCGGCTTGTTTGATGCGCTGACCAGTGACGACTCCGATACAGAGACCGCCATCGGCAGGATTCTCAGCCGCCGTCCGCGTTTTCTCTATCAGTGGTGACCGTCATGAGTGAGGAGGCACCTTTGGATCACCTGGAACCCGAACACGAGCTCGAAGATAAAGCGGGCGTGATGACCAAAGCGGAGCTCGTCGACGAGGTGGCCCGCGTCGTCCAGCTCACGAAGAAGCAGGCGGAGACGATCGTCAACATCGTCTTCGATTCGATCGTCGATTCTCTCCGCTCCGGACAGAAGATCGAGCTCCGCGGCTTCGGAAGTTTCCGCCTGCGCAGCCGCAAGTCGCGCACCGGCCGCAATCCGAAAACCGGAGAGAAGGTGGAAGTACCTTCGAAGAAGATCCCGTACTTCAAGCCTGGGAAAGAGCTGAAGGAGCTGATCAATCAGGTATTGGAGGCCTCGTCCGCTGCCGGAACCGAATCATCTGCGAAAGCAGCGAGCGAGGAAGGATGAACGATGAACCATGAGGGATGAATGAGAATATCCGGCGGCCTCGGGTCATCCTTCATCGTTCATCCTTCATCCTTTTCATGGAAATCCTGTTCACTCCCTGGAGGTACTCCTACTTGACCTCGCCGAAAAGCGAGGCCTCACCTGGTTGCATCTTCTGCAACGCTGCCAGAGCGGAGGGCCTTCGTGAGACCCAGACCCTCTTCCGCAACGCGGACGCTCTGGTCATGCTGAACCGCTATCCCTACACGAACGGCCATCTGATGGTTGCGCCGGTGGCGCACGACGCGCTTCTGTTCGACAGCCGTGATGACTCGCTGCGCGCGCTGATCCGCCTTACCGCCGAGGCGCAGCGCATTCTCTCCGACGTGTACCATCCCGAGGGATTCAACGTCGGGATGAACTTCGGCCAGGTTGCGGGGGCCGGAGTGGCCGATCACTATCACATGCACATCGTGCCGCGCTGGGGAGGCGATGCGAACTTCATGACCGTCACCGCCCGCACGCGCATCGTTCCCGAAGATCTCGAAGTCACCTACGACCGCCTTCTCCCTCACTTCCAGCAAATCCGAAAGGAATCTCTCTCCATCCAATGAAAGGCCGCACGATTTTCGCGATGCTGCTGGCGTACCTCATTCCGGGCGCCGGACATCTCTACCTCGGCAAGTACGCCCGGGCCGCCACCTTCTTCTGCGTCGTCGCGTTGATGTTCGTCATCGGCATTTCCATCGACGGCGATCTCTACATGCTCGGTCACACCGGCGGTTCGCTGCTGCGACTCCTTGCCGCACTCGGCTCCCTCGGCGCAGGAGTGATCTACTGGATCGCCGCGTGGATGGGAGTTCACGGCGACGTCACCTCCATCACCTTCGAATACGGCACAGCGTTCACGATTACGGCAGGGCTGATGAATCTGCTCCTGATCCTCGACGCCTTCGATATCGCTCAGGGTCGGAAAGAATGAGCCTTCTCCGCAATCACATCGTCCTGATGTTCCTCTACGCCCTGGGCACGGGCATCTTCTTCGCGCTGCTCTGGAAAGAGACGCGCGCCGAGCGGATTCGCTTCTTTCTGCTGGTGTTCTTCTCGCTCTTTCTCGGCGGAATCGCGCTGGCCTGGATGATGTATCCGTTCCCGCTGCGATGAAGCTTGCCGTCATCGCCGGCGAGGCTTCCGGCGATCTTCACGCCGCAGAAGTAGTCCGTGAGCTGAAGGTTCTCGATCCGGCACTGGAGGTGTTCGGGATCGGCGGCGACCTGCTGGCCGCCGAGGGCGTGCGCTTGATTCATCACGCCAGGGAGATGGGCATCGTTGGCCTTTTCAACGTGCTCCGCCACCTGCGCATGTTTCGCAGAATCTATCGCGACACGATCGATGAGATCGCGCAGCAGAAGCCGGACGCCGTGCTTCTCGTCGATTATCCGGAGTTCAACTTACGGGTTGCGGAGCGCTGCAAAGCTATGGGCATCCGCGTCATCTATTACATCTCGCCGCAGGTCTGGGCCTGGCGGAAAGGGCGGGTGAAGAAGATCGCCAGGATCGTCGACCTGATGATCGTCATCTTTCCGTTCGAAGAGACGTTTTACCGCGAGCACGATGTGCCGGTCGTGTACGCCGGGCATCCGCTGATCGATGAGTTGGCGGGTGTTGCACGCGGCGATCACGATCCGGGCACGCCGTTGCGATTGGCGCTTCTTCCCGGCAGCCGGCGTGGCGAGGTCTCACAACTGCTTCCTGCGATGCTCGACGCGGTGGCCAATCTTCGCCGCGAGCGCGAGATCGACGCCTTCGTGATCCAGGCCACCACGATCTCCTCGGCGGAGTTGCTGGCGATCATGCAGGCGGCCAACGTCTACGTCCGAATCGTGCCGCACGGCGGCGGCGAAGAGCTGGCTTCCGCGGATGTCGCGCTCTCGTCGTCCGGCACCGCCACGCTCGAATGCGCGGTCATCGGCACGCCGGTCATCGTCATGTACCGGCTGTCAACGGCGACGCTCTGGTTTGCCCGGCGTCTCGTCAGCCTGCAGCATTTCAGCCTCGTCAACATCCTGGCCGGGAAGAAGGTCGTCCCGGAACTGTTGCAGCACGACGTGAACGGTGATCGCATCGCAGCGGAAGTGCGCGCGCTGGCGCAACCCGAGAATCACGCGCATGTTCGAGCCGAGCTCACCGCGGTTCGTGCACTTCTCGGCAAGGGCGGCGCCAGTCATCGGGCCGCGGAAGCGATAATGAGCGTGGTGCATCGATGACCGTTCTTCGCCGGCTCTACCGCTACCTTCGCCATTACAAGGCGTGGGCGGCGCTCGCCTTCGGATCGATGATCATCTTCGCCGTCACGCAGACGGCCATGATCGGGCTCGTGCAGCCGATCTTCGACATCGGCCTCACCCCGCCGTCGTCGAAGCCATACGCGGAAACCCATCAGTCGAAAGAAGAGAAGGTGAAGAGCGGCATTATCGATACGGTCCTCGAGCGCGAGAAGCCGGAAGGGCAACGTGGTTGGCTCATCAATCACGGGGACGAACTGAATCACCAGTTTCACGGCTGGTGGGACAAAGCCAGCCGCAAGATTCAGTTCCGCCGACTCCTGCTGGCGATGCTGATCGTCATCATCCTGCGGACCTTTGCCTCGTTCTTCTCCGAATACGCGTTCCAGAAAGTCGGGCTGTCGACGGTGCGCGACCTCCGCAACGAGTTGTACGAGCGTCTCATCTTTCAGAGTCATCGATTCTTCTCGGAACGATCGACAGGGGAGATGGTCAGCCGCGTGGTGTCGGATGCCGACGCGATTCAGGCCGCGGTGTCGACGCGCATGGGCGATCTCTTCCAGGAGTCGCTCACCCTCTTTTTCCTGCTCGTCTACGTCTTCTGGTCGAACCCCGAGCTTGCGCTGATCACGTTCATCGCCGCGCCGCTGCTCGTCTTTCCGGTAGTCCACTTCGGTAAACGCCTGCGAGGTACGACGCACCGCTCGCAGGAACGAATGGCGGACATGGCCACTCTGCTCGAGGAGACCATCCGCGGGGTACGGATCGTCAAAGCCTTCACGATGGAGCGTTTCGAGATTGGCCGTTTCCGTGACGCCACGAAGCGCCATCTCTCTTCGAACCTGAAGGCCCAGAAGATCCAGGCCCTCTCGTCGCCGGTCATGGACTTCATCACTGGCATCGGCGGACTGTCGCTCTTCCTGTACGCGCAGCGCCGCATCGGCAACGGAACGCTGAGCATCGGCGCGCTCATGGCCTACATGGCGGCGGTGGCGGCGATGTATCAGCCGATGAAGAAGCTGAACAAGGTCAATCTCTCCGTGAACACGGCGCTCTCGGCCGCCGAGCGCGTCTTCCGGATGCTCGACATCCCCAACGAGGTCGAAGACAGGCCGAAGGCAGAGACGATTTCGGCCGTGGGCAGCGGCATTTGCTATGAGAACGTCTCCTTCCAATACGAGGAGGAGCCAGTCCTGCGGGACGTAGGACTCACGGTAGCGCCCGGCGAGATCGTGGCTCTCGTTGGAGGAAGCGGCGCCGGCAAGTCGACCTTCCTGAATCTCCTGCCGCGCTTCTACGACGTCAATGGCGGGCGCATCACCATTGACGGCCACGACATCCGCGATCTGCAGCTTTCCTCTCTGCGCGGCCTGATGGGACTGGTGACGCAAGAGGTCGTGCTTTTCAACGACACGGTGCGCAACAACATCGCCTACGGCCGCGGGGACGTCGACTCAGAGCGCGTGATCGAGGCGGCGAAGGCGGCAAACGCGCACGATTTCATCTCCGCGATGCCGCAGGGATACGACACCGAGATCGGCGAGTCGGGTGTACTTCTTTCGGGTGGACAGCGGCAACGGCTGGCCATCGCACGGGCGCTCTTCAAAGATCCGCCGATCCTCATTCTCGACGAAGCCACTTCCGCGCTCGACACCGAGTCGGAGCGGCTCGTCCAGGGCGCGCTCGAGCATCTGATGCAGGGGCGGACGACGCTCGTCATCGCGCACCGGCTCTCTACCATCCGTAGCGCCGACAAAATCGTCGTCCTCGATAAAGGAGAAATCGTCGAGACGGGTACTCACGAGGATCTCCTGGCGCGGCGCGGCATCTATCGCAAGCTCTATGATCTTCAGTTTGCGGAGGAAGAGCGTCCGTTCGGGTCGCTCGCGTCATGATGCGATTGATCGCCATACTTGGGTCGCTCTTCATTCGGGCACTGCACGCCACGCTGCGTGTGCGCCACATCGATGCCTCAAATCTCGAATCGCAGCCGCAGTACATCCTTGCGTTCTGGCACGCGCATCTGCTGCTGATGCTTCACTCGGCATGGCGCAAGCCGATCGTGGTCATGATCTCGCAGTCGAGAGATGGCGAATACATGGCCCGGGTCTTCGACCACTACGGCGTCGCGTCCGCGCGCGGATCATCGACGCGCGGCGGCACGGCGGCGCTCCGAGCCGTGATCCGCGCCGCGCACGACGGAAAGAACATCGTCTTCACTCCCGATGGCCCGAAAGGACCCCCAAGGATTGCGAAAGAAGGTGTCATTCATGCGGCGCAGGCGACCGGACTGCCGATCGTGCCGGTGGCATTCGCTGCGCAAAAAAAAAACTTCTGCGCTCGTGGGACAGGATGGTCGTCCCGTTTCCGTTCTCGCGGGCTCTCTTCCTCTACGGCCAGCCGCTGTTCGTTCCCCGCGATGGCGACATCGAAGAGTGGCGGCGGCGGTTGGAAGAAGAGATGAACGAGCTGGCAGACAGGGCCGAGAAACTAGTAGAGGAGAAATGATGAGGGCCTCCGCCTTCATCCTTCAATCATGATCACATCCATGACCGGCTTCGGCCGTGCTGCCGGCGCGCTTTCGTCGCGCTACTTTGTCGCGGTGACCGCTAAGAGCGTCAATCACCGCTTCCTCGAAACCTCCGTGCGCATCCCCGAATATCTATGGGAAGCAGAAGCAATGGTTCGCGCCATCGCTTCGGACACCTTTGCCCGCGGCAAGGTCGATATCTCCATCCGCGTGCAGCGCACGGCCCAACCTGACTACAACGTGCGCATCAACACGCAGATCGCCAACACGGTGGTCCCCCAGCTTCGCGCCATCGCCGAAGAGCTCGGCCTCGGGTCGACGTTCTCCGGCGGAGACCTTCTGCGCATTCCCGATCTGCTGCAGGTCGAAGCGATCGACACGGAGATCACCGATGACGAGCGCGAGGCTCTCGCCACAATCGTTCGCTCCGCCCTCGCGCAGATGGCTGCCATGCGCGATCACGAGGGCACGTCATTGCGCACCGACATCACCACGCGCCTCCAGACGATCCGCGAGCTGCAGACCCGGCTGGCTTCGCACCGCGACGAGATTCGCGGCGAGCTGCTCGCTTCGTATCAGCAGCGCGTGCAGGAAATCGCAAAGGCGGCCGGCATCGAGATCAATCAGGACCGCATCGCGCAGGAAGTCGTGATCATGGTCGAGAAGGGCGATGTGGCCGAAGAGTTGACGCGGCTCGCCCATCACGTGGAGCAGGCCGAGAAAGCCGTGAGCGGCAGCGACGCCGCCGGCAAGAAGCTCGATTTTCTCTCGCAGGAAATGTTGCGCGAAGTGAACACGATGGGCTCGAAGTCGCGCTCCGCGGCGCTGCGTACGCTCGTTGTAGAATTGAAAACCGAGGTCGAGCGGATACGCGAGCAGGTACAGAATGTCGAGTAACTTTCACCCCGATGGGACGTTGTTTATCGTCTCGGGCCCGTCGGGTGCCGGAAAGACGACGTTGATCAACACTGTCCGCGAGCAGCTCGAACCGATCGGCATCAGGCTCTACTTCTCCGTCTCCCACACCACGCGCAACCCGCGTGCGGGCGAGGTCGACGGCCGCAGTTACCACTTCGTTCCGCCCGATCAGTTCGCAGCCATGGCCGCCCGCGGGGAATTTATCGAATGGGCCTTCGTTCATGAGCAGCGGTACGGAACATCAAAGGCCGAGGTTCTGGCGCGGCTCGATCGGGGCGAGGACGTCATCCTCGACATCGACTATCAGGGAGCCCGGCAGGTCGCGGCGGACGCCGAGCTGAAGCCGCGGTTACTCAACATCTTCATCTTTCCACCGTCGTTCGAGCATCTCGACCGGCGGCTTCGCGACCGCGGGCTGAACAGCGAACAAGAGATCCAGACGCGGCTGCAGAAGGCGGTCGACGAGATCGACGCCGGAAAAGAGTTTTACGACTACGTCATCATCAACGACGATCTGAACGTCGCCGCCGAATGCCTGAAGGCGACGATCATCGCAAAGAAACTACAGACGAAGACAGCGCTCGAAGCGATCACCGCGATGGCCGGGCGTCTGAAGGAGGAACGAGATGGAAGGTTTGCCAGAGGGCATTGACAGCAAATTCCGTTACGTTCTGCTCGTGGCCAAGCGCGCCGAGCAGCTCGTACAAGGCTCCATGCCGAAGAGCAAGAGCAGACACGCCAAGCCGACGCGCATCGCCATGGAAGAGATCGAGAAGAACCAGGTGAAGTGGCAGCTCACGCCGCCGGAAGAAGAAACGACGGCGCTGGAAACGGAGTAGGTTAGGGGAGTCGGGGGTCGGGAGTCGGAGAAGAGGCAGAAACTTCGGTTTTTCTCCGACACCCGACACCCGGCTCGCGACACCCACACCATGCACATCGTCCTCGGCGTCTCCGGCGGGATCGCGGCGTACAAAGCGCCGGACGTCGTGCGGCGCCTGCGCGACGTCGGCGCTGACGTTCGCGTCATCCTCACGCCCAACGCCGCGCGCTTCGTGTCGCCGCTCTCGCTTGCCGCCGTCTCCGGGCACGGCGTGATCATCGAGCAGTGGGGCGATTCCGGGCACGGCGGCGTCGATCACATCGACCTGGCGCGCTGGGCCGATCTGCTGTTGATCGCTCCGGCTACGGCGAACATCCTCGCCAAGCTCGCCGTCGGAATCGCCGACGATGCTCTCTCCACGTACGCCATCGCCCATCGTGGCGCGATCGTCGTCGCTCCGGCGATGAACACGTCGATGCTCCAGCATCAAACCGTGCAGATGAACATGGCCTACCTTCGCGAGCGAGGCGTGATCGTTCTCGATCCCGACAGCGGGCTTCTTGCCTGTGGCGACGAAGGCTCAGGACGGATGCCCGATCCGCCTGTGCTCGCGGAGTTCGTGAAGCAGCAGTTCGCCGCGCTCGACCTGGAAGGGAAGGCCATTCTCGTCACTGCCGGTCCGACGCGTGAGCCGATCGATCCTGTCCGCTACATCTCCAACCGCTCGTCGGGAAAGATGGGATATGCCATCGCCGAGGCGGCCAGGAGAAGGGGCGCGAAGGTAACGCTGGTTTCGGGGCCGACCGCAATTCCGGCACCGGCAGGCGTTGCCATCACGCGCGTCACCACAGCAGCGGAGATGCACGCCGCCGTGATGGAAGCGCTTCCCGCGCAGCAGATCGTGATCAAAGCGGCTGCGGTGGCCGACTTCACGCCGGTGACGGTCTCGACGCAGAAGATCAAGAAGCAGGCCGGCGTCGAAGAGACGACGCTCACGCTCCGGAAGACGCCGGACATCCTCGCCGAGATCGGTGCCACGTCACCTCGTCCTTTCGTCGTCGCCTTTGCCGCGGAGACCGACTCCGTCGAGGCGAGCGCCCGCGAGAAACTCGTCCGCAAGAACGCCGACCTCATCGTCGCGAATGACGTTGCCGACCCCTCGATCGGTTTCGACTCCGATCAGAACGCGGTCACGGTCATCGCCCGCGATGGGTCGTCGACGAACATCGAGCGCGCTCCCAAGATCGTGGTGGCCAACCGCATCCTCGATCTGATCGTGCAGCGGTTGGCCTGACCGAGGGATAATTCGCGGCTGATGAACGATGAACTTCGTCTCGAGCTGACCCTCCTCTGCGACCTTGGCTTCACCCATCTCGACCTTCGCAAGGCGGCGCCGTTGGAGATTCAGGACGACGCGAGAAGCTCGGAGGCGAAGACGCTCCTCGGCGAGCTCGAAGCGATCGCCAGCGTTTGCGTGAAGTGCAATCTGGCCAAGACGCGTACCCAGGTCGTCTACGGCGTCGGCAATCCCAACGCCGATCTCATGTTCATCGGCGAAGCTCCGGGACGAGACGAGGACGAGCAGGGAAAGCCCTTCGTCGGCCGCGCCGGCCAGCTTCTCACCGACATCATCAAAGCGATGAAGCTCACGCGCGACGACGTCTACATCGCCAACGTCATCAAATGCCGTCCACCCGAGAATCGCAATCCCGAGCCCGATGAGCTGGACGCCTGCCGGCCGTACATCCGCCAACAGGTCGAGATTATCCAGCCTCGCGTGATCGTGACGCTGGGGAAGTTCGCGCTGCAAAGCCTGCTCGAGAAGGCGTACGGCATCACCGCGGTGCGAGGAAAGTGGCTCGAGTATCAGGGCGTCAAGGTGATGCCGACCTACCATCCCGCCTACCTGCTGCGCACTCCCGGCGCGAAGAAGGACGTGTGGGAGGACATGAAGCTCGTGATGGCGGAACTGGCCGGCGATTAAGAGATCATTTATTGGCCTCACGCGAAGGCGCGAAGACGCGAAGGAACCTCACTCACTCTCCGACTCCCGACCCCCGACTCCCGCGTCAGTGCACCGCTGATCGCCGCCGTCCGATCGGTGCCGCTTCACGAAGCCTGATGAGCAGCGTCACGCCGTCGGAAGCGGTCACGATCATCGGCAGCATGTTCGGATCGAGGGCGCTGAATTGCGCTGCCGCGTCGGCGAACGAAGCATTCGACTCGATGATGTACGGGCTGTCAGGAGCCGTGACCGCCGTTCCGGTCACGATCCGCCGCGCAACGATCCAGCCGTATTTGGTGTCGTTCGTCGGCATCGACATCACGAACGGGTCGCCGTTCGCGAGCACCATCGCCGCCTGAGCGCAGTTCCAGGTCTCGCAGGCGGTGACGACCCAGGAATGGCTGAGCGGCACGCAAGGACAGACATTGTCATCGCCCGCTGCCGAGCTTGCGGCCAACAACAGAATGAGGATGCATCCGAGCTTTCGCGTCATCTCCGTTTTCCCCCAACCGCGCGCTTGAAAATCGTGTGCCATGGGCGGGGGTCGCGGTTCGGGAGTGAGGTGTCGGAGTTGGACGGGGGTGGAGTGTGGGGAGTTGGGTGTGGGAGAGTTACGATCTCCGACTCCCGAGGAGCTACGACTCCCGACTCCCGATCTCCGACCCCCGCATCACCGTGCTGAGCTCGCCGCGCGTGGCCATCCCTTTGCAAAGTGCGGCTGCGTGCGCAGAGCTATTCTGTTCTCGCTCGTTGCGATCGTGACCGCGACACAGGCCGCAGTCGCGACCACGTTCATCGTTCCCGACGATCGCACTTTCGCGCGGCAAACCGGCGCGATCGTCATCGCCTCACCGCTGGCGTCGCGGACCGAGCGGACACCGGACGAATTCGTGGAGACGGTCACAACGTTATCGATCGAGCGCGTGATCAAAGGAACCGTCGGCGACACGATCGATTTGTACGAGCCGGGCGGTACCTACGACAACCTCACCGTCACAATCCCCGGCTCTCCTCGGCTGCGCGACGGCGGCCGCTATCTTCTCTTTCTCATCCGCAGCGACGGCCGCTGGCACATCCGCGACCTCGCCCTCGGATCGTTTCGATTTGCGACTGATATTACGGGCGCCGAGGTGGTGGTGCGGGATGAAGAGGAGGTGCGCAATCCTGATGGTTCGGTTCATGCCGAGCATCGCCGCGCCGCCGAACCTTTCGTTCGATTCCTCACCACCCTCTCCGCCGGTGGTCCGGCAAGCGAGGATTACGACATAGCGCCGCAGCCGCTTCTTCCTGAGACTGCGCCGCCGGCGCTCGGCCGCGTGATGCCGATGGTCGCGGCGCTGGCCACCTTTTCGGCAAGCTCATACACCTTCACGGTGAGCGGATCACTCGGACCGCGCTGGTTTGTTTTCCCCAATGCGGTCAGCTTCACCAGTCTCGGCACCGAGCCCGGCGCGCCCGGCGGAGGAGTCACGGCCATCAATACTGCGATGGCGTCATGGAACAACGATCCCAACTCGAACGTCAATTACGTCTACGCCGGAGCCGACAACGGTACGCACACTGCGGGCCTGTCCGGATCGGACGGCGCCAACACCATCGCCTTCGAGCGCGATCTTTCTTCGTTCGGCGTGACACCGTTCCAGTGCTCGGCGAACGGCTACAGCGGAACGCTCGGCATCGGCGGCGTCACGAAGACCTCGGGCACGGGCGCCGGTCCGAACAACGAGACCTTCGAGATAACCGCGGAAGGCGACGTCGAGATGAACCAGGGCATCGCCAACTGCACGCTGCTCTTCAACAACGGCGACTTCAACTCCGCGGTCACCCACGAAGTCGGACACACACTCGGGTTCCGGCACTCCGATCAGACGCGCGCGGATAGTTCAGGTACCGCCTGCACCACGGATCCATCGCTGGAATGCGCGGACGTAGCGATCATGAAGTCGTTCATCCCGAATGGTCTGAATGCAGCGCTGCAGCCGTGGGATCAGCACGCGGTGGCGGCGGTCTATCCCGGCTCCGGCACGCAACCCCCGCCGGCACCGACCGGCGTCAATGCGCGAGCGACGACGTCGACGCAAGTGACCATCACCTGGAACGCGGTCACCGGCGCGACGTCCTACCAGATCTTCCGCCGCGCTCCCGGCGGATCGTTCACGCAGATCGGAACATCGACTACAACTTCGTTTGTCGACAACACGGCGTCGGCAAACACTGCCTACCTCTACCGCGTTCGTGCCGTGAACGCAGGCGGTGCGTCATCCGACAGCGCGTCCGATCTCGCAACGACCGTAATCTTCACTGACGACCCGCTCACGGTTCGCTCGACCAGGATCAAGGCCGTGCATCTCGCGGAGTTGCGCACTGCGGTCAACGCCGTTCGCTCGCTGGCGGGCCTCACTGCGTTCAGCTTCACGGACAGCGCATCGGCGGGCGTGCTCATCAAAGCAACTCACATCAATCAACTAAGGACGGCTCTCGATGCGGCGCTCTCGCCGCTCGGGTTCGCGACCGGCGGCTACACCGATACGTTGAGCGCAGGCGTTCCGATCAAGGCCGTGCACGTGCAGGAAATCCGCACTCGCGTGAAGTGATGTGGGGGGGTGGGTGTGGGGAGTGGGGGGCGGGGAGTGGGAGGTATTTCAGGTAATCTGTTAATCACGTACGCTCGCTCCCACTCCCCACCCCCCACTCCCTACTCCCCAAAGAACGCGCTTTTGCTCCCACCGCCCGCACCCGACTCCCCACCCCCCACACAATCATCGCCAGCGCCGCAACGATGCTGATGATCGCTCCCGTCGTAACGGACCTCGGCAGATATGACATCTCGATGTCGTGTTCGCCGGCAGGAATGTAGATGCCGAGGAAGGCGTGGTCGGCGAAGTGGACCTTGAGACGCTGGCGTCCCATCGTTGCGCTCCAGCCTTTCCAGAACGTTTCCGAAATGACGATCCATCCAGGGGAGCGCATCGAGGCATGCAGCGTCACGTGTGATCCAAGTGCGCGCACGGCGACGGTCCCTTCGCCGTTCGCCACGCTCGCCGGCGCTCCCTCCGTCTCAATCCACCCCTCGGACGCGAAGTCGCGACACGAAGCCATCCCTGCGAGCACGTTGTTCGCGCCGGAGTGAATCACCCGAGGGATGAAGGCGCGGGGAAGCACGGCGCTGTTCTCGATCAGTTGATAGCCCGGATAACGTCCGATGAGACGCCAGCTTGCAGGCGGTACCGTTTCCGGCAGTGCCAGCGCGTAGCGCACATTCATCAGTGACAACATTGGAGCGGTCAGATCGTCGACGCGGTTCGACCAGACCGGTTGCGGGATCGACCAGAGCGGGAACGTCTCGGCAAACCTCGCCAACGTCATCGCCTGATAACCGCGTACATCCTCGAGGCCGTAGAGCACGCTGATGTTCGGCGCGAAGAGCGGCCCTTGCGCCACGATGCGGTACGGCTCGCTGTTCCGAGGAAGTTGCTCGAAACCTGCGATCGGAGGAAAGAACGCACGGCGGTCGACCGTGGCAATGAAGCCTCCGAACTCCATGACCCGCTGCAGCAACAGAAGCGCGAGAAGCCCGCCCATCACCAGGCGATGCATCGTGAACGCGCGGAGCACCGCGAACGCGAGCAGCAGTGGCACGACTTCGCGAATGGCATTGGCGCGTACGAAGTCGGGAGTGAGCGTGCCTTCGATCGCGACGAACACGATCGCAGCCGTGATCGCCAGCGCAGCACCGAGGAACAGCCACGCCAGCGTGTGACGCTCCGCGATCGACTCCTCCAGACCGATTGCGCCCAGCACGCAGATGCCGAATGCCGCGAAGGAGATCAGCCGCGCGTTGATGGCCAGGGTGAACACCGGCAAATGCGCCAGGAGACCGGTCACGCCGGGAGCCTCCGCCCCGGCCAGCAGTCCGAATAAGACGACACCGAGGAAGAAGTACCTTTCGCGACTCCGTGAGCGCAGGAGAGCCAGGAGAGCCGGAGCCAGCAACATCGCGCCGCAGTACGCCGACCCCAGCGAACGATGGCGCAGCGGCGCATCGTGACGCGTCTCCTCGATTCCCGGCGTTCCGTCGCCGAACGGGATGACGTCGATCATCAACGCGTGCGCGACCCCACTCCACGATGCGCCCTTCGTCTCGGCACCCGATCGCCGGTGAAGGTATTCGCGCGTCTGCGGAATCGCCTCGATCATCGGCAGCAGAAAGAATGCGGTGAGGAGCAGCGCTGCGATCCCGGCGCCGAGGCCGCTGATGATCACGAGCCCCCATTTCTCACGCGCGCAGAAAATCAGATAGACCGTGGCCAGGGCGATGACGTGAAGTGAGGTCTCCGGATGACCGCACAGCGTCAACAGGATCAGCGCACCGGCAAGCAGCGACGCCGCGCGCACTCCCGGACTGCGCGCCACCATCCGTGCGCCGAGCATGACGAACGGGAGCAGCGCGATCGCGTTGCCGTGCGCGGTGTGCGTGTAGGTGACCACGTACGTCGAGAGCATCCATCCGGCGGCACCGAAGAGCGACGGCAGCGAACGAAGCTCGAGGTTGCGCAGGAAGAGAAACATCCCCAACGCCGCGAGGAAGTACGCCATCGAGGCCATGTATCCGAGCGCGTCCGGCATCGGAAGCAGAAGACCGAGGAGAGTGACCGGATGGAACGGAGCTGATTGCGCCGCCGCTGCCAGCACATTGCCTCCGAGCTCGAACGGATTCCAGAGTGGCCACTGCCGGTGCGCGATCGCCCAACGCAATGCCGCGTTCCAGGGTAGAAACTGCACCGTCACATCCGAGGGCAGCGGATTGGCGATCTGCTCGATCCCAACCTTCGTCGACATCGAGGCTAACGGATCGAAGTGATAGGCCAGATCGATCGGCGCATAGACGTTTCCGGTGACAAGCGCTCGTCCCGTGAGGCAAAGTGGCAGGAGAATCAGCACCGCCGCAACGTGGCGCGAAAGCGTCAGGAAGCGGCGCACGAGAAGGAGCGCGCCGGCGGCGGACAGAAGATAAAGGAGTGCGGCCACGGAAGCCCGAGCGGTCACCTTGCCACTCAACCATTGATTGTAACCGCGCGCGCCGCATACTGATCACGTGCGAAGACTCATCATCCCCATTCTTCTCCTGGCGGCGGCGCATCCGCTGGCCGCGGCGTTTGCTGATCATGACTTGGTGATTCCGGTCGTTGGCCGTGCAGCCGGTGGCGCGGGCCGTCTCTTCCTCACGGCGCTCTGGATCACGAACGCCGATGATCATCCAGCCACGCTGACGTTGTCGTATCTCGAGAGTGGCCACGCCAATCCATCGCCGCGGCAGACGACGGTCCTGCTCGCTCCGCGCGAGACGCGCGTCTTCGATCCCCTCGGCCCACCGATTCTGACGAGCATCAACAGCATCGGTGCCCTGCGCATCGAAGCGAATGCCGACATCGTCGCGTCCGCGCGCATCTACGGCTATCTCCCCGAGGCGGGGCCCTCGACCGCCGTCTCCATGGCCCTCACCGCCATCCCCACACGCCTCGGCGTCGGCAACGGTCAGTCCGCATTGCTGCACGGCGATGGCGCGCTCGACGCCCGTTACAAGCTCTACCTGGTGGAGACTGCGGGCGCGGCGCTCTCCGTCGTGGTCTCGATCGAAGATCTGCATGGCCAGACGCGCGCAGAGAAGCGGATCTTCCTCGACCGCTTCGAGCATGTCTCCGCCGATGCACACGATCTCTTTCCATCGGTGAAGCTCGATCAAGCCGTCGTCCGCATACGCGGCGTCAACGGCGAGGGCCGCGTCATCGCCGCGGGAGCGCAGATCGTCGCCGGATCGCAGGATGCCTGCGCGTACGAGATGAGCTTCGCGCCGGAGCCACACACGCGCATTCGCGCACCCGAGGCCGCGGTTTATGTGGCGATTGCACTCGTGGTGGGACTGGCGATCATCTGGCGGAGAAAATAGCGCCGATGCCGGCCGGTCTCTCTGAATTCGCCGAGGTGGCGTTGCCTGTCGCGGTGCACGGGACGTTCACGTACGCAATCCCTCCCGCTCTGCGCGACTCCGTCCGCCTCGGGTCACGCGTCGAAGTGCCGTTCGGCGCAAAACGCAATACAGGATTCGTCGTCGGGCTCACGGACCGTGCTCCCGAGTCAGGGAAGATCAAGCCAATCCTCGGCGCGCTGGACGATGACGAGCCGGCGCTGCTTCCGGAGATCATCGACCTCTGCCGCTGGGCCGCCGACTACTACATCGCCCCCCTCGGCGAGATGCTTCGCACCGCGCTGCCGGCGAATATGTCGGCGCGCGGCAAGCGCGAGATCTCGCTGGCGGGTGATGAGCGAATGATCGCCGCTGCGATCGATGCCAAGCAGATTCTCGATACTGACTTGGCGCTGATCGAGGAACTGCGCCGGCGCCCGCTTCCGTTCGCGGCCGCGCTCGAGGCAAGCTCGCGGTCGACGATCGATCGCCTTCGCGACGCCGGCATCGTCACCGTTGCCGACCGCGTGACCGACGCGAAAGGCGTCCGCTACGATCGCTTCGTCATCCTCGAAACGCCACCGGACGGTCTCACCGCAAAGCAGCAGCAGGCGGTGGAAGTGTTAGCGAGCCGAGGAGGGGAGATGTCGGTGCGCGCGCTGGAGAACGCGGGCGTGAGCGCGGCGGTGCTCGGAGCACTGTCGAAAAAGAGCGTGATCCGGATCGAGCGGCGTGCACGGCGGCACACGCTCGACGCGTTCCTGGCTGGGCTCGATCCAGCCAGCGTCGGCGAGATCCGTCATTCGGAGGAGCAGCGCGCTGCGATCGCCGCGATCCGCGCCGGGATGGGAACCTTTGCGCCGTTCCTGCTCGAAGGAGTGACCGGCAGCGGAAAGACCGAGGTTTACATCGAGTTGATGCGCGACGCGGTGCGGCGAGGGGAGCAGGCGCTGTTGCTCGTGCCGGAGATCTCGCTCACGCCGGTGTTCGCGTCGCGATTGAAGGAACGTTTCGGGGAGCGCATAGCCATCCTGCACAGCAGTCTTTCGGCCAGCGAACGCTTCGATCAGTGGTGGCGTGCGCGGAGAGGGGAGGTCGACGTCGCCATCGGACCTCGCTCCGCGCTCTTCACACCCTTTCAGCGCCTCGGACTGATCGTCGTCGACGAAGAAGGGGACAGCGCGTACAAGCAGGACGAGTCGCCGCGCTACAATGCCCGCGATCTGGCCGTGGTCCGCGCCCAGTTCCGCGGCATCCCCATCGTCCTCGGATCCGCCACGCCGTCGCTCGAATCGCGCGAGAACGCGGCGCGCGGCAAATACACGCTGATCCGAATGCTGTCGCGCGTCGAATCGCGTCCGCTACCGATCGCCGATGTGATCGACCTCAGAAAAGAACGTGCCGAAAAGGAGGACAAAGGCTTTGTCATCTTCAGCAATCCATTGAAGGAGCGATTGAAGGAGACCTTCGCGGCAGGGGAGCAGGCCATCATCCTCATGAATCGCCGCGGCTACGCACCGTATTTGTTATGCCGCGATTGTGGCCACGATTTCCGTTGCCGCGATTGCAGCGTGACCCTGACGGTACACCGCCGTGAGGGATTGCTGATCTGCCACTACTGCGGACTGCGTAAGAAGATCCCCGAGCACTGTCCGCTGTGTAACGGCGTAACGATGCAACCGATAGGCTTCGGCACCGAAAAAGTGGAGGAACGCTTCCGTCGCGACTTCCTCGGCATCGCGGTCGCCGTGCTCGACCGCGATTCCACGCGCAAGAAAGGGGAGCTTGTCCGCATCCTCGACGCCTTCCGTAGACAAGAGACACAAGCGCTGATCGGAACGCAGATGCTGAGCAAAGGTCACCACTTCCCCAGCGTGACCCTCACTGCCGTCCTCAACGCCGACTCCATCCTCGGCTACCCCGATTTCCGCTCCGCCGAAAAGACGTTCTATCTACTAACGCAAGTCGCCGGCCGCTCCGGCCGCGGCGACTTGATCGGAACCGTCCTCATTCAGAGCGCCTTCCCCACGCATTACGCCATCCAACACGCCCTTCGTCACGACTACGAAGCCTTCTACGAATCCGAGATCCAGTTCCGCAAAACGTTCCACTACCCGCCAGTGACCTCAATGATCGCCATCCTCTTCCGCGGCGAACACCTGACGGATGTCGACCGCGCCGCCCTCGAATGCGGCCGCAAACTGGAAGAAGCCCTCAAACCGATCGCCGGCACCAGAATCCAGGGCCCAGCCCCCGCCCCGATGGCCAGAATCAAAGGCGTCTACCGCTACCAGATCCTCCTCCGCTCCCCCCACCGCACCGCCCTCCGCAAAGCCGTCGAAGCCGTGATGATCGGCAAGAAGTGGAAGGGGGTAGAGGTGGCGATCGATGTGGACCCGATTAATATTCTGTAGGGTCAGGTCTAAAGTCTAAAGTGCCGAGGACGCCTGATCGCATGAGCGACGATCCTCCTCGGCACTTTAGACTTTAGACCTGACCCCCGATTCGCCCTGATCGCATGAGCGACGATCCGCCTCGGCACTCTAGACTCTAGACCTGACCCCCGACTCGCCCGGCACTTTACAGACCTGACCCATTCCGAGGTACGATTGCCCTCCCACACGCGACCGGTCTCGATCGGTCCTCGCTATTCATTTGCGCTCCGCCGCGTTGTGTCCCGTCCCCTTCGACTCGAATACCCAGGTGCTCTCTGGCACGTCACCAACCGGGGCGTGGAGCAGAGGAACATCTACCTCGACGATCAGGATCGTAGGCATTTCCTCCGACTGCTCCAGAAAGCAATTGCGGAGTACCGATGGCAACTGCTCGCCTGGGTCTTGATGTCCAACCACTACCATCTCTTGTTCCGAACGCCGGACACGAACCTCTCCCTCGGCATCAAGGATCTTGACGGTAAATACGCAGCCGACTTCAACGAGCGCCATCGGCGTGTCGGACATCTGTTTCAGGGACGTTTCAAGAGTCATCTGGTCGACGCCGAGGCCTATCTACTGGAGCTGGCTCGCTACATCGTTCTGAATCCTGTTCGTGCCCGTATGGTGGAGGCTCCGGGACAGTGGATCTGGAGCAGCTACCGCGCAACGGCAGGCCTGGTTCCGGTTCCGTCCTGGCTCGATCCCATCCCTGTTCTCGACTACTTCCACCCATCGGATCGAGCCGTGGCGACGGAGGGCTATCGTGAGTTCGTTGCCGCTGGTGTTGGCCTCGAGGCCTCGCCGTGGGAGAACCTTGAGGCAAACGCATTTCTTGGAGGTGCCGCATTTCTGCAGAACGTCGAGGAGAGAATCCGAGCGCGCAATTGCAGCGACCAGCATCCACGCGAGCAGAGAGAATTCCGAGCGAATATGCTCGAGAGCGTCCGACGGGCCGTGGAGTCGACGGGAATCGTCAGCCGCTGGCCTCCGGGAGCCGGCTCCGACGCTCGCGCGCTTTTCGCACTGCTCGCCGAACGCTTCACCAACGCGACACGAGCCCAAATCGGCCGTGAGATCGGCATCACGGGAGCCGGAGTCGCATACCTGATACGCGCTAGTGAAGCTCGTCTGCAGTCGGACCAAACATTCGCCACGCTCGTTCGTGATGGAGAGAGGCGTTTAGCGGGTCAGGTCTAAAGTCTAAAGTGCCGAATCGGATGATCGCATGAGCGACAATCGTCCACGGCACTTTAGACTTTAGACCTGACCCCAAGCCGCCGACGTTCGCGCGCTCTTCGTGCTGCCCGCCGAACGGTTCACCAACGCGACACGTGCCCGTCAGATCGGCATCACCGGAGCAGGAGTCGCATACTTGATACGCGCCAGCGAAGCTCGCCTGCAGACGGACCAGACATTCGCCGCGCTCGTTCATGATGGAGAGACCGGGGTCAGGTCTAAAGTCTAAAGTGCCGAACTGGCCTGATCGCATTAGCGACGATCGTCCTCGGCACTTTAGACTTTAGACCTGACCCGCAAGCTACTCGGTGTGAGGGGCCGGGGAGGTGGATTGCCAAATCGTACCCTCCTCCGGCCCCTCGGTTACTTCTGTTTCGTCGTTGAATCAGACGGATTGGGCGTTACAGCGGGCGTGATTGCGGGCGGCTTTGCTCGCGCCGTCTTCTTCTTGCTCGCGTACGGCCGCTGCAAGGTGCGCTTCATCTCATCGACGTGGGGTTTCACGACATTCCCCAGGTCGGTGGTCACGTAGCTCTTGGCCACACGATAGATACCGCGTGCAAGCCTCACTGCTTTGAGCTTCTTGCGGGTATTGGCGTCCTCCAGGCGCGAGGTCAGAGCCCGTGTCTCGTCGACGATGCCTCCGGTGGCGAGATCGGAGGCGATGGCGTCGCGCAATACCAGCGTGTCGACGGAAAGCGCCACTCCGACGTTCGGAGCAGCCTCGGCGAAGACAGCAGCCTTCTCCAGGAATGCGACGGATGTGCGGCTCGCCAACCGGCGCTCCGCCGTCGTCAGTGGTTTCGGTGACGCGTCGTCAGGAAAGTCGTCGGCGATGGCGCGCAGGCGAGCGATCCTCTCCTGCGCGTCGCGGGTTTGCGGACTGACGGCAGGCGTTCCTGCCGCCGGGGTATCGGGATTCGGTGTGGAAGAAGACATCGGATACTCCAGGATGCTGATGTCGCATCCTTCGAATGGGGTTCATGGATTCGTCAGCGCCACCATCGGCGCCGGACGACAAAGGTGCAGGCGCGGCAAGGCGACGCGCCATCCGCGATGCCATCGACAAGGCTGCCGGAGGGGCACGCACGCCGGCGGAAGACAGCATCCGCACACGGCAGTCATTCATCGTGGCGAGCGTCCTTTTTCAGAGACAACCCGAGCAAAACGTTTCAGACCAGGACCAGAATCTTCTCTAACGGGAGCAAGACTTTCTCTACAGAGAGTGAAACTTTCTCCATGTGCAACAAAACTTTCTTCAGGTGGGAGAGAACTTTCTCCAGGTCGGAGAGAACTTTCTTTCAGTTGGAAAGAAGTTTCTTTCAGTCGGAAAGAAGTTTCTTTCGGTTGGAAAGACTTTTCTTTCGGTCGGAAAGAAGTTTCTTTCGATTGGAAAGACTTTTCTTTCGGTCGGAAAGAAGTTTCTTTCGGTTGGAAAGAACTTTCTTTCGGTTGGAAAGAACTTTCTTTCGGTCGGAAAGAACTTTCTTTCCGAGGAGCAAAATCTTTCGCTCGCAGGTCGTGATCTTTCAGAATCCGGACGAAGTCATCGAGACGCCGGCTGCCATCACGCCGCTCGAGCGAGGCGGACTGCTGTTGGAAACGGAGCTGACGCCGGTAAAGGCCCGTTCGATCGAACCTGCCATCCGTCAGACTCTCTTCGAAGGACCCGATAGGTAGTAAACCGGACATGACTCGCCTCCGTTTCTGGATATCCACTTAGACGAATGAGCCCGGAAAAGGTAACGGGCGTGTGGCAAGCGCTTGGGAACAGGCAAGTTGCGTTGGCCTCGTTTGCAGCTGGCGCCGAACGGAGCTGTCGTCGACATTCGACCGTGATTTGGTTTCCGGACGGGGACCGTTTCACGCGAAGACGCGAAGGCGCGAAGTCTCCGCATCGCCGTTCAGCAGAGCCCGCTCCACCTTTTGCACGCCGAAACGCCCGCGTGTATAACGCACTTTCCACATCATCATTCGGTGGCAAAGGAAAGAACCATGGCCATCAAGACGGAGTCAACGTCATTCACCAAGGACATCCAGGGCCGCTATCTTTGCAACACCTACGGCGAAGCACCGGCGGGCGGACCGTTTGACATCGTCATCATCGGAGGCGGTACGTTCGGGGCGGCGATCGCCGAGCATGTCTGGTACCGGCAGAAGCGGGCCGGCGGCGGGCTGCGTACGATCGTCCTCGAGGCGGGGCCGTTCACGCTTCCCGAGCATGTGCAGAACACCGGCGTCCTCGGGCTCTTCGATCCGGCCGACTCCGTGATCCTCAATGAGAACAACCCGCAGCCGGAGCCTCCGCGCAACGAGGTGTGGGGTGTGCCGTGGAAGTCCGCGACGCCGTTCAAGGGCCTGGCGTATTGCGTCGGCGGGCGATCGTTGTATTGGGGCGGCTGGTCGCCTCGGCTGCTCGACGCCGAAGTGGCGACCTGGCCCCCCGAGGTCGTGGCGGATTTGAAGAGCGTCTACTTTGATGAAAGCACGAAGCAGATCGGCGTCGACGACACCAACGACTTCATCTTCGGCGAGCTGCACAACGCCCTCCGCCGTCAGTTGTTCGACAACCTCGGTACCGTTGCAGCCGCGATTCCGCTGAGCGAGCTCCCGCCATCGCCGCTGCTCAAGCCCGGCGCCGATCCTGCCCAGCTCCTCGGTCTCACCTCGCCGGGCGGCCTCTCGCAGGACGACCTTCTCAATCTGCTGAAGCTCGAGGCGCCGCTGGCGGTTCAAGCGCGAGCGCCGCATGCCGGCTTCTTTCCCATGAACAAATTCAGCACCGTGCCGCTGCTGATGAAAGCGGCGCGCACGGCGTTCGCCGACAACGCGGACGATGCGAAGAAGGAGTTCATGCTCCTCCCGAATACGCACGTACTGACATTGCGAACCGTCCGCAACGGCGACACGTGGAGAGTGACGCGCGTGGAGACGAGCCAGGGCCCGATCGATCTCGCGCCCGACGGCGTTGCCATCATCGCCCTCGGCACGATCGAAAGCGCGCGCCTGGCGCTTGTCACCTTCGACGGCAGCGGTCTCCCCACGCTTCCTCGCATCGGCAGGAACCTGATGGCGCACCTCCGCTCCAACATGACCTTCCGCATTCCGCGAACAGCGATCCCGGGTCTGTCCGCGGCCGTGCAGGAACTTCAGACCTCGGCACTCTTTCTCAAAGGCCGGGTCAGAAAGAACGGCACGCTCCTGGGACACTTCCACCTTCAGATCACGGCCAGCGGAGGCGCCAGCACCGTAGGTTCCGAGGATGAGCTGTTTCGCAAGGTCCCGGACATCGATTTCTACGAAGCGCTGCAGGCATCGACCGACACACACGTGGCCATCGCCATCCGCGGAATCGGTCAGATGTCGCCGGAAGATCTTACGAACCCTGATCCGAGCCACAGCAACGTAGCGCTCGACGGCGTGCTGCGCGACGAATACGGCGTCCGCCGCGCCCGCGTGACGATGGCGAAGTCGCCGACGGATCTCGATCTGGCGGCCGCGATGGAATCCGCGATGATGCAGGTGGCGCAATTGTTCGGCGCGCCGGCAACAGTGACGCCCGCGCCCGACGGGCTCGGCACGACGCATCACGAGACCGGCACGCTGGCGATGGGAAGCGATCCTGCGGCGAGCGTCACTGATGGCGATGGCCGCTTTCATCACACGGAGAATCTCTATGCCGCGGGCCCTTCGCTCTTTCCGACTATCGGCTCGCCGAATCCGATGCTGACCGGAATCGCGCTGGCGCGGCGGACCGGAGATCGCATCATCAACCCGCCGCCGTTTGTCGCCACGACTTGCTTCCAATCGCTCGTCGACAATGCACTCACGGATTGGAAGATGTCGACGATCCGCAATCAACCGGGCCGCGACAATCCCGGCTCATTCGTCCTGCGCCGCGGCGCGCTCGAAGCCCGCCCCGGCACGGACCTCGGGTTGTTCTGGTACACCAAGCCGGCGCCGTCGCGCTTCATGCTGCGGCTCGACTGGATGATGACTGCCCCCGACGACAATTCCGGCGTCTTCATCTGCTTCACCGATCCGGAGTCGAAGGGTTACGACAACAGCGCGTATGTGGCCGTCAACTTCGGATTCGAAGTACAGATTGACGAACAGGCCCGTCCGGATGGCTCACCGATCCACCGCACCGGCGCAATCTATACATTCCAGGGACCGGACCTGACACGACTCAACGTTCGCCCCGTCGGCGAGTGGAATGCCTACGAGATCACGGCAGACGGCACGGACATCACCGTCTCGCTGAACGGCCAGCTCGTAAACCAGTTCCATTTCACTGGCGATCCACAGTCACCGACGCGCGGCCAGGGATCGTTCATCGGTTTGCAGACGCACACGGGGAGAGTGCGGTTCCGGAATCTGCAATGGAAGGCGGTGTGACGGCGTATGGCCGAGGGAGACTCACGACGGGAGCGCACGCGCTTCGCTGCGTCCGACGTCCGATGGATGCTTCTCTTGCTTGCCGCCGGCGTGCTGGCAGGCGCCGGTGCGGCTGTCTGGACCCGCCACGCCAATCCCGACCTCTCGAAGCTCTTTGCCACAGCGGCCACCACCCTGGTCTTCGGCTCCTTGCTGGGCGGCGTCGTCACACTGCTGATCGCCGACTTCGACCGCCGCCGCGTGCAGCGCGCAGCGCAACTCGACTTCATCGCAAACGTGCTCTCCGATCTCAAGGGAGTGCATGACCAGGTGAACCGAGGGCGCACGCTCATCAGGGCGCACCGGTCGGCGAAGACGTATGGTGAAGAGATGCGCGGATTTATCGAGGCGCGGGTGAAACTACAAAACGTGGAGCGGGCGCTGCGGACCGATGAGCGCAGCAAGCCGATTCTGGAGGTGCGCGACCACGTATTGCGCATGGACATCTTCCTGCGGCTTCTTCTCAAGGAGTATGAGAAGGAGTACAAGGCAGTGTCACTCGCGCAGAGCATCTTTGAAGCGCAGATGAAGCGTGCATTGGAGGGCACAGCGCCGGTGACCTCGGTGGAAGCGTTACCGGAGAACCTACCGTGGACGATGCTCGAGAAGTTAGATCAACTCCGCGATTTCCTGATGCCCGTCGGGCCCATCGAGCATCAAGCCGAGATTGCGAGCACTTACGTGCACAACTTTCTCGAACCTCTCGACGCGGCTTCGGAGCAGTTGCGCTCCGCACTGACTTCCCAGCTATCGCCGTGACAGTGGATCAACTCCGCTGGCAGCGCCCGCTCGATGGCACGCGAGGCTGAGGAGGCGATGCTACACATTCTCAGTGCCCTCGGGTATTCTCGCCGGACACCATGTCCTACTCCGTAACCACCCTTGACGGCGAGCGCAAACCGCGGCGCCTGCCCGCGCGCGAGCTCGATCCGCTGGAGATCCGCATCCTCGGCTGCCTGATGGAAAAGCAGCTCGCCACGCCCGAGTACTACCCGCTCACGCTCAATGCACTCGTCGCCGCGTGCAACCAGAAATCGAATCGCGAGCCGGTGATGGAAGTCGGGGAGCGCGACATCCAGCGCTCGCTCGACCGGCTGCAGGACGAGAAGCTCGTCTGGAAGGTGCTCGGCGGCCGGGCCACGCGATGGGACCACAATCTCGATCTCACCTGGCATCTCGATCGACCGGCCAAAGCCATCCTTGCCCTCCTCTTCCTGCGCGGCGCGCAGACGCCGGGCGAATTGCGCGGTCGCAGCGACCGGCTTCACGGCTTTGAGACGATCGACGACGTCGAAGCGATGTTGCAGCGGCTCGGACACGGCGATGACGCTCTCCTCCGTGAACTGCCGCGGCGCTCCGGCCAGAAGGAGACGCGCTGGATCCATCGCCTCGGCGGAGCGTACATCGAGCCGGCGGTTCCGGCCGATGACGAACCGGCGGTCTCCTCGGGCGCACCGCTTTCCGTCCGCGTGCAACGGCTGGAGGATCAGGTCGCGACGCTCATGACCGAGCTGCACGAGTTGAAGGCGAAATTGGGGGAGTAGGCGCTCGTACGTTCACTGTCATCCGGATCCGCGGCAACATTCATGGCGCATAGGGGGCCTTTGGCGTCCTCAGCCGCTGAGCACACACGCTGCGCGAGGTATCGAGTTTGCTCGCCGCCCCAACTCTCCTCCCCATCATTCCTTCTCGACCGTTCCAACGTTGTTTCTCCGACACCCGACCCCGAACCGCGACCCCCGCATAAAACGAAATAGCCTCCTTCCGCAACACTGTTAGACCTCGCGTGCAGCGAATCGTCCTCTCCCTTTCTGTCGCGCTGTTGACTCTTGTCGGTTCGGCGGCTTCGGCCGCAACGACAACGATGCCGCTCTCGCAGGTCCGGAAGGGCATGCATGGGTACGGCGAGACCGTGTTCGATGGCACCAGGCTCGAGCGCTTCGATGTCGAGATCACCGGCGTCCTGCAGAACATCGCTCCAGGCCAGGACCTCATCCTCGCCAAAGTGTCGAGCCCCGTCGTCGACCGCGCTGGCGTCATCGCAGGCATGAGCGGATCGCCGATTTACATCGACGGCAAAGTGATCGGCGCGCTCGCGTACTCGTGGCAGTTTGCGAAGGAGTCGATCGCGGGCATCACGCCGATCGACGAGATGCTCAAGATCGCGCAGGTCGACGGCGCGCCGATGGGTGTGCTGGCCGCCGCAACGCCTCGCATGACCGGCGCCGAGTTTCTCGACGCCATGATCCAACATAAAACGGCTGAAAAGTTCGAGCTGATGATGAGCAGCCTTGCCGGCGCCTCGCCCGCATCGTCGCTCGGCGGCGCCAAGCCGATCGCCGTACCGCTCTCCATGTCGAGCTTCGCGCCCGACACGCTGGGACGTTTCGGCAAGTACCTCGATCCGATGGGCTTCATGCCCGTGCCTGCCGGCGCTTCGTCAACGTCGACGACCAATACCATTCCGGCAGCCAAGGAGTTCGCCGCTGGCGACGCCATCGGCGCGGTCCTTCTTCGCGGCGACTTCAACGTTGCGGCAACTGGGACCGTTACTTATATCGATGGCGACCGCGTCTATGCGTTCGGCCATCCCTTCCTCGACATGGGCGTCGTCGCCTTCCCGATGGCGAAGTCCGAGATCGTCGGCGTAATGCCGAGTCTGGCCAGCTCGTTCAAGTTCGCCAACACCGGCGCCGTGGTCGGCGCGTTCCGTCAGGATCGCGCGGTCGGCATCATGGGCGTGATGGGGGAGAAGGCCGACATGATCCCGGTCGACCTCGAAGTCGAAGGGAGCGGCGCCGCGCAGAAGTATCACGTCGATGTGCTGCGCCACTCGCAGCTCACGCCGCTGATCCTGGCCATGGCCGCGGACACCGTGGTCGCCAGTGCCCAGCGCGCCGCGGGCGAACGAACGGTGATGCTGGAGTCGGAGATCAAGATCAAGGGCTACCCCGAGCCGATCGTCCTTCGCGAGGGTTGGGCCGGTGCGCAGGCGCGGCAGGCCATCCCGTCGTATCTCGCGGTCGTCGCCGGTTACGTGATGTCGAACGAGTTCCACACCGCCGACATCGAGTCGGTGAAGATTCACTTCCGCCATACCGACGACCTCAAGATCGCCAAGATCCTCGAGGCCTCGCTGGCGATGCCGTCGAACGGACACATCCACGCCGGCGACACGGTGAAAGTCCGCGCCGTGCTCAAGCCATATCGCGGCGAAGCGTTCGTCGATACGTTCGATGTCAAGATCCCCGACGATCAGGCAGCGGGCACCGCGTACCTTCTCGTCGGCAGCGGGTCGGTGCTCAATCAGGTCGATTTCATGCTCGTGCCACCCGATCCGCGGAGTCTCGATCAGGTGATCGCCGTCCTACGCCGCCTCCGTCCCTCCACCGAGCTCACCCTCGGCCTTTACGAACCGACCGACGGCGCCGTCACGGCCGGCGTCTATCTCCCGAATCTGCCTCCAACCATGCGGGCCATCGTCAGCAGCGATACGTCGAACGGGCCGCAAGCTCCCGTCCGCTACCATGCCTCACAACACATCGCGCATCCGCTCGGCTACATCGTCGATGGCGTCGTGAAGATCGATCTGGATGTGAAGCCGACGATTTAGAGGCAGAGATCAGGGACAAGCGATCAGTGACCAGGATGCGCGGATCTTCGTCTGAATCGGCAGGATCTCGATGTCCAGCCTCGCTCCTGGCTTGGCTCTCAAAAACAGTTTCCGCTTTGTTCAACGATCAGAGATCAGAAGCCACAAGATTGCCCTGATCTCTGATATCTCTGACCTCTTGTCTCTGCTTCACACTTCAGTAGTCAAAGGAAATTGAATGCGCCGAGTCGCTGCGCTCGTAATCACGCTGTTCACTGCTTCGACCCTCTTCGCCGTTGCCCCGCAGTTCTGGCGTGTTCGCAACGCGGAAGACTTTCTTGCCGGCGACATCGAGGGCTTTGCCGTCACCTCGCGCGGCGAGCTCCGTCCCGGCCCTTCGCTGAAGAAGGTGGCGACGTTCACCGATCCCTTCGTCCTGTCGCAGGTTGGCGCGCCGAACGGCGATCACTTCTTCGGCACCGGGAACGAAGGGAAGGTCTACCGCCTTCACGGCACGGAGCTGAAGGCGGTCTACACGGCGCCGGAGCCCGAGGTTTATGCGGTGGCGTTTCATGACGGGGCGGTGTACGTCGGAAGCTCGCCGAACGGCAAGGTCTACCGCGTCGATCCGAACGACGGCAAGTCGACGGTCTTCTTCGATCCGAAGCAGGCCTATATCTGGGCGATGGAGTTCCTTCCGAACGGCGATCTTGCGGTCGCCACCGGCGTCGATGGCAAGCTGTTTCGCGTAACGCCGAAAGGCGAGGGGAAGGTTCTCTTCGACTCGCCGGAGACGCATCTTCGCTGCCTGGCGGTGAAGAAGGACGGGACGCTGCTCGCCGGCGGATCGGCGAAAGGACGCATCTACGAGATCCGTCCCGATGGCGGAGCACACGCGCTGTATGACTCGCCGTTGTCCGAGATCTCGTCGATTTACGTCGACGCGAACGGCATCGGGTGGGCGTCGGCCGCGAGCAACATCCTGCCGTCGACCGCGCCGGTGAAAGCCACCGCACCGAAGCCTGCCACGCAAACAACCGCCCCCTCGGCATCTGCCACCGCATCATCCGGCGAACAGAAGAAAGAGGAACCGACCGGCAGCGTCGAGGTCAGCATCGGTATCGACGATTCAGCGGCCGGTTCCGCGGGCAGCGGCGAGATCTACAAGATCAACCCCGACGGCTTCGTCGAGCTCGTCCGCAAGTTCGAGCACGAGATGGCGTACGGCATTACCGGCGGCCCGAACGGATCGATCCTCCTCGCCACCGGCCCGCAAGGCCGCATCTACCAGTTGAATGACGGTGAGGTCTCGCTCGTCGGCAGCGTTCCTGAGAAGCAGGTCGTCTCGATCTCGACCGTCGCCGGCCAGACGCTCATCACGACGACGAACAGCGGCGCGGTGTACCGGATGGAGAGTGGGCCATCGGCCAAAGCGGAGTTCCGATCGGCGGCGAAAGATGTGGAGCGTTTCTCGCGCTTCGGACACTATCGAATCGAAGGCGACAACCTCGGCGATGGTCATCTCGCTATCGCCTTCCGCTCCGGCAATACGCGCACGCCCGATGCAACCTGGAGTCCGTGGAGCGCGGCGTCGTCTACGAGCGACGGGCCGGTTGACGTTCCTGCCGGACGCTACGTGCAGTGGAAGTTGACGATGCCGAAGCCTGTGGCCAACGTATCGGTCGACGAGGTGACGGTCGCCTTCATGAATCGCAACGTCGCGCCGGTCATCGACACGGTGGTCGTGCAGGATCCTGCGGTCGTCTACATCACCGGCAGCTACCCGCAGTCGCCGCAGGTAGTGGAGGCAACGAATCCCGACGAGTACGGCATCTTCACCAGCCTCGACACGCCGCGGGACCGGAACGAGCAGGGGAAGAAGGTCTATCGCCGCGGTTTCCGCACGGTGACCTGGCGCGCGCACGACGACAACGGCGACGCTCTTCGCTACACGCTGTCGTTCCGCAAGGTGGGCAGCGAGAAGTGGCTCCGCCTGCGCGAGAACTTCGAGGAGTCCTCGATGAACTTCGACACCTCGCAACTCCCGGACGGCAACTACGAGCTGCGTCTGTCCGTGACCGACGCGCAGGACAATCCCGATCACGGACTCACTGACGTCAAAGAGGGCATCCAGATCGTCGTCGACAACACGCCGCCATCGATCACGGCCACGAACGAGGGCGACGACGTCGTTATCCACGTGTCGGACAAGCGCTCCCCGATCGGGAAGGTGGAGTACTCAGCCGACGCGGAGAAGTGGATCCGCCTCACGCCCGTCGACGGCATCGGCGACTCTCCGAACGAGACCTACCGAATCAAACGAAGCGCCGTCGCCGGCAAGTTCGTCATCGTCCGCGCAGTGGACGCGTTCTTCAACGTGGGGACGGAGTCGATCGCGTTGCCGTAGAGTTCAAAACCCTGAACCACAGAGACACAGCGCGGCGTAGCCGCAACCAAAAGTAACGGCGCTTCGAACCTCTCGTAGGATGTTGAGCTGACGAAAGCAAAAGCATCCAGGAGGGGAGAAGC
>Ga0247666_1000021_pt1 | contig 109928 bp, 100 predicted proteins | sample CNK07_metaG_FD_183025 | JGI IMG/M metagenome (GOLD analysis project Ga0247666, IMG submission 183025) | Soil microbial communities from Purdue University Martell Research Forest, Indiana, United States - CNK07 | ecosystem: Environmental > Terrestrial > Soil > Temperate forest > Bulk soil...
TTGCCTGATGCACGTCCAGCGCGAGATACTGAATCGCCTGATTCTTCATGGCAGCCGCTCCTTTCCTGCTCTTGGCGTTTGGCGATTCCAAGGTAGCAGGAAGGGGCGTGCTTTCAATGTGCGTGATCGGTTCTTCATGATCAACCGCGATCTACAATGCGCCATGCGCTTGCTCGCCATCCTCGCACTGGAGGTTCTCATGACTGCCACGCTCGACGCCGCCACTACGCTTGATCAACGCATTGATGATGCCTCGAAGCAGGTCGAGGCGAAGGTCATCGAATGCCGCCGGGATATTCACGAGCATCCCGAACTCGGCAACCGCGAGACGCGCACGTCGAAGATCATCGCCGACCGTCTGCGTGAGCTCGGCATCGAAGTGAAGACGCCGATCGCGCACACAGGAGTCATCGGAATCCTGCGCGGCGGCAAGCCGGGACGCGTCGTGGCCCTGCGCGCCGACATGGATGCGCTGCCTGTCGTCGAGCAGGTCGATGTTCCGTTCAAATCGACCGTGCGCACGACGTTCAACGGCCACGAAGTCGGCGTGATGCACGCCTGCGGGCACGACGCCCACGTGGCCATCCTCCTCGGCGTCGCCGATGTGTTGTCCGGGATTCGCGACGAAATCCCGGGCACCGTGAAGTTTCTTTTCCAGCCCGCCGAGGAGGGCGCGCCTGAAGGCGAAGAAGGCGGCGCGAAGCTGATGGTGAAAGAAGGGGCACTCGACAATCCGAAGGTCGACGCCGTCTTCGGCCTGCACGTCACGTCGCGCTACCCGGTGGGAGAGATCGCGTATCGCTCCGGCTCGATGATGGCCGCTGTCGACTCGTTCAAGATCACCGTCCACGGCAAGCAAACCCACGGCGCCTACCCCTGGCTCGGCGTCGATCCGATCGTGATCGCCTCTCAAATCGTCCTCGGCCTGCAGACCATCCCCAGCCGCCAGGTGGATTCGTCGCTGGCCCCGTCCATCGTCACCGTTGGTGCCATTCACGGCGGCGTCCGCAACAACATCATCCCCGACGACGTCGAGATGATCGGCACGATCCGGTCATTGGACAAGAAGATGCGCGACGAAATCCACGCGCGCATCAAACGTACCGCCGAAGACATCGCCAGGAGCGGTGGCGGAACGGCAACGGTCTCGATCGAAGAAGGCTACCCCATCACCTACAACGATCCCGCCATCACCGAACAGATGGCCCCGACACTGCGCCGCGTGGCCGGCCCCTCCAACGTCGAAGTAGTCAACGCCACCCTCGGCGCTGAGGACTTCTCGTTCTTCCAGCAGAAGGTACCGGGACTCTTTTTCTGGTTAGGCACGCGTCCGAAAAACCAGACCGCTGAGGAGGCGGCGTCAAATCACTCGCCGTTGTTCTATGTCGATGAGAGCGGGTTGGAGTTGGGCGTGCGGGCGATAGTGCATGTGGCGGTGGATTACCTTTCCGCAAAGTGACGTGAGCGTTCTGGATTCAGGACCCTTGGATTCCCTAGCGCCCACCTCTCGCTGTCGAGCTAACGTGATCAAAAGTTACGTTCTGAAGAATGTAAGACTTTGTCGAGTCCATCGCGGTCGCGCCAACCACAATCTCGACGTCCATTTGGAAGGATCTCGCAGTTGGACCTGAAGTGTTGCCGTTATTGTCCTGCACGAAGTACGTGGTTGCCCGTACACTCTGCCCTGGTGCAATCGGTGTCAAAGACCCAAAAACAAACTGATACGGGTATGAACCAAAATTATCGCGCACCGTAGACATATTTGAACCCAAGTCGTCCTGTTTCTTTAGAAGAGTCGCTATCTCTGTCGGATCGTATAAGACATTGCTCGCAAAGCCCTTCTTCCCAGCAGCTACCGAACCAAGTCCGCGCAAATTCGACGCGATCAACTTCGATACAGTACCGTTGTCGTCAAGAAGGGTGGCACGAAGAGCCGTATTGCTGTAAAACACCGTGTCGACCGACGTAGCGTTTATTCCGACCATAATGGGGTCCCGAATGTCGAGATTGGTGAATTCGAACGAGCACTTGGTGCCTGAACCGCTTTGCAAATTCATTGGCGAGACCGACTTGAGAACGACCCGCAACGGGCCGATGTCCTTCGTCGCTATGTCACCCGGGTTAACCGGCGTGCCAGTAGGCAACGGTGTTGTCTGAGAGCCGGTTAAGAGCGTGGTTGTTGATATGCCTCGATTGAGAAGTTGCTGAATGTCGCTCGTCTTTGGGAAGGCAATTCTTCCAGCGGCCACGATCTTCGCCGAATCCGTCGAGATGGCTTTGACCATCAGCTCGATCCCTTCGAGCGCAGTGACATTCCCGATGAGGATCGCATCAACCCCGGCGAATTCACCGAGTTTCTTGGCATTCGCAGGATTCACAAGCCCCTCTTCTGTGAGCTTGTGCTCGGCGAGGATGCTCTTGATGTTTGCCCGGTCGACCATCGTCACGCCGCCCGCTGAGACGATCTCGACTGCAACTCGCTCTGATAGGTAGCGTCCGAGCTCCGTTGGCTGCCCCTGGAGGTCGGTGAAGTCCACGGCCGCCACACTCTTGAACCCTTGGGCAACGAGTGCTTTACTAAGTTTATCGGCCAGTCCCGCCATCTCCTGATTCAAGGTTTGCGGCTGCGCCGAGCCTACGAATGCCAGACACGCCACCAGTACAAGAGTGAACCGTCGCATCATCGCTGTCACCTCGTTGGCATGCTGACCCGATCAAATGTCAGGTTCTGAAGTGAATAGGACTTCCGCTCGTTTGCCGCCACTATGCCGACGACAATCTCGCTCACAATTTGAAAGGATTTTGGAGGAGAACTGGCAATCTCTCCCGCTCCGCGGACGAAATCGACGGGAACGGTTACGCTCTCTCCAGAAGCTATTTCGGTTGTCGAACCGAACACAAACTGGTATTTCCGGTTCGGCGTAAGACCACCCGAGTCAGAGGTCAAGTTTGTGCCCGTATCGTCCTGGCGCCTGAGTAGGGACGGGATGTCACCCGGGCCAAAGGCGCTGTAAAGGTCTTTCTTTCCGGCAGATAGAATGCCGATCCCGGTAACGCCAGAAACGGGAAGAGTCCATACCGCCCCGGTCTCGTCCACCAACGTCGTCCTTAGCACATCCCCAGCCTGAACATCTCCGATGAGCAGTGGTTGTCCTGAGTAACCGCCGTAGGCTCCGACGGGGCCAGGCTCGCCTGGTATCGAATTGAAGGCGACAAAGATAGGCCGTTGAGTGTCGCGGTTGGTGAACTCGAAGGAGCACCTGACGCCCACAGCCGTACCGCCATTCGAGCCTCTTTGCCTTGTACTCGCTACAGACTTGAGAGTGACACGAAGTGCACCAATGTCTTTTGCCGCGATCGCATTGGCATCCTGATAACCAGGGGCGTCGCCAGTGAGTTTCGACTCCGAAGCACTACCTGGCAGACTTCGAGAGCCGATGCTCTGGAGGTCGGGAGTCTTTTGAAATGTGATTCTCCCGGCGGCGACGATCTTTGATGATTCCGTGGCAATAGCTTTGACTGTCAGAACGAAGACCGCGTCTAGTGACGTCACGTTTCCAATCAAGATTGTGTCGACGCCGGCGAATTCGCCAAGCTTTCTGGCGTTGGCGGGATTCACCAGGCCTTCCTCCGTGAGCTTGTGCTCCGCGAGGATGCTCTTGATATTCGCCCTGTCCAACATCGAAACACCGCCAGTCACTACCATCTCGACTGCAAGTTGTTCGGCCAGAAAGCGTCCCAACTCTGTCGGCCGTCCCTGCAGGTCGGTGAAATCGATCGCCGCGACATTCTTGCTTCCCTGGGTGACTAGCGCTTTGCTGAGGCTGGTAGCCAGTGCAGGCATTTCTTTGTCAAGTGATTGAGCGCGGGTGGCCCCTGAGATTGTCAGGCACACCAGCAGTAAGAAAGAGAACTTTCGCATCAGAACTGCCTCCTCATCGTCATACCATAGGGCAAGTCAATACCCGCGCCGGCCGAGCTCCTCCAGGATTCGCTGCAATGCCTGCGAGACCGCATCTGTCTCGCTCGTACCCGGGCCGACGGCCCGGAGTTCGAAGCCATCCACGGCGCTGCCGTCGTCTGAAGACAGAACGCTGAACGTCGCGACGATTGACGCAGTGAACAGCCCACCTGCCACCGTACCTGGCTTTACCGAGTTGCTCACACGGGCCAGGAAGAGCTTCCTTCCCATACTTGAAACGGGCATGGCCTGAAGATCTGTGCCGCCGCGCCCGACAAAATACAAATCGAAGGCTCCTGACGTTATGAATTCAGGAGAGAAAACGAATCCCGAGGCGTCTCTGCCTCGTTTGTTGAGGTGCTCAGCAAGCGCCGTGGTAAACGCTCCCATGGGAGCCTTCCCCGCAGTCTCCGCGCACACAAGAAACTCGACCCTATTCGGCAAATGGGTTGCCGCAAGATAGCCGGCACGGCGTTGTAGGTCGGACCGTGACGCCGCCTGCGTGGGGTCGGGTGGATCGGTCCTTTCTGATTTCGTGAGCGTTTCATTCGCGGAAGCGGAACGTTGCCTCGAGAGACTATCCGGATGTGGCCTCGTATTCGACGAAGCGGTCACAGGTGCTGACGAAGCGGCCACCGCTGCTGGTGATTGGCTTTCAGGTAATGGTGAAGTTGTCTGGTCATGGAACGTCGCGGTTGCTCCCGTTGAAATGAGGGTAGGCTGGTTCGATCGGCTTTCATCGAACCATTTCAGCGCGAATCCACCCAAGACCGAAGCGATGACACCGAGCGCGAGAACGCCGACCACCCTCTGTGAAAACGGCTGCTTGTCCATTCCTCTCCCGCGCCTGCTTCCAAGAACGGCGTGCGCTCGTCGCTCTAGGAGGGATGATAGCAGGGCGTTTCCCTACCCTCCGGTTAGCCGGAACAAGAAAATGAGCCTTTCGTCGAACATCACTTCGTCGCCATCTGCTGCACGCGCGTCCAGTAATCGGCACCGCTTAGCCACTGGCCGCCGTCGATCACCATCGCTTCGCCGGTGACGTATGAGGCGTAGTCGGAGAGGAGGTACGACGCGGCGTTGGCAACCTCTTCGAGTGTCGCGAAACGGCGCAGAGGGATCGTTTTGCGAATCCCTTCCTCGATCATCTCGTTCGGGAAGAGGCGCTTCGACGCGCCCTCGGTGTGGACCGGTCCGGGAGCGATGGCGTTGACGCGGATCTTGTGACGCGCCCATTCGACTGCCAGTGTCTGGGTCATTGCCAGGACGCCGGCTTTGGCGCTGGCGGAGTGAACGACGCCGGGGGCGCCGGTCCAGGCGTAGTTGGCGATGACGTTGAGGATCACGCCTTTCTTCGCCGCGATCATCCGTTTGCCGACGGCGCTCGTGCAGTAGAACGTGCCGTTGAGCACGATGCCGATTACGGAGTTCCAGCCGTTGACGGTGAGCTGATCGGCCGGCGCGATGAAGTTGCCGGCGGCGTTGTTGACGAGGAAGTCGATGTGTCCATGATCTCCATGGACCTTGGCCGCCATGGCCTCGACCGCATCCGAGTCGCGGACGTCGAACGCAATGAAATCGGCAGCATTGGCGCGTCCCGTCTCGCTCCGCAACTGCTCGACGGCAGGCCCGAGGTGCTCGGCACTGCGGCTGGCGAGGATGACGGTAGCGCCGAGCTTGGCCAGCTCGCGCGCGATGGCGAAACCGATCCCAGTCCCGCCGCCAGTGATGATGCCGACTCGGCCTTCGAACGTTTTTTCAGGAAGCATGGGGGGATGATATGTCAGGGGGCGAGGTAGCGTTCGAGGATCGCAATCAACTCCGGCAGGTCGTTCGCCACCGTCTTCCAAACGGTCGCGATACGAACGTCGTTATAGCCGTGAAAGACGCGGTTTCTCATACCGGTCATATCCAACCATCTGAGACCCAGCGCGTTCCTGGTCTCCTCCGACACGTTACGTGCAGCTTCGCCGATGACGCCAACACGGTAGATCACCGCATCCTGTTTTTCCGTATTGAGAACAAACTGCTCTTCCGTCACGCCGCGGACGTACAAAACGGCCGTACGCGCCGCGTCAAGCATGTCCTTGAGGAGAGCGAGATCTCTAGAGCTCAAGGGCCACCGCGCTGGAAAGAATTGATCCTCGTCGGTATGGGTTTCTGCTCTCTTCGACCGCTTCTCGTTCGCACAGGTCGACCGGCCTGCCAAAGATCTCAGCGAGCTCGTTTTCCATGTGGACGATGTCGAACAGCGACCATCCGGCGTCGGCGGCGGCCTTCACCATCACATCAACATCGCTCTCCGGTCCGAAGTCGTCGCGCACTACGCTGCCGAAGAGAGAAAACTCCGTGATCTTCCACCGGCGGCAGAAGTCGCGGAGTTTTTCTTTGTCGTAGTCGATGGCGATCCGGGGCATGAAGCCAGTTTACGCCGCTACCAGCCGACAAGCGAAAGAGGCGATATCAGCCGCGTCCGCTTTCCCTCACCGCACACCTCAGGCATGATGTAATGACATCGCAATCGGAGGCCTCGCGTGAGGGCTGTGTTCCTGGCGATTTCGATCTTCGTTTCTTCGTTCGCTGCCTGGGGCGCGATTACGGGGACGGTGGTGGGCGGCGATGGGCGGGCGATTGCGGCAGCGAAGGTTGCCGCGTTTGCGCTTGAGACCTCGGAGGAGCAGCGCGCGCGGTGGGTCTCCGCTGATCCTGTGCGGAAGCCGCTCGTGATGGCGGCGACCGACGCGAACGGGCGTTTCTCCATCGACCCGAAGGCGACGGTGGTCGATCTCCGCGTCGAGGTTTCGGGACAGCCTGCAATTGGTGTCCGTGCGGCGAACGGTGAAGATGCAGGTGTTCTGCAGGTGCCGTCGCAGCCGCTCGTTCGCGCGACGGTCACAGCGAACGGCAAGCCGTTACCTGATGCCACGGTCATCGTCCGTTCCGGCGGCGCCGAGGGCGTGGCAACGACGGATGCACGTGGGCAGTACTGGCTGCCCGATCCGAAGAAAATCGTGTCGCGGATCCTCGTGCAGCACGCCGGCTACGCGCCGGTCGAGCGTGAGATCGACACGGTCACTCTGAGGAATCCCGACGTCGCAATAACCGCGGGCATCGCGCTGACCGGACGTGTCGTCGCTTCCGATGGTGAGACACCGGTCGCTGGCGCGGCGATCCAGATCGACGATCTGATCCTGGCGAAAACCGGAGCGGACGGAACGTTTGCGATCGAGCATGCGCCGGCTGGCGGCCGCAGGATCGCGGCGCGAGCCGGCGATCGGATCAGCGCGCGGCTCATCGGTGGCGCGAGGCAGTTTCTCTTCCGCCTCGGGTCCGCCGCAGCAATCAGCGGATCCATCCGCGACATCAAGAGCGGAATCGCCATCGCGGGCGCGCAGGTGACGGCGGCTGCGCCTCGCTACGGCGGTGCCGACCCCGGCGCGTGGAGCGTTACCGACGACAAAGGAAACTTCACAATCGCCGGACTTGCTGGCGGCGAGTACGAGTTGACCGCGGTTCATCCGAGCTACGCCTCACCGCGGCTCGTTTTCAACGCGCCGCCTGGTGTCGTTGCGCGGAAGACGCTTTATGCCTCGGCACTCGCTCGTCTTTCGGGCTCGGTGATTGATGAGGGCGCGCGTGCCGTCGCCGGTGTCTCGATCAGCACCCGGCGCGTTGGCGGCGACATGCTGTGGACGCCATCCTCGGTCCGCATGACCTCGCGGGCCATCACCGCGCCGAACGGTCACTTCATTCTGCGAACTGCCGAAGAGGGAAACGTTCAGCTCGACGCAACGAAGACCGGATTGCCGTCGGCACACTCGGGAATCATCCGTGTCGCGCCCGGCTCACGATCGGCGGACATCGTCATCACTCTTCCGCGCGGCGTCGCGCTCGCCGGCCGGGTCATCACGCGCGACGCCAAGCCTGTGTCGGGTGCTGCGGTTACGGCCACCGAGCCGGGAGCCGGCGGAGTACGGGACGCCGAGGAGGGGGTGAGGACGAAGGCAGACGGAACGTTCGCGGTGCGTGTGCGCGGAGGCACCTGCGACGTCACCGTTGCTGCGGCAGGCTTCGCGCCTCGCACGGTGCGCACGCAGGTGACCGCAAGCACACCGCCGCTCGAAGTGACGCTGGAGCCGGGCGTCGAGATCAGCGGCCACGTCACGCGCGGCGAGGCGCCGGTCGACGGCGTCGACATCTTCATCATCAGTGGCGGTGACGCGCCGCCGGTGCAGACGAGTGCCGACGGAAGATTTCGTATTACTGATCTGGCGCCCGGCCAGGTGACGCTTGCGTTCAAGAAACCGACCGAGCTCATTCAGGCCACACGCACCGTCACAGCGCCGGCGGCGGACGTCAATGTCGAAGTGCCCGCCGGCGGCCGCATTGCCGGACGGGTCATCGACAAGGGCACAAGTCAGCCGGTCATGTCATTCGATGCCGGCATCACCCGCGGCAGCGCGGCATTGATGCGAACGCCGGCCATGCGTGCCTTCACGAGCGACGACGGCTCGTTTGCCATCGATGGCGCGCCGGTCGGGTCGCAAACGCTGTCGGTCACCGCGCCCGGCTACGTGGTGGCCCGCGTCCCGAACATCAACATCGAGAGCGGAAAGAGCGTCGAGGGGATCGAGGTGGCGCTCGATCATGGTGTGCGCGTCAGCGGCCACGTGACGGGCCCGGACGGCGGGCCTGCAGGCGGGGTACTGGTGCGCGTCGATCCGACGACGTCGACGCGCGGCGCGACGACGAACGATTCGTTCACGCTGACCGATCCGGATGGCGCGTATGTGCTCGACAGCCTCGACGCGGGGCCGACCACACTCGCCTTCAGCCGAAGCGGGCTGGTGACCGTCCGCAAGAGCGTCACACTCTCCGGCTCCTCGTCTGAAGTCGACGCGCAACTCGGCGCCGGCTCGTCGATTGCCGGCGTGGTCGTGCTCGACGGCGGCGCGCCTGTCGCCGGTGCCGACGTGCGTGCGTTCTCGGCGGCGGACACCGCGGGGATGTCGTCGCAAACGGATGAAGGTGGGACGTTCGTCATCGCCGGCGCTCCTGCCGGACACTACGAGATCAGTGCGACGCGCGCCGGCTACGGCTCTGCCACGCTGCGCGACGTGGAGATTCCGGCGCCAAGCATGTTGCGTCTCGTGATCAATCGAGGCGGCGTCATCACGGGAACGATTACCGGTCTGACGCCGGCGGAGCTGCAAAGCGCTACGGTGCAGGCGTGGTCGGCGGACGGCGCCACCGCCTCGGCATCGCCCGACGAGAGCGGCCACTATCGCATCGAAGGCGCCGCCGCCGGCTCGGTGCGTGTCGGTGCGAGCGTCAAGCCGCTTCCGGGCAGCGCGCGCAACGCGGTGACGAAGGTCGTGCAGCTCGATTCCGGCGCGACGGTGAACGTCGACTTCGATTTCACCGCCGAGATCATCATCAACGGCCGGATCACGCGGAACGGGAGGCCGTTGCCGGGCGTCGAAGTGTCGTTTGCTCCGCAATCGGTCGCGCAGCGCTACGCACGCACGGCGGCGGACGGAAACGGACGCTACGAGATCACCGGCATCGACAGCGGCAACTACGCCGTAACGGTATACGACACCGAGCAGGGGCCATACTCGACGGTCTACGAAGTCAAGGGCTCTTCGACGTTCGACATCGATCTGCGCGGTGTGCGAGTCGCGGGACGGGTGAGCGACGCCACGACCGATGCAGCGATCGCCAATGCGCGTGTCGATCTGCTGCGGACGGATGGGGGCGCGTCTGACGTCCGTTCGACCTTGTCCGATGCGAGTGGCGGTTTCTCGTTCGATCAGGTCGCGTCGGGGCGCTTCGAAGCGCGCGTGCAGAAAGCCAGTTACGGTGCGGCAGCGGTTCCGGTGACGGTCGGCCAGGATGGCGTGCCGCCGCTCGAAGTGAAGTTGTCACCGTCGCAGGGGGTGACGATCCGCGTCGTCGATGGGCGCGATGGGCAGCCGCTCAACGGCTGGTATCACGCCGAGTCGGCAGCTGGTGAGAGTTACGAAGGCGCGATCGCCGGGACCGCTGAGCCCGCGCCGATCGCGCTTGCCGCCGGCTCGTATCGCATCACCATCGGCGCCGCCGCGTATGCGCCGCGTACGATGACGATCGTCGCGCCGGGAGAGCAGACGGTGGCGCTGACTCCCGGCGGGACGATCGTGGTGTCATCGAGTAGCGAGTCGATTGCCGCGCTTCGCATCATCGACGCCGCCGGTCAGCCCGTTCATTTCGGGCCGGGTCCGGCGGCGGGGATGGTTCGTCTCGATCCTGCACCGAGCCAGACGCGCATCGCCAATGTTGCCGCGGGGACGTACACCCTGCAGATCGTTGCCGACGGCAGGGTGCTGCGCAGCGCGCTGGTGACGGTGCGTGAAGCCGAGACGGTCTCTGCGAAGCTCTGACTCCTGACTACGGCTCGAGGTCGTAGCACCTCGTCAGCGAGCAACTCGCTGCATCGGTGACTTTGATGCAGACGAAGAAAGAACCGCTGGTCGTAGGAGTGCCCGAGATCAGGCCGCCGCTGGTCATGCTCAGGCCCGGTGGCAGCGTTCCCGAGGCAATCGACCATGTGTACGGCGAGGTGCCGCAACAGGCGTTCATCTGGTGGCTGAAAGGCACGCCGGCGGACATGGGGCCGAGACTCTCATCCGTGATGTCGAGCGTGCTGCACGAGGGGTACGCCAAGGGGCTGATCGCGACGAGAAGGAGAAAGAGGAATAGGGCCTTCTTCACAGGTACCTCCTTTTTGGCGACGACAAACCAGCGCCGACCAGGGCACGGAGACCGCCGCCTGTCAATAAGGCCTTCAATATAAGTCCGCCGACGTCCGGAGGGGAGTATCAGTTTTGGAAAGTGCGCATCCTGCGTTATGCATGGGAGTGATGGCCGTCAGTTAAATGGCTGAGTCCGTTCGCGCGTTCTTACCACAGAGACTCAGAGGTTCGCAGAGTACAGCTACATCTCTGTGGTTCATTCTGGCCGTCACGCGTACATGCGAGCTGTGATGATCAGCGCGATCGACGGCGCAGTTCGTGCGGCTATAAGGCTCACGCCTTCTTCCGCAGCGTGCGCTCCAGCGCCTTCGCTCTGCGAAGCCAGACTCGATCGCGGCGCTTCTGGTAGGCGGGCATGGTCATCTCCCGCATGGCGATGTTCTGGGCGATCTCGAGTGCTTCGGCAGGACGGCCGTGTGCTGCGTAGAACTCCGCGGCGCTGACCAGGGGCTCGGCGCCTGTGGCGTTTTGCGCGAACTTGTCGAACACGGCCATCGCCTCGTCGTTCCGGCCCAGTCGGGCGAGTGACTGGCCCAGCAAACAGGCCGCTCGGGAGAAGTCGTATTTCGGGTCCGCAGCGGTGACGTGACGAAGATCGTTGACTGCCGCCTCGTCGTCACGCAGCTCGAACTCGGCGATGCCGCGCCGGTAGAAAGGATCGATCGAATCGGTGCGAACGGCCAGGGCGCGGTCGAAGGCATCGCGCGCTTCGCGGTAACGCTTGTCCTCGAGCAGCAGCTCGCCGAGCTCCTCGTAGTTTCCGGGCGACGGATTCTCGATCACCATGACGCGCAGAGCCTCGATCCGTTTCCGGCGCGAGGGGCCTCGCAGCGTTCTCTGGACATTGCGAAAATCAGGCAGCCCTTCGATGAGGAAGTAGGCAATCGATCCGATCATGCCGCCGATGATGATGATGAAGATCCAGAACGTGTCGGGGCGTTTGCGCGCCCAGTGGATGAGCGCCGCCACCTGGAAGAGGAATCCGTAGCCGAAGAAGTGCCCGATGAACGAGCCGTGCGATGCCCCTTGCTGCCCGAAGGCGGCAACCGAGGAGCAGAGGAACAGCAGAGCGACGACGGTGCGGACTTTCATCAGATCGCCCGCCGGAGCGGACGTTCCTTTCACGTGGCGATGTGTGCCGGACAGGATACGCCGGACGGCGCGGCCCAGCCCAGAACGATGGGGACATCGTTGTAGAAACGTCCGCAAAAGCAACGGGTTTCAGGCGCCTTTGACGACGTTGTGCACTTCGATGAATTCAGGCTCGCCTGGGTCGACTCCCGCGGCCTGCAGGATCGGCATCAGCACCTGCCCGAAGCGGTCGAAGTTCTCGTGCGTGTCCCAGATATCGGAAACGCGCAGCGCTTCTTTGGGACCGAAGGCGACGTGAAAGATGCGCCCACGAGGGGAGCCGGCGCCGGCTGCTTCAAGTTGTTTGATGACCTGGTCGTACTGCGCGGATGACATCGATTTCGGAACAAAGCGAACGACGAACGACATGGAAGCTCTCCTTTTTCCGGCGATGTTACGACGCGGAAGTCTGATCGGATTGGACAATTCTCCTGGAACCAAAGAGAGCGCGCCATCGATGGTTCGAAACCTAGCCTCGGCGGATCAAGAAGCACCGTCGATGCTTCAAGTCCTAGCGTCGTTGGTTCAAAAAGAACGGCCGATGCTAGAAAACCTAGCGTCGATGGTTCAAAAAGAACGGCCGATGCTAGAAAACCTAGCGTCGCTGGTTCGAAAAGTACCGATGATGCTAGAAAACCTAGCGTTGATGGCTCAAAGAGTACCGCCGATGCTACAAAACCTAGCGTCGTTCGTTCAAAACGTGCCGCCGATGCTAGAAAACCTAGCGTCGTTGGTTCAAAAAGCACCGCCGATCCTACAAAACCTAGCGTCGATGGTTCAAAGCGTACCCTCGACGGTACAAAACCTATCGTCGATGGTGTAAATCACACTTCAGACGGTTCAAAACATACCAATTTCTCTGTGCCGTCGACGGTTTTTAGTCTCAGAGTTTGCTCTGGCCGCGCAATAGTTCGACCGCCGCCACGGGCCCTTTTCCCGGACGCTGCAGCGTGATCAGCCGCACTGCGCCGTCGCCGGTGGCGACGACGACACCGTCTGCGCCTGCTGAGAGGATCGTGCCCGGGGTGCCGCTGCCGGTCGCCGGCGCCATCTCGATCAGTTTCAGCTCGCCTGCGAACACGCCCGGCCATGGATCGAAGGCGCGGAACTTGTTGTAGATCGACGCGGACGTTTGACTCCACTGAATCGCACTCTCGCTCTTTTCGATCTTCGGCGCGATCGTGGCGGCGGCGTCATCCTGTGGCGTCTCCGCCGGCCAGCTCGCGAGCACGCGACCGAGAGCTTCGGCGCCAATGAGCGAGAGGCGGGCGGCCACCGACCGCGTCCGCTCGTCGGGACCGATCTCCGTCTTCTCGATCGCCAACATCGGCCCGTGATCGAGTTGCTCGTCGACGCGCATGATCGTCACGCCCGTCGTCGTCTCGCCGTGCTCGATGGCGCGCTGGATCGGCGCGGCGCCGCGGTATTGGGGCAGGATCGAGCCGTGTACGTTGAGGAACCCGCGCGTCGGAATCGCCAGAAGCGCGGCTGGGAGAATCTTTCCATAGGCGACGACAATGCCGGCGTCGGGTGACAGCGCCGCAATCGAGCCGAGAAACTCTTCGCTTCGAACCTTCGCAGGCTGCGCGAGCGGCAGTCCTAGCTCACGCGCCTTGACCGCGACCGCAGGTGCCTGCATCTTCATCCCACGTCCGGCAGGCTTGTCCGGCTGCGCGACAACGAGCGCAATGTCATGCTCGCGCGCGAGCTTTTCGAGCGAGGGCACAGCGAATTGGGGAGTGCCGAAGAAGACGAGGCGCAAGGTGCGGATTGTACGTTGCGCGGGGGTCGCAGATCGGGGGTCGGGGGGGCGGAGAGAGGCCGATAGCGACTAAGCTTTTCTCACACTCTTATCGCAACCTTTTCAATCGAGCGCCTTCTCCCCTACGCTTTTCAGTGGGGGAGAAGGTGGCCGAAGGCCGGATGAGGGGCATTTGACTTCTCCACAGCGTTACCGAAGGAGCGCTGCGCACTAACTTCGCGCAGGCCGGAAAACTTCGTGCGATCCGATTGCACGACACCCCTCATCCGCCTTCGGCACCTTCTCCCCTCGAAAAGCACGAGGGGAGAAGGCGCTCGACGCAAAGGAGTCGCTGAAAAAGTGTGAGAAACGCGGCGAATACATCTCCGACCCCCGAAACGCGACCCCCGCAACATCACGTATGCGTCGCTGTCGTCACGGTACTCGTCGTCACCGGCGCTTGATTGCCAAGTTTGTCGCTGGCCGGAACGGGCGACGCTGGTTTCTGCGTCAGGTTCGCCCCCTCGGCACCCTTACTCGGCTCGGGTGCAGCACCCGGCATGCCGTTCGCCGTCGGTGTTTGCGCCGAGGAGTTTGCGGGATGCCGCATGGCCGGCGGCGCATTCTGGTAATCGCGCGGCACCTTCTCGCCGCGGCAAGCGCCGAGGAGAAGAAACGCGGCTGCGGCGGCAATCATGGTTCGCATGCGGAAATGCGGTTCAAGTGATGTGCCATACAATTCTGCGCATGCGAAAAATGCTGATCGTCGCCATCGCAGTCATCGGATTTACTCTTCCTTCGTTCGGGCAGGTGAGCGAGGGCGATCAGCATTGGAATGCGCGGGCCGAAGGTCATCAGGGCGGCCGGGCCAGGGCCGGACAAATCGATGCCGCGATCGCCGCGTATCGCAAAGCAGTCGCTCAGGAGCCGAACAATCTCGATGCGCGCGGGAAGTTGTTGAAGGCGGTCCGATTCAAGGGCGCATATGTCGCATCGACCAGCGATGAGAAGAAGGCGATCTACGCGATCGCGAAGAACGATGGCGAGGCGGCGATGGCCGTCGTCAATCGTCATCTCGCCGCAAAAGGCGTGAAGGCAGACGCCCCGGAAAAGAACGTTGCCGATGCGGCGCGCGCCATTCCTGGTGCGGCCGATGTCTTCCTCTGGGACTCCGTCAACTGGGGCGAGTGGGCTCTCGCCTACGGCAAAATGGCCGCCGTGCGCCAGGGAGCCGCTGACCGCATCCGCCGCGAGGCGACGATCGCCATGCTGATCGATCCGAAACTCGATGGCGGCGGACCGCAGCGCGTCCTCGGCCGGCTGCACGATCAGACACCGCACGTGCCGTTCCTCACCGGCTGGGCCTCTAGCAAAGAGGCCGTCCGTTTCCTCAGGGAGGCGAACAAGATCGATCCGACGAACAAGATCACGCGCGTCTTTCTGGCGGACGCGCTGGTCTCGAACGACAGCAAGAGTGCGCCTGAAGCGATTCGCATCCTGCGCGAGGTGATCAACTCCCCGAACGATCCAGGCTTCGAGGTCGAGAGCGCGCAGGCGCAGGAGGACGCGAAGGCATTGCTGAAAGAGTGGGGCGCGTAGGTCTCACGCGAAGACGCGAAGACGCGAAGGGGTTACCGCGCGACCGCGGCCATGAACTGCGAGTCGCCGTTGGGATCGATGACGCTGGCGTAGGCGACGCAGGTGCCGGCGATCATGGAAATGTGCAGGGCGTTGGTCTCGTCGAGCGTGACGCCGAGCGTCTTCTCGATCTCGGGGATCGTTCGCAACTCGTCTTCGTTGAGTGCTTCCTCGAACGTCTTGCCGATCTTCTGACCGGTTCGCGTGCGGACGGTGATACGGAAGATCGCGGGGACTTTTCCGATGTTGACGATGCCGATGTTCACGCGGTGATCGGTGCCGCTGGGAATGCCGACGAGCGTGAGGTCCTGGTTCTCGCTCCCCGCGCTGGCGGAGTCGCGCGTCGACAGCGGCGCGCTGACCGAGCCTCGGGCGTTGTGCGCGGCGTCGTAGGTCTTGATCCGCGCAACCGGCTGATGCTGCCCTCGGTATTCGATCCACAGCACGCCGCTTCCCTCGGGTGCACAAAACAGCGACCTGACGACATCCTCCCATCGCAGGCTTTGTCCGCCGAGGATCGTGACGTTCCGGTCGATGCGCGAATCTCCGGCAACGTAGCGCAGCTCGAGCGGCATCCGCTCCTTGAACGGATTGTGCAGCGTCAAATCGCTTCGCCAGTACGACGCGTTCGCGCCGGGCAAACTGCCGACGGACGGGAAAACCACGCGTGACCGATCGCCGATCGCGCCGAGCTCCTCGACCGTCGGTATGCGGATGCGCGACAGATAGGCAGCAAGATTCAGCGCCGCTGCCTCCGGTCTCCGCCGCCAGATCTCGACCCCTCGGGTTGTCCGCGCGAATGTGTAGTGGTCATCGATGTATGCGGCCACGGCCTGCGCGCGGATCGAGTTGTCGATGCCGTCGAAGACGTCGAACTCCTGCGGTGAGTGCCTGATGACTAGCGGAGGCTTTGCCCGCTCCAGCGCAAGGATCGTCTCGGCCTGGTAGGCAGGGGGGGAGAGGATCGGCACCTGGTAAAAGCGCGTCGGGTTCGGCCGGTCGCAGAAGAAATAGAGCGCCGGCTGATTGGAGAAGTCGAACATCGGCTGACCCGGTTTGCTGAGCGCGTCTACGGCCGATTTGACCGATTCGACACGATTGCGGATCTCTTCTGCCGCCGGATCGATCCAACCGATACGGCTTACGCGCCCGAGGTAGTGGGTGGTGTCATCGACACGCATGTTGATGATGTCGGGCACCCACAGAATGACGGCGAATACCGGCAGCATCATCGCCGCGGCCAGCACGACAAACGCTTTCGTGGCCTGCTCGTGCGTGTGCCAGATGCCCGCTGCCGCGCGGCCGAAAAGCACAAGCAGGATGAGGATCATCGGTCCGATGAGGAACGCCGAAAAGTACTGGTGCTGAAAATCGGCGCGGCCCAGCGCGCTGCGTTGCGTCAGGATCGCGAACGCGGTGAGAACGGCCAAGCCGAGGTCGAGATCGGCGTCGAATTCATAAGTGCGGCGGGTGATCCTGCGCTGGACGAGCACGACCAGCGCGAGTCCGATCACGAGCGGATTCAGGATGAAGCGGAAGTGATCGCTGAGGACGAAGTCGGACAGCGAGTGAAGGTTGAGGTTGCTGCGGAAGGTCGTCGTCAGATCGGGGAACGGCAAAGACCAGATGGCGTCGATGATGCGGGGAATGGCGACGAACGAGGTCTCCACAAACGCGCCGAACGCTCCGCGCATGTTTAGGTAGACGACGAAGGGTGCTGCGCCGAGCGCGATTCCGGCGACAAAACTTACCAGCAGTGCCCAACTGTGCCGCGCGGCATCGCGGAGCAGAGACGCAGCCAGGATCGCCAACACACCGCCGCCAACGGTGTAGAGACCGATGTCGAGGCTGTAGAAAACGGTCATTCCTGCGGCAACGCCGCTCGCGACCGCAAGCCATCGGGCATTGCGCCGCAACGCGCCGATGAGCAGTGCGATGGCGACGATCTCGAAGAGGGCGCGCTCGTTGTCGACCGTGGTTACGGCGCCGAGGAGAATCGAAAGCATCGCCAGCGGAATGGAGTCAAAGATCACCATGCCGAGGTACCAGAGCATCGCCACGGCAACGGAGCCGAGGACGACCGGCCGGAGGAGAACGATGTTGACGTTCCGCCCGAAGAGCTCCATGAGCCACGTGTCCAGCAGGCCATCCTCGAGCAGCCCGTGCAGCGCGAACACATCGCGGAACGGCACTTTGCCGCGCAGCAGATCCGATGCGGGGCCGAGCGTCTCACCACGATGGAAGAGATCGATCCACTGCGTCAGCGAGGCCGTCGACGCGTAGCTGAGGCAGAAGAGAAGCCCGGGGAGGATGGCGAAGGCGACGAGGTTGCGGACGCTGTGTGAATCGATCGGTTCGCGACGGCTAAGGGTCAGCGGAAGCGCCAGAAGGATCATCACCATGGCCAGCGAGATGGCGACGCTCCCCTGAACGAACAAGAGCGCGAGCGGTGGAAGGATGACCAGGGGCAGCGCGGCAATCCCAATGCGCGGCAGCGCTTGCGCCGTGGTGAGGTCGGAGGTGAAGGCGACGATGCGGGCGATCAGCAAGAACGCCAGCCAGAAAAGGGCGATGAAGAAGGCGATGAAGGCGATCTCGAGAAACAGAGTCGGAATGTGCGCGATCCGCTTTCCGACGGCGATGTATCGAAAGAGGATCCAGGACAGCGCCTCGACGACGATGAGCGCGTGATGGGGGGCCATGTCGCGTACGAAGAGCCTGCGAATCCAAAGCGTCCCCTGCCACGTGATGACCGCGCGCGGCAGCAGCATCGAAAACGCCAGCGGGATGAGGATTGGCCAGGCCGGCTTGAATGTGGTGAGGTAAAGAAACGGCGCGAGAAAAAACGGCGCGACGAAGAGCACCGAGACTAGATTGCGAACGCCGTCGCCGCTGACCGCGGCGCGCAGGCGCAGGTTCTCGCGCGCGCCGAGCCGGTACAGCGGGATCGTCGCGGCGGGCGCGATGATGAAGAAGAGAAGCACGGTCAGGTAATCGCGCAGCTTTGACGCGTTTTCGACCGTGACCCGCCCTACAGCCACATGCGGCGTCGGCGGAACGCCACGCAACAGCAGCGTGGCCGTCAGGAAGATCCCGACAGCAAAACAGAACGCCGCGATCCAAAGCAGCGACCTGATGACGCCTTCGGCGAGATCTTTGCGAGACTCGTCCAACACGCGGGGAGTATAGGTGTTGCGGGCGTCGCCGGTCGGGGGTCGGAGTAGGCAGGAGTGCGGTCGTCTCGACCGCGGGCACTCGGGCGTCCTCGCCCGGGTGCTGGAAGGGCGGAGATCGAAATCCGTCGAGATTTCTACGGCGTAGTCTCTTGGGCCCGAGTTTCAACCCCGCACCCCGCCCGCTCCGACTCCCGACCCCCGAAACGCGACACCCCCACCACGGCACACATCGTGAACCTCTCCACGTGTGGCTGAACATCACCTCTTCCCGCGTGCGCGGAAGCGGCATCGCGTGTTTGGCGGTCTGAACGCGCGGCAGAAGCACATCTTCAACTGGATCACGGTCGTCATCGTGATGCTGTACGTCACCGGTTGGATCGGCGCCATTCACGACGTCATCGAACAGCGCCGGGAGATCGCCCGCATGGCGAAGGAGGCGGAAGCGAAGGTTCCGGCAGTGAAGACGCCGCGAGGGAAGGTGCCGGTGCCGGCTCCGCCGCCACCCTTGCCTGCCACGCCGATTGCGACGCAGATCTTTCAGCCGCAGGCGCCGACGATCGCCTACATCGACGACGCCATGCTCGGCTTTCTCAATCCGTTGCGCGGAAAAAGCGGGAAGGTGTTCTTCACGACGCTTACGCCCGGCGCTTCGATCGTCGCCGGCGCGCCGGGTGGCGCGAAGTCGGTGTTGACCGGCGGAACCGAGAAGGTCTCCTCCGACTTCACCGCGCCGGAGCAGCCAGGCGTCTACAAGCTTGCCATCCAGCTCAATCAGGCCATGCGCCAGCTCGACGATTTCAGCGTCATCACGCTCGTTCCGTTTTCAGAAAAGCGGGCCGGCCACATCGGCACCTACTATCTCGGCAGTTGGCCGTTTGAAAACGGAGGAACGCCGAAGACGCCGGCTTACGCGGATCCCGCCGGGTTCATCGAAGTCACCCAGGCAAACGCCGACACGCCGATCTCCGCGCATTTCAAACTGCGCGACTTTCTGACCAAAGATCAGCCGAATGTCTGGCCGAAGTACCTGCTGCTGAATCCAAAACTGCTCGACAAACTCGAGCTGACCATTCAGGAGCTGGAGGCGACCGGCCATCCGGTCAAGCACTTCCACATCATGAGCGGGTTCCGCACGCCCGAATACAACCACGGCGGCGGCAACACCGAGGGGCGCGCCAACCTGAGCCGGCACATGTACGGCGACGCCTCGGACACCTTTGTCGACAACGACGGCAACGGAGTCATGGACGACCTCAACCACGACGGTCGCGTCGATGACCGCGACGCCGAGGTCATTCAGCAGGCCGTGGAACGGGTGGAGATCAAGAATCCGTCGCTTATCGGCGGAGTTGGCGTTTATTCCGCATGTTGTGGCCACGGCCCATTCACGCACATCGACGTGCGCGGGTACCGCGCGCGGTGGCATGGAACGGGAAGTGGATGATTCAGCTGTAAGCAGTCAGCTCTCAGCTCTAAGTGGTGACGCGATGTTCTCCGACACCCGACGAGCGAACGGCGAAAAGCACCAGGAGGTAACGTGGTTGACGCAGTAACGAACACCCCGGCAACTTGTCCCGAATGTGGCGCGAAGCGTCCCGATCCGTCGCGCGTCTGCCCGGCATGCGGTGCGCGGCCGATGCGCGCCGGCGATAAGCGCGCTGCCGACAATGAAGTGCGCACCGAAGATCTCGAACCGTACGTAGCGCTGCGCTACATCGCGCGGCTTTTCAAGGTCCTGGCAATCCTTCTCCTCGTCATGCTCATCGGGGAAGTCGTCACCGGCGTGATTACGAGCGGCGTCGGCGCGTTCATGACGCTCCTCGGCGAAGCGACGCGGCTCCTCGTGGTGGCTGGATTGCTCTGGGCTGGCGGCGACATCACGATCCTGCTGATCGACGCCGGACACGATCTGCGCGTGGCTCGCATCCTCCTCGGCAGAATCAACGCCACGCTGCACGAGCGGGAGGCGCGCGAGAAGAAGTGAATGATTCGGCCCAGTGGCGCTGGGCCAAATCCGTCTTCGACTATCCGCCGAGCTCTTTCTTCCGCGCGGCCAGCCGGTCGCCGAGGTCTTGAAGCTCCGAACGGCTGAACGCCTTGCGGGCGCTGGGAAACATCTCTTGTTCTTCTTCGCTGGCGTGGTGCTCGACGAGCTCCTGAAGCACCTTTGCCTTCGCCGCAAACTCCGGGCCGCTCATATCCGAATCGTTGACCTCCGGAATGACGAGCTTGACCACGTGATGCTCTTCCTGGGCCTCGTAGTACATCTTCTGATCGTCCTTCGAGCGGACTGCGTCGCGGAAGGCAGGATAGAAAATCTCTTCCTCGATGGTCGTGTGGATCTTCAGCTCCGTGTCGATCTTGGTCACGAGTTGCTGGACCTTCGGACCTCCCCGCATCGCCGACTTCTCGAGCTGTGCGAACAGACCCCGAACCTTTTCGTGATCCTTCTTCAGGAGTGCGATCGCATCCGGGTTGCGCGACGCTGGTTTCTTCGATGCCTTCGTGTTCTTTCTGGTAGCCATTGGAATCCTCCCGCGCCGGGAAGATCACAAGGCGTGCCCATTCATCACAGCGGCATGATGACGCGCGTCATCGTCTCGCGAATCTCGCGGAAAACGTTTTCCGGCGGGATGCCGAGCTCACGGTGCCCGGCCACGCGCTTGAAAAGATTCTCCGCGGCTTTCTCGTCCAGAAGGCGTGTGTCGACGTCACGGTTGTTGAGCTCACAGAATGCGAACAGAGAGGCCAGAGCCACGCGGCGGTTGCCGCCACGGAAGGGGCTGTTCATGAGCAGGGCAAAAAGGAACGCTGCCACTTTGTCGGGGAAGGTCGCGTACGCCTCGCGTCCGAGCATCATGACCTGCGGCCGCTGCACACTGTTGAGGAGTCCGAACGCCGAATCGACGACGCCGGGATGCGCCTGGTTGCCGCCGAACTCCACGCTGATCGCGCGGTGCAACTCGACGATGTCCTGAACGGTCAGGTAACGGACGTTGCTGTCAGTCGGTAAGGCGGCGGAAAGCGTTGGGATACTTCTTGACGGCGCGCCTGAAGGCGCTTTCGATGGCTGGGTTTGAGAATCGGATGTCGGTGTCGTCAGAGCGGCCGGCTTTTTCACCGGCTTTGGAGCCGGCTGCGGCTTTGACGATGGCTTTGCCGGAGCCTTTGCTACTGGCTTTGACGACGATTTTGGGGCTGGCTTTGATGCTGCCGGCTTTTTTTTCGCTGGCTTTGCCGGGGCTGCTGCTTTCTTTTTTGCTGACGGCTTTGACGGTTTTGCCGCCTTTGGCTTTTGCTGCGGTTTTGCTGCTGGTTTCTTTCCCTGAGGCTTTGGCTTTGGCTGCTTTGCTTTTTGCTTTGTCGCCATCTTTCATTTCCAATCCTCGGCGACTCATGCTACGTCAGCTAAGTTCCTGAGTCAATGGCGTTTACGCGCAGAGGTATCATTTGTGACCCAACATCACACACCTAAACCGCTGAATTTACGTGAGTTATAGATTGCACCGATTTGTGTGCAATTTATTCGGCAACCTCGGCAGCTACTGCCTCCGAGGCGCCTCCCTCCTCGAACTCCGGCTTCGGATCGTAGGAGAGAAACTCCTTTGCCTTCGGCGTCAGGGCGAAGTTTTCCCGGGCCGCGTCGGTCGTCAGAAAGCCCTTTTCCACAAGCGACAACGCCGGACTCTCGCCGCCCCCGGCCGGATGCTTGATTGCCGTGATCGCCGCGATGGTCAGCGACTCGGTGCCTACCCGCCGATACTCTTGCAGGACTCGGATCTCCTGCTCCGTCATTCCTTTGATCAACATGCTGCACATTGTAACGGGGACCGGCTAGCCGACGATACGGAAGGCGCGGCTGCGCAGCGCGAGCCAGACGCGCGAGCCCACACGCAACGAGAGATCCTGCGCGGCGGCCCGCGTAATCCTGACGGTCAGCGGCGCAGGTGTCGTCACGATGAGGTCGGCGATGCCTTCGTTCGCGCGGAGCGACGCCACTGTTCCTTCGAAGATGTTGCGCGAGGAGATCGACGCTGGCTTTTCGCCGAAGACGACGATGTCATCTGCCCGGATTCGCACGACGATGGGAAACCGCGCCTCAGCCACCTGATCGTAGGGAAGAACCAGTGTCAAACCGTCACTGGTCGACGCACGCGTGATCCCGAGCTCGCGATCGTGCAACGGCTGCGACACCTCGAACACGTTGTCGACGCTTCCTGCCACATCGGGATCAGCGAGCACGCTACGGGACGGTCCGGTGGCGGCGATCGCTCCGCTGCGAAGGACCACACACCAACTGCTCAGCGCTAGCGCTTCAAACGGCTGGTGGGTGACGTAGATCATCGGGATGCCGAGGTCGCGAACGCGTCTCAGGTAGAGCAGGATGCGCTCACGGAGCGGCTGATCGATTGACGCCAACGGCTCGTCGAGCAACAGCAGCCGCGGCCGCGTCATCAGCGCCCGGGCCAGCGCCACGCGCTGCCGCTCACCGCCCGAAAGCGAAGCCGGCGTGCGGCTCAGGATTGCTGCGAGCTCGAGCGCCGCGACGAGCGAGTCGAATCGATCGCGGTCCGCGCCGCCGAAACGGATGTTTTCACTGACGCTCAAGTGAGGAAAGAGCGCGGCATCCTGCGGCACGTAACCGATCGACCGGCGCTCCGGCGGAAGATCGATACGCCGTCCTGTATCGACGAGCACAGCGTCGTCGATAGCGATCCTTCCTCGTGCGCGGCGGAGTCCGGCAATCGATTCGATCAGCGACGTCTTTCCCGCGCCGGACGGTCCGACGATCGCGGTGACGTTCGCGCTCAGTGCGCAGCGGACTTCCAGCGTGAAGTGCGCGAGCGGCAGCCGGATGTCGATCTCGATCATGCGTCCAACCGTCTCCGCTGCTTCATGATCAGGATGCTGCTGATGGACACCAGAGCCCAGGCGATGCCGACGACCAACGCGACCAGCACTGCTGCCTCGTGATCGTTTCCGTTCTGCACGCGGTCGTAGATCGCCAGAGCCATCGTCTGGGTGCGGCCCGGGATGTTGCCGGCGATGAGGATGGTCGCGCCGAACTCGCCGAGGGCGCGGCAGAAGGCGAGCAGAACGCCGCTCAGCAGGCCGCGCCAAGCCAGCGGGAGCGTCACCCGTGCGAATGCGCGAACCGGCGACGCGCCGAGCGTTCGGGCCACATCGAAATAGCGCCGGTCGGTCGTCTCGATCGCCACGCGGAACGCCGTGAACATCAGAGGAAACGACATCACGGCGCAAGCGAGGACGACCGCCTTCGGTGTGAAGAGAATCTCGACACCTACGCGCTCGAGAAGCGCACCGACGGCGCTTCGACGCGAGAGAATCTCCAGCAGCACGAACCCCACCGCCGTCGGCGGTACGACCAGCGGCAACGCCGCGAGCGCATCAAGAACGAGCCCCTTCGCCCCCGCCCGCCAAGACCAAGCAGCCAGAGCCAGAGCCACCGGCGCAATGCAAACCGTGCTGATCGCCGCCACAGCGAGCGTGAAGAGAAGGATGTGAGGCAATGTCATCCAAGCTTACGCCAGCGGAGTGCGGGCGTCTCGCCCGCGGACGCTCGGGCGTCCCGCCCGAGTGTTCAAAATCGAGCCTCGTCGCCGAAGCCGAAATGACATCCCGCGCTCTCGTTGTTTCACCACCCCGTGCCATCCCGGATCTTCCTGCTCTCGCCCGCAAACACCAGCGGGATTCGCGCGAAGCAATTCATCTCGCCCCGCGCGAGCTTCGAAGCCGCGCTCCAGTACCGGTCTCCCGAAGGTGTCGAGATCGCCAAGGCGTTCGCGTTCATGAGCTCTCTCTACTTTCGCGGCAAGATCGGCTACGCACAGCACTTTGCGAAGCCGGCTGCCGTCGATGGCTGCGGCGTTTACGTGATCACGCCAGGCTTCGGGCTCGTTCCACCTGACTGGCGCCTGACATCTGAACGGATGAAGGTGATGTCGCGAACGCCGGTCGATGGCAGCGAAAAAAACTACCGAAAGCCGCTCGAGCGCGATGCTCGTTCGCTCGCCGCCACTCTCGAACATGACGCCGAGGTGGTCCTTCTCGGCAGCGTCGCCAGCGGCAAGTACGTCGACATCCTCTGGCCCATCTTCGAGACCCGCCTTCGCTTCCCGGCCGCCTTCGCAGGCCTCGGCGACATGTCGCGCGGAGGGCTCATGCTGCGCGCCGTTCGCGCGAACCGTGAGCTCGAATACACGACTCTGGACGCTCCGCGGCACCGAACGGATGGCAACGGAAAAATCCCTGAGGGCTGGTGACGAAGGCATAACCGCTGCACAATCTGCAGTCGTGGCCGCATCCAAACGCCTCCTCATCCCCACCGATGTCAGCGACGTCGTGCTCAACGTCGGCACGCGCGAAGTGCGGCTGACCAATCTGCCGAAGCTTTTCTGGAAGAACCTAAAGATCACCAAGCGCGATCTTCTTCAGTACTACGCCGACATCTCGCCGTACCTTCTCCCGCATCTGGCCGGGCGGGCCATGGTGATGAAGCGTTATCCGAACGGCGCCGAGGGCGATTTCTTCTACATGAAGCGCGCGCCGGAGCCGCGGCCCGATTGGATCGACATCTGCCCGATTCCGCACGGCGCTGGCCCGGTGCAGTTCCCGATCGTGCAGGATCTGCCTTCCCTTCTCTGGCTCATCAACCTCGGCTGCATCGACTTGAATCAGTGGTACGCACGCTGTGATGACTACAACCGCCCCGACGTTCTTCACTTCGATCTCGATCCCGGTCCGGGCGCCGATTTCAAGATGATCCGCGAAGTCGCTCTGCGCGTTCACGAGATCCTCGACCACCTCGGCATGCCGACATTCGCGAAGACGACCGGCTCGAAAGGCATCCACGTTTACATCCCCATCGTCCGCGGTCCGTTGCAGAAAGAGGTGTGGACGTTCGCGAAGGCGATCGCCATCGAGCTCGAATCACGCAATCCAAACATCATCACGGCCGAATATCGAAAGGTGAAACGGCCGTACGCGCGCGTCCTCGTCGACTACAACCAGAACGCCTGGGGCCGCACGCTGGCGTCGATCTACTCGGTGCGGCCAACGCCGTTCGCCGGTGTATCGACGCCGGTGACGTGGGAGGAGATCGGCGAGGGTATCGACATCCAGGACTTCCGCATCGACAACGTCCGCGAGCGGGTTGCGGAGGTTGGCGATCTGTGGAAGCCGGTAGCGGTGGGGAAGAAACGGTTCGATTTGACGACGGTGTTTTCTGCGCCGAAACCTAAGACAACGAAAAAGCGTTGAACCACAGAGGCGCAGAGGACGCAAGCTCAAAATGGCAAAACCTCGAACCACCGCACCAAGTATCGCAACCCAAGGCTTCCCGAAGCTTGACCTCCCGATCACGCCGCCGTACCCGCCGATGGAAGCGAAGCGCGCCGACAAGATTCCGGCTGGCGACGTCTGGCAGTTCGAGCCGAAGTGGGATGGGTTTCGCGCCGTCGTGTTCAAGAGCGGCGACGACGTCGTCGTGCAGTCGAAGGCGGGACAACCGCTCGGGCGGTATTTCCCCGAGGTTGTGGAGGCGGTGCGGTGGTTGAAACAGAAGGAGTTCGTGCTCGACGGCGAGATCGTCATCTCCGTCGACGGACGGCTCTCGTTCGACCATCTGCTGCAGCGCATTCATCCCGCGGAGTCGCGCGTTCGCAAGCTCGCCGCCGAAACGCCGGCGCACTACTTTGTTTTCGATCTGCTCGTAGCGAAGGGAAAGGCGCTCATCGACAAGCCGGTCGAGGCGAGACGCGAGCAGCTGGAGCGCTTTTTCGAGAGCGTGCCCGAGGACTCGCTGATTAGGCTTTCGCCCGCGACGACCGATCGGAAGGTCGCCGGCGACTGGTTCAACAAGTTCACGAAAGCCGGACTCGATGGCGTCATGGCTAAGCGCCTCGGCGAGCCGTATCACTCCGGCGACCGCGAGGGCATGGTGAAGGTCAAGCACCTCAAGACGGCCGATTGCGTGGTCGGCGGTTTCCGCTACGGCGAAGGCACCCAAACCGTCGGCTCACTCCTCCTCGGGCTTTACGACTCCGAAGGGCGGCTCGTTCACATCGGCCACACGTCATCGATCCGCAAAGATGATCGCGCCGCGCTGACCAAACAACTCGAAACGCTACGTGGCGAGAACCCGTTCGAAGTGCGTGTTCCCGGCGGGCCTTCGCGATGGGCGACGGAGAAGACGGGCGAGTGGGAGCCGGTGAAGCCGCAGCTCGTCTGCGAGGTCGAATACGACTACTTCTCTCAGGGCCGCTTTCGCCACGGATCGAAGTTTCTGCGCTGGCGGCCGGAGAAGAAGCCGCGTCAGTGCCTGATGGAGCAGGTGACGGGAAAGAACGAAGGCGGAAGGATGAACGATGAATGGGCGTTGATCGGCTCGTGATCCGACGACTGTCCCTTCTCGTTCTTCTGATCAGCACCTCGGCGTTCGCGCAGACGGTGCAGATCACTTCGAAACCGACCGCGCTCGTCTACGGCAATCTCTTCGTGCCGGTGCAGACGCATGAGCCGGTCGTGCGCGTGGCGCTGTTCATCAACGGCGTCAAGTTCGATGAAAAGCCCGGCGGGTCAAACGACTTTCCGGTCGTGATCGGCGACTACCTCAGGCGTTTGCGTTTTCGCGCGGTCGGCTACGATGCGCAGGGCAATGTCGCCGGTGAAGACGAGATGGTCGTCAACGATCCGCGGCCTCCGTTCCGGATCCGCCTGCACGCCGGTCCTGGAAGGCTCGAAGCAAACGTAGTCAAGCCGGAGCAGCTCGCGATCTCGTCGGTCGATTTCCTGATCGGCGAAGAAAAGATCGCCAGCGCGAGCGCCCCGCCGTACAACGCGGTGTTCGACCCAGCCAAGTTTCCGAACGCGGTCTACGCACGCGTAGTCGCACATGCGCGCGACGGCAGTGAAGCCAACGACGTTCTCTTCTTCGGGACAAATCCAAGCGAGCAGGTCGACGTCGCGGTACAACAGGTTCCGGTCTCGGTCGTCGGCGGTAATCGCGCGCCAAAGGCCGGCGAACTGACCTTGCTCGACAACGGCGTGCCGCGAAAAATCGAAGCGCTCACGCCCGCCTCCGACCAGCCGCTCTACGTCATTCTGCTCATCGACTACTCCGAATCGATGCTCGAAGAATTGCCGGTGGCGAAGCTGGCCGCGCGCCAGTTCGCGCAGAAGCTCCTTCGGCCACAGGATCGAATCGCAGTCGTCGGCTTCAACCAAACGACGTTCTGGCTGACGCCGTTCACAAATGACTTCAACGCCGCCGCCGCTTCTGTCGACCGCGTGAAGCCGTCAGGCGAAACGCACCTCTACGACACGGCCATCGAGATGCTGTATGAGTTGCAGAAACAGCCGGGACGTCATGCGCTGGTGATCCTCACCGACGGCGTCGACCAGGGGAGCCACTTCAAGCTCGATCACCTCGTCCACTACGCGCGTTACGCCGGTGTGCCGGTCTATCCGATCATCAAGAACAAGATCCTTACGCGCCTGATGCGCTTCGGAGTGGGATACCTCGAGGCGCGAAAGCTGGCAGCGATCGCACGCGACACGGGTGCCACGTACTTCATCATCAAAGGGGAGCGCGAGCTGCCGGACGTCTACGCCAGACTCGCCGACGAGCTGCGCAATCAATATCAGTTGGCGTTCTACTCCGACCTCTCCGTTCCCGATCAGTGGCACGCGCTGCGAATCACGTCGAGCGCGGGGCAGCAGTTGCGGATTCCGCTCGGATATTTTCCTTAGAAGCGAATCACCACGGAGACACAGAGGTCACAGAGTTTTCTCTGTGCTCTTTGTGTCTCTGTGGTTAAAGCCTCTCAGCGCGCCGCTTCGAGCTCGGCAGCGTCCGAACGAAGCCCGGGCGCGAGCCACGTGTACGGCGCAACCTGCAACAAACCAGCTTTCTCGAACAGCTTGCGGTACCAGATCGCCGGGCGGCGGATCATGCCGTTGAGATCGCCGATGATGTCGTCATCGGCGGTGAGCACTTCGAGAAAGAGGACGCCGCCGGCGAGGCGGACGAGCTCGGGCAGGCCGGCGCGAATCTCATCGTCGGGGACGTAGTGCAGCGCGTCGGAGCAGACGACGAGATCGAATGGCCGCCGAAGCCGTGCGGACGCCAGCCTTCCAAATGACGCCTTCCGGATGTTGCGCGATTGGCCGAAGCGCTCCACGGCGTAGTCGCTCGGGTCGAGGCCGAGGTATTTCGCTTTCGGGCGGAGATCAGAGAGGTGTGGCTGCCACGCTCCTTCACCGCAACCGACATCGAGCACCGATCGAAGAGGATGGCGGATGAAGTACTCGCATGTCGCGACGGCGAGCGCGACCTTTCGCCGGACCTCATCGCGGCTGCTGACGCGGTTGCGGCCGCGGTACCAGTGGTCGAAATACGCGCGGTCGTACCGCTTCGTCGTCATATCGGTTTTCCGTTCAAGGCCGCGCGATTATGGGGCACCGCGCGACGGTGGCATTTTTTATGCGATCCCAAGTATTGTTGCATTCATGATGAGTGACAGCGCACGAATTCTCGACGCTATCCGCCGCCTCGTGCGGCATCTTCGTCTGGCCGATCGCGCGGCGCAAAGCGAGCTGGGAATCTCGGGCGCGCAGCTTTTCGTGCTCGCTGAGCTGGGGAAAACGCCCGCGCTCTCGCTGAACGAAGTTGCCGCGCTCACACGCACCGATCAGAGCTCCGTATCGGTTGTCGTCAGCCGCCTCGTTGAGGCGGGACTGATCACGCGCGAACGCGATACACGCGACGCGCGGCGCCTCGTGCTCGATCTCACGCCGAGCGGACGCGCGGTCCTCGATCGGGCACCGGCTGTGCCGCAGGAACAGATGCTCAGCGCGATGGACCGTCTTCCCTCCGCGGAGCGCAGGCACTTTGCAGACTTGCTCACCGCGCTGGTTGAGGAGCTTGGCGCCGAGCCTGGACCGGCGCCGATGCTTTTTGAAGAGGACCGACAGCGCAGGCAGCGCACCGAGCGCGGAAGAATCGGCAAAGGTGAGGATGACGTGCGAGGTGAGCTGAATATCAAGGGAGCATCAATCAAGTAGACATGACAAAAACCTCAAGGGGCGACTTTTCGGCCGATCAGCGACTGCTTCAACTCTCCGCAATTTCCATCGCCATCGGCGCCGTCGGAGCAGTGGTGGCCGTATTGCTGCTGAAGCTCATCGCCTGGTTCACGAATCTCTTCTTCTATTTGCAGTTCTCGCTGGCGCCCCGCAGCCCGGCAGGAAGCCCCCTCGGGCTTTGGATGATCGTCGTCCCGGTGATTGGCGGTCTGATCATCGGTTTGATGGCCCGTTATGGCTCCGAGAAGATTCGCGGCCACGGCATTCCGGAAGCGCTCGAGGCCATTCTCTTCGGGAAAAGTCTGATGTCGCTGAAGGTGGCCATCCTCAAACCTCTCTCATCCGCGATCTCAATCGGATCGGGGGGACCGTTCGGCGCTGAAGGCCCCATCATCATGACGGGCGGCGCAATCGGATCCCTGGTCGCGCAGCGGTTCCATCTGTCGTCCGCGGAACGAAAGACCTTGCTCGTTGCGGGAGCGGCGGCCGGAATGTCTGCCACGTTTGCGGCGCCAATTGCGGCGGTATTGCTTGCCGTGGAGCTCCTGCTCTTCGAGTGGAAACCGCGAAGCCTGATTCCCGTGGCACTGGCCAGCGCGGTGGCCGCGGCGTTGCGCGTGCATCTGCTCGGGGCCGGTCCTCTGTTTCCCGTTGCGGCTCATGGCATCGTCGCGTGGCCTGGATTGCTTGCAGCCGTTGTGGTCGGCCTGGTCGCAGGCGCGTTTTCCTCGGGACTCAGCACCCTGCTCTACGCGCTCGAAGATGCGTTCGAACACTTGCCGCTGCATTGGATGTGGCGTCCAGCAGTAGGTGGACTGGTCGTTGGAATCGGTGGTTACTTCCAGCCAAGGACGCTGGGAGTGGGCTACGACGTCATCGGAGATCTGCTGCTGGGACACCTGGCCGTTTCGATCGTTCTGGCCCTGCTCCTCGTGAAGTGCGGGATCTGGCTCGTCTCTCTGGCTTCCGGGACCTCTGGCGGCGTCCTCGCCCCTCTCTTGATCATGGGATGCGGACTGGGGGCAGTCGAGGCGATCTTTCTGCCTTCCTCCGGCAGCGCTTCACTCTGGCCGTTGATCAGCATGGCCGCGGTCCTGGGGGGAATGATGCGCGCCCCATTTACCGCCGTGATTTTTGCGCTCGAGCTGACGCATGACGTGGAATCGCTGCCTCCTCTGCTGATCGCAGCGGTGGTCGCGTACGGATTCACCGTGCTCGTGATGAAGCGCTCCATTCTCACTGAGAAAGTGGCTCGCAGGGGTTACGACATCTTCCGTGAATACACGGTCGACCCGCTGGAAACGTACAGGGTTTCGGAGGCGATGACCGAATCGGTCCTGACGATTCCGGAGTCCTTTCCAGCGAGCGAAATCTACGCGCGATACTTTTCCTCGAACCAGAAGCACCGAGGATTCCCGGTGGTGGATGCGAATGAGAAGCTTCTCGGGATCTTGACGATCTCCGACGTCATGGAGATGTCAATCTCGGAGCCCGACGCCACCCTGACTGCCCGCGACCTGATTCGACTCGATCCGATCGTCGCCCATCCGGAAGAGACTTGCCGGGAGGCGGCCGAGCGCATGGCGGAATCGGGGATCGGACGCTTGCCGGTTCTGTCGGGTGGAAAACTCATCGGCATTATCACGCGCAGCGATCTGCTGAAGCCTCGGCTCCTTCGCTTCGAAGAGGAGCGCAGGGCCCCTCTTTAGATTGCCGGCCGGCATGTTGACGCGCGGCCATCTGCGCAGCGCACGCGATCAGCGCTTGGAAGAAGAAGAGCGCTGACGTACTCTTTTGCCTCATGACACGACAGGAGTTGCTGGCCAGCATTCCTCTCTTCGAATCGCTGACGAAAGAGGACCTTGACGGCTTGACTCTTCACCTCGAGGAGAGTCACTACGAACCAGGCGAAGTGATCTTTCGGCAGGGTGACGATGGATCGTCGTTGTTCATTATCGAAGAGGGAGCTGTTGACATCGCCTTCGGTGAAGGTCCAGGCAATATCGTATTGGCCACGCTTTTCAACGGTCAGTATTTCGGTGAGCTGTCGCTCTTCGACGGCGCGCCGCGCTCGGCCACCGCCACCGCCACCAAGCACACGCATGTCATCCGGCTCGACCGCGACGACCTTGTGAAGTTCGTGCACAAGAACCCCGCGGCATCGCTGCGAATCATCGAGGAGATGGGCGACCGGCTGCGCCAGACCAACGAGTTGATGTCGCGGCAGGTCTCGCGCAACGTCCTGAAGGAACAGGAAGAGACACTGACGTTTGGCCAGCGCATCGCCGACAGCGTTGCGGCATTCGGCGGCTCATGGCCGTTCATCATCATGTTCTCGGCCATCATGATCGTCTGGATGACGATCAACGTCGTCAGTGTGGTGGCCAGGTTCGATCCTTATCCGTTCATTCTCCTGAATCTCGCGCTTTCGTCGGTGGCCGCGCTGCAAGCACCGATCATCATGATGAGCCAGAACCGGCAGTCGACGAAGGACAAGCTCCTTGCGGAGAACGACTATCAAGTGAATCTCAAGGCAGAAATGGAGATCGCAGCACTGCTGCGAGGACAGTCGGAGTTGCTGGCGCGGCTGGCGGTGGTGGAGCGGGCGTTGGGGCGTCGAGGCAGTGAACAGTGAGCAGTGAGCAGTGACTAGACCGCACCGGCGAGCCGGGAAGCTGCAAACGGACGTCACAAGGCGATCGCGCACCTTCGAGGATGGCAGCTTGACGTCTCGGCAACCGGGCAACCGCGTCGCCATCCTCGTCTCGCGAGTGCGGAGTCAGACCTTTCGAGTCGGACTTTAAAACCGATGAGTCGGTACTCATACCTTTTGAGTCGGTACCCACATCGTCTGAGTCCGTACTCACGTCCGATGAGTCGGTACTCACATCCGGTGAGTCAGTAGTCACATCTCGTGAGTCGGTACTCAAGAGTCGTGAGTCCGAACTCATAACTTTTGAGTCGGTACTCACATTTTTTGAGTCGGTACTCATATTCTTTGAGTCCGAACTCAAGTTCTTTGAGTCCGTACTCAAGCTCGATGAGTCCGTATTCAAGTTGGGTGAGTCCGTATTCAAGTTTGGCGAGTCGGTACTCATGTTTTTTGAGTACGGACTCATATTTTTTGAGTCGGTACTCAAATTTGAAATCGACCAAGGGGCCGTCGGAAGGTCAGAATCACCTGGTTTTGGTAGAAAACGGGCCGAAATCGACGAAGTGGTGCCGCAACTAACCTCAGTTATTCCAGCGGGCGCTGTTTCATCACCCCCTTGAGCTAAGCTAGCCGTTAGAGGTCAGTGGATCAGAGACTAGTGGATTGAATCCACTACCCGCCCGCCTGCCGCCGCCACTCGTCCGTCCCGCCTTGCACGTTGTGCACGTTTGCGAAGCCGGCGCGGGCGAGGAGGCTGCTGGCGATCGAGGAGCGGTAGCCTCCGGCGCAGATCACGGCCAGAGGATGGTCGCGATCGATCTCGCCCAGCCGTTCGGGAAGCTCGTCGAGTGGGATGTTCCTCGCGCCGGGGACGTGAGACTCCGCAAACTCGCCGCGGCGGCGAACGTCGAGGACGGCGGGCGCCTCGTCGCGCAGCTCTTGCACGGTGAGTTGCGCGAGTGGCGTGGTTGGGTAATCGTCGATCGCGGCGATGTATCCGGCCACGCGCTCGATGCCGACGCGCGCGAGGCGGATCACGGCTTGTGCTGCGGATTCTGCGTCGGCCGCGACGATGACGATCGGCGCATCGAACGGCAGCAAGGCACCACACCACGACGCGAAACTTCCATTGAGACCAATGTTGATCGCGCCATCGATGTGCCGCGCACCGAACGCGCCGGCATCACGCACGTCCAGGATCAGCGCGCCGGCAGGCAGCGCATCGGCGGTGAGCAGCGCTGGTCCTTCGTCGCTCAGCGAAGAGGGTCCGATGCGATTCAGTTCGGCGTCGAGAGGGAAATAGCGTGGAGGTGCGGCCAGGCCTGAAGTCAGCTCCTGAACGAACTCCTCGCGCGGCATCGGCCGCAGCGCCCAATTCAGCTTTCGCTGCATGCCGATCGTCGACGTCAGCTCCTTCGACATGTTCCGGCCGCATGCCGATCCGGCTCCGTGCGCGGGCCAGACTTCGACATCATCGGGCAGCGTGAGGATCTTCGTGTGCAGCGAGTCGTAGAGCATCGCGGCCATCTCTTCGGACGTATGCCCGCGCGCGCCGGCGAGATCGGGCCGCCCGACGTCGCCGATGAAAAGCGTGTCGCCCGTCAGCAGTTTCGATGGCTGCCCCTCCTCGGACACCAGCCACGAGACCGACTCCGGTGTGTGGCCCGGTGTCTCGATCGCACGCAGCGCGACGTTTCCGATGCGAAGCATGTCGCCGTCGCGTACGGCGCGGTGCGGGAAGGCCGCATTCGCCTTTGCACCGAACACGATCTCCGCGCCGCTGCGCTCGGCCAACTCGCGATGTCCGCTGACGAAGTCGGCGTGAAGGTGCGTTTCGAGGATGTAGCGAATGGCCACGCCGAGCGCTTTTGCGGCGTCGAGATACTGATCGACGTCGCGTTGCGGATCGACGACGACGGCCTCACCGCCATCCGCGATCAGGTATGACGCGTGCGCCAGGCATCCTAGGTAGAACTGGTGGAAGTGCATTGTGCGGTCGCGGTCTTGTGGGCGGCGCGCGGCCGCGAAGACTACCTCCACGTCATTTCATAGGTGCAGTTCGAATCGCCGAGGGTCTGACATTTGGATTCGACGACGCCGGGATCGGTTCCGCCGTGGCGCAGGATCGACTCGAGGTAAAAGCCTGCGGCGCTGGCGCAGTAGATGGGGCTGTAGACCGGATAGTCGCTGCAGATCATCCGGCCGCCGGTTGCTGTTTTCTCGAAACGCACACTGCCGAACTTCTGAAACTGACTGTGGAACATGGCCTGGTTCTCGAGGAACTTCAGCAGCTCCGTGCTGTCGAGCGACTTGTAGACGCGTCCGATTCCCAGTTCGGCGGAAGCCGCGCCGATCAATGCCAGTACGTTGGGATACTTCTGCTTCAACGTTTCGTAGATGGCGCGATCCAGCTCGATCAGCGATGCGAATTCGCACCAGCTCGATGCCAGCGGAGTCTTCGTGTAGCTGGCCGTCTTCGGGGAGAGCTTCGCGATGATGGCTGCGATTCCCTCCTCACCTGCGGTGTCGGCCAGGAACTGCTTGCGCCCGCCGAACATGACTCCTTTGACCTTGGCGACATCAGGGTTGGGTCCGACGAGAACCTCTTTTCCTTCCAGTCGCGGAAGCGGAGCGGCGGGTCCTTTTCGTTGCATGAGCAGAGACATGGCGTGATTCTATCGCGGGTGTGGGGGGTGGGTTGTGGGGAGTGGGGGGTGGGATGGGATTGAGTTGCGGGCGTCAACGTCAAGCGTGGCCAACAGCAAACGTAGTGATACAGGCAAACGCCACCGTCCTGTAACCACCCGGGTGGGGTTTTTCGGCCATGGTGTGGCTAACCGGCTATTCTCCAAGGAGGACCCGATGAGGCTGCGTCTCTGTGCGGTGGCAGTGATGTGCGCAACGTCTGCGTTCGCGCAGATGCGCGAAACGGTCAACGTAAACGTCATCGAGGTACCGGTGTCGGTCGCCGATTCCAGCGGGAATCCGGTGCGTGGGCTCACCGCGGCCAACTTCGAGGTCTATGACAACGGAAAGAAACAGACGATCTCTTCGTTCGACAAGGCGGACTTCGCTTCGAAAGAGGTAGTGAATGCCATCTCGCCGATGAATCCGGCGGCGCGGCGCTCGTTCCTGCTTCTCTTCGACCTCGGGTTTTCATCACCGCGGTCACTGGTCCGGGCTCAGGAGGCGGCGCGCAGCTTCGTCACCACCGCGGTTCACCCGCGCGATCTCGTCGGCGTCGGCACCATCGACAACGATCGTAGCTTCCGGTTGCTCACAGCGTTTACGACCGACCATGACCTGGTTGCCGCAGCCATCGGCAATCCGGCCAGTTTTCGCGGCAACGATCCGCTGCAAATCGGGAACAAGACATACGCCGGCGAAATCTCAGTTCCCGACGAGATGCCGCAGCGAGAGGATGCGCCGCAAAGCAGCGCCGCTTCAAAAATGGCCGATGCCGAGATGCGCGATTTGCGGCAGCGGTTTACGAAGGACCGTGAGGACTATGAGCGTACGCGCGTTGAGAGGCAGATCGACTACCTGGCCGATCTGGCGAGAACGCTTCGCGCCGTTCCAGGCCGCAAACAGGTCATCTTCCTCTCCGAAGGCTTCGACGCGAAATATGTGCAGGGACGGGATGCCCGCGATACCAAGGCCAACCAGAGCGACTTCGAAAAGGTGACCAGGGGACAGGTTTGGGACGTCGATACGAACCAACAGTTCGGGAGCGCGACCAGCCAGTCGATACTCGACAGGATGGCGCGAGCCTTTCGCTCGTCGGACGTAGTGCTCAGCGCAATCGACATTCAGGGCGTCCGCGTGGAGAACACAAACTCCGGCGGCGCCAACAGCGCCCCCGCCAGCCTGAACTCGAACGAGGGACTCTTCGTCCTTTCCCGCCCAACCGGCGGTGAAGTCTTCCGCAATACGAATGACCTCAAGACCAACTTCGACCGCTTACTTCACGCTCAGGAAGTGGTCTACATCCTCGGCTTTCAAGCGCAGGCTGGGAACCAGGGGAAACTGCACGATTTGAGAGTCAAGCTCGTCGACTCGCCGGGCCGCGTGTCGTATCGGATGGGCTATTACGAGAATGGGACCGAGTCCGCAGCCGAGCGCGCGCTCAGCACGGCCGAAGTGATCGTCAACGACATCCCCCAGAACGGTGTGCGCGTCGCCGCGTTTGCGGCGCCATTCCCCGTCAGCCACGGCAACTCGCAGGTTCCTGTCATTCTCGAGCTCAATGGCACCGATCTGGTAAAACAAGCTCGGGGTAACGCCGCGGGAGCCGAAATCTATGTTTATGCATTCGACTCCGAGGGGATCGTTCGCGACCGCTTGTACCAGCGCGTCAAGCTGGACCTGCAGAAGATCGGCGATCGCCTTCGCGGCAGCGGACTTCGCTATTACGGCACGCTTGTGCTGCCTCCGGGAACGTATGCGATCAAGTCGCTCGTGCTTGCGGGCGAGCCTGATGCGAAGCGGACGAATGATGCCGACAGGCGTGGCTACGCGCGGACGGATGTCGTCGTGCCGCAGGCGGGCGATGTCGCGCTGCTGCCGCCGATCCCGATCGACGAACAGCCAAAGTGGGTTCTCGTCAAGGGAACGGACCGCGGCACGACGGGCGAGTACCCGTTCGAGCTGAGCGGACAGATCTTCATCCCCAGCGCGACCGCATCGAACAAAGTGGCGGTCGTCGTCTACGGTGCGGCGGCGAACGAGTTGACCTGGGAGACGACGCCTAAAACAAAATTGTTGGGCACGATCCCGGCGATGGGAGCGACGAAGTTCATCCTCCAACTCGACGATCCCGCGCCGTCTTCGTCGCTCAAGGTGACGATGCACATGCAGGGAGTGGCGGAGCCGCAGACGACCAGCGTCGCATTGGTGCGTCCCTAGCCGGCACAGCAGCACGTCCGCCGTTGATCGATCACGCTGCGCTTGATAGCCTGCCGCGCATGGCAGAACTCTGGACGAGCATTCACGAGTTTCAGGACATCCGCTACGAGCGCACGGCCGACGGAATCGCAAAGATCACCATCAATCGTCCCGAGGTACGGAACGCATTCCGGCCGCTGACGGTGAACGAGATGAAGCAGGCGCTGGATATGGCTCGCGACGACAGCGAGATCGGCGTCATCATTTTCACAGGCGAAGGTACCGACGCCTTTTGCTCCGGCGGCGATCAACGCGTGCGTGGCAAGGGCGGTTACGTCGATCCGAACGAGAAGATTCCGCGCCTCAATATCCTCGATGTGCAGAAGCAGATCCGTTCGATGCCGAAGCCGGTCGTGGCCATGGTGGCAGGCTACGCAATCGGCGGCGGCCATGTGCTACATGTCGTCTGCGATCTGACCATCGCCGCCGACAACGCCCGCTTCGGTCAGACCGGTCCGCGCGTCGGCTCCTTCGACGCCGGCCTCGGATCGTCGTATCTCGCGAGAATCGTCGGCCAGAAGAAAGCGCGCGAGATATGGTTCCTCTGTCGCCAGTACGATGCGCAGCAGGCGCTCGACATGGGCCTGGTCAACACCGTCGTGCCTCTGGCGCAACTCGAGGAGGAGACGCTGAAATGGTGCCGCGAGATGCTCGCGCTCGCGCCGACTGCGTTGCGTTTCCTCAAAGCAGCAATGAACGCCGACTGCGACGGCCAGATCGGCCTCCTCGATTTCGGCGGCGACGCCACGCTGCTCTACTACCTCTCCGAGGAAGCACAGGAAGGCCGCGACGCGTACGTCGAGAAGCGCAAGCCTGATTTCAAGAAGTTCCCGAGATTTCCTTGATGTGCGCTGCGCGCGTTGTCGGTTGTCGGTTTACTGCGCCGCTGGCGCGGCGCGTTGTCGGTTGTCGGTTGTCGGTTGTCTTTCATTCGCTCTGTGAGATTGCCGCCGCAACCTCCAATCGAGCGCCTTCTCCCCCACGCTTTTCAGTGGGGGAGAAGGTGGCCGAAGGCCGGATGAGGGGGCGTTTGCCTCTTGCGCCGGCAGTTGCAAACTTCCATCACTCAGGCAGTCCTCGGAACGCGTGCTCGTCGACTGCAACACCCCCCTCATCCGCCTTCGGCACCTTCTCCCCCCGAAAAGCACGGGGGGAGAAGGCGCTCGATGAGAGGGTGAGGCGAGATAGTGAGCGTTCGAAAGACGCTTGCAAACCGAAGAGTCGCAACGCGCCGAGGTCCGTCGTCAGGTCACGGCCTCCGACTCCCGACAACCCACCCCCGACAACCGACAACCGACAACGCGCGAAGCGCAATACCCCATGACTCCCTGGCTCCTCGCCGCTCGCCCGAAGACGCTCGCCGCTGCTGTAACGCCGGTCCTGGTCGGTACCGCCCTGGCGCGAAGCGGAGCCGCTCCGATTCACTGGCCGTCGTTTGTCTTCGCGCTCCTCGGCGCGACGTTTATCCAGATCGGCACGAACTATGTGAACGATGCGCTCGACTTCAAAAAGGGGGCAGACACGCACGCGCGCCTCGGTCCGTTGCGCGTCACACAGGCGGGCCTCCTCAGCCCCGATGCCGTTCTGCGTGGCGCGTACGCGTGTTTTGCGATCGCCGCCTTTTGCGGCATCCCGCTCATTCTTCGCGGCGGCTGGCCGATCGCGGCAATCGGCGTTGCATCGATCGTCGCTGCTTACGCCTACACCGGCGGGCCTTATCCCCTTGCCTACCACGGCCTCGGCGAAGTCTTCGTGATGATCTTCTTCGGTTTCGTCGCGGTTTGCGGATCGTTCTACCTGCAGCGGTTGGCGCTCGATCCAACTGCATGGATCGGCGGCCTTGCGGTTGGTGCCCTCGCCGTCGTGATCCTCGCGATCAACAACCTTCGCGATCTCGAGAACGATCGGGCCAGCAACAAGCGAACGCTCGCCGCGCGCCTCGGGCCGCGCTTCGCGTACGGCGAGATTGTCTTCTTCGCGATTCTCCCGTTCCTGTGCGTCGTCGCGATCGCGTACCTGCGCGGACGATGGACGATGCTGATCCCGATGCTGGCCGCCGTTCTCGGATTCGCACTTCTGCTGCGCGTCGCGCGCAGCCGCGGCGCGGAGCTCAATCGCTGTCTGGCGCTGGCCGGAGCTCTGGAGTGGTTGTTCGGCATCCTCTACGTCATCGGAGCGAGCGTTGGCTGACATCTGGTACTGGCCGTACGATCTGGTCCCGCGGAGCGCATTGAGCGCGATCGCCGCTCCTGGTCCGCGGCGCGGTGCGCTCATTCGCATCGATAATGGATTCGCCGACGTTCATCCTTGGACCGAGCTCGGTGACGTGCCGCTCGACGAGCAGATCGCCCGGCTCAGCCGAGGGGACACGACGCCGCTGACCGCCGCGTCGCTGCGCTTCGCAGCGATCGATGCTACTGCGCGCCGCGAGGGGCGAAGCGTATTCGAAGGTCTGACGATCCCGCGCAGTCACTGGCCGGGAGCGGAGCCGCCAGCCAGCTTTGATACGGTGAAGTTGAAGTCGATCGACCGCATCCCTGACCATGTCCGCCTGCGCATCGATTTCAACGCCACGCTGACACCCGATGAATTCGTCCGCATCGCCGCGACGCTTCCGCGCGAGCGCATCGACTTCGTCGAAGATCCCTGCCCGTACGATGCCGCGACGTGGCGCGACCTTCGCGACCGCACCGGCCTTCGCCTCGCCCTCGACCGCGGCAACGGCGACGAAGATGTCGACATCCTCGTCGTCAAACCTGCCTTGCAGGAGATCCCATCGAGCCGCGCCGAAATCGTCGTCACCTCATACATGGACCACCCCGTCGGCCAGTTTTGCGCCGCGTACGCCGCGTCCAGCGCAGGCATCACGACGACATGCGGCCTCGTCACCCACGTGCTCTACGAGCCCGATCCATTCATCGAACGAATGGGGATCGATGGCGCGCGCCTGGTCCCGCCCGAGGGGACAGGATTCGGTTTCGACGACCTCTTGGAGGGCTTGCCATGGCGCCGCATCTAGCCACTCTTGCTCACTTCCCAACGGAAAACTCTAGCGCTGCTCCCCAATCGAGCGCCTTCTCCCCCACGCTCTTCAGTGGGGGAGAAGGTGGCCGAAGGCCGGATGAGGGGGTATGTGTTGTCTCCATCATCTGCCGATCGGACGCGGTTTCAAACGCACAACTTGCCGCATCCAACGCCCCCCTCATCCGGCTTCGCCACCTTCTCCCCCCGCAAAAAGCGCGGGGGGAGAAGGCGCTCGATGGAGGAGCAGGGCGACTCCAACCATCGACCGTAGCGCCTAACGTAGCGCTGCGAACAAACTTAGCGCCCCGAACAAACGTAGCGCCGCCGGCACGGCGGCTGTATCGCCGGCGGCTCGCCGGCGATTTTTGCGCCCGACGAACATGATCGACTTCGAATCCGCCGCGTCCCACCTTCTTCTCAACCCGCGCATGCCTGGCGAGGAGCGGGTGACGTTTGAGCGGATGACGCCGACGCTCGAGGCCCACGTCTTCGTCGCCACATCGGGATCGACCGGCGTCATGAAGCTCGTCGCATTATCGAAACGCGCCATCCTCGCTTCCGCGGCAGCGGTCAACGAACGGCTCGCGGTCACCAAGACCGATATCTGGGCCGCCGTTCTTCCGATGTTTCATGTCGGCGGTCTGGGCGTTTACGCTCGATGCCACCTCGCCGGCGCGCGCGCGCTGCGGATGGCTTGGGATGCGCGCGCTTTCGCCGAATCGGACGCCACGCTCGCCTCGCTTGTTCCTGCACAGGTACACGACCTCCTCGCCGCGGGCCTGACGCCATCACCCAACCTTCGCGCCATTCTCGTCGGCGGCGGTGCGTTCGACGACGTCGCCGTCGCGCGCGCACGAGAGGCGGGATGGCCAGTTCTTCCGAGCTACGGGATGAGCGAATGCTGTTCGACGATCGCGATCGAAGACATTCTCCTTCCTCATCTCGACGCCCGCGTCGAACCCGACGGACGACTGGCGTTTCGTGGATCATCGCTGCTTACCGGATACGTGACGGACGAGGGATTGACCGATCCGAAGATCGACGGCTGGTTCATCTCCGAGGATGCCGGCATCGTCGATTGGCGAACGCTGCGCATCCACGGACGCGCCTCCGACTTCGTGAAAATCGGTGGCGAGTCGGTTGACCTCGGGCGCCTCGATTGGATTCTGCGAGAGCTTGCAGGCGACGCTGCGGCGATCGTTGCCGTACCGGACGAGCGGCTGGGCCACGTGATTCATCTCGCATCCACGATCGATGCTGACAGCGTGGTCGACGCGTTCAACGCCCGCGTCCATCCCTTCGAACGGATTCGCGCCGTCCATCGCGTCGATGCCATTCCGCGATCGCCGCTGGGGAAGTTGTTGCGCGCGAAGTTGGCGTCGATGATTTGATGCAGCGTTGCCCCGGCATTGTCGACTGCTCCTGCGTCGTACCATACGAACATGCGGAAGCGGACGGCATTACTCACTGCCATCGCGGCTGGAATCGTGGTGATGTTTCTGACCGCGTCGGACGCCGTCGATCTGCTGGAGTTGCCCGTTCGCGATCTCGCATTGCGCCTTCTTCCGCCGCGGGACGCGACGATGACGGTCGTCGTGGGCATCGATGAGGATTCGCTGCGCGCAATTGGTCCATGGCCGTGGGAGCGCACCGTCCTCGCGGCGATCGTCAATCGCGCTGCGGATGCCGGAGCGCGCGGCGTGGTGCTCGACATCCTTCTCGCGGACCCGCGGGCCGGCGATGACCAGCTTGCCGCGGCTGCGGGGCGCGTGCCGACGCTCGCCGTCTCCGCGCTCGATGAGCAGGGCCAATGGCATCTGCCTGTGCCTGCGCTGGCCGCGGCGATGACGCCGGTGCATGGCAACTTCGAGATCGATCATGACGGCATCGTGCGGCGTTTCTCCGCCACGAAGCAGAATGAAGACCGCTCGCTCGTGGCGCTCTCGGTCGAGGCGTCATCGCTGATCACCGGTGCGCCGGTGCCTGTCGGTCGCACGCTCGCGCCGGAGTTCCGAACGCGTCCGGGCAGGATTCCGATGATCAGTGCCGCCGCACTGATTCGCGACGGCTCGGGAGCGTCGCAACTGCGTGGCAAGCTCGTGTTCGTCGGCCCTGTGGCGATTGCCCTCGGCGACCGTGTGCTCACGCCGACTTCCTCGCGGCGAGTCGCCAATCCCGGCGTGACCGTTCATGCGGCTGCCACCGAGTCGCTCATCCGCGGCGACGTCATTCGCGAGCTGCCCCCAATCACCTCGGGCGCCTTCACACTACTCTCCGTCGGCGCGCTTGCCATCCTTCGACGGCGCCGCATCGTCGCAATCACTGCAATCATCGTCATCGTCGCAGGAGGCCTTCTGCTCCTCGGTAACGGAATTGCCGTACCGTTCGCGACGATGCTCGCCTCCGTCATCCTTACCAGCGCCGCGTTCGAAGCGCAAACGTTGATTGCTGCACTGGCCAGCAGCGAGGCACGCTTCCTCGTTCAACGGGATCGCGACGCCGAATCGAAGCGCGTTCTTGCGCACGAGCTGAAGACGCCGCTCGCGTCGATGCGGAACCTCACCCAGTTACTCGGTCTGTTCGAGCTCTCCGACGCCGAGCGGCAGCGCGTGACTTCTCTCCTCGAACAGGAGGCCGGCAAACTGGAGACGATGGTGGGCACTCTGCTCGATCTCGAGCGCCTGCCGCTCCGCGACTTCGCGGTGTCCTCGTCCATCGTCGACCTCGGAGCCCTCGTCGCGGCACGCGTCGACTTTCTCCGCGCCAGCACGGATCGCACTCTGCTCGTGACGGCGGAGCCTGGACTGCTCGTCCGCGCCGACGCCGCGTTGATCGAGCGTGTCATCGACAATCTCGTCGGGAACGCCTTGAAGTACACGTCCGGCTCCATCGCTGTGACCGTGTCTCGCAGCGGCCACGACGCCGTCCTCCAAGTCGAAGACTGCGGTCCCGGTATCGCCGAGGGGGATCGCGCACGGATCTTCGAGCGCTTTGTTCGTGGCGCGGCCGCCGCAGGAACGCAGGGCCTCGGGCTTGGCCTTTCTCTGGTTGCTGAGATTGCGCGATGGCACGGCGGCGACGCCGGCGTTGAGGCGGTGCCCAGCGGCGGCTCCCGCTTCAGCGTTACTCTGCCCGTTACTTTGCACGGGGCGATGCCTGAGCCGATGACAGGAGCGATGTGATGGCCACGGTGCTGGTAGTCGATGATGATGCCGGAATCCGCGAGAGCGCCGCCATGGCCCTCGAGAAAGTCGGCTTGAAGACATTCCAGGCGGGCGACACGGTGGCCGCCCTGCAGATGCTTCGCGCGCATCGCATCGACCTCGTTCTCAGCGACATCTACATGCCCGGCGAGACCGGCATCACGTTGCTCCAAGCCATCTCTGAACGGCGCGATCCGCCGCGTGTGATTCTGATGACGGCGCGCGGCTCGATCGAGACCACCGCACTGGCGCAGCGCTTCGGAGCGTTCGACTACTTAGCCAAACCGTTCGATCTCAACGAGCTCATCGCACGCGTCCGCGCGGCGCTCAATGTCAGTACTGCCGAGGGGGTGGAGGTCGAGCCAGGGCCGCCGTCGCGCATGGTCGGCTCGCATCCGCTGATGATCGCGATGTACAAGGCCATCGCGCGGGTTGCGCCGCTCAACGTGCCGGTGCTGATTCTCGGCGAGAGTGGCAGCGGCAAAGAGCTCGTCGCCCAGTCGATTCACGACCTCGGCGACCGCGTTGCTGGCCCCTTCGTCGCCATTAACTGCGGTGCGATTCCCGATTCGCTGCTCGAGAATGAACTGTTCGGATCGACGCGAGGAGCGTTCACGGATTCGAGGCAGGACAGGCGCGGCGCGCTTTCCCGCGCGGATGGCGGAACGCTCTTTCTCGACGAGATCGGCGACATCTCGCCGGCCTTCCAGGTCAAGCTGCTCCGCTTTCTGCAGGATGGCGTCGTGACCCCGCTTGGTTCCGAGAAGAGCCATCGCGTCGATGTGCGCCTCATCGCGGCAACGCATCGCGACATCAAACGGCTCGTTGGCGAGGGAACGTTTCGTGAAGATCTCTACTACCGGCTGGCGGGCTACGAGATTGCGGTTCCGCCGCTGCGCGAGCGCGCGTCCGACATCCCGCTGCTCGTTGACTTTTTCCGGCATCGCGTGGCCGAGGAGATGAAGCGGCCGTCGATTCCCGGCCCGTCGCAGAGCGTGCTCGATGTCTTTGCCGGACACGGTTGGCCTGGCAACGTCCGCGAGCTCGAGCAGGTCACGCGGCGGATCGTGATCGATTCGGGTGCGCTGCTGGACCCCGCGGCGGCGTCGCGCGCGCTGCGCGATATCGCGCCTTCGGCGGCAGGAGCGAGCGCGACTCCGGCCCCGGCCACCGAGGCCGTCAGCGAGGATCTTGTCTCGCTCGACGAGGCCGAAAAGCGGCACATCATCACAGTCCTCCGTGCCACGGGCGGGAATCAGACGCAGGCCGCATACATTCTTGGCATCGAGCGCAAGACCCTTGCGCGCATGATGAAGCGACTCGATATTTCGCTCGAACCCTGATGAGGCTCTGATGAAGACACTCCTGGCAGCTCTGGCAATGCTCACCGCTACTGCGGCGACAACGCCGTCGAGTCCCCTTGCATCGCCGATCCCGTATCGATTCGATGAGGTCAAGCGAAACGTCGTGCTGAAAACAGCAACGCGGGAGACGCAGGCAACGAAAGGCACGCAGGCGCAGAGCGGCGACCATGTCCATACCGGCCTCTTCTCCTACGCCCTGATCGCCGCGGAGCCCCACCGCGCGAAGTTCGAGATCTTCAGCGTCACTGACGTTCAACTCGCCGGCGGCGCGCCCGGCGTGATCCTCTCACTCGAGCGCGGCCGCGTCCACGCGATGTTCGACAAGATCCTCGGCAGCGAGCCACGCCTCGTGCAGACGCCCGGCGCTCTTCTGGCCGTGCGCGGCACGCAGTACAACATCGAAGTCGATGGCGCCGGCAAGACGATGCTCGACGTGTTCGAAGGCACCGTCGAGATCCGCTCACCGTTCCGCAACGAGCCTTACCTGGTCCACGCCGGCGAGAGCTCGAGCTTCACGCGCCACGAGCCGCCGCCCGATCATCCGACCCGAACCCCCGACAGCCGACGCCCCGACGCCCAGAACCACCCTGACGGCCACGGCGACGACCACGGACATCCAGGCAACGAACCCGGAGCCCGCGGCGCGCAACCACCACCGCCGACTGCGCAGCCTAGACCGCCGTCGCCACCTCCGGGCGGCCATCACTAATCGGGCAGTATTTTCGCGCGAAGCGCTATGGACTGCGGTGGCGCCAGCCACCGCTTTGAATGGCGTGCCGGGTGCCGATCCCGAGCTTCAAAGCGGTAGCTGGCGCTACCGCAGTCCAAAGCGCTTCGCGAAACTGGGTTTTTCCGCCGCTCGTCTGGGTCCTCCCATCCCCAATCCCGGGTCGTTCTGACCCTCCGAACACCCCTTCTACTCTGTAGGAACGTGGCATTTCGCTTGGACTTGTCTCCCGCCCAAAGGAGACGTACCCATGAAGAAAACAATCACCGTAGTTCTTGCACTGATGATGGCGGCGACGCTTGCCGTCGCGAATGACCACGGCGCTCCGCCGGCTGGTCCTGGTGGACCCGGTGGGCCGGGACATGGTGTCGAAGGTGACGGACATCTGAGCATCGCCGCCGACGGCACGGTCGTCGTTGTCCGCGCGGCGGCCAGCAGCACGACATCCAACCCGGTGGCCGAAGTCATCGCCATCCGCGGCGGCGCGATCGCCTGGAGCGCAACGCTGCCGTCACCGCACGCCGACGTCCAGATCTCCGGTTCGCAGGTCATCGAAGTGACGGACACGACCGCGTCCGGTGCATCGACGCCGACGACCACACTCACGGCGCTGGCACTCTCGAACGGCGCGCAGGCCTGGACGCTCAACATCACCGGCCGCGTCGTCGATCTCAATCCGTACAGCGGCGGCACCTACGCCGTTGTCATCATTCCGGCTGCGACCACGGGTGGGACTCCTACCCGGAATCTCGTGGCGATCAGTCCAACAGGCACGGTCACGTCGACCGTCGCTTTCTGATCGTTTTACCCTCCTCGACCGAGGGTGGCGGCGCGTGGCCGCCGCCCGTTGGTCCGGAATCAAAGGAGCCAATCATGCCGCGCCCACCCTCGTATCCACTTCCGCTCGTCGCCGGATCGAAGCGTCCTTCGCGCCTCCGCTGCGAGCTCTGTTTCCACATCGGCGCCGCCGTTCGTGTCGGCGCCCGGCTGCTGTGCGGCGCGTGCTTCCACGATGTCGCGTTGAGCGAGGAGGCGGCGAGAGGCGAGAGAGGTTCCGTCTCGTCCGTTCCTTCGTCGTTATCGAACGGTTGAACGACAAACAGCAGATTGCGAAGCTGAAGGAGTGTGGGCGTCTTCGCCCGCGGCACTCGGGCGTCCCGCCCGAGTGTTTCGGCGACTGGAATACGATCTCTTCGCGTGATTGAGCTCCTGCTCCTCGGCATCGTATTCCCGGCCGTCCTCCTCGTCGCTAGCGTGCGGCGATGGATCGCGCCGGTGCCTTGGACGATCGCGCTGCTGTTGATGACGCTCACCCTCGTGTTTCTGCAGGGCGCCGTGTTCAGCAGCAAGCTGCCTGTGCCGGTCGATGAGGTCGCCCGCGGCTATCCGTGGCGCGGTCTGTTCGGCGACGTCGTTGCCGCCAATCCGCTGACCAATGACACGGTGAAGTTGTTTCTGCCCTGGATGCAGGTGGAGCGCGAAGAATTGGCCCACGGCCGCGCGCCGCTCTGGAACCGTTACTCTTTCGCCGGCTATCCCCTTCTGGCAAACGGCGAGTCGGCGCCCTTCTCGCCACTCTTTCTGGCGACGCTGATCGTGCCGCTGCCGAAGCAGATCGTGGCCATGGCCGCGCTGAAGATCTTCGCCGCGCTCCTCTTCACCTACCTGTTCCTCAAACGGGAAAAGGCCAGCGACGCCGCGGCGGTGTTTGGCGCCATCGTCTTCGGCTTCTCGACCGTAATGACCGTCTTCCTCTACTACTCGACCGCCTCGGTCGTCGCCTTTCTGCCTGCCGCAACCTTCGCGCTTCTGCACGCGATCGACCGGCAGACGAAGGCCAGCATCGTCTTCGTCGCGCTCGTCATTGCCACGCTGCTGGCGAACGGCCATCCCGAAAGCGTTCTGCACATCGCGGTCGGTTGCGGTGGGATTCTCTTGATCGAGGCGTTGGCCGGCCGATCGGATTTTGGCGTCCGCGACTTTCTCCGCCGTCTCCTTGCTCCGCTCCTCGGCGTTGCCGCCGGCCTCGCGCTCGGCGCGCCGGCATGGCTTCCTGTGCTCGAACAGGTGCGTATCAGTGAGCGCTTCGCGACGCTGCGCCATGCGGTCCCTGTCCCGATGCTCCCCTTCACCGCCGCGTGGGCCATCATCAGCCCGAACGGATTCGGCAATCCGGTGCGGCACAACTGGTCGTGGATGCAGCACTACGTCGGCGTCGCCATCTCGTATGCCGGCCTTCTTCCGCTGGCGCTCGCGCTTGCGGTAGTGATCGCCCGGCGGACGGAGGCGCGTGAGCGCTTGCGTATCGCGCTTGTGGTCATTCTTTTTTTCGTGGCGATGGATTGGACGATCGCCGGGCACGCGCTGAATGCGATTCCGCCGTTCAACATCGCCGCCAACGACAAGCTGCGATTCGTCTGCATTTTTCTGATCGCGATCGTGGCGGCGAAGGCGCTGGATGTGTCGAAGGTCGCGATGGCGATCGCGTCGGCGCCGATCGTGCTGCTTGCGATCTACGTCTATGCCAGACGCTCCGAATTGATGCGGCCGGTCGACCTCATCGGAGTCGCAGCCATTCTCATCTTTCTCTTTCTGCCGCAACGGTTCCGCTCATGGGCCGCCGTAGCTCTCGTCTTCGCGGAGCTTTGCGCGTTCAACAGCGGCTTCAACGCACTGGTTGACGCGAAGTACTTCCGGCCGCCGTTGCCCATCGTCGACGCCTTGCGCGCGCACGCGCCGCGCGAACCGTTCCGCGTGGCCGGTCTGGCCTGGGTTCTCCTGCCAAATTCCTCCGGGCAGTACGGTCTCGAGGATGTTCGTGGCAGCGATCCGATGGCTTTCGCCTCGTACGACAGCTACCTGCGTCGATTCACCGCGCCGGACCTTGGCTGGCTTCCCCTGATCAAGGACGCAAACCGGCCCGAGCTCAACTTCCTGAATGTTCGTTTTCTGCTCGGTGAGCCCGAATCATCGCCGGGAGGAGCCTGGCGCCTCCTCTATCGCGAAGCAGACGGAACACTTTGGGAGAACCCTGCCGTGCTCCCGCGTTTCTTCGCGCCGGGCGCCGAGGTGCGCGATCTGCGCAGTGGCGCACCGGCTGAGTTTGCGATGACGGTCGTTGCGAAGTCGCCGACGCTCGTCGAATCGAGCGAAGTGCTTGCGCCGGGACGGCGCGTGTATGTCGGAGGACGTCGCGTGCCGCTGCGGCACATCGAAGGCACGTTCATCGGATTTGAAGTGCCGGCCGGGACCTCGGACGTTCGCGTCGTTTATCGGCCGATGAGCTTCTATGGGTCGTGCGCGGCGGCGCTGCTGACTGTGTTGGTGCTGTGGTTTTGGCCTGTGCGGAAAGTTGCCGCCGAGCCGGCGGCGGAACAGCCGTCGAGCCGACGGCGCTACGCTTGACCGTTGTCAATTGTCAATTATCAATTGTCCATTAACGCCTACCGGTCGACCCACCCCATTGCTCGCTCGTTGTATCTCGGGCCGGAGATCGCCTCGGGGCGCAGGGACTCGTCGAGGCGTTTCATCTCGTCTGCGCTCAGCGTGATCGATGCGGCGGCGACGTTCTCTTCGAGGTACTTGCGCCGTTTCGTGCCGGGGATGGGGACGATGTCGTCACCTTTGTGCAGCAGCCAGGCGAGCGCGATCTGCGCGGGTGTCGCGTTGCGGCTCGTGGCGATGTCGCGCACGATCGAGGCGGCGCGCACGTTCGCGTCGAAGTTCTCGCCCTGAAACCGCGGATCGTTCCGGCGAAAGTCGCCTTCCGGATACTCCTCGGCACGCTTCGCACTCCCTGCGAGAAACCCGCGCCCGAGGGGGCTGAAGGGAACGAGACCGATGCCGAGCTCGCGCAGAAGCGGAATGATGCGCGGCTCGAGATTGCGCTCCCACAGCGAGTATTCGCTCTGCAGCGCGGTGATCGGATGAACGGCGTGCGCGCGCCGGATCGTCTGCTCGCCAGCTTCGGAGAGGCCGAGGAAGCGAACCTTTCCCTCGCGAACCAGATCGCTCATCGTCCGGACGACTTCCTCGATCGGAATCTTCGGATCGACGCGGTGTTGGTAGAGCAAGTCGATGTAGTCGGTCGCCAGGCGGCGCAACGATCCGTCGACCGCTTCGCGAATGCGGCTGCTGTCGACGCCGGTCATCTTCCCATCCTCGATCTTCCAGCCGAACTTCGTGGCGATGATGACGCGATCCCGCCGCCCTCGCAGCGCGCGCCCGAGGAGCTCCTCATTCTTGTACGGCCCATACACCTCGGCCGTGTCGAAGAAGTCGATGCCAAGCTCGATGGCGCGGTCGATGGTGGCGAGCGATTCCTGCTCATCGGCAGGCCCATACGACTGACTCATCCCCATGCACCCGAGGCCCTCGGCGGAAACGACCAGACCCTGAGATCCAAGCGAGCGTTTGTTCATGGTGCAACGCTACTACGGGCACCGCTTGATCGGAAAGACAATGGCGCACTCTTGGCGCCTTTGCCTTCGCATGAAATCGAGGCGATGGCTGCGTTCTTGCCATGTGATTCCGGCAGGAGATCAACCATGAAAAGAACGATAGCGTTATTCGCGGCCCTGGTTCTCGTCGCGGCGACGGGATGCATGGAGAAGAAGACGGAATCGACAACGACGGTGAGCGGGACCGATACGGTGTCGAGCAGCACGACGACCATATCGACGACCGTTCCGACAGTCGACACCGCTACGACAGCGGCGGCGAAGGCCGATGTCAAGGAACTGGGGAAGGATGCAGCGGAGGCGGGGCGGGAGGCAGCTCATGGCACCGGCACCGCGATGGAAACGGCCGGGAAAGAGATCCAACGCAAGACGAAAAAGAACTAGCCGTGCCGGTTCACGCGCTGCGTGCGATCGCGCCTAGCGTGCGTGCGCGTCCGCGACTTTGTTCGCGGCCGGCGCCGCAGGCGCCGCGGGCATCGCATTGCGGATGTGCTTCGCGATGCGGTTGATGTAGTTGATCGTCTCGCGGAATGGCGGCACGCCGTTGTACTTCCAGACGTTGCCTTCGCCGGCGTTGTAGGCGGCGACGGCGAGATCCGCATTGCCGTTGAACGTCTTGAGCAACCAGTGCAGGTAGCGTACGCCGCCGTAAATGTTGGCGGCCGGATCGAAAGAGTCAGTCACACCGAAGCGCTCCGCGGTCGAGGGCATGAGCTGCATCAGACCGCGCGCGCCTTTGTCCGAGAACTCGCGTGCGTTGAAGTCGGACTCCGCTTTGATCACCGCGGAGACGAGCGCGGCATCGACGTCGAACTTCTTTGCCGCTTCGACGATGATGTCGTCGAACTTCGACTTGAAAATCGGCTTGCGGGCCTCGTCGTAGCGCCAGGAGCGGGTCGGGAAGATGCCGCCGTCTTTTTCGACCGCTTTCTTCACTTCTTCGACGATGGCAGCCGGGACGATCTCATCGTCGAGGATGCGGTCGACGCGCGTGAGGGGAACCGTGATGGCGCCGCCGCTCGTGAGCGAGAGCTGGACCTCGCTCTCGCTGACGACTTTGTAGCTGCTGATCTTCATGGCGCGCCCGTCGACGAAGAGGGCAATGCTCGCGCCTGCTGGCGAGGCTAGCAGTAGGAGCGCGAGGAATGGTAGAAGCCGCTTGATCGTCATCGTGGGCAACGCTGTGAACTAGGACGTTGCGAATGTTATTGCAGTTACATCCCTCATGCACGCGGATGGAATTGCTCGTACATCTTCTGCAGCCGGGCCCGGGATACGTGCGTGTAGATCTGCGTCGTCGAAATGTCGCTGTGTCCCAGCATCATCTGCACGCTGCGCAGGTCGGCGCCGTTCTCCAGAAGGTGCGTGGCGAAGGAGTGGCGAAGGACGTGCGGAGAGATGTGACCTGCGATTCCAGCCTGCCGCGCGTAGCGAACGATCTTCATCCAGAAGGCCTGCCGGGACATCGGCCGGCCGCGGTTGGAGAGGAAGAGATGCGGATCGGCGTGCTTTTCGAAGCCGCGCCGCCCCTTTTCGAGATAGGCGACGATCGTGTCGCGGGCGCTGTCGCCGAAGGGGACGATCCGCTCTTTCGATCCTTTGCCGATCGTGCGCAGGAATCCGGCGTCCATCACCAAGTCCTCGACTTTCACGTGGATGAGCTCGGAGACGCGCAGGCCCGTTGCGTAGAGCAGCTCGAGCATGGCCGCGTCACGGAGGCCGTCGGGGGTGTTGCGGTCGGGCGCGCGCAGAAGCGCTTCCACTTCCTCAGGTGGCATCGACTTCGGCAAGTTCGTCCAGAGCTTCGGGTTCTCGATGTTCTCGGTCGGATCGTGCTTGAGATGTTTTTCGGACACTAGAAACCGGAAGAGTCCTCGTATCGCCGCGAGGGCGCGTGCCACGGAGCGTGCGGAAATGCCTGCCGTGCGCAGGGCCTGGAAGTAGCGGACGATCTGAATCCGCTTCACCTGCTCGAGATCCATCCCCTGATCCGTGAGCCAATGTCCGAAGTGTTTGAGGTCTGACTGGTACGCGGACAGCGAGTTTTTCGCCAGCCCTTTTTCGACCGCGAGGTAGTCGAGAAAAATCGGCAGCCAGGTCAGAAAGTACGGGCCGGTCTCTTTTTTGTCCGGGTCGGCCGCGCGCGGGCTCTTACGCATTGGCTGCTTCATGCGCCACCGCATCAGCCATGTAGGAGCTGCGCACGAAAGGACCAGCGAAAACGGCGCGGAACCCCATCGCTTCGCCGATGTCGCGATATTCGTCGAAGACGCGCGGAGCGATGTACTCGACGACGTCGAGTTTTTCGCGCTTCGGCTGGAGGTACTGGCCGATGGTGACGATCTCGACGTGCGACTCGTGCAGGCGCTGCAGCACGTCGATGACTTCTTCGCGCCGCTCGCCGAGTCCGAGCATCAGACCCGATTTGGTGGTGACGCCGGGATCGATCCGTTTGGCCTCGCGCAGGATTGCCAGGGAGCGCTCGAAACGCGAGCCCGGCCGGACGAAGTCGTACAGCCGCGGTACGGTCTCGACGTTGTGATTGAAGTAGTCGGGCTTCGCTTCGACAACGGTCCGCACGGATTCGAAGTTGCCGCGGAAATCGGAGGTGAGCACCTCAACGGCGGCATCGGGCAGGGCATCACGCAGCGCTTGAATCGTGAGCGCGAATTGCCGCGCGCCACCATCGTCGAGATCGTCACGCGTGACGCAGGTGACTACGACGTGGCGCAGGCTCATTTTCTTCGCGGCCGCGGCAACCGATCGCGGCTCATCGGCCGCGGGCGGCGCGTAGGGGCGGCCGGTGGTGACGTTGCAGAAGCCGCAGGAGCGCGTGCAGACGTCGCCGAGGATCATGAAGGTGGCGGTGCCGCGCGAAAAGCACTCGCTGCGGTTGGGACAGGCCAGCGACTCGCAGACGGAGTGCAGCGACTTCTCGCGCAACAGTGATTTGACCTCGTGCAGCTCGCGAAGGTTGATCTTCTTTTCGCGGATCCAGGTGGGGAGGCGGGCGGACATCGGGTTACATGCTAGCAAAGGGGGGTGGGGAGTGGGGGGAGTCGTATCCGCAGATGATGCAGCTGTGCACAGATGAAAGACGGAAGCGCCAAGTCTATCTGCGTCCATCTGCGTCATCTGCGGATCAAAACAAAACCGCCGCCCGTTTCGGGGCGGCGGCGGGTTTGGTGCGATGCGATGGATCAGTGCCCGAGTGACTTCTCGAGCGACCGGGCGATCAGCTTCTCCGCCTCGATCTCGGGGATGTTCTTCACGATTGCGACTTCCGACACGAGCAGGTATTTCGCGCGGTCGTACATCTTCTTCTCGCGGAACGAGAGGCTCTTCTTTTTCTGCACTTCGCTGAGGTTCTTGAGGACTTCAGCGACGTCTTCGAGACGGCCGGTCTTCATCTTCTCGAGGTTCTCGCGGTACCGGCCTTTCCAGTCGGTATGCGCTTTCTGCGTCGTCTCTTCGAGGAGGCTGAGAAGGCCTTTGATCTGTGTTTGCTTGTACAGCGGGCGCAGGCCGACGCGGTCGGTGTTCGTGATCGGGACCATCAGGCGCGAGTTATTCGCGAGAAGCCTGAGGTGGTAGTAGGTGTCATCCGCACCCATGATCGGCGAAGAACCGATCTGTTCGACGATCGTGACGCCGTGGTTCGGATAGACAAGTTTTTCCCCGACTTTGAAACCCAATTTCATTGAAGACAAGTAGAACTCCTTTCGGAAGACTGGTGAAGCTTGAGGGATCGGTATTCTACGTCATCGTGACCGTATCGTCAATCAGGTGAGGCGCTTAATGTGAGCGGGGGAAGCTCAACCGTTGACGATTTACCGACGATTCGGCTTCTTGTAACGGCCGTTCAACGCGATGGAGACCGAAGCTTGCGGACGAGCTGGTGGAGGCGGTCAAGTCCTTGACGGCGCTCAGCTTCGCTCCCAGTGAGGAGGTCCTCGATCGCCTGCAGCTCGGAGAGCGTTTCGGTGTCGGTACGGCCCGAGATGACCTCCATTTGGGACGTTGCTGGAATCGCGGCAATTGTTGCCGGAGGACTGATCATCGGAGCGGTTCCGGCGGCTGAGACCGGCTGTAATCGGGACGAAATCCGCTGGGCCATCGCCCGGATGGAGGGTTTGTCGTCGTGTTTCAGCCCATTCAGGATCGCTTTTTCGCTCTCCACGGCGTCGGCGTAGGGGCTGGACGGCTCGTCGAAGATGCGGGCCTCTACGAGGGTGAGAGTCACGTTGGCGTAGCCGCTGCCCTCCGCGTGCGCGTAGACCCGCGCAGTCGCCTGGCGGCCGATCTCGTCGAGATCGATGGTTTGCGCGGAACCGGGCTCGATCCACGCGCCGAGTTTCACGGTCTGGAACTTCTTCTCCGAGGAGTTTTGCGGGAGCGATTCAATCTCGACGTGGTCGATGTAGACGCGATGGTTCTTCGTGACCAGCATGCGCCTCGACGGAACGCTGATGATGAGCCGGAAGGCAAAGGCGTCGCGCAGCTCGAGCACCGACTCCTTACGCTCGGGATCGACCGAGATCGTGTCCGACTTGCGGCCCGCTTCCATCCGATCGTAGCTGGCATATTGATAGGTTCCGTCGGCGCGCTTGCCGCGGAGAAAATCGATGTCTTCGTTGACGATGCGGGTCAGCAGATCGCGAGGAAGATCATTCCGGGATGCTTCGGCGACACGGTCGATCACTCTCGCGTCGGCGGCGACGCGGGCGGCCGGTACCTGCGCGAGGCCGGCGGTTGCTGTGAGGATTACGGCAACAACGATGACGCTCTTCATTGCAGCACCTCCTTCAAAACCCCTCGGCCTGGAATCCCTTCGCTGGAGATGCCGAGGTGCTCGCAGATGGTTGCGCCGAGGTCGGCGAACGACGATCGCGTGCCTAGCGAGGTTGCCGCGACGCGCGGCCCGGCCACGATGAGCGGCACGTACTCGCGGGTATGGTCAGTGGAAACGTCGGTGGGATCGCAGCCGTGATCGGCGGTGATGAAGAGCAGATCGTCGCGGCGCAGGTCGCCGAGGAGCGCGGCCAGCTCCTCATCGAACGTCTCCAGCGCTTTGGCGTAGCCTGGCGCGTCGTTGCGATGGCCGTATTTCGAGTCGAAGTCGACGAGGTTCGTGAAGACGAAATCGGCGTCCGACTGCCGGATGAGATCGATGGTCTTGCGCATGCCGTCGGAGTTGTTCTCGGTGCGAATCTCTTTCGTGATGCCGACGCGGTCGAAGATGTCGGCGATCTTGCCCAAGCCGATGACCTGTTTGCCGGAGTTGAACACGCGCTCAACCACTGTTAAGCCGGTCGGCCGCACGGAAAAGTCTTTCCGATTGGCCGTACGCTTGAAATGTCCCTTGCCGCTGCCGATGAACGGGCGGGCGATGATGCGTCCGATGTTGTGCTCCCCGCGCATGAGCTCGCGCGCGACGGCACAGATGCGCCACAGCTCATCGACTGGAATGACGTCCTCGTGCGCGGCCACCTGGAAGACGGAATCGGCAGAGGTGTAGACGATCGGACTTCCGGTGCGGACATGTTCTTCGCCGAGCTCGTCGAGGATCACGGTACCCGAGGCGGCTTTGTTGCCGAGGGTCTTGCGGCCGATGCGCCGCTCGTACTCGGCGATGACGTCGGCAGGGAAGCCGTTCGGATACGTGCGGAAAGGATCCTCGACGATGAGCCCCATCATCTCCCAGTGACCGGTAGTCGTGTCCTTCCCCGCGCTGACTTCCGCCATGCGCCCGAACGCCGCGCGCGGCGTCTCGCTCGATGCAGGCTGGGGCAATGTGTGCAGCAGGCCGAGGCGGGAAAGCGTGGGCAGGTTCGGATGCTGTGACTCGATCACGTGCCCGAGCGTGTTGGAACCTTCGTCGCCGAAGTCTTTGGCATCCGGAAGCTCGCCGACCCCGAGGGAATCGCAGACGATGACGATGGCACGGCTCTCTGTCATAGTCTGATTATTACCTGAGGTGACAGGCATATGCACATCGCGGTGAAGTGGGTTACCTTCCTGGCGGCGGCTTCCCTCTTTTTCTATTTTGCAAAATACGAGTTCGGTCCTCGGAAGTATCCAACGAAGACACTGGACGGCCGCTGCTTCTACAAGCCTTCCGCGGTTGCCGGCATTCTGGACCAGCTCGGCGACTCTCGCGCCGCGTACTTCGAACAGGAAACAACCATCGACCTGATCTTCCCGATGCTGTACGGCCTGATGTTCGTTTCAGCGATCGTTGGACTCACTCCCGGAGCGGGTACGCCACGATGGATCGTCGCGCTACCGCTGATCACCGTGGTGAGCGACTACACAGAGAACACGACCGTGATCGCGATGCTGAAACGATACGCAGCCGTTCGCGCAGGCCAGGCGGTGGACCTCGGTGTGCTTCCCTGGATCGCCAGCGCTGCTTCGGGCACCAAAGGTTTCTGTTTTATCGGCTCGACATTGGCTATGGTCGTGCTCGCGATCGCGTGGGTTGTCAGACGGTGAGTCATCGATCCGGTGGCAGCGGTTGAATAGAGGCTCTCACGCGAAGCAGTTCGCGTAAAGCCTCGTTCACCGAATCGGAGTCAGGAAAGACGGCCAGAAGATCGGGATCGAGGACACGAAGATTGCGATTGCGCCCGTAGTCACGCGCGTACTTTCCGCGCACGCCACCGCGGAAGTCGTACTCGGGCAGCATGTCGTCGTCAGTCGTGGGCAGGTCATTCTTCTTCATAGGACTGTATTCAGCGTTCCGGCCACTCATCCGCGTTTCTTCGTTTTCGATGCCGAGGTATCTCCGCGCTGATCTTTCGGGGAAGTAGCCGCCGCCAGCCGGATGAAAGTGTGTAGTGCCTCGTTCACCGATTCGGAGTCGGGAAAGACGGCCAAAAGATCGGGATCGAGGATGCGAAGATTGCGATTGCGGCCATAGTCACGCGCGAACGGATTGGGCTTGGCGTTGCTGAAGTCGACTTCACGATCCAACGGATCGTCGTCTTCAGCTGGCGCGTTTTTCCTGCTCATCGAGTCTCGTCAGGCACGGGCCTTCTTTCTCGCCTTTGGCGCGGAGGCGGTGCTGGCGCTGATTTTCTGCGGAACTCGTGCCGCTGTCTGTGCGATTGAGCGCAAGGCAGCGTTCATCGACTCGTTGTCCGGGAACTGTGCCGCTAGATCCTTATCGATGACGCGGACGTATTCAGGGCCATGAACAGCTACAAACCACGGATTCGGAATCGACTTGCTGAAGTCGAATTCAGCCGGCATTTCGTCATCGTCGTGAGGGATGTTCATCTTCATACGTCTAACGTTTGGATACGTCGCAGGGCTTCGTTCACTGCCTTATCGTCGGGAAACACATCTGCGAGACCAGGCTCAAGCAGCCTCACACAACGTCGATCGACAACGCCCAGCCAGAACGAGTTTGGGCGTGCGTTGCTGAAGTCGATCTCGTGATCGAGCGGGTCGTCGTCAATCGATTCGGAGGTTTTCTTCGTAGGCTTGTTCTTCATCACGTCAAGTGTTCATGGATCAGCGGCCGCTCCTCCGGCTTCACATCTCCGAACGTTACAAATGAGAGGAAGCGCTTCGTCAACTCGGCGGCGTCACGCTTCGCGTTGCCGAGCTGGATGCGGGCGATCGTCTCGCCGGCGCGGACTTCGTCGCCGGTTCTGCGGTCGAACATCACGCCGGCGGCGTAGTCGATGACGTCATTTGCCTGCTTGCGGCCGGCGCCGAGGTCGACGGTGAACATGCCGGCCTGGTAGGTGTCCATGAAGGTGATGAAGCCGGACTGCGGCGCCTTCACCTCGATGGTCGTCTTCGGCTGCGGGAGGAGCGAGTAATCGTCGACGATCTTCGCGTCGCCGCCCTGCGCTGTGATCCAGGCGCGGGCCTGATCGAGCGCGCGGCCGGAGCGAAGCGCGTCTTCGAGCGCCGCAGCTGCCGAGGCGTCGTCGAATTTGCCAGAGAGGACGAGCGTGCGCTGCGCTTGGGCGCGGGTCACAAACTCGACGTCTGCCGGACCATTGCCCTTCAGCACTTCGATCGTCTCGATGATCTCGTTGGCATTGCCCGCAGCAATACCGAGCGGCCGATCCATGTCGGTGATGAGCGCCTCGACGCGCGTGCCCGATCCTGCCGCCGCGGCGATGAGGCTCTGCGCCAGCGCTTTCGAGTCCTGATATTTGCGCATGAAGGCGCCGCTGCCGGTCTTGACGTCGAGGACCAGGGCCGATGCGCCCATCGCCAGCTTCTTCGACATGATCGACGCGGTGATGAGAGGCAGCGATTCGACCGTGCCGGTGACGTCGCGCAGTGCGTAGATCTTCTTGTCTGCCGGAGCGATCCCTTCCGTCGACGTCGAGATCACACAGCCCGCCTCGGCAACGCAACGGTTGAAGTCTTCACGCGATAGCCGGGCATTGAAGCCGGGGATGGCCTCCAGTTTGTCCAGGGTGCCGCCCGTGTGTCCGAGGCCGCGGCCGGAGAGCATGCCGATCTTGATGCCACATGCGGCCACCCACGGCGAAAGGACGAGCGACACCTTGTCGCCGACGCCGCCCGTGGAGTGCTTGTCGGCGATGAAGTCGTATTCGTTGCGCAGATGCCACTCGTCACCGCTGTGCAGCATCGCCTGGGTCAGCGTGGCCATCTCCTCGGCGGTCATGCCGTTGATGGCGATGGCCATCAGCAGCGCGGACATCTGGTAGTCGGGAATCTCGCCCAGCGTGTATTTCTCGATGAATTGCTCGATTTCGCGCGCTTCGATCGGTGCGCCGCGGCGCTTGCGGTTGAGGACTTCGTAAACGTTCAGGTCAGCCATAGGAGCGCGATTGTAGTATTCAGATGATGAAAGCTGTCGTTCTGCTGAGCGGAGGACTCGACTCCGCAACCGTACTGGCCATCGCTCGCAGCGAAGGGCGAGCCTGTCACGCGCTCTCGTTTGCGTACGGACAGCGCCACGAGATCGAGCTCGCTGCGTCGCGCCGCGTGGCGGAAGCGATCGGCGTCGAAGAGCACGTGGTCTTTCCGATGGATCTCCGCGTTTTCGGCGCGAGCGCGTTGACCGATGACATTGACGTGCCGAAGGACGTCGCCGGGGCGCCGGGCATTCCGACGACGTACGTCCCCGCCCGCAACACGATCTTCCTCGCCCTGGCCCTCGGCTTCGCGGAGGCGCGCGACGCCCAGGAGATCTGGATCGGTGTCAACGCCGTCGATTTCAGCGGCTACCCCGACTGCCGTCCCGAGTTCCTCGAAGCCTTTCAGCGTGTGATCGATACCGGCACGCGCTCCGGCGTCGAGCACGGTGAGCCGCGATTGATCGCTCCCCTGGTGTCGATGTCAAAGGCGGACATCATCCGCCGTGGAGTTTCCCTCGGCGTCAACTACGCCATCACGCATTCATGTTACGACCCGGATCCGCTCGGCCGTGCGTGCGGGCATTGCGATTCGTGCATTTTGCGGAAGAGAGGGTTCGAAGAAGCGGGAGTCGCTGACCCAACGCAGTATCGGTAGCGGCGCGTGGACGTAGGTCGGACTCTCTAGTCCGACTCGGTCCGATCAGTCTGATCCGTCCGAATGCGAAGAAGTGTCGGACTGGAGAGTCCGACCTACGTTGTCCGAACTGCGTTCGTTCAGGGTGACAGGTTGGGGCGGATCGCGCATGATTCAACGCCATGCTCCGCGTCACCGAAATCTTCCACTCCATCCAGGGCGAGTCGTCGCACGCCGGCCGCCCTTGCGTCTTCGTGCGCCTGGCCGGATGCAATCTGCGTTGTCGCTGGTGCGACTCGGAGTACACCTTCACAGGAGGGGAGAAGAGCTCGATCGATGACGTGGTCGAGCGCGTCCGCAGCTACGGGTGCAATCTCGTTGAAGTGACCGGCGGCGAGCCGCTGGCGCAGAAGGAAGCGTTCACGCTCATCGAGAGACTCTGCGACGACGGCTTCGAAGTCCTGATCGAGACGTCGGGATCGATCGACATCGAACCAGTCGACCGGCGCGCGAAGATCATTCTCGATATCAAGTGCCCCGGATCAGGAGAGGCCGAGAAGAACTACTGGCCGAATATCGAGAACCTGCGGGAACATGATGAGATCAAGTTCGTCATCGCTGACCGGGCGGACTACGAGTGGGCGCGCGGTGTGATCGCCGAACGCAATCTTGCCGGGCGCACGATTCTCTTTTCGCCGGTCTGGGGCGAGCTGGAGCTGAAACCGCTGGCAGAATGGATGCTCGCGGACCGCGTTCCGGCGCGGCTGCAGACGCAACTGCACAAACACATCTGGGGCGCGGACGTGAAGGGAGTTTGATGACGAAGCCAACACTCGACCACATCGGAATCGCCGTGAAGTCGCTCGATGCCGCAAAGATCTACGAGGCGCTCGGTCTCACGATCGAGCACATCGAGACCGTCGAGACGCAGGACGTGCGCACCGCATTCCTCGCCGCCGGCGATGCGATGATCGAGTTGCTCGAGCCGTCGGGGCCGCAGTCGACGATCGCGAAGTTCATCGAGAAGAGAGGCGAAGGGATCCATCACATCTGCTTTCGTGTCGACGACATCGAGGCGCAACTGGCACGGCTGCAGCAGCAGGGCTACCGTTTGATCAACGAATCGCCGGTTCAGGGTGCGCACGGTTGCCGCGTTGCGTTTCTCCATCCGGCTGCCGGCAACGGCGTGTTGATCGAGCTGAGCGAAAAACAATGATCGAAGGATTCGCGCCGGCCTCACTCGTGATCGTCAACCTCGTCAATCCGAAGGAGAAGTTCTTCGGAGTTCTTCGGGCGCTTTCTCCCGCCGGCGTGACGATCAAGGGGATCAATCTCGACTCGTACGAAGATTGGATTCATCAGATTGCGCGAAACGACGACCTCGATCTCAACCTGGTCACGATGTTCGTGCCGCTGTTTCGCGTCGAGCGGATTTTCCTCGACGAGCCGTCCGGAATGATCAAGTCCCATAGCCAGCGGTTCGAAGAGGTCGTCGGGATTTCGATCGGTACGTTTCTCGGTCTGGACGAACAGTACGATCATTAGTTTCCCGATCGGATACTGCTGCGGTCACAGTTCTTGCTTCCGCTCCGCGCTGGAGGATTGCGATGAAACCGTTCCGGATTGCGCTCGTTCTCATGTGCCTCACCGCGTTCCCTGCGCTGGCAGCGGATCATGTGTTTGATCTGACCGGATGGGCGGCCTGGATCGATCCCAACAGCAACGGCACGTTCAACGCGTCGTTTCCCAACCAGCCGTTCGACGTCAGGTTCGACGGCAAGATGGGCTACGGAATCGGGGCGAACATTTTCTTCGGCAACCACTTCTCGGCCGCCTTCGATGTCGCGCAGGTGCGGCCGGGAACGACGCTTCGCACGCGCGCTGTCGGTGGCACATCATTCACCACCAACGGGACGCGCATGACTCCGATCACGGGCATCCTGCAGTGGCACTTCGCGCCCGGCGGCGGCATCGATCCGTACATCGGCGCGGGCGCGGCCTACGTCGTGTTCGACAAGACCAACGTCTTCAAAAGCGCCACGCTCAGTCAGATCAATATCAAGGACGACGCCGGCCTGGCGTTGAACGCCGGAGTCTCCTTCCGCCTCTCGCGCATGCTGGCGCTCACGGCGGACGGGAAGTATGTACCGCTCAAAGCGGGCGCCACACCCGTGTACGCGCCGGGTACGACGCCCATCGTTCCGATCACTCTGAACGCAAAAATCAACCCCGTGATCTTCTCGGGCGGCTTGACCTTGCGCTTCTGAGCGATTACTCCACAGCGCGCGTCGGCCGTGGATTCGTAGCCGCACGCATGGCCATCTGGGCAGCACCTTCGACGGGCGTGCGGACGGGTGGGGAGAGGTGGGCGTGCGGGGCGGCTTCGAGGATCGCGTTGCGCATCGGCGCGAGCAGCGTCTCGCCCGCCTTGAATGCGCCGCCGACGTACGCGACCGGAAAGTCGGAGGCAGTTAGCCCGAGCCGCTGCGCCACGGCGATGACCGATTTGGCCAGCTCGCTTCCAGCGCTATCGACGAGGCCGCGGGCGATCGCATCGCCATGCTCCGCGGCGTCGATCACCAGTTTGCTGAGCCGGGCGATGTCGTCGGCGTGCGTCGTCTGGGCGTAAACGTAGCGTGGAAGATCGGCGGGGGTCATCTGATAATCGCGCTGCAGCAATGCGGTCATCGCGGTCGCTGGTCCTCGCCCATCAAACGCCCTCAGAATCGCCGCCAACCCACCTCGGCCCATCGCATAGCCGCTCCCTTCGTCACCGACGATCGGGCCCCATCCACCCACCCGCGCCTCCTCGCCGGCGTCGTTGCGGCCGATAGCGACCGAGCCGGTTCCGGCGATGATGACGATGCCGGCGCCGAAGCCGATCGCTCCCGTGAGCGCGATGCGTGCGTCGTTGTCGACCGTGAAGTTGCCGCGCGGAAAGAAGACGCTGAGCGAGTCGACGACCTCCTGGCGGTGCGCGGGATGATCCGCTCCGGCGATGCCGCAGTACGTCCAGACGATCTCGCGGCTGGCCACATCGGCAGTCACGAGCGCCTTGTTGACCGCGCGCTCGATGTTGCGTGCGGCCGTCTCGATCCCGACGCGGAGATGATTGGAAGGTCCGGCCACGCCGGAGCCCAGAGGACGGCCGGTTTCGTCCGTGACCAGAGCTGCCGTTTTCGAAGCGCCACCATCGACGCCGAGGTAGTACGCCATGCGGAAGAGTCTTTTACCGCAAGTGCGGTGCCTTTGTGCGGTTACGCGGTCGCGGCGGTTGACGGTCGTCGCGGAAACAATGCCGCCGTGAAGGAATAGAAGGAATCGTCAAAGTCAGGTTGGCGAGAGTTGGTTCAAGGTCCGATAGCGTTGGCGAGAATCTCGGGGTTGATCGTGAGAATCTCGCTGTTGTTGGCGAAAATCTCAGGCGAAAAACGCGATTTTCAGGCGAAAAACGTGATTTTCAGACGAAAAACGTGATTTTCAGACGAAAAACACGATTTTCACGCGAAAAACACGATTTTCGTCGGAAAAACGCGTTAGCACGGCGGAGGAACGCGATTTTCGTCCGAAAAACGTGATTTTCAGGCGAAAAACGCGATTTTCACGCGAAAAACGCGTTGGCAGGGCGGGAAAACGCGATTTTCAGCGGATAAACGCGATTTCCAAGCGAAGAACGTGATTTTCAGGCGAAAAACGTGGTTTTCGGCGAAAAAACGCGACCGAACGACGGTTTGCCGCGACAATCGGCGGATAACTGTCGCGACAAGCCGTTGGACGATCACGTTGTCCGTCGTCAGCTGGCCTTGCCCACCCTCATAGACGCCATCGGGTTCGGCTGCTGGAAGAACGGATGCGGCGAGGTGAGCATCACGACGCGGCCTGTGTGCTGCGCGATGCGTGCGAGTGCGGCCGGAAATGCATCGGGGATGTCCAGACAAGAAAGACAGCATCGGCACCGCGAAAATAGCCCAGGACCGCTCCTTGCAGAGTCTGCTGCTGAAGGAGAAGTTCATGAAATCGCATCGAATCTCTACGGCCGCGGCAGTTGCGCTGTTCGCCGTCGCCCTCATCGCCGTCGCGGGCTGCAAGACAAGCGGCATGGCGGTCACGAGGCACGGCCAGCTTCTGAAAATCAACATCGAGCATCCGATGGACCTACCCGATCGTGGCGAGGACAACGTCAACGTTGTTGTCGGCAACCGCGGAGTGAGGAGCGTCAAAGACGTCCTGATCGATGTGGAGGTGCCGCAGGAGCTCGTCGTTCTCGACGAAACGCATGAGCGTGGCGTGACGATGTCCCACGAGCCGGGCTCGAATTTCTACCACTACACGATGGGCAACCTGCAACCTGCCGAGGACTCGACGATCCATTACAAGGTGCGGACTTCGTTCGGAACAAGGTCGGAAAGCGGCAACGTCAGCGTGACGGCGTGGCAGCGCGATCTTCCCGGCGACAAGCTGGTGGAGACTGCGTTGATCAAGTTGAGGCCGTAGGGGGGAGTGGGGAGTGGGAGAACGCCTTCCGCAAGCCTTCGTTCCCTCGCCTGGCTCTGCACTCCCCACTCCCCGAACCCGCATAATGTCTTCGATGGACGTTGATCAACCAGCCGGACACGAAATCCACATCCCTCCCAAACCGCGGGAAGCGCTCGAAGACCGCAAGCTGCTCGACCGCCCCAGCCGGCAGGAACTGCTGCAGAGTGAGTCGTGGCGCGTACTGCGCATCACGAGCGAGTTCGTTGCCGGCTTCGATCATCTTGCTGAGGTGTATCCGGCGGTGTCGATTTTCGGCTCGGCGCGCACGCAACTCGCGAACGAGTACTACGAAGCCGCGGTCAAGACCGCCGAGCTCCTCGGCAAGGCTGGTTTCGCGGTCATCACCGGAGGCGGCCCCGGCATCATGGAAGCCGCCAACAAGGGGGCGCGGCAGGCAGGCGCACTCTCGATCGGCTGCAACATCGAGCTGCCGTTCGAGCAGCGCGTCAACCAATACGTCGACAAGGCGATGACGTTCCGCTACTTCTTCGTGCGCAAGACGATGTTCATCAAATACTCGGAGGCGTTCATCACGTTTCCGGGCGGCTTCGGAACACTCGACGAGCTGATGGGCGCGCTAACCTTGATCCAGACGAAGAAGATCACGAACTTCCCGGTGATTCTGTATGGGAGCGAGTACTGGGGCGGCCTGCTCGACTGGCTTCGCAAGTCCGTCCTCGGCGCGAACAACATCACGAAGGAAGACGTGGACAGCCTCCACCTCGTCGACGATCCGGTCAAGGTCCGCGACATCGTCTGCGCATTCCACGACCGGGCAGTGGTCACGAACGGCGATGAGGATGAGTCGAGGCCCCCAGACCACGTGAGACGTGAGGACTGAAAGCTCTTCGTCGGCGCCTTACTTGCAGGTTATTTGATGCAAGGGGGACCGCCAATGCGAATTCAGGAGACCGACCGAATCCTCAAGGAAGCCCGCTACGCCCGGCACGATCACGAGCTTCATCAGCGCAAGCGTGGCGGCCTCTTGAAGCGAGCGTGGCGATCGGTGACGGCAGTCTTCAGACGTTCTCACTCAATGAGCGTGACTGTGACCGCGAGATCCGCCGACTGACCGACTATTGTGGACTCGCTCGCTCTTGCTATGGACGGGGGTGACAGCCTAGCAAGTACGTCGATACCAATTCGGCCTCCACCCTGACCGCACTCGGGCGAGGACGCCCGACTGCCCGCGGTCGAGACGACCGCACTCCTACGACGTGCATGGTTCGTATCGCCGAGGAGTGCGGTCGTCTCGACCGCGGCCATCGAGGCGTCTCGCCTCGGTGGTTGGATCCCTATAGTTGCGACTGTCTTAGAACCAATCGACACTCACCTACGGCTGCTCTTCGCTCTCTTCCGCCTCTTCGGTCGCCGGCGGCTCCGTCTGCACGATGACCCAGCGCACGCGGAAGCGTTCCGCATCGAGCACTTCAATCGCCAGATCGCCTAGCTGCGTGCGGTCGCCGGGGACGACTTCGTGGCCGATGCGCGCCGCGACGTAGCCGCCGATCGTCTCCTCCGCCGGCTCGCCGACGTCGACTTTTAATCGGTCGGCAAGATCCTCGATCAGATAATCGCCGCGAACGCGGTATCTGCCGTTGCCGAGCGGCTCGATCTCCGGCCGCTCCCGATCAAACTCGTCCTGAATCTGCCCGAACAACTCCTCGGTGATGTTTTCAAGCGACACGATGCCCGATGCGCCGCCGTACTCGTCGAGCACGATGGCCATGTGCGTCTTGTGCTCGATGAACTGCGAGAGCAGCGCTTCGACGGTTGAGTTTTCGGGCACGAAGAGCACGTCGCGCTTGAGCTCGAGCATCGTCCGTCCCGGGCCACGAAGCTGTGCCAGGAAGAGATCCTTGACGTGAATGAGGCCGATGGTCTGATCGAGGGTGCCGTCGCAGAGCGGATAGCGCGTGTGGCGCGTGATGCGGATGATCTCCAGGTTCTCTTCGATCGACTTGAGCGTGGAGAGGACGGAAACGTCGGTGCGCGGCACCATGATCTGCCGCGCCGTCCGCTTCGAGAACTGGAAGACGCCCTCGATGATCTCGCGGTTTTCTTCGGAGAGGATGCCGGCCTTCTCCGAGTGCGCCAGGATGAGGCGCAGTTCATCCTGCGAATGAACCATCTCCGCGCCGCTGGCCGGCTTCACGCCGATGAGACGAAGGACGGCGTTCGAAGCGCGGTTCAGCGCCCAGATGATCGGGAACATCACGAGATAAAAGGCGCGTAACAGATGCGCCGACCAGAGCGCGGTGCCGAGGGTCTTGTCGATGGCGAGGTACTTCGGTCCGAGCTCGCCGAAGATGATGTGCAGAGACGAGATGACGATGAAGGCGACGCTGGCGGCGATCGTGTGCGCCACCGAATTGCTGTAGACGCCGAAGAAGGAAAGGCGCGGCTGCACGAGCTGCGCGAATGCGGGCTCGCCTACCCAGCCCAACGCGAGAGAAGCCAGCGTCACGCCGAGTTGCGTCGCCGAGAGGTAGCTGTCGAGCTTCTTGACGATGCGCCGCGTCATCCGGGCGCGCGCGCTGCCGGCGGCGGCCATCTCCGCGAGCTGCGTCGGCCGCACCTTGATGATCGAGAACTCGGCGGCGACAAAAAAGCCGTTCGCGATGATGAACAGCAAGGCGAGAAGCAAGTACCAGGTAGGCATGCTCACCGAGCGCGAAGGGCGAACGCGCTACGAGATGGGTCGACGTCCATGAGAAGGCCGGTATTGTATGCCACGTCTTTCCGGCTTCAACTCGCTGACGCGGTCACCTCGTCGAGCGTTTTCCAGAATCGTGGGTACGACTTCGATACCACCTGCTCGTCGGCGATCGTGACGTTGCCGCGGGCCAGGCCGGCGACGGCGAAGGCCATGGCGATGCGGTGATCGTTGTGCGTCGCGACTGTGACCGGTTCTGATGTCCAGCCTGGCTGGATGAGTAGCGAGTCCGGACGCTCTTCGACGGTAGCGCCGAGGCGGCGGAGCTCCGAGGTGACGGTGGCGAGGCGGTCGGACTCTTTCACCCTTAGATTCGCCACGTTCACGATCTCGACGGGCGATGATGCCAGCGGCGCGATCGCGGCAAGTGTGGGGACGATGTCGGGACAGGCGTTGCAATCGAAGCGGCCGCCGCTGAGCTTCGCAGCGCCAGACACCGTGATTGCGTCCGGGTCGATGGCAACCTTGCAACCCATTGCCGACAGAATGTCGAGAAACGCGGCGTCGCCTTGCGCGGTCGGATGCGCGAGACCGCGAACATGCATCGTGCCGCTCGTTGCCGCCGCAGCGGCAAACCAGTACGACGCGGAGGAGTAGTCGCTTTCGACGCGGTATTCGTCGCGATGCAGTTTGGCCGCGCGCACGCGGATGATGTTGCCCTCCCGCGTCACATCCGCGCCGAAGGCAGCGAGCACGGATGCGGTGATGTCGAGGTACGGGGCGGAAGCGAGCGATGTGAGGCGTAGCGTGAGCCCGTCCGGCAGCGTCGCGCCAGCCATCATCAGCGACGACGCGAACTGGCTCGAGGTGTCGGCGGCGATGGCGACGTCGAATCCGCCGCGCATTTTCTTTCCCCGAATGCGCAGCGGCGGATACCCTTCCCGCTCCACGTACTCGACCTCGGCGCCGATGGACAGCAGCACATCGACGAGATCGCCGATCGGCCGCTCATGCATGCGCGCCTCGCCCCGCAGAACGAATCGTCCGGGAGTGAATGCCAGCCAGCCGGTGAGAAACCGCATCGCCGTCCCCGCGTTGCCGACGAAGACCTCGACGTCGTTGGCGGACATGCTGAGCCGAGGACCGATCGTGACGCCGCTCTTGAACGTGCCCTCGATGCCGAATCCGATCGTCCGAAGCGCCTCGAGCGCGTAGCGTGTGTCGTCAGCATCGAGACAATTCGTAATCGTCGTCGTCCCCTCGGCCATCGCACCGAGCAGAAGCGCGCGAACGGAATAGGACTTTGATGGAGGGGCGGTGACGGTGGCGTTGAGCGTTTGCTGCTTAGCGATGGTCTTCACGGGCGATGAACGATATGACATGAAGGATGAATGTTGCGGGAGTCGTAGGATGTCGGGAGTCGGGTGTCGTAGCAGAAGTACGCGTTATCTCCGACTCCCGACACGCGACTCGCGGTTCGGCTCATCCTTGACGTCATGCCTCATCCTTCAAACTCAGCACCAACCCGTCATACGCCAGCCTGATCCCTTCCGGCAGCGTCGCCTCCACCGTCTCGTGATCGACTTCGTGCGTCAGGTGGATCAGCCACGTCTCTCTTGCTTTGATCTTCTTTGCAACGGCGACGGCCTCCTCGATTACGAAGTGCGTGGGATGGCGGGGGCTGATGCGCAAGCCGTCGAGCGCGAGAATTTCGACGCCCTCGAGGAGCTTCATCGTTGCGTCGGGGATGCCGTTCGTGTCGGTGATGTAGGCGAAGTCGCCGATGCGGAATCCGAGGATGGTCCAGTCGCCGTGAGTGACGGGCAGCGGTGTGATGGCGATTCCTTCGTGAACGAACGGGCCGTCAATCTCGATCAGGTCAAGTTGCGGTTTGCCGCCGCCGATCTGCGAGTCCGACCAGATGTAGTTGAAGGCGCGGCGGATGGCCGCCGCAGTCATCGGATTGGCGAACGCCTGGATGGCTTCGCGCTGCCGGAAGTTGAACGGGCGGATGTCGTCGAGCCCCATGAGGTGATCGGAATGCGAGTGCGTGAAGAGGACGAAATCGAGGCGCGGGATCGGGTACTTCAAAAGCTGCAGACGCAGATCCGGCGAGGTGTCGATGAGAAAGTGCTTCCCAGCCATCTCGATCTTCACCGACTGTCGCAGCCGCCTGTTGCGCGGATCGGCGGAGGTGCAGACGGCACAGGAGCAGCCGACTACGGGAACGCCGGTAGAAGTGCCGCTGCCGAGGAAGGTGACGCGCATCAGTTCAACATTCCGCTCTCAAACAGTCACCCAGTCGAACGCACCTGTCTCGGGATTGATGGCCATCGCTTCGCCGGTCTCGTACCAGGCTGGCAGCACGGTGACGGTTGCTGCGCCAGGAAGCACGGTTTTGTGATGGAAATGGCCGAAGACGACGTGGGTGAAGCCTTCGGCGGCGCGGGTGCGGCCGTAGGCTTCCATCCGTTCGGTGGGGAGACGGGTCTTGTGCTTGAAGTTGGTGCCGGAAAGATGCGACTCGACGGCGTCGACGAAGCCGCGTGCCAGGCGTTTCGGGATCAGTTTGAGGGAGTGCCGCGAGAGAGCGTTCTTCGAAGCGAAGCGCCAGAAACGATAGGGAAGGTCGCGGTCGTTGATCATGTCGCCGTGGACGATGAGGTATTTCCTGTCGCCCGCCGGAATCGAGAACTCCATCGCTATGTCGCTGACGGCCCGCTCGGCGAACGAACCGCGTAGGAAGAAGTCGCGATTCCCTTCGACGTAGTGGATCGGGATTCCGCTGTCGCGCAACTGCTGCAAGCGATCGAAGACGGCCTTGACGGAGGAAGTGTAGAACTTCGGATCGGCGATGAGGTAGTGGAAGAGATCGCCGTTGAGATAGAGCGCTTTCGGCTGCAGTGCCACGAGGCGGTCGAACCACGAAAGAATCGGTTTCTCGCTTCCGTCTGAGAGTCCGATGTGTGAGTCGCCGATGACGAAGATTTGTCCTGCGGCGATCAAACGGAGAGCTCCTCGATCACGCGCTGCAGTTCGGCATGGGTTGCTTCATCGAAGGCGCAGAAAATTACTCGCTGCAGCGAGCGAGCTTGCGGCCGGAAGTCCACCGCCGTCGCAACCAGCACGCGAGCGCAACGTCCGCGCTCGAAACCGAAGGACGAAGGAATGGGCGGCAGGGCAACCGATGCGATGGCCAGCTCTTCGCCGCGCTTCAATGCCGCCCAGATCGCGCTACGAAGCTTGGCGTCTTCGTTCCCATCGCCCTGCCGCGGCACGATCGCGTGGATGACGAACTTGCACAGCACGTTGCCGCCGCTCGACACGAAGGCTTCTCCGACAGGAACGGCACCGACCCCGGCGGTTGGTTTGCTGGCCAGGGCGGGATTGATGATCGCGTCGACTTTGAGCGAGGAAACGTCAGCGCGGAGAAGGTCGATATCCATGGCTAGATTGCGGTGTTCAGTTTCGCGCGCGGATCCTCACCGTACGCGGCGTCGATGGTGTCGGCCGCAGCCAATACCTCGGCTGCGGTGCTCTTCGGCGCAGTGATCTGAACCCGGTAGTAGTGATCGCCATGCGTGCCGCCTTTCTTCTTCACACCCTTTCCGCGGATGCGAAATGTCTGGCCGCCTTGTGTACCAGCAGGAATCCGTGCACGAACGGGGCCGTGGATGGTGGGCACTTCCACTTCGCCGCCGCGAATTGCCTCGCCGACTTTGATGGGCAGGTCGATGTAGATGTCGTCGCCGCGCCGCTCGAACAATGGATGCGCACGGATGTGAATGAGTACGTTGAGGTCGCCGGCAGGTCCGCCGCCCGATCCCGGCGCACCTTTGCCGCGCAGCCGGATCCGCTGCCCGTCCGACATACCTTCGGGGATCTTGACCTTGACCGGCTTGCCGTTGATGGTGAGGTCCATCGTCGTGCCAAGGATGGCGTCACGAAATTCGATGGTGAGCTCGGCTTCGAGATCGGGACCGCGCTCCGGACCTGGCTCGAATCCACCGCCGCCTCCGAAAAGGTCGGAGAAGATGTCGGTGAAGCCGCCCGCGCCGCCAGCCGTGCGACGACCACCACGAGCGCGCGCGCCGCCGCCGGTGAATTGCGAGAAATCGAAGCCGGCGCCAAACGGATTCCCGCCACCCTGAAATGGATTCGGCCCGCCGCCCGAACGGAATGCCTCTTTGCCGAGACGGTCATACTGCTCGCGCTTCTCCTGATCGGAGAGGACGGCGTAGGCCTCTGACATTTCCTTGAACTTGTTCTCGGCGTCCTTGTTCCCTTTGTTCTTGTCGGGATGGAACTTTTTCGCAAGGCCGCGGTAGGCCTTCTTGATCTCATCCGCGGTTGCGGTCTTCTTCACGCCGAGGATGTCGTAATAGTCTTTTTCGGCCATGGTGCGACAGGACGTTTTAGCACATGAATTGCTTCAGGAGCCGGTTGGAGAAAGAATCAACCTTACATGCACGCATCCCTGGCCCGCCGCAACATTCTGACGATGATCCTCGCCGGCGGTATGGGCGAGCGTCTTTACCCGCTGACGCGCGACCGGGCCAAGCCCGCCGTGCCCTTCGGCGGGCGGTATCGCATCATCGATTTCGTCATCAACAACTTCATCAACTCGGGGTTCTTCAAGATCAAGGTGATGACGCAGTTCAAGTCGAACTCGCTCATCGAGCACATCACGCGCACGTGGCGGCTCGTGCCCGAGATCGGCCAGTACGTCGACATCGTGCCGGCCCAGATGCGCAAAGGTCCGTTCTGGTTTCGGGGAACGGCCGATGCGGTGTTCCAGAATCTCGAGCTGATCTTCGACGAGCAGCCCGAGTTCGTCTGCGTCTTCGGCGGCGATCACATCTACAAGATGGATGTGAACCAGATGCTGCAGGAGCACATGACCAACGACGCCGACCTGACGATCGCCACGATCCCGGTGCCGGTCGAAGAGGCGCACCACTTCGGCATCGTGGAAGTCGACAGCGACTGGCGCGTCACCGGCTTCGTTGAGAAACCGAAGGAGGGGGCGAAGACGATTCCCGGCCGTCCCGACATGGTCCTGGCTTCGATGGGCAACTACATCTTCAAGGCCAACGTGATGATCGACGTTCTCCAGCGCAACGCGCTGCGCGATGCGGCGCACGATTTCGGCAAGGAGATCATCCCGGCTATGTACCCGCGGATGAAGGTTCACGCGTACGACTTCGGCCAGAACTATGTTCCGGGCGAGGCGGAGATCAACCGCGGTTACTGGCGCGACGTCGGAACGATCGATTCGTACTTCGCGGCGTCGCTCGACCTGGTGGCAGTCACGCCGCTCTTCAATCTGTACAACGCGCAGTGGCCGATGGTTTCCGCGCCACTCAACCTCCCGCCTGCGAAGTTCGTCTTCGCCGACTCGAAGTCACAGCGCATCGGAATCGCCACCGATTCGCTCGTCTCGGCAGGCGTCATCATCTCCGGCGGCACGATCAACCGCAGCATTCTCCACCCCCGCGTACGCATCCATTCCTACACCGACGTCGACGAGTCGATCCTGATGGACGGCGTCGAGATCGGCCGGCACTCGAAGATCCGCCGCACGATCATCGACAAAGGCGTGAAGATCCCGGCCAACTCGACGATCGGCTACGACATCGAAGCGGACCGCGCGCGTTTCACGGTGACGGATTCGGGAATCGTGGTCGTGCCTAAGGGCGCTGAAGTTGCGGAAGGGGTGACTGTCTAGTTGCGCTTCGCGCGTTGTCGGTTGTCGGTTAGTTGCGCTTCGCGCGTTGTCTGTTTCCATGGGCCATGGGCTGTGCATATCGTTTCGTCGTCGGAACGCAAAGCCCGGTACGACAAGCGGAGCTGTGTGGCCAAGCAACTGACAACGCGCGAAGCGCAACTAACCGACAACCGACAACGCGCGAAGCGCAGTAATCCAACGCGCGAAGCGCAATCAACCGACAACCGACAACGCGCGGCCGCCAGGCCGCGCAATAAGCGATATTCTCCAACTCCCATGACAGTCACCCAAACCAAGCCCCGCACCGACGGGCGCGCCTCGAATGAGATGCGCCGCGTTCTCATCACGCCGAACTTCAGCAAGCACGCGGAGGGCTCTGCGCTGATCGAGATTGGGGATACGCGCGTGATCTGCACCGCCTCCATCCAGGAGAAGGTTCCGCCGTTTCTGTATCGCACGGGGAAAGGCTGGGTCACGGCCGAGTACGGAATGCTGCCGCGGGCGACCACCGAGCGCACTGACCGCGAAGCCGCGCGCGGAAAGCAGGGCGGCCGGACGATGGAGATCCAGCGCCTGATCGGCCGTTCGCTGCGCGCTGCCGTCAACAGCGAGATGCTCGGCGAACGGACGATCTGGCTCGATTGCGATGTCATCCAGGCCGACGGTGGCACGCGCACGGCCTCGATCACCGGCTCCTTCGTCGCTCTCGCTCTCGCCCTCGGCAGGCTTTACGTCGACGGGAAACTCGTCACCTGGCCGATCAACTCGTTCGTCGCCGCCGTCTCGGTCGGCATCATCAACGGCTCGCCGGCGCTCGACCTGAACTACGAAGAGGACTCGAAGGCGGGCGTCGACATGAATATAGTCGCCACCGACAAGGGACGCTTCGTGGAGCTGCAGGGGACCGCCGAGGGAGCGACATTCAGCGATGAGGAGATGACGGCGATGCTGGGGTTAGCGAAAGAGGGAATCGCGGCGCTCGTCGAGAAGCAGCGCGAAGTGCTTGCGCCGACGCTCGCTCGCGTCGATGCGCTCAGCCGCGAGAGGCTGACGAAGAAGTTTCGCTGACTGCGAAAACGCGCGAACTGCAGTCAAAACAGCACAAATACTTCGCCCTGGTGCCACCCCAGCCATCCACGATACGGGTAGCGCGCGATTACCCTCTTTCCTGCGAGAGGCTCGAAGGCGACGGTGTAGGGGCGCTCGCCGACGCCGAACTGGTGGATGCGTCGCATCCGCTGATCGCCTTTCGACAGCTCATAGAGATAGAACGGTTCGGCGCCTGCGTTGATCGAGGTGATCGCGACGCCGTGCGCGCGGAGATCGTTGATGGCCGTCCAGCGTGCGCGGTTCCAGGAGAAATACTCCTGCACCGCCAGCGTCGAGAACGCGGCGACGATGACAAGCGCCGCAATACTGACGGCGCGGACTGCGCGCGATTGCCACGGAAGCATGAGCGGGAGCGCGATGACCAGCGGCCAGGCGGAATCGAGCGAATAGCGGTCGACGTAGAGCCCGGAGCCGAATAGCGCCAGCGATCCGAAGAGCGCCGCTCCCAATGCCAGCAGCGACGTATTCGTGCGCGCGGCGCGACGCAGAACAGCCCAGATCAGGAGCGCGGCGAGCAGGACGCTGGCGTAGGTGATCACGAGCCGCCCGGCATACGGCAGCCGAAAAGGATAGCTGCCGGCGAGCGCCAGCGGGCCGAGGCCGAGCTCCACGAAGATGTTGCCGGCGAAGACGTCGCAGCAGTAGCGGGAGATGAAATACGGCATCGGCAAACCGATGGCGATCAACGATTGCACGCGGAAGAGGAGAACGGCCGTCAGGATGCCGCCGATCACGTAGTCGATTCGCCGCGAGCGTCTGGCGAAGAGCACGGCCAGTGGTGCAACGAGAGGAAGGAAAAAGAGCGCGCAATTCTGGGCGTTGAAGGTGGCGTAGTGATCAAAGACCTCGATCTGATCCGGCAGGCGGAAGGTCGACTCCGTCCACACTTCGTAATGGACGGCGAACTCCGCCGGCGAGCCGGACAGCCATCCTGGTTTCAGAAGAAAGGTCACGCCGACGAAGACGATGGCGCTGGCAATCGTGGCCGTAACGCGCCATTGTCGCCGTAGCAACGCCAGGATCAGCGGCGCCGCCAGAAGCGTGATCCCGGTCTGGCGGACGAAGCATGCCGTCAGCGCCGCCATGCATGCGGCGACAATCCAGGTGATGCGCTCCTGATCGAAGCCGCGAATGAAGCACGCCAGCGCCACTGCCGACGCGAACACGAACGGTACCTCGGTCATGAAAGTGCACGACGACCAGAGAAAGATCGGGTGAAATCCGAGGGCCAGCGTGGCCACGACGCGGCCGAAGCGGGGAACACCGGCGCGGATCAGCATGCCGTGGATCACGATGAGCGTCGCCGCGGCCAGAACGAGCGTCGACGCCCGCAGGACATCGAATGACTCGCCCAGGAACCGCGTCCACAGCGCACCCCACAGCACCTGCGCCCGCAGGCTGACCGCGGTGAAAGCAGTGAAATGAAAGTGTCCGGTCTCGGCGAAGCGCCATGTGGCCAGGGCAAAGTCCCAGTCGTCGTCGATCGGAAAATTGCCGCGAGGGCTGATGAAGGCGATCGCGGACGCCCAGAGGGCGACGATCGCGAGAGACTCCACGCGGCGGGAGGCGAATGTTGAAGGCGGAGTGTTCAATGTTGAATGTTGCCCGGAGATGTCTGCGAACCATTTAACATTGAACATTCAACATTCAACACTCAAGGTTGTCTCTCCTGGCGACCACCGCGTGGCCGAGTGGCTCTTTCTGATCACCTTCGCCACCTACGGCTACTTCTTCGCCGGCGGCGGATGGAATCAGAACGCCACGTTCGATCTGACGCGCGCCATCGTCGAACGACATACATTCGCTATCGATGCCTACGCTGGGAACACGGGCGACGTCTCGTTCGCGCGCGGCCACATCTACGCGAACAAGGCTCCGGCACTTTCCTGGCTGGCGGCGATTCCCTACGCGCCGCTCTACGCGCTGGAACGCTCGCGCGGCGCCGATCCAGCCAACGCCCAACTGCTGGCAATCAATGTCTATCTCTGCTCGCTCGTCTGCGTGGCTCTTCCGGGGGCGTTCATTCCGGCGATGCTCTTTCTCTACGCCAGGCGGCGCGGTTTCGATGCCCGGTGGTCGGCATTCGCAGCAGGTGCCGTCGCCCTATCCACGCAACTTTTGGCCTTCGCCTCGATCCTCATCGTGGCTGTTCCCTCCGCGGCGCTCCTTCTGTACGCGCTGACCACGCCGCGCCGCGCGCTGGCGGGATTCGCGGCGGCGCTGGCGGTGGCCATGAACTACCTCTGTGCGCCGGCCCTGGTCCTTTTCGCGCTAGCCGGGCCGCGAAAGACGTGGCTTCGCTACGGCGCCGGTTCCGTCATTCCGCTGGCCGCGCTGCTTGCCTATCAGCGGATCTGTTTCGGAGCATTCTTCACGACCAGCGTCGAGGTCACCGATCCGCGATTTCTCACACACGGCGCGCCACTCGGCGTGATGCAGAGACCATCACTCTCGGTGCTCTACGCCATCACGCTCTCGCCGTATCGCGGCTTTTTCTTCTTCGCGCCGCTGCTCCTGGTAGCCCTCTTCGGCTTCGCCGCCTGGTGGCGACGCGAACGGATCGCCTGCGCGGCGGCGATTGCGGTGATTGTGGTCTTCCTGGCGTTCAACACCAGCTTCAACGGATGGGAGGGAGGTTTCGGAATTGGCGGGCGCTATCTCACGCCGCTCATTCCGCTCTTCGGCATCGCCCTGCTGCACGTTCGCTGGCGCACGCTGGTAATCGTGGCCGCAGTGGCGTCCTTCGCCATCAACTTCGCAGCGGTGGCGGTCGATCCCCAGCCCTCGGGCTCCATCCCGCGCCCGTTGACGCAATACATTGCGCCGCTGCTGATCCATGGCCGCTTCGCGCCGTCCGTTCCGATCACCTCGCCGTGGTCATGGACTACTTTTACCGGCCACGCCTCCGTCAACCGGATGACGCTCGACGAGGCGATTGTGTTCGCGCGTCATCCTGCCGGAAGCGAGGCTTCTGAATGGGCCAGTTTCAACCTCGGCGAATTGGCGACGGGGCCGGGAGAGGCCAGCTCGCTGATCCCGATCGCGCTGGTCATGCTCGCCGCGGGATTCGTGATCGCACGATTGGCCACGAAAGCAGCAGAAGCGCCGTCGTGACCGCGCTGGCGAGTCCCTCGTAGAACGTTGCCGGGAAGTAGCTGACGCGAACGTCCCAGTCGCCGGGCGGAATCGTGAAGCCGAGGAATGCGCCGTTGACGGCCAGGGGTCGAATGGAGTTGCCGTTCAGCGAAACGCGCATTCCCGGCCAGAAGGGCTGGCTGCTGACGATGAGTGCGTGCCGCGCACTGTGGATTCGGAGCCGGAAGTCGGGGTCGTGCGCTTCGACGATCTTCACCTGCGGATCGCTGGTCGGATGCAGCAAATCCTGGCGCATGCGGTCGCTGTCGACCGGGAGAATGTTGACGACCGTCTGCTTCGAAAGGTCCTGCCCGGCGAGCGTCTGCGCGAACATGTTGTGGCGGAACTCGAGGATGATGTCGTGCGCGGCGAAGAAGCGCGGCTTCACATCGAGGTTCTCGAAGATCCGGCCGTCGCGGCCCTCGTACACGAGGCGATAGCGCGCGTGGTCACCGGGATCGACGTTTTTCGCGCCGATGAGATAGCGCACGTTCAGATAGTTCAGCAGTGGCGTCTTCGCGTTTTGCCAGTTGGCAAAATAGTTGTTCGTCTCGAGGTCGGCGAGCAGACGCAGCACGCCGAGATAACGGCCATTGGCCATCGGATCGTGCGTGCGGATGTCAGCGAATCCGTACATTGCATTGGTGTTGGGAAAGAGCGCAGCGCCGGCCCCAACGATGCGAAAGGGATCAGTGGCCGGAGTGGCCGCCTGCAGACGTTCCAGCCGTTCAATGAGCGGAGTCTTCGGGTACATCGCATCGACCGGCAGGACGGGATTCCAGCCGTCGGACGCGTTCCATAGTTCCACGATCAGAGCGAATCCGACCAGCATCGTCGCGATGTGCCGGGCGCGAGCCTGCAGGACGAAAAGCGCCGAAAGCAGGAGCACGACGATGCTGGGAAACACCGCGATCATCGCCGTTTGTTGCATCGCCGCACTCGGGAAGGACGTCTTCAGCAGGACGTACAAAACGAGGCCTGCGGTTGCAAGTACGCCGAGGAGAAAGGGCGTGGAGCTCTCGCGCCGTGCGGAGTCGATCGCCGCCGCGGTCATGGCTGCCGCGATCCAGCAGAGAAACATACGCAATCGAGCGTTCGCCGCCAGGCGGAACGCGAAGTGGAACAGCGCGCTGATGACGGGCCAGTTGAAGACGATTCCGGTGGCGATGAGCGCCAGGATGAGGAGAAATGCCTCGCGGCTCCGAAAACGGCGTTGTGCGATGGCGCGGAAGAGAAGCGCGAAGAAGGAGGCGATGCCGAGGATGCCGGCGAATCCCGTGATCGACTCGGCCGTCGCCGGTCCCCACGGTCTCTCGGCCGGCGCGTGGCCGTAGAAGTTCGGCTCGAACGTGGCGATGGCGGAGGGAAAATTGGAGAAGGGTGCCTCTCCGTTCGCGCGGATCTGCAATTCCTGAAAGCGCTGGGACTTCTTCACCGTTTCGGCGAACGTGGTGAGGAACGGCGCGGCAAGAAGTGCGGCCACGAAAATCGCTGCTGCTGCGAGGGCCAGCGAACGCACAGCATCGCGTGGCGAAACCGGCCGCTCGACGAACGCGATCCAAAGCGCGAAGAGGCCTCCGAAAAAGGTCACGTGCGTCACGGTCTCCGGATGGCCGCCGTAAAGCATGGTGGCCCAGACCACCGCCGCGAACACGAAGCGCGGATAGGTGCGCCGTTCGATGAGCAGCTCCAACGCCAGAAACGCAGCCGGGAGCCAGACAGCGACCGTGACCATCGGGAAATGCAGCCACGTACTGACAAACGTACAGAAAGCGAAGGCGATCGCTCCGATGGCCGAAGGCAGCTCGTCGTACCGCCGCCGGCATAGGAGGTACATGAACGTTAGCGCGATGAGGAGCTTCATCGCCGCTTCGGCGGTCATCGCGTATCCAAGAGGAAGCGGCAGTGCCAGCAGACGGAGCGGAGACATCGCCGAGCTTTGTCCGTTGGCAAGAAGCGGATACCCGCAGCCGGCGAGTGCGTTCCAGACCGGAAAGTGCAGCGATAGCCACGCTTCGCGCACCTGATGCGCCCACGGGACTATCTGCAGCGGCAAGTCGTTCATTTCCGAGTTGGACAAGGTGGGACGATGGCCCCAGTCTCCCCAGGGCGGCAGGATGTTGACGAAGTCGACGGGAAGGTTGACGTACTGCCCGGTCATCGGCCGGAAGAGATAGAGCAGGACGAGCGCGTAGAAGAACGCAGCGATGCGCCACGGCAAGCCGTCACGAACGGCGGGGATCCAGCGGCGCGCGCACCAGATCGCGATCGCGTAGAGCGCGCCGACGTAAATCCAGGAAGCGTTGAACACGGGCGCGGATGATAAAGCAGATGAGGAGTGTGAGAGTGAGAAGTGCGACGACTACCGCGATATCGAACGACACAGGAACGTACCGCACGCGGACCGTCGAATGGCCGGGCGGAACGGCGAAACCGATGAATGCGCCGTCGATGATCTGCGTTGCTAGCCGGCCGTTGCCGGCGTCCGCGCGCCACCATCGCGACCAGCCGACGCTGCTGTTGATTAGCGTGGATGTGTTTGTATCAATGCTGAGCACATAGGTGTCGCTACTCGCCGAGACGATCTGCACGCGCGCACCGGCGGCGAAGAAGCGCGGCTTCACGTGAAGGTTCTCGTAGAGCATGCCGTCGCTTCCGGAGTAGCGAAGCTGGTAGCGCGAGGTGTCGGTGAGCGTGTGGCCCGGCTCGGTCATTACCCAGCGGGCGTTCAAACGATCCAGCAACGGCGAAGCGGCGTCGACCCATTTCTTGTAGTAGTCGGTGGTGATCGCGGAGCCGAGGAGGTGAACGTAGCGCGCGGGCTCCATCGGATCGTGGACGCGGACATCCTCGATCCCGAACATCGCGTTCGTGTTCGGGAAGAGCACACCACCGATTCCGGCGACGCGGTCGAAGCCGGGATGGTGATTGCGCAGCACTACTTCGATGAGTGGCGTGCGCGGATAGAACGTCGATTTCGGGAACGCCGAGTTCCATCCGATGGTCAGCGGCCACATTTCGGCGATCACGGCCGCGACGAGCAGCAGCGATCCGATGTTTCGTGTGCGCGGCGCCAGAACCATGACCAAGGCGACGATGAGGACGATCACGCTCGGGATCACGGAGATGAGTCCGTCGTGCCGCGCGGCGTCGCTCGGAAAGGGCGTTGTCATCACGATGACGGCGAGCAACACCGCCGCGGCAACGAGGCCGATCGCGAATGGCACGACCGTTCCTCGTTGTACGCGATTCAAGGCCGCCGCGATGAGGACCGCGAGAATCCATGCGAGGAGGAACCGCAGCCTAGCGTTGGCAGCGAGCCCGATGACCGCGTGAAGAACGGTCACCGCCGGACCAATGTTCGCCAGGAGCGCGAGAACGCCGAGCGCGGCCAGGACGAAGAACGCGTCGCGGTCGCGAAACCGCCGCCGGAAGATCGTCTCGCAGGAGATCGCGATGAGAGACGCAATCCCGAGAATGCCGGCGAATCCGGTCACTGCCTCTGCGCCCGCCGGTCCCCACGGGTTCCCCGGCCGCGTCCCATAAAGCCGCGGTTGCACGAGCAGCGCAAGCGACACGCGATCCGAGAACGGCATGTCGCGGCCCCAGGTCTTTTGTGATTCGAATCGCGTGGAGTCGCGCACGTTCTCGGCGAACGGAACGATGAGCGGCAATGCCAGCAGCGCGGCCACGACGCCGGCGCCGAAAAGTGCACGGAGAAATCCGCGCTGCTTCTCAATCACGACGAGCCAGAGAACGTACGCGATGGCGAAGAGAAGAATGTGGATGGCGGTCTCGGGATGGCCGCAGAAAACGACCATGGCGCCGATTAGCGCTGTCATCGCGAAACGGGCATCGGTGCGCCGCTCGACCAGAAGATCGATCTGATAGAGCACCGCAGGCAGGAAACAGGCCGCCGTCCCTTGGGCGAAGTGCAGCCAGGCGATGACGAAGGGACCAAAACCAAATGCAATCGCAGCGATGCTGCTCGGGAGAGCGTCATAACGTCGCCGGCAATAGAGAAACGTGAACGTGAGCGCGACGAGAACCTTCATCGCCGCCTCGGCGGTCATCGAATACGCCATCGGCAGCGGAAGAGCGAGTAAGCGCAATGGTGAGAGCGCGGCGCTCTGCGCGTTTGCCAGCAGTGGGTAACCGCAACCGGCCAGAGCGTTCCAAAGCGGTGCATGGCCTGACTTCCAGGCTTCGCGCACCTGATGCGCCCACGGTGCGAGCTGCATCGAAACGTCGTGCGTCTCCATGTTGAGCACGGTGTATTTCGTGAGCCCCGGCGCGGATGCGGACCAAGGAGCGATGAGACGTGGGATGTCGGTGGCTACGGAGACGTACGGGCCGGTCATCGCCCTGAAAAAGAAGATGAGGACGAGCGCGTAGAAGAGCGCGGCGATGCGCCTGGGGATTGGGTTACCGCCGCGGCGCGCGAGCGCGACCGCGATGATGTAGAGCGCGCCGACGTAAAGCCAGGTGAGGTTCAACGGAGGAGATGTTAGTCGTTGTCGGGGCGGCGGCGAGACGCCGCCGGGCCAGCCGGCGGGACGCCGGCGTTCCATTCGTTCGCTTGCGCGAACGGCTCCTCGTCGCCTTGCTCGATCATTTTTCGCACCAGCGCCGCGACTGCCTCGGCGTGAGGGGCGATGTTCTCGCGGTTTGCGGCGATGATCGGTGACCAGACGGAGGCCGCGCTTCCGGCCAGTCGGAGGAAGGTTCGAAGGCCGGATCCCGCGAAGCGTGGATCGATGTTCTGGCTGCGCAGGTGAGCGGCAAGAGCGGTGGAGAGGATCTGCGGGAGGTGACTAGTCATGGCGACTGCGCGGTCGTGCTCGGCGGCGGTGACGAGCTCAACCTTCGCGCCGCAACAGGTGATGAGCTCCTGAACGACCGCTACTTCCCGATCGACGAACCACGAGGCGCCTTCGAACAGATCCTCACGGGCGGCGGCAAGTCCGCGTTCATGCGATCCGGCGAGCGGGTGTCCGGCAACGAAGTCCAGGCCATGTGCATCGGCTGCGGTACGGAGTGGCTGCAGCACGCTGCAGACCGAGGTTGTCAGGGAGCGGCAGCGATCGATGGCGGCGATGGCGGTATCGACCGGAGTTGCCAGCACGGTGACGTCGAACGTGCCATCGAACGAATCGCTGCGCTCATCGGCCGCACCGGCGCGGACCGCGTCATCGAGCGAAACGCCGGGATCGATGTAGGTGACGTGCCATCCGCGGCGGCGCAGCGCGATCCCGATCGATCCTCCGATGAGGCCGAGTCCGGCGATCAGCGTGCGCCGCGCGGGGTGCATCAACGCGTCATCATGATGAGCGTGCGATCGACCGTCTGCGACGTCGAGGCGTCGAAATACGGCCGCTGGATCGTCACGCGCGGACGGTTCGTCTTCGGATCGATCTCCGCGGCGCGGTACGCGCCGACGGCCTTCGAGGGATCGAGCTTGATGTTCAGCTTCTGCGCGATCGGGACGATGCCTGAGACATCCGTGGCCAGGTCGCCGGTGCGGTAGTACGCGGGAGGCTTGGCCGAGCTGAGGTTGTTCGTCGCATCGGGCGCGACCTTGTTGTAGCCATACGACTGCGCGTAGAACTCAGCCACTTTGTCGAGCGGTGCGTCGGTGTCGTAGATCGCGATCGGCGGGATGTCGTCGCCGGGCCTCATGACCTTGCGCGCCTGTTTCCAGAGATCGGTCAACTGGGCCAGGTAGCGTGAACCGGGGTAGATCGTGAAGGCGAAGGATTCCGGCTCGTTCGACTCATTCTTCTTCTCTTTCGAGCAGCCGGCGAGAGCGAGGGAGACGAGCACGACGAGCGCCGTAATCGCTAGTAAGCGTGAAGTTCTGGACATTTCTGTGACTCCAATGAGATGAGAGTTGATCAGTGATCGGTGGTCAGAGATGCAGCATCAGCGCCGATCACGGGTCCAATCGACTTTAGCATACGGACTTAGAGAGCAAATCGTCGCTACTTCGCCGCGGCCAGGCTGCGGTCGCGTGCTGCGCGAAACTCGTCCCCTTCTTTCCAGTTCGGCATGGTGGCCGCGTTTGCGGCATCCCATCCCATCCAGATTCCGAGCTGGGCCATCTGCACCGCTTCCGACCAATCCCACTTCGGATCGAACTGGTCGCTGGGCTGGTGGTAGTGATTGGCGCGGAATTCATCCGACCACGCCGCACCGAAGGCTGCACCTTTGCCGACGACATCATGGCCAGGATCGATGGAGAAGGCCGGGATGCCGACCTTGCCGAAGCTGAAGTGATCCGAGCGGTAGTAGTGCCCCTGCTCCGGTTCGGGGTCGCCGATGATAGTGAGGCCGAGCGCTTTCGTGATGCGCTGCGCCGTCGGATAGAAAGTCGTGCGCTCGATGCCGTTCATGTTGACGTCGCGGACGCGGCCGAGCTCGGGGATCATGTCGTAGTTCATGCCGAGGGCGATGTGGCCGGAGGGAAGCGGGGGATTCTGGCCGAGGTATGCCGATCCGAGCAGGCCCTGCTCTTCAGCGGCGACGGCAGCGAAATAGACCGACCGTTTCGGCGCCGGCATGCGCGACCAGACGCGCGCCATCTCGAGCAGGATGGCGCAGCCCGAGGCGTTGTCGAGCGCGCCGTTGTAAATCGTGTCGCCGCTCTTGTCGGCGGGTCCGATGCCGAGGTGGTCGTGGTGGGCGGAGTAGAGAATCGCTTCATCGCGCAGCTTCGTATCGCTCCCCGTCAGTTTGGCCACTACGTTCGTGGTGTTGAATGAGCGGAGCTTGCTGGCGACGTTGCCGGAGAGCTTCACGCCCAGCGGCACCGGCTGGAAGTCGCGCGACGAGGCAGCCTGCGTCAGCGAGTCCAGATCCTTGCCGGCGGCTTTGAAGAGGTCTCGGGCCACCTGCTCGGTCATCCAGCCGGCGAATTGAAGTGCCGGAGCGCCCGGCTTGTTCTTCATGAACGAGTTTTCGCCGCCCCATGAATTCGAGACGACATTCCAGCCGTAGCCGGCAGCGGGGGTGGTGTGAATCAGGATGACGCCCGCGGCGTTTTTCGAAGTGCCGATCTCGTACTTGTAGGTCCAGCGGCCGTAGTACGTGCGCGCTTTTCCTTTGAAGAGATCGGGCTCCTGTGCGTTCGAGGGCGGGTCGTCGACGAGCATCACCAGCGTTTTGCCGCGCGTATCGAGGCCTTTGTAGTCGTCCCAGCGGTACTCCGGAGCAACGACACCGTGGCCGACGAAGACGAGATCGGAGTCGATGGTTTCGCTTTCGGTCTGCGTCTGATTCTGACCGACGATCTGGTCGCCGAACTTGAGCGGGCCGCCGATCGCTGTGCCGTTCTTCGTGAAGGTCAGCGCGGATTTGTCGCGATCGGTGGCGATACCGAGGAGCGGGACATTCTGGTAGTAGGTGCCGTTGTCGCCGCCCGGCTGCAGGCCGTAGGACTCGAATTGCGCCGCGATGTACTGCTCCGCGATCTCGTCGCCGCGCGTTCCGGGCCCGCGGCCTTCGAGCAGATCGCTGGACAGGAATTGATCGTGAGCGGCCAGCGCCTTCGCGCTCAGCATCGCCATACCCTTGGCCACCGGAGCCGGAGCGGCGTCCGGAGCCGCCTTTTTCGAACTGCTGCTCGTTGCGCCGATGAGGGGGAGAGCTGCCAACGCTGCAACGGCGAGGAACCAACGCGGTCGATCCATGTCTGATCTCCTGGTTTTGATTGAGGTGGTACGCCGCTGTCCGGATGGACGCGGCAAGTTGGTAACGATATCGCAGACGGCAGGGGGTCGAAGTGACTCCCATTGGTGACTTGTACTCGAAAATTGAGAATGTTACGAAAAAGAGGGTAGGGACATCGGTAGATAAATCACTCCTAGACAGAGTGCGAGAAATGTTCACCCAAATCTCCGACCCTTTCCACGATCTTAGGATGCCGTTGCAGGAGCGCGTCGTCGACAAGCTGGCGGATATGCTCTTCGCCAGTGACATGATCCTCGACATGCTTCAGGACCCGCGCTCCCGCGAGTCCGCCGGGTTCACGACCGTCGAGGCCTCGGTGCGAGGCGTCTACGAGCAGATCAACGAGTTGATGAAGCAACTGACGGATTGATCTGCGGTTGTCGTCGCCCGGTCTGAAAAGGGAGATCGTGCCGAAGAAGACACCGAACCGTAACTTCAACCTCCGGCTACCGGCGGGATGAAGACCAACTCGTCTCCGTCACTGAGGATCTCTTCCGGTCCCACGTAATTCTCGTTGACGGCGATCAGCGGAGGGGGGTCGTAGTCGCGGAGTGCGGTGTGCTCGGCGCGCAGGCTCTGCCAGACATCCCCGGCACGCGTCCCGTCAGGAAGTTGCAGGAGATCCTCGTCTCTGCCGGCGATCTCGCGCAGAACGGCAAAGAAGAGGATTCGGACTTTCAGCATCGTCCGGCATTCTAACTGCGTAGAATTGCGTGATGGTGCAGGAAGGGTTCACAGCCGTGATGACCGTCGACGCCGCGTTGGCCCTCCACCCGGCAGCGCGATGGGTATTCGCTGCCTACCGGATCGGAGGGTGCAACGGCTGTTCGTCGGCGGCGGAGGAGACCCTGGCTGAGGTTGCGCAGGGCTACAAGCTTGATCTCGACCGGCTTCTTGCCGATCTCAACGGGCTTTTTGCCTAGAACTTGCCATCGACCCTGGGAAAATTTTGCGCGCGCGTATCGGGCAAGTGCAAGTTTTTCCTCACTGTTTTCGGGCAGTGATCAGCACACCGGCGGATAGGACCGTTGCCATAACTATCGTCTTTTCTATTGCTTGTAGTCGGCACACGGAATTACTGGCTTGTGAGCAAGTTCCATGAACCACTATTTATTTGTCCTGGCAGGGGCCGTGCAGAATGCAGGAGCACGATGAAACAGGTTTCGACAGATTCGAGACCGCCACGCGGGTCCCATCCTGATTGCCCGCGTCTAGTGGCCGCTGCGGACCCCCTCCTTGACTATTGGACCGATTTTGGACGATTAATCACCTAGCTTCCTTGAATCCCACCAACTGGTCGCAGCGGTCCAGCCCAACGATGTACCACGACGGAGCCGAAAGGCTCCGTTAGTGCGTTTGGGGGATACCATTCATCCGTGAAGCGGAAAATCAAGTCGTACCCGCCGCTATCGTCGTTCGCCACAACCGGTGGCTGAGCCTGCAAGCTGGGTCAGGATGACCTGCGCTCCGTGCTCGCGAAACTCCCTTCCCACGAAGGGTTGGGGGATCTTGTCGTCGGTTACGGCACCAATGATGATGCGGCTGTCGTACGCATCGCGGGCGATCAGGCGATCGCCCAGACCGTCGATTTCTTCACGCCGATCGTCGACGATCCTTACATCTTCGGCGCGATCGCGGCGGCGAACGCGGTCTCCGACATCTATGCGATGGGCGCCACGCCGATCCTCGGCCTTGCCATTGCCGCATTTCCCACCGATGTCCTTCCGCTCGAGGTGCTGCAGGAGATTCTTCGCGGCGGAACGGAGAAAGCAGCGGAAGCCGGCTTCCCCATCGCCGGAGGCCATACGATCATCGACGACGTGCCGAAGTACGGTCTCGCCGTCACCGGCATCGTCAGCGTGTCGAAGCTCGTTCGCAATTCGACAGCGAAGGCCGGCGATGCGATCGTGCTGACGAAGCCGATAGGCAACGGGATTCTGATCAGCGCCTATCGTGCGCTGAGCGCTCGCCGGTTCCGCAGGCCGGCCGTGCCCAAGCTCGACGACGCGATTCAGTGGATGATGATGCTCAACCGCGCCGCCGCCGGCGCGATGATCGACATCGGCGTCAACGCTGCCACGGACGTTACCGGCTACGGGCTCATCGGGCACTTGCTCGAAATGTGCGACGGCTCCGGGACCGGCGCGGAGATTCGCGCCAGCGCGGTGCCTGTCCTGCCGAATGCGCGCGAGTTGCTGGCCCGCGGTTTCCGTCCGGCCGGGACGCTTCGTAACGTCGAGACGTTCCGGCATCGTGTCGATGTCCAGGCAGGCGAGTCGGAATTCACGTTGATGTGTGACGCGCAGACGAGCGGAGGATTGCTGTTGGCGGTACCTTCGGAGAAGCTCGCTGCGTTCGAGGCACGCATGCGTCAAAGCGGCCTGTTCTATGCAACGATTGGAACGATGACGGAACAGAGCGGTAAGGTCACGCTCATTCCCTGAAATGCTGCCGAGACGATTGAGGAGAGAACAGATGCCCTACTGTCCAACGTGTAAACAAGCCTGGCCGGAAGGTCAGAAGGAGTGCCCCAAAGACCACACCGCTCTTGTCGACGAGCTGCCGTACCAGTCGGTTCAAAGTGATCCCGATGGTACGACGTGGGTCGAGATCGCCAGCACGGGAGTGGACGACCGGGCGAGCATCATCAAGGGGTTTCTCGATGCGGAAGGGATCCCGGCGCAGATCGAGAATGTGAAGTTCAGCATGGAGCCCATCAACTTCGGCACGATGGGCGACATCCGCATCTACGTCCGATCCGAAGACGAAGCGCGCGCGCAGGAGCTGCTCCGCCAGCGCGAAGCCGACTTCGACCGGCTGGAAGACGATGCCGATACGATCGTCACCGACGACGGCACGGCAGAGGTCACCGAGGACGAAGAGATCGTAACGGAGCCAGCGGAGAAAGAATGACCGAAGAGCCGCACGCGCCGGCGCCGGGTGAGCGCGACGGCGAGCATCATGATTCGTCCAGACGGGACGAGACTCCTCTGATGCCGTCGTGGGTGCCGGCTCTCATCGGTGTGGTACTGGTTTCGATGGCCGCTCTTGCGGTCTACACCGGCATTCGTTATCGCAACCCTCCGCTGGTGAATCCTGTGATCAAACGTCGTCCCGTGCGCCCGATGACGGCTGGCGGAGGGCCGCCGGGTGAGCCCGAGCCGGGCGCATCGCTGATCTTTCCCGGCGATGCCGACAACACACCGGCAGCTCGTGAGGCGGTGACTGGCAACGCTCGCGCGGAGATCACCGGAACAGGCCACGGCATCACGTCTACGGTGCGCATCTGGGCACGCCGCGGAATGATGACGAATGTCACTCCGGGCGAGGCCATGGTGACCGTCAACGACCTCGTCATCGGCCAGGCCAAGCAGTTCAGCACGATGGATGAGGTCTACGACTTCCCGGCTCCGGGCAGCTACACAATCCACCTGAGCGCACCAGGCTACAAAGACCAGCAGTTCGTGATTACCGTCGCCAACGACGCGAAGCTGGAGATCGCCCGGCTGGATGTGAAGCTGGAGAAGATGTAGCTGCGGCCGCCGGAGGCGGCCGCGTTGGTTGATTGCGCTTCGCGCGTTGTCGGTTGTCGGTTAATTGCGCTGCGCGCGTTGTCCGTTAATTAATCGCGGCGCTGCGCGCCGCCGCAACGACCCGTAATAGCAAGTGCTGAAGAGCGCAGATGACAACCGGCAAGGTTAACCAACTGACAACGCGCGAAGCGCAGCCAACTGACAACCGACAACGCGCGCAGCGCAGTAATCCAACGCGCGCAGCGCAACCAACCGACAACCGACAACGCGGACGCCGCCAGGCGTCCGCAATTAGCGTCCGCAATTAATGCGCGGCCTGGTGCTCCGCCTGCGCCTTCTTGTGCTCGTTGATGATCTTTTCCTGCAGGTTGCGCGGCACTTCCTCGTAGTGCGATGACTCCATGTGGAAACTTCCCCGGCCCTGTGTGATCGAGCGCAGCGTCGAGCCGTAGGTCAGCATCTCGGCAAGCGGTACGCGTGCCTTCACCGTTTGCGTGTCGCCGTCGGCATCGACGCCTTCGACGCGGCCACGGCGTGAGTTGAGATCGCCCATGATGTCGCCGATGTACTCAGCAGGTGCGCTGATGTCGACGTGCATGATCGGTTCGAGCAGCGTGGCGCGGGCCTGCTCCATCGCCTGCTGATAGGCCAGCGAGCCGGCGATCTTGAACGCCATTTCCGACGAATCGACGTCGTGGTACTGACCGTCCTTCAGGCGGACGCGGAAGTCGACCATCGGAAAGCCGGCCAGGAAGCCCTTCTTCCGCGCGTCCTGAATCCCTTTCTCGACCGCGGGGATGTACTGCCGGGGGATGGAGCCGCCGAAGATCTCGTCGACGAACTCGAAGTCGGCACCGCGTGACAGCGGCTCGACCGAGATCTTGCAGTCGGCGAACTGTCCGTGGCCGCCCGACTGCTTCTTGTGGCGCCCGTGGGCGTCGGCAGGTTTGGTGATCGTCTCGCGATACGGAACTTTCGGCGGATGCAGGATCACGTCGACGCCGTACTTTTTCTTCAGCTTCGAGACGACGATCTCGACGTGAAGCTGTCCCTGTCCCGAGATCAGGAACTCTTTGGTCTGCTCGTCGCGGCCGAACTTGATCGAGGGATCTTCCTCGATGATGCGGCCGATGGCGACGCCGAGCTTGTCCTCATCGCCGCGCGCCTTCGCTTCCACCGCAAACGAGATCGCGGCCTCGGGATAATGAATGTGCTCGAGGACGATGGGATGCTGTGCCGTTGCCAGCGAATCGCCGGTGTGCACGTCCTTCAGCTTCGCCACCGCGCCGATGTCGCCGGCCTTGAGCTCGGAAACCGGAACCTGCTGTTTGCCCTGGATGAGCTGCAGCTTGCCGACGCGCTCTTCATGATCCTTGGTCGTGTTCCAGTAGGTGTGATCCGACTGCAACGTGCCGGAGTAAACGCGGAAGAGGGAGACGCGGCCGGAGAAGGGATCAGAGAACGTCTTGAAGACCAAAGCGCTCGGGAAGGCCTCCGCGCGGCGCTCGAAGGTGATCGGCTCACCCTTCTTGTCTTTGCCGTCGATCGTTTTGACTTCGTCCGCGGGGGGCAGGAGAGCCACGATGGCATCGAGGATGGCGTGGCCGCCGATGTTGTGCGCGGCCGAGTCGAGGACCACGGGGAAGATCTGGTGATGTGACACTTCGCGTTTCAGGCCGTCGAGCAGCTCTTCCTGCGACAGGCCGCCTTGATCGAAGAAGCGCTCCATCAGCGTGTCGTCGCCCTCGGCCACCTTCTCGATCAGTTGCGCGCGCCAGTCATCGGCCTCGCTCTTCATGTCTGCCGGAATCTCGATCGTCTCGTACTTTCCGGAGCCGTCGAGTGCGTATTTCCAGGCCTTCATCGAAACGAGATCGATGACACCCGTGAAGTCTTTTTCTTCGCCGATCGGAAGCTGGATCGGCACGACGTTCTTGCCGAACTTACTCTGCAGCGCGTCGAGCGTACGCGTGAACGATGCACGCTCGCGGTCCATCTTGTTGATGACGACGAGCCGAGGGAGCTCGAACTCCTCGGCGAATTTCCAGACGCGCTCTGTGGAGACTTCCACGCCGGTCACGCCGCTGACGACGATGGCCGCCGAGTCGACGACGCGCATCGCCGAGCGCGCTTCCATCACGAAGATCCCGAAGCCGGGCGTGTCGATGAAGTTGATTTTCGAGTTCTGCCACTCCGCGAATGCCACGGCGGTGGAGATCGAGTGCTTGCGGTCGATCTCGTCCTGATCGAAGTCGGTGACAGTCGTTCCGTCGTCGATTTTTCCGAGCCGCGTGATCGCGCCGGCGTTGAACAAGAGCTGCGTGACGAGCGACGTTTTTCCGGTGTCGTTATGTCCTACGACCGCTACGTTGCGAATCTCAGAGCCCGAGTAAACCTTCATGTTGGTCGTCCTTTGCTGCGGGATTTCATCAAAAGGGGGTAGATCATAAATTAAAATGCGCTACCACACTCGGAATCCACCTAACGCGGCACGCCGGGCGATCCACGGTATCGTACGGATGCAGGGAGTTATGATTGACGGCTCACGAACCTCCCGCGCAATCGGGAGCTGACGCGGGAGAAAAGCGAAACCAGGTGAAGCTCGGCCGGTATGAGGTCGTTCGCGAGCTCGGCAAGGGGGCGATGGGAATCGTCTACCTTGCCAAAGATCCGCTCATCGGACGCCTCGTCGCGCTCAAGACCATCCGCCCTTCCGCGCATGCCGACGACGAGGACACGAAGGAGTTCCAGGCGCGATTCGTCCGTGAAGCGCAAGCGGCCGGAATCCTCAACCATCCTTCGATCGTCACCGTTCACGACATCGGCGTCGACGATCCCACCGGCGTTTCGTTCATCGCCATGGAGTACGTGGAAGGGCAGAACCTGAAGGAAGTTCTGTCGGCCGGACGTCCGCTGTCATTCGAGCAGGCTGCCGACATCATCGCGCAGGTAGCTGAGGGGTTGGACTTCGCGCACGCAAAAGGGATCGTGCATCGTGATGTGAAGCCGGCGAACATCATTCTTCTCGAAGGCAACCGCGCCAAGATCACCGACTTCGGCATCGCCAAGATCACCTCGGGCGCCAACCTGACGACGACCGGCCAGTTTCTCGGCACGCCGAACTACATGGCCCCCGAGCAGATCAAAGGGACGCCGGTCGACGGACGCAGCGATATTTTCTCGCTCGGCATCTGTCTCTACGAATGCCTCACGCACCGCAAGCCGTTCGGCGGCGATTCCTTGACGTCGATCTCTTACAAGATCGTTCACGAGCCGTTTCCGCCGCTGCATGAAGCCAATCCGACCATTCCTGAGGGCTTCGCGGACGTGGTCGGCCACTGCCTGGCGAAGGATCCGGTCAAGCGGTACCAGCGCGGCAAGGACATGGCCAATGCGCTCCGCGCCGTGATCCGCGGCGAGCGCCCGACGCGCTCGAACGAACCTCTTTTCGCCGACGCCACCGTCGTCACGCGCGGTGACCGCGAAAAGCAGATGACGATCGAGATCCCCTTTCCGGAAGCACAGACCGCTGAGGTGCCGAAGGAGCCGGGTCCGCAGTTGGATACGAATCCGGCGGCGAAGCCGGCAGCAGCGCCTGTAGCAAAGCCGGTCACGAAGACGAAGTCCGCGGGCGTCGATTGGAAAAAGACGTTGAACGGGCTCGTCTCGAGCACTCCCGACTTGCGGAAGTTGAGCTGGAAGTCGCGCGTCAATCCGATCCTCTTCGTGGCCATTGCCGCCATCCCGCTCATCGCTCTCGCCATCGTCCTGCTCGTCCTTCGCTCGAAGCAAGTCGCGGTTCCCGTGGTCGACAAGGCAGCAGAGGTGAAGGTCGCGAAGGAGCGGAAGCTTCGGATGGACGCAAATCGCGCTCTGCACGAAGGCCGCGTCAGCGATGCATTCGCGCGTTACGAGGAGTTGCTGAAGATGGATCCCCGCTCGCCGGCGATCGGATCATTGGTGCAGCGGTTGTCGCAGATCCGCCAGCAGGATGAGGTCGGGAAGCAGCAGCTCATGGCGGCGCAGCAGCAATTCGATCAGGGGCTGGCGCTGTACAACCAGAAGAAGTTCGCGGAAGCCATTCCGCTGTTCGAGGAATCGTTCCATCTCAACCCGAGCTCCGACGCCACGGCGCAGTATTTGAAGCTGGCGCAGCAGGAGGATGCCCGCGTGAAGGCCGAGCGCGCCTCGGCCCGCCAGGCGAAGACGACTTCGAAGACCTCTTCGCAGACGGCGACGACGCCGGCCGTGACGACGGCGCATCCAGGCGTCACCACGACGCACGCGCCGCAGCCCACTTCGCAGGCGTCAAGCGCTCCGGCGTCGTTGACGACGATCATCAACAGCACGGTCGCGGACGGCTACATCGTCGTGAAGGCCGGCTCCGATGAGGTGGCGCGGGAGAATCTCTGGGCCGAGCGCCGTTTCTTTCACACGCATGTACCGAAGCAGGTGAACGTCACGAAGGAGTTTCCGGCCAAGAACGCCGACCTCGAGTTCTGGCTCGTCGTTCAATCCCTCGGCGTGAGCGAGCACCGCGTTCTGCGCGCTCAGAACTTCGAGCCCGGCAGCAACCACAAGCTGGTGGTCACCTTCGATCCGAAGAGCAAACGGGTCGACTTCCAATTCAATTGATGACGCGGGAAGCGGGAGCCGGGAGTCGGGTGTCGGAAATCCGGCCTGCGGCCTCCGGTCTCAATCTGCCCACGTCGTTCGCTATCGTTTCGCGCGACGAATCGTGGCAGCGCGGCACGATGGTGGAGTCGCGCCTGATGCACGGTCAGGCGCATCAGCGGGGAAACGAGATCGATGCAGTCGATACCTGCGACGAGCGCCTCGCGCGTGCGTGCGACGCCGCGATCGAAGCCGCGCACGCTCTGGTGGATACGCTCCGCGAGGCTCAGGTCCGCATGCGCGTACGCGCGACGCGCGAGGATGATGTGGAGAACGTAGAGACCACGATCACGCTTCGGATGCACGATGTGTCGATCGTGACGACGCCTGCGGATGCACATCGCGATTACGAATTGCTGCGGGGACTCGCCGGATCGAAGCCGGCCTCGAAGCCTGCGCGGTTACCGATCGTCTGGCGGAACGGATCGGCCGCGGTCCTGCTTCACGAGGCGATCGGTCATGCCCGGGAGCATGGCGCTGCGGAGAATTCCTGGCCGGCCTGGCTGACGGTCGAATCGCCGCTGGCACTGAGGCGTGAGACGTTCCGCGATGTGCCGCTGCCGCGGATGACGCATTTGATTGCGCGCCTGTCGGGAGCGCCGTTCGCACCGCCGCGCGAACGGATCGACGTTCAACTCGTCGCGGGTGGAGGCTACGATCCGGTCACCGACGTCGTGACGATCGATATCGCTGTTTCCTCTGTCGGAGCATTCACTATCCACCGCACGCGGTCGGAGATTGCGGCCTCACTCATTGGCGCGGTGGGCGAACCAATTCGCTATCCCGGCGTGATCTGTTCGCGCGAAGGACAGCAGCTTTACGTGGCGTCGCACGCGCCGGTGATGCTCATGGATTCACTGCCATGACGAGCCTCTATCGCAAATGGGGTCGCGTCATCCGTTATGAGAACGGAATGTTGATTCGTGTCGAAGAGGCGGGTGAGGCCAGCGAAGTTGAAGGGGTATTCGAAGCCCGGCCGATGCCGTGGGCGAAAGGAGCACAGACAAGAGTGTCTATGCCACACCAGCCGCTGCCCGAAGCAAATGTCTCGCAAGGAGTGGAGTCTTTTGTGGCACAGACACTCCTGTCTGTGCACTCGTGCATCATCGAACGCCTGCTCGTCTCCGCGGGTATTTCCACGCACGAGACTAACGGAGTGACGTGGACCGAGGAATCGCGACGCGTGCACCTCTCGCTCGTCAAAGAGAGATTGCGAGTGCTCGTCGATCTCGCTTCGTTCGATCTCGATGCGATCCGCGCGGCCGCGGGCGCGCTCACTCGTGCGGGTGACCCACGCAAACCTCCGCCTCGGGTTCGTCTCGCGCCGAACGTCACCGCAGCGCTTCTGCCGTCGCTTGTCGGCGAGATCGCGATCGAACAACGCGGCGGAGGTTTCGATGGACGAGGCCTCGCGATCGAGACGCGTGCGGTAACCGCCGATGACCCGCCGAACTGGTACCGGCCCAGTTACTCGATCCGCCCGCGGCGTGCCTGGCTCAATCTCCGTCCGCTCCCGTTCGGAACGATCGACGAGAGCGCGCCGCAAGCCGTGGCTTTGCTCGCGCCGGTCATCGGAACGAATCTCCATGTTCTTTGCATCGACGGAGACGACGTTTTTCCCGTTGAGCTCAGTGCGGAACACGTTGCGGCGGTGTCAGGCAACGAGCCGGTTTGGTATCCATATGCAGCCGGTTCGTTCGGCGTCGAGATGATGCTTTAGAATCGCGGGCACTGCATGGCCACAAGCATCCGTCAAATCGAGTTTCTGGCGCGTTCGATCGTGAACCGTCTCGAAGACCGCGGCCTCGTCGAGTTCGGCGATGCCGAGATCGGAATCGACGTCGTCACCAGAACGCTCGAAGAGAACTTCGCAGCGTACGACGCCATCGAAGCGGAGGCGCGCATCCGTCTGGCGAAGACGATCGGAACCCGCGAGCCATCCGAGAACGAAGTCCTCGAGGCGATGCGGAAGGTGGCTCTGGAACGGAATGTGACGTTATGAGTGGGGTGTGGGGAGTAGGGGGTGGGGTGTGGAAAAACCCTTCTTGCCGTAGCGTAGTCGAGAGAGAACGGCTTCACGCGGAGACGCGGGGAACACGGAGAAAGGCGCTCCGCATCTCCGCGTCTCCGCGTGAAACGGTTTTCATCCTTACAATCAGAACGCCAGCCCTCTCCTACCCCCCACCCCCCACTCCCCACACCCCACACCCATGACTTTCGACGAAAAACTAGACGAACTGCACCGCCGCAAGAAAGAGAGCGAGGCGGGAGGCGGCGAGAAGCGCATCGAGCGTCAGCATGCCGAGGGGAAGAAGACGGCGCGCGAGCGTATTGCGCTGCTCTTCGATGCCGGCTCATTCCAGGAGCTCGATCAACTGGTCGTTCATCGATCGACCGACTTCGGGATGGAGGCGCAGCGCATCGCCGGCGACGGCGTCGTCACGGGCTATGGCACGATCGGCGGACGTCTCGTCTACGCCTTCGCGCAGGACTTCACGGTCTTTGGTGGATCGCTCTCCGAGACGCATGCAGCCAAGATCATCAAGATCATGGATCTGGCCATGAAGAACGGCGCACCGATCGTCGGCCTCAACGACTCCGGCGGCGCGCGAATCCAGGAAGGCGTGGTCTCGCTGGGAGGCTACGCCGACATCTTTCTTCGCAATACGCTGGCCTCGGGTGTCGTGCCGCAGATCTCCGCGATCATGGGGCCCTGCGCGGGTGGTGCGGTCTATTCGCCCGCGATCACCGACTTCATTTTGATGGTGAAGAAGACCAGCTACATGTTCGTGACCGGCCCGGACGTGATCCGGACGGTGACGCACGAAGAGGTCACCAAGGAAACGTTGGGCGGCGCGGAGACGCACAATCAGATCTCAGGAGTCGCGCATTTTGCTGCCGAGTCGGACGAGGATTGCCTGGCTACGATCCGCGAGCTTTTGTCGTTCGTGCCGTCGAACAATATGGAGGATCCGCCGCATGCAGCGACGACGGACGATCCCAATCGTGTCGACGATCAGCTCAACGACTTCATCCCCGATTCGCCGAACCAGCCGTATGAGATGCGCGATCTGATCCGCACCATCGCCGACGAGGACCATTTTCTGGAGGTTCATCAGCACTTCGCGCGGAACCTGGTCGTCGGCTTCATCCGGTTGAATGGCCATTCGGTTGGCGTCGTCGCGAACCAGCCGGCCTTCCTGGCGGGAGTGCTCGACATCAACGCCTCGCGCAAAGGGGCGCGCTTCGTCCGGTTCTGCGACGCGTTCAACGTTCCCTTGCTCGTTCTCGAGGATGTGCCTGGATTTCTGCCGGGCACCGACCAGGAGTACGGCGGCATCATCATTCACGGGGCCAAACTGCTCTTTGCGCTCGCCGAGGCGACCGTTCCGAAGATCACGGTCATCACGCGCAAAGCGTACGGCGGCGCCTACTGCGTAATGAACTCGAAGCACATCCGCGCGGACATGAACTACGCCTACCCGACGGCGGAGATTGCCGTGATGGGCGCGGAGGGGGCGGTCAACATTCTGTACAAGGGCGCCAAAGACCGCGAGTCGAAGATCGCCGAGTACAAGGATAAGTTCGCCAACCCCTTCATCGCCGCGGAGCGCGGATACGTGGACGAGATCATCGAGCCGCGCTTCACGCGCCGGAAGCTGATCACCGCCTTCGCCATGCTGCGCAACAAGCGCGACAAGAATCCGCCGAAGAAGCACGGCAACATTCCGTTGTAGGGGGTCGCGTTTCGGGGGTCGGGGGTCGGAGAAGGCAGAGACTAGAGATCAGAGATCAGAGACTAGAGTCTCGAAAACGATCTCTGATCCTTGATAAATCTCTGATCTCTGCTTCTGCGACTCTCGCGTTTCGGGTGTCGGGTGTCGGATAAAAGCAGAGACTGGTACAAAAGTCCAAAAGACGGTCTGATCCCTGATCCCTGATCCCTGATCCCTGATCCCTGATCCCTGATCTCTGATCTCTGATCCCTAATCCCTGATCTCTGATCTCTGCTTCTCCGACTCCCGACCCCCGACTCCCGACTCCCCACTGTTACGCCTGAGGAACAGCTCGGCGATCCGCACCCATAAATCCGTCCCGGACGTACAATCGGCGCTTCAGGGGGAGGATCTATGCGCCGGTTGTCACACGTGGTTGTGTCGTTTGCGTTGCTCGTTGTCCCGTGCGTCTTCGGTCAGAACGTCGGGCCTCTGCCGCCGCTGACGGCGCACATCGATGTGAAGATCATCAACGTCGACGTGACGGTCACGGACCACGCGGGACGTCCGGTCACGGGCCTCACGAAGGATGACTTCGAGATCTTCGAAGACGGAAAACTGCAGACGGTCAAGAACTTCGACATCATCGAGAACGCCGTTCTGAGAGGAACGACGCCATCTGCGCCGGCTTCTGCTGCCTCCACACCATTTTCGGATCAGTCGCGGCGCAAGTTCGTTCTGCTCGTCGACAACAACTACATCGACAAGATCGAGCGCGATCGGGCTCTCGCGGAGATCGATGCCTATGTCGACAAGGCCTTTGGCGGCGAGCATGAATGGGCCATTGCCGCGATCAGCCAGCGTCTGGAAATGCTGCACCCCTTCACGTCGGACAGGAAGGAGATCCATGCCGCGATCGACAAGATCCGGAACAGCGGCACGTTCCCGGAGCAGCATGCAATCGACCGCTCGATTCTGTCCGATGGCATACGCCGCATCGAGCTGTCCGCATCCGCTACGAGCGAGGATGCCGGCCTCCTTTCGGCAGTTGATTACGGCACGATCGTCCGTTTCCAGGCGAGAGAGCAAACCTGGCGCGCGCTTCGTGCGATCCGTAACACAGCCAACGCGGTCCGTGAGATGACCCACGCCTACGCCGCCTCGGAAGGGAAGAAAGTTCTGATTCTCATCACCGGCGGGATGGAAACGAACACGAACTTCACGGCGTACACGCGGGGACAGCCGGACCGTGAGATCAACGAGGCACAGCACCAGATTGGGATCGCACTCGATGATGTGGTTCTCGAAGCGAACGCCTCGAATTTTGCCATTCACATCATCAACGCCAAGCGGAGAGGGATGATCGCTCCGCAGCACGACGTGGAAAACGCCCGATCGGGAGTCGATCCATCATCCGACCTGTCGGTCAAAATCTCCTCTCCCATCGACACGACCGACGTCGATTCGTCATCAGTCACGCTCGCCGAGGGCACGGGCGGTTCGTACTCGAGGAATCCGATCGATCGCTCGCTGGCCGCCGTCGAGACGCTGAGCTCGAACTATTACTCCCTCGGCTACACGCCTCCTCACGAGGACGACCGCCGCTATCACTCGATCAAAGTTCGTGTGAAGCGAAGCGGCGTGAACGTCGCCAACCGCCAGGGATACATCGATCTTTCTCCTGAGGACCGGCTCGAACAGTTCCTCCAGGCCCGCTTCTCCGCCGATGAGAAACCTGGATCGCTGCCGATCGCAATTCAGATCGGCGGAGCGGTTCCGTCGGGTGATGAGGTCAGCGTTCCGGTGACCACCTCTCTTCGGATGGACCGGCTGACGGTCATTCCCGTCGATGGCCAGTACGTCGGCCGCCTTCATGTCTATGTCTCCGTCTTTGATTCCGAGGGGAAGAATGTCGGCTTCAATCATCAGTTGCAGGAGGTGACCATTCCTTCGGCGCAGTATGGACAGATCGGCGATTCCTCGTTCCGCTACAAGTTGAACGTCCACCTGAAGAAGGGCGCGTTCACCATCGTGATGACGGTAAGGGACGATCTATCGAACGAGATGGGCAGCGCATCGAAAGGTGTGAGCATCTAGGTCCGACGATGATCCCCCGAGGAGTGTTTCTTTGTAGTGCAATTGTCTTCATGGCTTCGACTGCTGCGCCTCAGACGCAGTCGAAGCCAATTCCGCTCGCCAGCAGCATCGACGTACGAGTCATCAATGTCGATGTCACCGTGACCGATGGCAGTGGAAAGCCGGTCACGGATCTGGCGAAGGGAGATTTTGAAGTCCTGGAAGATGGCCAGCCGCAGCCGGTCACGAATTTCTCCCTGAATCAGCGGAAAACGGCGGTTGCGGGCTCCTCCGCGGAGCCATCGACGGCACCTCGGCGAAAAGTGATTGTCGTCATCGACAACAACTACATCGATGCACGCCAGCGCTCTCTGACTCTCGACACGCTCGATCGATTTGTCGAAGAGCGCTTCGACGACAACTCGGAATGGTCGATTGCGACGATCGGGCAGTCGCTCGACATCATCCAGCCGTTGACCAACAGCCGCGCGAGAATCCGCGAAGCGGTGGCGAAAGCGCGCAAGAGCGGAACGGTCTCGCTCCGCACCGATGAGCTCGATCGTGAAATCCTGTCCGACCCGTTTCGCCGCACTGCGAAGGGTGGCTACGACTACGAAGAGACGGTTCGCTTTCAAGCCAGGGAACGGACGTCGCGCAATGAGCTGGCTCTCGCCAACACGGCAAAGGGGTTGACCGAGGCCGCGCGATCGTACTCAGGTGTCGACGGAAAGAAAATCTTCGTACTTCTCACCGGCGGCATGGAGATGAATACGAGCTTTGCCGCCTACGACAGCGGCCGCGATCACGAGATGAGCGACCGCAAGACGGGCATTGCAAAGCTCATCGAGCAGATCGTGCTTGAGGCGAACACCGGCAATCTGGCGATTTACGTGATCAATGTCCGTCCCAGCGACATGGCCGCGCCGCAGCACGACGTTGAGAACCAGGCCTGGGGCGGGCGAGTCGGAGCCAGCTCCACGGGAGAATCGGACATCAGCGACGTTGATTCGGCGGCGTTCACGCTGGCTGCCTCGACGGGAGGTCTCAATTTCACGGCGAACGTCGTGCGCAAGTCGCTCGATGCCGTCGATGCGATGTCGGCAAACTACTACTCACTCGGATATGGACCGCAGCACGTTGAAGACGGGAAGTACCACAGCATCACGGTGCGCCTGAAGAAGCCGGGCCTCAAAGCCCTTCACCGCCGCGGCTACCTCGATGTCTCCCCCGATGTGCAGCTCGAGCAGTACCTGCGGCTTCGTATCTCGATCCTGCAGCCGTCCAACACGGTTGCGGTGAATGTCGACACCCACTCATCGCTGGGACCTGACGGAAAACCAGTCGTCCAACTCACTGGCGGCATGCCCTGGCAACAACTCACACTGCTCCGAACCGGCGAGCAGTACAAAGGGCGGGTTCACGTCTACCTCGCCATCTTCGACAAAAACGGAGCGAACGTCGGGTTTCACCACCAGATTCAGGATGTGGCGCTGACGCCGGAGCAGTACGCACTGGCAATGAAAGGCGCGTTCCGGTATCGCATGTCGGTCCGCCTGGAGAAGGGTGACTACACGGTTGCGATGACGATGCGCGACGACCTGTCGCGCGATGTCGGAACGGGAGTGCAGAGGCTGCGGCTGTAGCGTTCTCAAGCCGATCCGCAGATGACGCAGATGGGCACAGATTGGATCGTTAGCTTTTCCGAGCGGGCTGCTGATTGAGCTCGTACAGGCCTTGAGTTTCCAATTTCGACCGAAATGATGGCCGGGATTGCGCATGCGGACCAGCGATGACGGCGACACCCTGCCACGCGGCGCCGGAGACGGCTGTTCCTTTGCCTCGATCTTAGCGGCAAGGCATTGATCCGCTGATACTTACGGCTTCGTCGCTGGCGGAGGAGTCATCGCCACCGGCGACAAATCAAGATCTACCAGGGTTAGATCGCGATCTAAAAAAAGAGATGCGCATCTCAAAAAAGAGATGCGCATCTCCTCGGAAGAGATCCACATCTCCTCGGAAGAGATCCGCATCTCCCCGGAAGAGATCCGCATCTCCCCGGAAGAGATCCGCATCTCGAAAAAGAGATCCGCATCTCGAAAAAGAGATCCGCATCTCCAGGAAAGAGATCCGCATCTCCTCGGAAGAGATCCACATCTCCTCGGAAGAGATCCGCATCTCCCCGGAAGAGATCCGCATCTCAAAAAAGAGATCCGCATCTCCCAAGAAGAGATCCGTATCTCCCAAAAAGAGATCGCGATCTGCCAAAGACAGATCGTGACATGCCGGACAGAGATGGAGACCTCGCCGATCCTGATCGCATCCACACCTCCGAGATGAGCCGGCACATTGGCAGTCAATGGAAGGCAGCGCTCGACGCAAAGGAGTCGTGAACAAGTGAGAAGTGCGGGCAAGCGAAACAATCGCGGCGACTACTGCTGGAGGAACTGACGGAGTTTCGGCTGATTCGGATCGAGCTCCAGGGAGTGGCGGATGTTGGCCATCGCTTCGGTGCGGTTGCCGAGGCAGATCTGGGCGAGACCGGCGGACGCCCATGCCACAGGGTCATCGGGCTTCAGGCGTTGCACGGTGACGAAATCGTCCAGCGCGCCGGCACATTCGTTTTGCGCTACGCGGTAGCGGCCGCGGAACATGCGGAGCGCGGTGTCGTCAGGCTTGGCGGCGACTGCGTCTTCGAGCAGCTTCCGGCTCCAGTCGAGGTGACCGGCTCGCTGATATCCGATGGCGCGGCCGATGGCGAAGCCGGGCGCTTCGGGATGTCCGTTCGCAATCGCCCGAACCAGCAGCTCGTCGGAGCGCCGCAGATCCCGATTCTTGTCGAAAAGCAGATCGCTCAGGTTCCACGCCGCGGACGACAGCTTTGGATCGACTTGCATTGCCTTTTCGAAGGCAGCGATGGCTTCCGGGATGCGTCCTTCGTGCTTCAGAATCAGTGCTTCATTGTTGTACGAGCCGCCTGTTCTGGTCGAGACGCCGGCGCCTGCCGGGCGCGGAGCAGTCGATTCTCCCGTTCCGATGTAGCCGAGCGACTTGAGTTTCGCCACTGCCTCGTCTGCGCCGGCACTGTTTGCGATCGTCGCGGCCGGTGGTGCGAATGGCTGGAAGTGGCTTGCGTAATTGATGGCCGAGGCGTTCGCGTTCGCGAGCGGAGGGAGAGGCGGACCGGCCACATGTTCGGCGGGAGGCAATCCGGTCGCGGCGAGAAGCGTCGCGCAGATCTGGCGGATTCCACCGCGGCCGGAATGGCCCTTTGACGGAGCGATCCCCGGGCCGCGCAGAAGATAGATTCCCTGATTGCGATGCCATTTGGCGGCAGTGGCAATGGCGAAGCTGGCCAGTTGTTGCGGGCGCCCTTCCTTCCATTGAAAGCCGTGATCCGATGCGATGACGATCGTAGCGTGCGACTGATCGGCGACACGGGTCACGTCGCCGAGGAACTGATCGAGGAATCCAAAATACTTCGCCGGAATCGCGTGGAAGCGGTCGTAGTCAGCCTGACTGACCTGCGGCTGCTTCGGCGGAGCAAACGGCGCGAAGATGTGGCCGACCGTGTCCGTTCCCTCGAAATAGATGATCGTCAGATCGGGGATGTTGCCGGCAGCAAAAAGATCGACGGAGAGGTGGCGATAGATCTCGGTTTCGACGAGCATTCGCCGCAAAGCGCTCGGCGGCTTCGAGAAGGGATTGGGATCGTGCAGCAACGAATCGAAATCGGCCTGCGTGAGATCCGGCAGGTACCGCCGCATCGCAGTCAAATCGACTGCGGTCTCGGCAGCAGTAACTCCTGCCCGTGCCCACGCTTCGCGCGATGGCGGATAGACCGCTCCGGGCGGTGCCGACGACTCGGCGGTGAAGAAGAAGGGGAACAGACGATCCGAGACCATGAGTCCGCGCACCGGCTCGGCGGGATAGGTTGCCCACAGACCGAAGACCGCCACGCGCCGACCGGCCATCGTCTCCATGTTCCAGATCGCCGGCGCTTTTCGTTCCGTGCTGGTGATCGGTTCTTTGACGCCAGTGACCGGATTGAAACGCGTAAAGTCGAGCACCTGATGCTCGATCGGACTGACGCCGGTCATCATCGTGCTCCAGACGATGGGCGAGAGCGGAGGCTGCTCCGTCTCCAGCTCGCCGCTGGCGCCTTCGCGCACGAGGCGCGCGAGATTCGGCATCGTGCCGTTTGCGACGTAGTCGTCGAGGAGTTGCCAGTCGCCGCCATCGAGTCCGATGAAGATGACGGGAGACTGGGGCTGGACGGCGCGCGCAATTTCGGGGATCGGGAGCGTTTGTTGCCAGCTCGGCGGAAGCACGATTCGCGCGGCCACGCTCCTGGCAGAGAGGCGGGCGCGTTGGAGATCGTCTTCCAGTGACTTGGAGATCCTGTCAGCGGCTTCGCGATTGTGCTCGATGAGTGCGTCTGGCGGCAGCTCATGCAAAGCTCTGGTGAGGCTCTGTTGCACGAAGACATTCAGTGAGGTGCACCAGTCGCCCTCGGGCCAATCCGGGGGAAGCGAGGACAGCGCCTCGTACAGAAAGCTGACCGGAACGCTGACGATGTCGCCTGTCCTTGTCTCGGCCGCGACGGTCTGCTTGAAATAGAGCTGATTCCCTTCGATCGGAACGAAACACGGCTTTCCGCCGAACGTGCGCAGGCCGATGCGTCCCTTCTGAACCGTGACGCTATTGCCGTTCCGCGTGACGCGCGCGCGATCGGCTGGTTGCAGTGTGATCAACGCGGCTGCGAGTGCGATGGCAATCAGGACGAGAACGAGAATGACGAGGACGTGGCGACGCATGGAAGTGGGCGCCTTCGGAGGCGGCGCGTATCGTACGCGAAAAAAAAGGCCCCGCGAGCGCGGGGCCTTTTCACTACGGGTTGAACGAACGAACTAGAACGTGTAGCGAGCTCCCAGACGGAAGGTGCGCGGAGCGGTGAATGCCGTCCCTGCTTTCAGGAAGTCTGGGTTCGGAGCATTGGCCAGATTGACCGATCCGACCGGCGTGAGCGTTCCCTTCTGCGTGGCAATTCCGCCACCACCGAGTGAAGCGCCGCCAGCATTGAGGCCGCTGTGGTTGGCAGTGACATCCGTAGCGTCGCAGATGGCCACAAAGCCTGCGCACGGGCCATCCTGTGCCCGGTTGTAGCGCTGATCCAACGCGGTCTTCGCCTGGCGATCGAGGATATTGAAGACGTCGGCGATGATGCTCATACGTCCCGTGCCCATCTTGATCGGATAGTCGAGATGAAAGTCCGCCTCATAATCGGCAGGGCCGCGTCCCGCTGCACCGCGTGTCGTCAGGTAGTACTCCCAGTTCGCGTAGCCGGCCGAGTAACCGACCGCCGTCAACGGCGTTCCGGAAGCGTAGTGCGCCGAGAAACCGACGTCCAGACCGTTCAGCATGCTCGTGCCGGAGAACTGGTAGGAGCCGTAGAACTTGAGCTGATGCGTGCGGTCGTTGCTGAGCAGTCCGTGGTTGTTGACCAGGAAGTCGGCGTAGTCATACGCGGAGTTGATGTTCGGATCGAGCTGACCGGTCGACGCCTGGAAGGTGCCGTCGTAGTTGCCCTCGAGCCGTGACCACACGTAGCTGGCGAAGAACTGATAGTTGTCGCTGAAGCGCTTGTTGGCGGAGAGCTCGACGCCTTTGTACGTGCGCTTGGCCTTCGGCACGACCACGCTGTCTTCGTAGTTATAGAAACCTGATTCACGTCCCAGGCCGCTGCCCGGATTGGTGATGGCGTAGGCACCCGTGATGGGAACCTGGAGCATGTCTTCAATGACCCGTCCGAGTTTGCGGTACGTGCCCTTGATACCGATGGCCAGATTCGGACGGATTTCGTACTCATACCCGCCGAGGAGCTCGTCGATGTACTGACCCTTCAGGTTGGGATCGACAGGGGTGACGCCGGAACCAAGGACGGAACTCCTTTTCGGTGCCGTTGGATCCGGAAGGAGGTTTGCCGCACTGGGGCTGAAGTTGTAGCAGAAGCAAACGAGCTCACCACCGAAGGAGCGGATGTTGATGTCCATCGGGATGTTCTCGTAGAAGCGGCCGGCGTTCGCGTATGCCTTGCTTCGGCCGTTGTTGGCCACATCCCAGATCACGCCGAGTCGCGGCGCCCAGTTGTCATTGATCTTCGTGGCCACGACGCCGCCGCGGCCGATGAGCTCTTGCGATTCCCAGCGAATACCGCCGTTGACCGTGAAGTTCGGCAGCACGCGCCAGCTGTCCTGCGCGTACAGTGAGTTGTTCTTGGTCTCCGGCTTTGCAACCTGCGGGAGAGCGATCTTCCATGTCGTCGGATCCGACGCATTGAATCCCGATGCCAGATCGTCGACGTAGTAGCGGTGACGGTAATAGACGACGCCGCCGGAGGTCTTGAACTTATAGATGCGCTGTCCGGCGCCGCCCTGGAAGTTCTCGACGTTGGCCTGCATCTTTTCGTAGTCGCCGCCGACTTTGAATTCGTGATTGGAGAGAAACGCCGTAGCGCTTAGTTTGGCAAGGTCGCGGTCGTACGTGTTGTTGTCGAAGAAACCATATCCGCCCGAGGTGACGTTGGGGCTGACACTCTGATCGATCAACTGGGCGATGGAGGTGCCTGCGCCGGAGATCGTGGCGTCTTCGTGATGGTGTCCGGCTTCCGCATTCACCAGGAACTTGGTGGTGAAGATTCCGCTGTAGCGGCCGATGTAGTCGCTACCACCAGTCTTCCGCGTGCCCTGGGTTGTGCTGGGTGGTCCGCTGATGCCGAACAACGCGCCGCTGGTCTTGGTCGGGTCGCCGAACAACGACAGCGTCAGGTTCTGGCTCTCGGTGGCGCGCAGCGTCAGTTTGCCGGCAAACAACTGGCTCTTGACTTTTGTGTCGATCGTCGAGCCGAGGGGAAGAGAGTAGCCGCCCGGAAGCTCCGGTGTCGGCTGGATGGTGAGAGGCGAGTTGATGCGGATGTTCGAACGAGTCTGGTCGTTACGGTCGAACGCGCCGAAGAACCAAAGGCGATCCTTCACGAAGTAGCCGCCGGTGTCGAGGCCGTAGTCGAGCTGCGATGTCGGCGCCAACGTGTCGTCAGTAAAGGAACCGGCGGTGTGCGGGCGCTGGGTCAGCGTGGCGTTGCTCGAGCGCAGACCGCTCGGCTGATCGAAACCAAAAACGTCGCCGCTGAACTCGTTGCCGCCGGACTTGGTGATGGCGTTGATCATGCCGCCGGTCGTCCGTCCGTACTCGGCTGGCAGTCCGCCGGTCTTGACTTCCACTTCCTGAACGAAGTCGAAATTCAACTGCTTGACGTCTGTTCCGCTGCGAATACCCGTCGTGTTCAGACCGTCGATGACGTACTCGTTCTCGGCTCCCGTGGAGCCGTAGACCGTCGTACCCGACGCGTCCGTCTTCGTGCCCGGTGAGATCTGGGCGACCGCCGTGAAATTACGGGCGACCGGAAGCGCCGCCATGGTCTCGCTGGTCACGTTCGTGCCGGTCGATGACGAGGTCACGTCGACGACAGGCGCCGCGCCGGTAACGGTGATCCGCTCCGAAGCTGCGGGGCTGATCGCCACTTCGAGGGTCACGGTGCTGCCCAGGCCGACGTGAACACCCTTCTCAGTTACGGTGTTGAACCCGGAAAGGCTTGCCACGACGGTGTAATCGCCCGGAGGCAGGAGGCTCAACCGGAAGTGCCCCCCGGCGTCGGTCGTTTCCACACGCGCGCCCTGAAGATTCGGCGAGCGGGCTTCGACGGTCACGCCCGGAAGCGGCGTTCCCGCCTGAGCGACTGTGCCTACGATCGCACCGGTTGTCTGCGCAAATGCGCCGACCGCGACCAAGAGCACTATCGCTAACAGTAGTGCAACTCGAAACTTTTGTAAGAACATGTTTTCATTCTCCTAACCTGACGTATACAGCGGTTGGACTGCGATGCGTTATCCTGACCTGACGTAAGACTTGATCACACTCTGAGACTGGCGTACTTCCGTAGATTTGACTGGATGTGCTGATGGGACGGCGTGGACTGCTTTTTCCGGGCTGCTGTACCTGAGAAGCCTGCATGCACGCTGCCGCCGGTGCTGACGGAGCCCAAGGCGGCGGGAGCGTAGTATTTTTAGGTGGTTAGCGCAAGCACCAGCTCGGTCTGGTAGGTGGTCGCCTTCAATAAATCGGATTTTCGATCCGAATCGTTGGTGTCCTAACCAACTGCGATCGGGCAGAATGGTTCCGTGACCCTCCGCCGCGCCGGATGCCTGCTCGGGCTGATTCTTCTGACGACTTGCCGGGAACCGCAGCGTCACTTCAACGTTCTTTTTGTCACGCTCGATACGTTTCGCGCCGATCGCATCAGCGCCGCGACTCCCGCGCTTTCCCGGCTGGCTCGCGAAGGCGTTCGCTTCGATGCCGCGGACTCGCCCGTACCACTCACCCTTCCAGCGCATGCCTCATTGCTGTCGGGTCTTCTGCCCCTGCATCACGGTCTTCGAAACAACGGCATCGGCACGTTCCCGGCGAACCGCGACACACTTGCGACCCTGTTCAGCCGCTCGGGCTATCGAACCGGCGCGTTTGTCGGCTCCTTTATCCTCGATCACCGCTTCGGCCTCGATCGCGGATTCGAGCGCTACGACGATGAGATCGCGCGCGATTCGAGCGACGGCGGCGGCACGTTCGAGGCCGAGCGGCCCGCCGGCGCTGTGATCGACCGCGCTTTGAGCTGGCTGCGCCAGACCGATGCGCGTCCGTTCTTCGCCTGGGTCCATCTCTACGATGCGCACGCTCCGTACGCGCCGCCGTCGCCGTATCCGCAGACATACGACGGCGAGATCGCGTACGTCGACGCCCAGGTGGCGCGATTGCTGGCTGCGGTCGATCGGGGAAACACGATCATCGTGATTGCCGGCGATCACGGCGAATCCCTCGGCGCACACGGAGAGCTCACGCACGGCCTTCTGCTTTACGAACCGACCCTTCATGTCCCGATGATCGTTGCCGCGCCATCGCTGGCTGCACATGTGGTGCGGACGCCGGTGAGCACGACGGATATCGCGCCAACGATCGCGTCACTGGCGGGTACGACATTCGCGAACACTGTCGACGGACGCGACCTCGCGGCCGATCTGCGCGCGGGACGGGAGCCGCGCGCCGAGGCCGTTTACGGGGAGACGAAGTATCCGGCCACGTTCGGATGGAGCGAGCTGGCTTCGCTGCGCACAGGTACGGCGAAGTTGATCAGCGCGCCATCGCCCGAGCTTTACGATCTCGATCACGATCCCGGCGAGACTGTCAGCGTTTTAACCGGGCAGCGGCGCACGTATCGCGATCTCACCGCGCACCTCGAACAACTGCGCGCCACCAGCGTTGCCGCCGCACCTGCAACGATCGACGCGGAAACGCGAGCGAAGCTGGCCAGCCTCGGGTACGTAGCGCCCTCGGGCTCACAGAGCGTCACGCCGCGCGATCCAAAAGCAGCCGTGCAGCTCTTCCGTGCATTCGAAGAAGCGACTGCGCTGATCAACGCGGGGCGCTCCGCCGATGCGGTGGCTTCGCTCGAGCAGCTCGTGCGCGACGATCCGGGCAATCACGTATTCCGCGAGACGCTGGCCCGTGCGCTTCGACAGACCGGTGACCGCCATCGCGCCATTGCGCTCTATCGCGAAGCGGTGGCTCTAGCACCGAATGATGCGGACGCCTGGTACAACCTTGCCGCAGCGCTCCAGGAGGCTGGCGATGATCGAGAGTCCGAGGTCGCGCTTGGCGAAGCTGCCAAACGGGATCCGGGCCGCCCCGAGGTACACAACATCCGCGGCACGGCGCTGGCGGAGCGCGGCGATCTTCCGGCAGCGGAAGGGGAGTTTCGCTCCGTGATCGCGGCAGACCCGCAGAACGGGCGTGCCTACAACAACCTCGGCAACGTGCTTCGCGCGATGAATCGCAACGAAGAGGCAGCGGAGGCATACCGAAAATCGATCGCGCTGGCACCCCGCTACGCAGACCCGCTCAACGGGCTCGGCGCGATACTGGTCGCCGGAGGCCAGGCGCGCGATGCACTGCCGTACTTCGATGCTGCTCTCCGTCTTGCGCCTGACTTCTTCGAAGCGGAACTGAATCGCGCCATCGCCTTGCAGGTAGCCGGCAACAAAGAAGAAGCGGCGGCCGCGCTGCGCCGGCTTCTTGCGAGGCTGCCATCGTCCGCCGCCTACGATCGGCAACGAATCGCCTGCAAAACATTGCTCCAGCGACTGTCATCGGACATGCGCCGATAGCTCATCTTTGCGGTATATTTCAATCAAGACTCAAAACGTTGCGTTTTAGGAGGTTGACCGTGCGCTCTCGTTCCCTTCTCCTCGTTGCTTTCCTGATACTCGTTCCAACCCTTCTCTTTGCCCAGACGAATGCCGGATCGCTATCCGGGCGCGTCACCGATGCGAGTGGCGCTGGGCTCCCAGGCGTGACCGTTACGGCGACGAACAGCGCCAACGGTTTCAACCGAAGTGTGGTCACGGAGGCGGATGGCTCCTATCGCTTCCAGTCACTTCCGGTCGGAACGTACGAAGTTACGGCCGACCTGGCTGGCTTCGGCGCGGTGACGACGCGAAACGTAGAGATCAACGTGTCGACCGACCGCGGGCTGAACGTGACGTTGAAGCAGGCCTCTGTGAAGGAATCGATCACGGTCACAGCTTCATCGCCGTTGATCGAGACCACTCCTGCGATCGGTACGGTCGTGAGCAACCACGAAATCCAGAATTTGCCGCTCAACGGCCGGCAGTTCGCCAACCTCGGCTCACTCGCCCCGGGAACGACGCTCTCCGTTAATAGCGATCCGACCAAGCCGGGGCAGCTCACCATCGCCCTCGCCGGTGGCAGCGGACGCAACGTCAACTTCCTCGTTGACGGCGGCGACAACACCGACGACACGATCGGCGGCGCTCTCCAAAACTACAACATCGAAGCGGTTCAGGAGTTCAACATCCAGACGCAGCAATACAAAGCCGAATACGGCCGCACAACGGGTGGCGTTTTGACCGTGGTCACGAAATCAGGAACGAACGATTTCGAGGGAAGCGCCTACGAGTTCTACCGCGACAAGAGCCTCAACGAGAAAACGCAGACCGAGAAACTGAACGGCAGCGCCAAGTCGCCATACAAACGCGATCAGTACGGTGCTTCCATTGGTGGTCCGATCATCAAAGATAAAATGCACTTCTTCGCGACCGCCGAGCGGCTCGAGCGCCCGACCAGCTACGTCATCGACACCGGAGGGATCTACCCCAGCTTCGATGGGCAGGCTGTTCCGACGCCATTCAAGGACAATCTGCTGACGGCGAAGTTGAGCGCCGACCCGAGCGCCACGCAGTTCCTGCAGGTGCGCTACGGCTACCAGCGCAACTCCGACATCTATGGCGCCAGCCCGATCATTCTGCCGAGCGCGCTTGGAACGCTGACGAACGACTACCACTCGTTCCTGATCGGCCACACGTGGCAGATCGGGTCGAACAAAGTCAACGACTTCATCTTCCAGGACACACACTTCAAGAACGCCATCCTGGCCACGTCGAGCGACCCTGCTCTCATCTATCCCAGCGGCGTCAGCATCGGGCAGAGCATCAATACGCCGCA
>Ga0247666_1000022_pt1 | contig 106927 bp, 85 predicted proteins | sample CNK07_metaG_FD_183025 | JGI IMG/M metagenome (GOLD analysis project Ga0247666, IMG submission 183025) | Soil microbial communities from Purdue University Martell Research Forest, Indiana, United States - CNK07 | ecosystem: Environmental > Terrestrial > Soil > Temperate forest > Bulk soil...
GGGGTGGGGGGTGGGAGCCGCGGGAGTCGGTTTTCGGGGGTCGGGGGTCGGAGAAGAAGCCTGCGACTGCTCCAACTCGGGCGAAGGCGTGGAGGGTTGAGAGTGAGAAGTGGGAGAAGAGGCGTTCGATGACAGCTCCGACTCCCGACCCCCGAACGCCGACTCCCTCGACTCCCACCCCCCACTCCCCACCCCCCACACCCTCCCGTCACTAACCTCAATCACATAATCCCCATACCCCGCCGCGCGCTCCGAGTGCGTGGCCATGACGATCGTAGGCCGACGGTCCTTGTGGATGCTGCGAATCAGGTCGAGGATCATCTCGCCGTTCTTTGAGTCGAGATTGCCGGTTGGTTCGTCGGCGAGGATCAGCGGCGGGTTGTGGACGACGGCGCGGGCGATCGCGGCGCGCTGCATCTCGCCGCCGGAGAGCTCGTTCGGGTAATGCGTGGCGCGATTGCCTAGGCCTACGCTCGCCAGCGCTTCGGCGACGCGCGACTTCACCTCACTGCGTGGCGCGTTGGCCAGCGAGAGCGGGAAGGCTACGTTCTCGAACACATTGAGTGTCGGGATGAGATTGAAGAACTGGAAGATGTAGCCGATCGATCGCCGGCGCAGCATCGTCAGCCGCGAGTCGTCGAGAACGGATGTCTCGCTGTCATCGAGAAAGATTCTGCCTGCGGTCGGCTTGTCTACCGCGCCGATGAGATTGAGCAGCGTCGACTTTCCGCTGCCCGATGCCCCCATCAGGACTGCGAAGTCGCCCGAGGCAATGTCGAGGGAGATGTCGCCCAGGACTTGCACGGCTGCCGACTCATCGCTTCCCGCGTATGCGTGCGTTACGTGCTCGAGTCGGATGCGCATGGCGGGCGATTGTACGCGGCACGATCGCTGCAAATCGCGCTTTTGAAAGGGGGACACACCATGCTCTGGACGATCATCGCCATTCTGCTCATCCTCTGGATCCTCGGCTTCGTCAGCAGCTACACCTTCGGCGGACTGATTCACATCATCCTCGTCGTCGCCATCATCCTTCTGGTCATTCAGCTTCTGTCAGGGCGGCGCCGCCTCTGATAGGCTGAGCAGCCCAAAACAAGGAGGTACTCCATGGCAGAAACGACAAGCGGCGCGGGAACCGGCGCCGACGCAGCAACGGACTCGCGATTCGGCAAGGCCAAAGAATTCGTCAACGACAAATACGAAACAGCTTCCGATGCGGTGAAGAATCAATACAACCGCGTCCGCGAGAAGGTCGAGGATGTAGACTTCGGCGCCATCACCGATCAGGTTCGCAGCTATGTTCGTTCCAACCCGGGGAAAGCGCTGCTGATCTCGGTGGGCGTTGGATTTCTGGTCGGTCTGCTGCTTCGGCGCGACGACCATCAGGACTAGGAGTGATGATGCCTACCACACGAGACGACGATACCGAACGCTCCGCCGCCGGCATGGACTACGACTTCCCGCTGCGGGATAAGGCTTCCGAGTTGGGAAACGCCTTTGCGGCAGAGGGTCCGAATGCGCTCTTCGACGCGATCGAGAACATGCTGCCGGAGTCGTGGCGCGAGCACATCCGCACCTTTCCCATCGCGGCGGTCGTCATCGGCGTCGGTGCCGGCATCTTTCTGGGGATGCGAAAAGGTGACGAGATCATCGCGGCCGGAACGGCAATGATCACCGCCGCGGCGATGGAAAACGTCACGAACGTGATGCACGCGGCGACGCATCCCGGCGAATAACTCTTGCGAAGCGGCCGTGCTCTCCGCACAATGAGTGGGAATGGAGACGCGGCCGCTTCCGCTGGGAATCGCTGATCACCGGCATCACTACCTGGTCTCGCTCGCCGCCGAGGTCCATCGGACGTACTTTCAGAAATACCCGCCGCTCAGCGTGAAGTGGGGCCAGCAGATCACGCGTAAGAAGCGCCGCTCCATCCGGCTCGGGTCGTACAACCACAGCACCTCCGAGATCCGCATCCATCCGCTGCTCGACTCGCCCGAGATCCCGGCGTTCTTCATCCAGTCGGTGATCCATCACGAGTACCTGCACCACGTTCTCGGCGCGAGCCACAACCGCCGCTTTCACGCGCAGGAGCGCCAGTTCCGCTACTTCCGCGAATCGAAGGAGTGGATTCGCCGACACCTCTGGCTGCTGCTAGGCACCAAGCGAAACCGCAATCTGGTTATACCGACGGTGGTTCAGCCCCAAATGGTTCTCTTTTAGTCATCCGCAGATGACGCAGATGGTTCGCAGATGAAAAAGACGAAGCATCACGTTTCTCAATAGCTTTCATCTGTGAACATCTGCGTCATCTGCGGATCAAACAAATCAAGTTCCCATCGGAAACGTCAGCGAGTAGACATACCGCCCTCGGGCCACCTGCAGCACCACCGAGGACCGTTCCGCCGATTGCGTCAGCACCTGATTCAGCGCTTTGACCGACGACACTTCGGCGCCATTTGCCCCGACAATGACGTCTCCCTGTTGCAGCCCGATATTCTCGCTGCGTGATCCTCGCGCCACTTCATCGATCACGAGCTGGTGGTTCTGGTCGATCACGCGAAGCCCTGCGATCTCCCACAAAATGCGCAATCCCAGATCGCCCGGCGCCTCGGTTGGACGAACCGAGACTGGTTGCGAGCTTCCGCCGCGCAGTACCGTGAGCGGCAGCGGCTGGCCCGCGGCCACGGTCGCCGTGAGGGTAGAGAACGCTTCGCGCGAATCGATCGCTCGTCCCGCAACCGCCGTGATGATGTCGCCCGGGCGAAGCCCCGCTGCCTGCGCCGGCGATCCGCTGATCACTCGCGCCACAAGCGCGCCGCGCGACGTCTGGAGGCCCGTGCGACGCGCCTCCTCGGGAGTAATCGTCGCCGTCACCGCGCCGATCCAGGCGCTGTGAACCTGCCCGAAGCGGACGATGTCCTGAATCACTTTCTTCGCGCGGTCGACCGGGATGGCGAAGCCGATGCCCTGCGCGTTGGCGAAGATCATCGTGTTGATGCCGATCACGCGCCCTTCGATGTTGAGAAGCGGTCCGCCGGAGTTGCCGGGATTGATCGAGGCGTCGGTCTGGATGAAATCGGTGAACGTACGACCCGCCTCTTTCGACGGCACCGAACGGCCCAACGCGGAGACGACGCCGGTCGTAACCGTGCCGCTGAGCCCGAACGGATTGCCGACGGCGATGACCGTCTCGCCGATGAGTAAGTCCGACGAGGTGCCGATCGGCGCGGTGAGCAGGTTCTTCGCGTCGACACGGAGCACGGCCACGTCGCTGTCGGGATCGACGCCGATCAGTTTTGCCGGAAGCTGCGTGCCGTCGCTGAAGTTCACCGTGATGCGCGACGCCCCTTCGACGACGTGATTGTTCGTGACGATGATTCCGTCGGACGACCAGACGAAGCCCGAACCGAGCGATTGCGACGTGTAGGTGCGGTCCTGCCCGCCGAATACGCCGAACGGATCGAAGAACGGATCGACGGCGCGCTGCCGGATCGTCGACTCCGTCTGGATGTTGACCACGGCGGGCCCGACGTCATGCGCGACGGTGACGATCGGCGTGCGGCGCGAAGCGCTGACGGTAGGCGGGATCGGCGTCCGATCCTGCCGCGGCTGGTGCGCATCGACCGTCTGCGATTCCGCCGCCGGCTTGCAGGCGAGTATGACGAGAAAGAGGATGACGATAAGGCGGAGCTGCTTCATGCTGCGATTCATACGAACGGGAGCCGCCGGAGATTCCCAATCGCGCGGATCAGGCGATAGGAGTCATTCTCGTGCTCCGACCCCCACGTATCTGCGTGCATCTGCGCCATCTGGGGATCGGTCCTACCCCGATTGATCCGCAGATGTCGCAGATCGATGTGTTCGGCAAATTTTACCGTGTTCGGACTCAAAAGATTTGAGTCGGGACTCACAAACTTTGAGTCGGGACACAAAAGATCTGAGTCGGGACACAAAAGTTTTGTCTCGGGACTCAAAGGATTTGAGTCGGGACTCAAAGATTTGTCTCAGGACACAAAAGATTTGTCTCGGGACACAAAGATTTGTGTCGGGACACAAAGGATTTGCCTCGGGACTCAAAGGATTTGAGTCGGGGCTCAAAGTTTTGCCTCGGGACTCAAAAGATTTGAGTCGGGACTCAAAGATTTGCCTCGGGACTCAAAAGATTTGAGTCAGGACTCAAAAGACTCGAGTCAGGACTCAAGAATTTTGACTCGGGACTCGAGGAACCTGAGTCGGGACTCAAAAGTTTGAGTCCGGATTCAGAAATCATGAGTCCTGAGCAAGATTCTCCCGAGTCGGCGTCAACAAGGAATCGATTGACGTCACTCTGTTGCGGCCCGTTGCCGGTTTGAGCAGCTCGCTGCCGAGTCGTCGGCGCGCTACGTTAGACTCTCCGCTTGCGCATCAAGCTGATCTACAACCCCATGGCCGGCCGTGGCCGCGCGTCGCGGCATCACGCCGAGGCGGAGCGGCATCTGCGGGCGCTCGGGGCTGAGGTTGATGTCCACGCCAGCACGAGCCCTGCGGACATGACGCAAGCCGCCGCGGATGCATCGCGGGGTACATTCGACCGCGTCGTCGTCTGCGGCGGTGACGGCACCCTGCACCTCTCCGTTCGCGAATTCGATCTCGCCAACGGCACGCTTGCCCTGATCCCGCTCGGTTCCGGCGATGACTTCGCCAAAGTCCTCGGCATCCCCCGCGACCTGCGCGCTGCGTGCGAGCTTGCCCTGCGCGGGAATGCCCGCGAGGTCGACGTCGCCGTCGCCAACGGTATCCGCTACCTCGGCGTGGCCGGACTCGGCTTCGATTCGGAAGTGGCCCGGTATGCGAACGAGAGCGTGAAGTTCCTTCGCGGCTCGCTCGTCTATCTCTACGCCATCCTTCGCGTTCTGCCGCGCTTCACGCCGCATCGCGTGACCATCGACGGCAACCGCAACGAAGAGATCATGTTCGCCACCGTCGGCAACTCGCGGCAATACGGCGGCGGCATCCGCATCACGCCCGACGCGAAGATCGACGATGGCGAGCTCGACCTCTGTATCGTTCATCGCACCTCGCGCATGCAACTGCTGAAAACGCTGCCGAAAGCCTACTCAGGTGCTCACGTGAAGAGCCCGTTCGTCGAGACAGGGCGCGGCACCGAGTTCAGCTTCGGCTCCGAGCGCCCGATGGATGTCTACGCGGACGGCGAACGGATCACGATGACGCCGGTGCGGTTCGGGCTGGCGGACGAGCGGTTGAAGATTGTCGCGCCGTGAGCAAGGAGTGCGAGCGTCTCGCTCGCGGATATCGGGGCGTCCTCGCCCCGATATTTTGGCCGGCGAGCCCTCGGCGTCCGCTGCATCAGTCAAATTCCGCGGGGGCTTGTGGCTAGCCTTCTTTCCGCGACGACCACATCTCGCACCCGGGCGAGGACGCCCGAGTGCCCGCGGTCGAGACGACCGCACTCCTTGTCGTCGAGGGCATAGACCCACACAAAGCCCTCAAAAGCACTACCCATACGGTCAGGAGACCCTGCGGAATTCGGCGCTAGACTCGCTGCATTCAACGGGTCGCCCAAGGAGACACCAACGAATGGTCCTGATCCCCATGGTGGTCGAGCAGACGAGTCGTGGCGAGCGTGCCTACGACATCTACTCCCGCCTCCTCAAAGACAACGTCATTTTTCTCGGATCGCAGATCGACGATACGGTCTCGAACCTGATCATCGCCCAGCTCCTCTTTCTCGAAGCGGAGAACCCGGAAAAGGACATCTCGATCTACATCAACTCGCCCGGCGGGTCGATCACGGCCGGTCTGGCGATCTACGACACGATCCAGTACGTGAAGCCTGACATCCAGACGATCTGCATCGGGCAGGCCGCGTCGATGGCGGCGGTGCTGCTTGCGGCCGGCAAGAAGGGGAAGCGTTTCGCGCTTCCGAACTCACGCGTCCTCATCCACCAGCCATTGATGCACGGTCTCGGCGGACAAGCTTCGGAGATCGACATCCACGCCAAGGACATCATGCGCATGAAAGCTCGCATGAGTCAGATCCTTGCCGATCACACCGGGCAGCCATTCGAGAAAGTCGATCGCGATACCGATCGCGACTACATCCTCCAGGCGCAGGAAGCAGTGGACTACGGACTCGTCGATCAGGTGATCTCGAAACGCGAGTGAATCGCGTGAAATAGCGTGTTGTTATGGAGTGCACGGAATGGTCTCGCGAAGGCTTCACGTTCACGAAAGCGCGGCGTAGAATCTAACCACCTCAAAAGGATCCAGCCAGCAATGTCGAAGAAGGGAAACAGCGGCGACGTCCTCCGTTGCAGTTTCTGCAACAAGAGCCAGCGAGACGTCAAGAAACTGATCGCCGGCCCGACGGTTTACATCTGCGACGAATGCGTCGACATCTGTCTCGACATCATTGCTGAGGATCGCAAAGATGAGCCGGGGACGATGGAAGGCTCCGGCCAGTTGCCGAAGCCGAAAGAGATCAAAGAGTTCCTCGATCTCTACGTCATCGGCCAGGAGCGGGCCAAGAAGAAGCTCGCCGTAGCGGTCTACAACCACTACAAGCGGATCGATTACCACACACGCAACAACCGCCAGGATGTTGAGCTCCAAAAGTCCAACATCCTGCTGATCGGACCCACCGGCACCGGCAAGACGCTCCTGGCACAGACGCTGGCCCGCATGCTCAGCGTACCGTTCACGATCGTCGACGCCACCACGCTGACCGAGGCCGGGTATGTCGGCGAGGATGTCGAGAACATCATCCTCAAGCTCTACCAGGCCGCCGGCAACGACAAAGACAAGACGCAGCGCGGCATCGTCTACATCGACGAGGTCGACAAGATCTGCCGCAAGGGCGACAACCCATCGATCACCCGCGACGTCAGCGGTGAAGGGGTGCAGCAGGCGCTGCTCAAGATCCTGGAAGGGACCGTCGCCAACGTTCCGCCGCAGGGCGGACGCAAGCATCCGCATCAGGAATTCATCCAGATCGATACGACGAACATCCTCTTCATCTGCGGCGGAGCATTCGTCGGGCTCGAAAACGTGATCGAGCGCCGGTTGTCAGCGACGTCGATGGGTTTCGGCGCCAAGATCGCCACGAAGAAAGAGAAGCGCACCGGCGAGCTGCTGGCGCAGGTTCACCCCGAGGATTTGATCAAGTTCGGTCTGATCCCGGAGTTCGTCGGGCGGCTGCCGGTCGTTGCCACGCTCAGCGAGCTCGATAAGGGAACGCTCATCGAGATCCTGCGCGAGCCGAAGAACTCGCTCGTGCGGCAGTACCAGACCATCATGGGCTTCGAGAACGTCATCCTGAAGTTCCACGACGACGCCCTCGAAGCAATCGCCGAAGAAGCGCTCAAGCGCAATGTCGGCGCACGCGGCCTCAAGATCATCATCGAAGAGCTGATGCTCGAGATCATGTACACGATCCCGTCGCAGGACGCGATCAGTGAATGTGTGATTACACGCGAGGTCGTCATCAACCGCAGCCAGCCGATCACGCTGTACCGGAAGGCTGGGTAGTACCAAAGTTGCCGGGTGATCCATGTTGCCCGGTTCCCGGAATCGGTAACTCGGCATCTCCGAAGCCCAACAGGAAAAAACTAACTAACCCAATGCCCAACAAACCAGAAATCACGACTCTCCCACTCGTCCCGCTTCGGGACATGGTCGTCTTCCCTTCGATGATGGCGCCGTTCGTCGTCGGCCGCCGCGCATCGATTCTTGCACTCGAGGCGACTCTCGCCACAGCCGGGAAGAAGATCTTCCTGGCGACACAGAAAGATCCGAAGATCGACGATCCCTCGATCGGCGAGATCTATCCGATCGGCGTCGTCGCCACCGTTGTCCAGAACCTCAAGCTTCCGAACCAGAACGTGAAAGTGATGGTCGAGGGTCTCACACGCGCCGAGATCATCTCCACGCAGGAAGCGGACGGCTACGTCACCGTGACCGTCCGCGATATCGAAAGCGCCGTGCCGCTGACCGCCGAGGTCGCGCAGTACATGCAGAAGCTGGTCGAGATCTTCGAGTCGTACGCGAAGATGTCGCACCACCTGGCGTTCGAGGGCGTCATGTCGACGCTGAAGCTCGACGACCCCGACAAGTTCGCCGATACGCTGGCCTCGCACATCCTCATCACGACGCCCGAGAAGCAGCAACTGCTCGAAACGATCTCGCCGTACGAGCGCCTGCAGAAACTGCAGGATTTCCTCGAAGTCGAGATCGAGAAGATCAACATCGACAAGCGCATCAACTCCAAGGTCAAGAAGCAGATGGAGCGGGCGCAGAAGGAGTACTACCTCAACGAGAAGATCAAGGCCATCCACCACGAGCTTGGCCGCAAAGACGATCGCTCCGACGAGGTCGAAGAGCTCCGTCAGAAGATCGAAGAAGCGGGCATGCCGAAAGAGACGAAGGAAAAGGCTCTGCAGGAGCTCAAGCGTCTCGAAGCGATGCCCGGCGTCTCGGCGGAAGCGACCGTTTCACGCAACTACATCGAGTGGCTCGTCTCCGTTCCCTGGAAGAAGACGACGAAGGAGATCAAGGACATCGATCTCGCCGAGTCGATCCTCAACGAAGATCACTACGGCCTCGACAAGATCAAAGAGCGCATCCTTGAGTTCCTGGCCGTGCGTCAGCTCATCAAAGGACCGAAGGGGACGATCCTCTGCTTCGTCGGACCGCCGGGCGTCGGCAAGACGTCGCTGGCGAAATCGATCGCCCGCGCCACCGGCCGCAAGTTCGTTCGCCTTTCCCTCGGCGGCGTGCGCGACGAGGCGGAGATTCGCGGGCATCGGCGGACCTATATCGGCGCGTTCCCCGGCCAGATCATCCAGCGGATGAAAAAGGCAGGCACGATCAACCCGGTCTTCCTCCTCGATGAAGTCGACAAGATGTCGATGGACTTCCGCGGCGATCCCTCGGCCGCCCTTCTCGAAGTCCTCGATCCCGAGCAGAACAACGCCTTCACCGATCACTATCTCGACGTCGAGTACGACCTGTCGAAGGTGATGTTCATCGCCACCGCAAACGTGACGCACACCATTCCGGCTCCGCTGAAGGACCGGATGGAGATCATCTCCCTATCCGGCTACACGCACCTCGAGAAGCTCGCCATCGGCCGCCAGTTCCTCGTTCCGAAGCAGCGCCAGGAGCAGGGGATCGAGGAGAGCCAGGTCGATTTTCTCGACACTGCCATCGAAGAGCTGGTCGACTCGTACACGCGCGAAGCAGGTGTTCGCAGCCTGGAACGCGAGATCGGTTCCGTTCTGCGCAAGATCGCTCGTCAGGTGGTAAAGAAAGGTCCTGAGATCAAGACCGTCATGGACCGTTCCAAGGTCCGCGAGCTCCTCGGCAAGCCGAAGTTCCGCTCGCAAACGATCCACGACAAGAGCGAGATCGGTCTGGCCACCGGTCTGGCCTGGACCGAAGTCGGCGGCGAGATCCTGTCGACCGAGGTAGCCATCTCGCGCGGCAAAGGCAACCTCACGCTCACCGGCAAGCTCGGCGACGTGATGCAGGAGTCAGCAAGGGCGGCTCTTTCCTACGTTCGTTCGCGCGCGGAGTTGTTCGGCCTCGATGCCGATTTCCACGCCAGTCTCGACATCCACATCCACGTTCCCGAGGGAGCAATCCCGAAGGACGGCCCGTCGGCGGGCATCACGATGGCGACTGCACTCCTGTCAGCCGTCACCCGCATCCCCGTGCATCGCGACATCGCCATGACCGGCGAGATCACCCTGCGCGGCAAGGTGCTCCCGGTTGGAGGTGTAAAAGACAAGATCCTCGCCGCTGCCCGCGCCGGCATCACCCGCATCATCCTCCCCGCCGAGAACGAGCGCGATCTCGAAGACATCCCCGCAGATGTCCGCGAAAAGATGGAGTTCAACCTCGTCGAATCGATGGACGAGGTCGTCCTGCACGCCCTCGACGGCACGATCGTACCGCTGGTGAAGAAGCTGCCAGACGCGGTCGTATCGGAACCACCGATTCACTGAGCCTTTCCAGACTGGCGGCGCCTGGCCGCCAGTCAACTCGCTTGGAACTATCGGTTCATGCCGCCGCTTCGATCAAAGGTTAATGCACAAGGACGAACCACCGTTCCCGCTGAGATCCGGCGGAAGCTCGGTATCGGCTCCGGATCGATTCTCGAGTGGCACGTCGAGGGAAACGCTGTGGTGGTCCGCAAAGCTCGCTACACATCCGAGGACATCCATCGCGCTCTTTTTCCGACGCCTCCGCGGGCTCACTCACTCGAAGAACTGAAGGAAGGCATCGCGGACTACATTCGAGAAAAGCACGGTCGCCGCTGACGCAACGCGGTTCCCACACCCCACCCCCAACTCCCCACACCCCTCCACTGGCACGGACCTTCCATCCTCAGCCCTCCGTGACCATCTCTTGACCGAAAGGCGAGAATACCTGCACAATCTCCGTCGTTAATCACCCAAAACCCAGCTAGTACCTCTTCGCAGCACCTCTGCTTTGCATTTCCCTTAACAACCAATCTCTTGGACATCAGAACAGTCGAGTTCTCCCGGGCGGCGTACAAAGCCGACGACTTTCCGACTGACCGCAGACCGCAATTCGCGATGGTCGGCCGGTCGAACGTCGGAAAATCGAGTGTCATCAACGCGGTTCTGAAACGAAAAGGAATCGCCCGCGTGAGCCAGACGCCTGGAAAAACGCAGGCCATTCAGTTCTATCTCATCAATGAACGCTTCTACATCGTCGACTTTCCGGGTTACGGATACGCGAAAGTTCCGCGCGACATCGCCCGCTCCTGGGGCGAGCTCGTGCGCGGATACCTGGAGAGCGCCGATGCGCTCAAACTGATTTTCATTCTTCTCGATGTGCGGCGAACTCCCAGCCCCGAGGATCGTCAAATGCACGACTGGACGGTCGCTTCGGGAATCGACGAACGAATCCTCTTGACCAAAACGGACAAACTCTCGAACAACCAACTCGGCAAGAGCCGCGCAGCGATCGCGAAAGAGCTCGAGATCACCGAAGACCGGCTCATCACCAGTTCGGTGATTACGAAGACCGGAATCGAGCAAGTACGGCGCGAGATCGCTTCGCGGCTCTGACAACACCATCCCAATCAACGAGGTCTGAACAATGTCTGAAACTGAATTCGAAGATGAAACGCCGGTAGCCGTAGCAGAGCTGCCCGTCCCGAAAGCGGAAAAGCCCGTGCGCAAGACCACGCGCAAGCCGAAAGCGGAGAAGGTTGCCGCGCCGGCCGAGGCGGCCGAAGAGACTCCGGTCGATGATTCAGTTTCGGCTGAGGATCGAGCAGTCGAACCGGCAGTCGAGGTGAGTGGAAACACCAATGAGGCCGAAGCCGAAGACGAGCCGCTCGTCGCGTCGCCTCCGCCCGTCGACGTCGAGAACGACCGCCCCGCGCCAGCTACTCTCAACAAGCGTAGCGACCCGACGCTTGCCGCCGAGACGCTCGATATCCGCGTCCTCAAAGAGATGAAGCTCCCGGAACTGACCAAGGTCGCCAAGGAGCACGGCATCGAAAACGCCACGGGGATGCGCAAGCAGGATCTGATCTTTTCAGTCCTGCAAGTGCAGACCGAAAAGTCCGGTCTCATCTTTTCCGAGGGTGTGCTGGAGTGCCTGCCGGACGGTTTCGGCTTTCTGCGCGCGCCCGAATACAACTATCTTCCCGGTCCGGACGACATCTACGTATCGCCGTCGCAGATCCGTCGCTTCGATCTCCATACCGGCGACACCGTCTCCGGCCAGGTGCGTCCGCCGAAGGAAGGGGAGCGCTACTTCGCGCTCATCAAAGTCGAGGCGGTCAACTTCGAGCACCCCGATGTCGCGCGCGAGAAGATTCTCTTCGACAACCTGACCCCGCTCTATCCCGAGCAGCGCATCAAGCTCGAAGTGCCGTCGAACATGTCGTCGCGCGTGCTCGACCTCATCGCGCCGGTCGGCAAAGGACAGCGTGGTCTGATCGTCGCTCCGCCGCGCACCGGCAAGACGATGATTCTGCAGGCCATCGCCAACTCCATTACCAGTAACCATCCTGAGGTAACGCTGATCGTTCTGCTGATCGATGAGCGTCCGGAAGAAGTCACCGACATGCAGCGCAGCGTGAAGGGCGAAGTGATCTCGTCGACGTTCGACGAGCCGGCTTCGCGCCACGTGCAGGTCGCCGAGATGGTCATCGAGAAGGCCAAGCGCCTGGTCGAGCATCGCCGAGACGTCGTCATCCTTCTCGACTCGATTACCCGTCTGGCGCGCGCGTACAACACCGTCGTGCCGCCGTCCGGGAAAGTTCTCTCCGGTGGCGTCGACTCGAACGCACTGCAGCGCCCGAAGCGTTTCTTCGGCTCCGCGCGTAACGTCGAAGAGGGCGGCTCGCTGACGATCATCGCCACCGCGCTGATCGACACCGGTTCGCGCATGGACGACGTCATCTTCGAAGAGTTCAAAGGCACCGGCAACATGGAAGTGCACCTCGACCGCAAGCTCTCCGACAAGCGCGTCTTCCCCGCCATCGACATCAACAAGTCGGGCACGCGCAAAGAGGAACTGCTCCTGGAGCGCAACGAGCTCAATCGCATATGGGTTCTGCGCAAAGTCTTCTCGCCGCTGTCGACGGTCGAGTCGATGGAGCTGCTCGTCGAGAAACTCGAAAAGACAAGAACGAACTCGGAGTTCCTGAACGCGATGTCGTCGATGTAGGGAGTGGGGTGTTGGGGGTGGGGAGTGGGAGACTCGGATTTTCCGCCTCACGTAGTGGCGCGCCGCAGAACTGTCTCAGCGTCAATCTTCACTGACAACTTCGAACCTGATCCGCTCGCCCGGAGCAAGCTGGGCGAGCTTCCACAAATCCTCCGAGATCACGGTCGCAGGCTGGAGATAGCCGCCCGTGACGGGATGATCCGGCCCCATTGCCACGAGGCTCCCGTCCGGATGCCACTGCAGCGTCCCAAACTGCATCCCGCACGAAGGCAACTCTCGAAGATCGCGTACCGCCGCCGTTTGGTGTAGCGCCGGCGGCCCGCCGGCTGTTCCGCCGCCGGCCCGGCGGCGAAGTCGAATCCCAATCCGATTCAGCTCCGAAGTCACCTCCCACTCTTCCGGCAGCGCGGGCGCCTTGTGAGGGCCAGCAATGACTCGAATCAAATGAGGATCGCGCCGACCGTCGAATGACTGCGCAGCGGCAGACGACCCACCACCAGCCACCCGAAGCTCATCCCCCTTCCGCAGCACGCGCGGCCCCTCCGCAAACGGTGCCCGCATCTCGTCGATACCGCCCTCAATGGCGAGGTATCCCCGCAAACCGCCGTGAAAGCGCCCGATGTCAAGCTCCTCACCAGCAGACAACGTGAACGTTCGTACGACGCCGTCCCCATCGCAAAACGCCGCAACCTTCGCCACGCGAAACCGCAATCTTGGCGCGACGAGCACGCACTCCAGCAACGGCGCATCGCCATTTCCAGCCGCGCGATTCGCGCTCGCCGCTGCCATCCCATCGAACGCTCCGCCCGGCGTAATGCCATATGCGGCACGCTTCCAGTCGCGCTCTCCGACAATCGTCGTGAGCTGTCCCGGTATCACGACCTCGGCGACCACCTCACCATTCGCGACGACGCGATCGACAGGCGGCGCATCGAAGCGATCGATCGAAACCGCGCGAAGCTCGACGACGTCGCCGGGCGCGAACCGATTGGGCGGCTCGGTATTCGGATCCCAGAGCGTGGCGTTTGTGCGCCCGAGGAGGTTCCAGCCCCCCGGCGAGTCAACGGGATAGAACCCCGCCATCGCTCCAGCGATTGCGAAGCTCCCTCGGGGAACGAGGTTCCGCGACCGCGGACGGCGCGGCATTCGCCACTCCTCGGGCCACCCTTCGAGATACGCGAACCCAGCGCGAAAGCCGAGGTAACGCGCGATCAGGCGCAGCGACGGAACGCGGGCGAGGAACGCGTCGCGGGTCATACCCGCATGCGCGAGCAGCTCGTCGAGATCAGGACCGCTGAAGTCGACGTCGATGACGTGTACCCGAGGCGTGATCGTGATCGGCGGGACATCGGCGAAGTCGAGATTCGGCACTCCGCGAAAGATCACGTAGAGCGACTGATGCCCCACGATGCAGGCGATGACGTCATCGCGAGCGCGCAACGCTGCCGCGCGCGCATGAAGCTCGAGTGCAGCGACATCCGGGCCGAAATCGGCGAGAAGGCCTCGATCGCCGGCACGGGTGACTTTCGGCGTCATACGTGCAGATGGTAACGTGCGAGGTCGATCATGACAGACGAACACACACACAATGGCTGCAACCACAGCTCGATGCTTCAGGACGTTGCCCGCCAGGCGATGATCGACAAAGGTCTCGCTCCCGACTTCTCGGCTGAAGCTGAGAAGCAGGCGGAGGCGGTGACAGGACCGGCGCAGGATAGCGACGCGTCGATCAAAGATCTCCGCAATCTCCTCTGGTGCTCGATCGACAACGACGATTCCCGCGACCTCGACCAGCTCACCGTCGCCGAAGACCTCGGCGGCGGAAACGTCCGCGCGATGATCGCCGTCGCCGATGTCGATGCCGTCGTCAAGAAAGGCTCGCCGATCGATGATCACGCTCGCCAGAACACGACGTCTGTCTACACAGCGGCGCGCATTTTTCCGATGCTGCCCGAGAAGTTGTCGACGAACCTGACGTCGCTGAATGAGAACGAAGAGCGGATCGCGCTGGTCATGGACATCATCGTCGATTCCAGCGGGTCGGTAACGAAGGGTGACGTCTATCGCGCCCGCGTTCACAACAAAGCGCAGCTCGCCTACAACGCCCTCGGCATGTGGCTGGAAGGGAAGGGCGAACTGCCGCCAAAGGCCAAAGCGGTGCCGGGCCTCGCGGAGAATCTGAAGCTTCAGGACAAGCTCGCCGACACGATGCGCGAACTGCGACACGAACATGGCGCTCTCGATCTCGAGACCATCGAGGCGCGCGCGGTCATGAGCAACGGCCACGTCGTCGATCTGCAAGTCGAGGCCCGCAACAACGCCAAGAATCTGATCGAGGACTTCATGATCGCGGCGAACGGCGTCAGCGCTCGCTACCTCGCGGCGAAAGGGTTCCCCAGCCTGCGGCGCGTCGTGCGGTCGCCGGAGCGCTGGGATCGCATCGAAGCCATCGCCGCGCAGTACGGCGAGAAGCTGCCGGGCGAGGCCGACGCGCAGGCTCTCGAAGAGTTTCTCGTTCGCCGCCGCAAAGCTGATCCGCTACGTTTTCCCGATCTCTCTCTGGCAATCGTGAAGGCGATGGGAGCCGGCGAATACGTCGTCGAAATGCCCGGCCAGACGCCGATCGGCCATTTCGGATTGGCTGTGAAGGACTACACGCATTCGACCGCGCCGAATCGCCGCTTCCCCGATCTCATCACGCATCGCCTCATCAAGGCGGCGCTTGGGGGCCAGACGTCGCCCTACACACGCGATGAGCTGGAGGCGCTGGCGACGCACTGCACCGAGGCGGAGGATGCAGCGAATAAGGTGGAGCGGCAGGTGAGGAAGTCCGCTGCAGCATGCATTCTCGAGCCGCGCATCGGAGACCGCTTCGATGGACTTGTCACCGGAGCGTCCGAAAAAGGGACATGGGTGCGCGTCTTTCATCCGCCGGTCGAAGGGAAGGTCGTGCACGGTGCGCAGGGACTCGACGTCGGCGACAAGGTAACCGTCAAGCTGATCGACGTGAATGTCGAGCGCGGCTACATCGACTTCGTCCGCGTCCACCACTGAGCGCCGAGGGCGAGAAGGAAGAGCGCCGGCGCAGCGAGATGCATCAGTAGCCGGTTGGCCGTGACGGCGATCAGATCCGTGACGACCCACTCCGTGGCGACGTAGACGCCGCAGTAGACAACCAGCATCGACGCGATGACGGCGATCGCGATCGTGGCAGCACGGCGATTGACACGGATCGCGAATGCCGACGCGATGATGACAGCGACCCAGAAGGCACCCCAGCTCGAGAAAGCGACCATGTACCGCGGAAATGCGGCCAGCGCGGAGCGTAGGTGGTCCAGCTTTTCCGGAATCGTCGGCAGCATGCGGACGAAATTCTCTTCATCTCCTGCCGGGATGCGCGCTCTCCACACCAGAAGGGCGACGGCGGCGACCGCGGCCTGGATCGCCGGTGTCGCGATCCGCTTGCGAAAGACGAATGCTCCGATCAGAAGGAAGACCAGCGCGAAGGGTAGACCTTCGCTCTTGGTGAGGATGAGGAAGACCAGCCAGAGGCCGAATCGGATCTCGCGGCCTCGGGGTTGCGCGGTGTCGAGGTCGCGGTGTGCGTCCATCAACTCGAAGAATGCGCCTGCAGCGAACGCGGCGACAGCGATGTCGTTGTACGCCGAGAGCGCTCCCCCTTCAGTCGCAACGGCGAACTGCGGAATACAGACGAGCAGTGCCGCACACCACGCACCTGACGCCGGCGAGACGAGATTCGAGATCCGCTCGCGCACGAGGAGCGCGAGTGCGGCGAGGAGTCCGACGTAAAGCCAGCGAAGTTGACGGTCATCGAGATCGTGACCGAGGGCGAAGATCACGGCACCGTCGATCGGAATCAGGATCGGATATTGATTGCGCGGATCGAGTGTGGCGCCCTGAAAGAACGGCCCGTCGATTGCGCGCTCATGCGCGATCCCCTTCGCCTTCAGCACCCAGAACGCGCGGCCATCGAAGTCGTTGAGTGGCGTGACGGCGGCGATGAAGGTGATCGCGATCAGCGGAATGGCCATCGCGATCGTGGGGAGTGGGGAGTGGGATGTGGGGTGTGGGGCTTGGGAGCTCGTCTTGCGGGTTCGATAGCTCCATACTGCGCCACCGATGCTTGCGAACAGCACCAACGCGAACGCTGGAACCAATGGCACGTGCACCACGCCAGCGAGGAAGAGGATCGTCCCTACGAGACCTGCGCCGAAGAGGAACGCTTCGCCCCAGCTTCGTCGCGCAACACTCCAGCCAACGAGCGGAAAAAGGACGAGCGTGATGAGCAGACCGATCATGTCGAGGTCACGGTTCCGGCCAGTAGAAGTCGGTCCTGGCGTTCAGCTCACGGGTCGTCACGAAGGCATACACGTTTCCGCTGACGGCCGGAATCGAGCTGATCGGCTTCGTTACGATCGCATGCGGCATGATGGGTATCGTCTCGGAGCCGACGGTGGTCACCGCGATCGAATCGCCGGGATTGAGAAGAAACAGCTTGGCGTCGCGATGAAGCGGCGACGGAGGAATGCGCGTGGCGAACCGCTCCACGTTCGGCAGCCTCGTGGCATCGGCGCGTCCTCGGTTCACGAAATAGAACGCGGCGCGCAGCGGAAGGCGTGACTCAACCTGTACCCAGCCGCTCTCCATGACGCCGAAGAGTTGATAGACGAGGTCGTAGTACGAGACGGTATCTCCGGCCCCAATCCTTAGTGTTCTGCTCTCTCCTTTCGGCCAGAACGTGATGCGAACCTCGTTCGTGCGAGGAAGCCGTTCCATCAACGCGTTAGAGAGCGCAGGTCCGTTCTGAGCAACACTCTGGTTAAGGAGCGTCGCCTCGATGACGAACGTCTCCGGTGCCGCACCATCCAGCGAGGCAGCGATCGGCAGAACGAACGACGTCGCCGGCTCGCTCAACTCTGGCGCGGCGACGACGCGGTGACCCGCGCGCAGATCGCGGTCGCGAAGGACTTCGTATGACGTCTTCTCCACTTTCTCTGACGTCACTGCGACGATCGTCTTCGGCCGCGTCGGATCGGGGGCGGCGTCTCGATAGCCGTTGCGTCCGGCAAAGAGTCTGGTGCGGATTGGGTACAGGTAGTAGTTGGCGAAGATGGCCGCTTCGGTATCGCGAATACCGAGGACCAGCGCGACCGGTTCCTTCTTTGGAAGCGTTTTGCGCAGCGACTGAACCGATGCGTACCACGCTCCCATCTGCCGCTCCCTTCGCGACTCGTACGGCATAGGCAACAGCGTCAAAGCTTCGCGTGTGCGTGCCACCAACCGGGGCAAGGTCGTCGCTGCGAGTGACAGGAACAGCAGCGCGCAAAGGACGCGCGGAATCAGCGAGCGGTTCTTCATCCTTCGCCGACCGACACGACATGATTGTTCGCGTCCAGAGTCACGATGCGTGGCTTGTGCGCGATGGTCTGTCCCTCATGAAACGTGGCAAAGGAAAGGATGCTGATCGTGTCTCCCGTCCGCACCGGCGAGCGCGTTCCCGCATGCAACGCGACCTCGCCGTTCCCGGCCTGCGCCGGCTCGATCCACGTGCGAAATCGCTCGCCGGTGCCGGTGTTGACGACCTCGACCTCCTCGAACGGCAGAATCTCCGCGGCGTGAAGGACGAACGCATCGACGCGCAGAGAGACCGGCCAGAGCGTAGCCGCGCTGGTGACGATCGCGTTCTGAATGACGGCGTGAAGAAGGGTGCGCATCAATGTAATCGTACTAGCTAGTTGCACTCGGCGGTGCCGAGTGCGTTGTCCGTTGTCGGTTGATTGCGGCGCTGGCGCGCCGCGTTGTCGACGGAAGCAGAACGACGCGACAACCGGCTACGGCCCAGGTTTCAAACCAGACCACTACCCAAAACACACCAGTGGCGGTTCAAGAGTCACGATCGATGGTTCGAAACACGGCATGGCGTGTGTGAAACGCGCCTTCGTGGGTGCAGTCCGCAGCGTCGGGGGCGGAAACAGCAGCATCGCAGGTATAGAACGCAGCATCGTGGGTGCAGCCCGCAGCATCGTCGGTGCAGGCCGTAGCATCGTCGGTGCAGCCCGCAGCATCGCGGATGCAGAACACCTCATCGGGAGTGCAGAACATCTCATCGGGGGTGCAGAACATCTCATCGGGGGTGCAGACCATTTCATCGGGAGTGCAGACCATCTCATCGGGGGCGCAGAACATCTCATCGGGAGTACAGAACATCTCATCGGGGGTGCAGAACATCTCATGGGGGGTGCAGAACATCTCATGGGGGGTGCAAAACATCTCATCGGGAGTGCAGAACATCTCATCGGGAGTACAGAACATCTCATCGGGGGTGCAGAACACAGCATCGGGGGTGCGAAACACATCATCGTGGTGTCAGGACGCAGGATCGTGGCTGCAAAAGACATCTTGGTGGGTGCAGAGCACATCATCGCGGGTGAAAGACGCAGCGTCGAGAGTGTGAAACATTGGATCAATGGATCGAAACGCGCCCTGCCACCGCACGGACGGCACGACGCCAACCACAGCAGCAACAGCCAAGGTGCCCGTGGTTGCTCCGCCCGTCTCAACTTGTCATTTCTCACAGTTGTAGGAGTGCGTTGTCAGTTGATTGCGGCGCTGGCGCGCCGCGTTGTCGGGAGACGCAGTCCGGCGAGACAACACTGCGACCGACAACGACCGAAGCGCAATCAACCGACAACCGACAACGCACGCGCCGCTAGGCGCGTGCAATCCGCACGTTGTCGATCAATCGCGTTCGTCCAACCTTCACCGCGCCGGCGAGGACGATGTCGCGGCGAAAGTCTGCGGGTGCGAGGAATGTCTCGGGATCAATGACCGCCAGATAGTCGATCGTCAAGCCGGGACTCGCTTCGATCGTCTTCCGCATCAGCGATTCGATCGCGCCGGCGTCGTGAATCCCCCGGCTGATCGCCTCTTCGCCGGCGCGCAGGGCTCGATAAAGTGCTGGAGCAATCGCTCGCTCATCGGCGGAGAGATAGCTGTTCCGCGATGATCGCGCCAGACCATCATCCTCACGCGCCGTCTCGGCAAAGACGAGCTTCACGGGGACGTCGAGGTCGCGCACCATCCGTTCGATCACCGCGCATTGCTGCGCGTCTTTGCGGCCGAAGACAGCGATGTCGGGCTGCACGATGTTGAGCAGCTTCAGGACGACTGTGGCTACGCCGTCGAAGTGTTCCGGGCGGCGCTCCCCTTCCAGCGGCCGGGCGACGGCGCCCGTGTGCACCGATGTCTGCGACCCCGGCGGGTACATGACGTTGACCGAGGGGAGGAAGAGGGCATCCACGTCTTTGCCTTCGAGCAGATCCTTGTCGCGCGCTTCATCGCGCGGATAGCGCTCGAAGTCCTCATTAGGGCCGAACTGGGTCGGATTGACGAAGATCGACACAACGATGAAATCTGCGCCGTTCGCACGCGCGGCGTCGATGAGTGAGAGATGGCCGTCATGCAGGAAGCCCATCGTCGGGACGAAGCCGATGGTTCGGCCGGAGGCGCGGGCCGCTGCGATTGCGGCTCGGGTGGCGTCGATCGTCGTCGCGACGATCATCGGTGTGGCACAGACACTCTTGTCTGTGCTCCTCGATATGCGAACGAACTCGACCTCATTGCGCTTTCGGCATCTCGATCACAACGCCTTCACCATACAGCGCTCGCAAATCATCCGCGCTTGCCGCGTGGAACGACTCCTTCTGATCGTCGGGGAAAGTTCCGTCGCGCACATCCGCCAAGTAATGCTCGATTGCGGCGCGCATGTCGTCGGCGATGTTTGCGTAACGCCGCACGAACTTCGCCCGGTGGCCGTCGTAGATGCCGAGGAGGTCGTGGAAGACGAGGACCTGCCCGTCGCAGGAGGGTCCGGCGCCGATGCCGATGGTTGGGATGGAAACGCGCTCGGTGATCATTGCTGCCAGCTCCGACGGCACGCACTCGAGCACGATCGAGAAACAGCCGGCCTGATCAAGCGCGAGCGCTTCATCGACAAGGCGTCTCGCGTCGTCGAGATTCTTCCCCTGCAGCTTGAAGCCGCCGAGGGCGTTGACCGATTGCGGCGTGAGACCGATGTGGCCCATCACCGGAATCTCGGCGTCTAAGATGCCTTCGATTGCGCGGATGCGCGAGGCTTTGCCGCCTTCGACCTTAACCGCCTGCGCGCCCGCCTGGATGAAGCGCCCGGCGTTGCGGACGGACTCTTCCACGCTGACGTGATACGAGAGGTAGGGCATATCGCCGACGACGAGCGCGTGCGCGGCGCCGCGTGCGGCCGCGCGTGTGTGATGGAGCATGTCGTCGACCGTGACGCTCAGCGTGTCGGGATAGCCGAGTACGACCATGCCGAGGGAATCGCCGACCAGGATGATGTCGGAGCCGGCCGCGTCGGCGACCTTCGCGCTCGGGAAGTCATACGCGGTGATCATCCCGATGCGCTTCTCGCCTTTCATGGCGCGGATGGCCGGGACGGTGATGCGTTTCGGCGTGTCTGCCATTTGCTCCTCCGAGGACCGGGCGGAGGAGTGATCGGAGATCAGAGATCAGAGATCAGGAAAGCTGCGTCCCTGATCTCTGTTCTCTGACCACTGACCACTACGCTTCGTCTCGGTCCGTGTACTCAGGATCCAAGCGGTACGTAGTACTGCGTGCCCTTCTTCGCATTGCGAATCTGCTCGATGAGCTGATCGAAATGCTCGGGCGTGTTGACGAAATCGATCTCGTTCGTGTTCACAACCAACAATGGCGTCTCGTCGTACCGGTAAAAGTAGTGTGAGTACGCCTCGCTGAGCTCTTTCAGGTAATCCTGCGAGATCGACTTCTCGTAAGCCCGTCCGCGCTTCTTCACGCGTTTGACTAGTGTATCAAGCGAAGCCTGCAGATAGATAACCAGGTCCGGCTTCGGAACGCTGTCGTACAGCAGCTCGTACATCCGGTTGTAGATCATCAGCTCCGAGTCTTCCAGCGTCATGTACGCGAAGATCTTGTCTTTCGGAAACGAGTAGTCCGCAAGGATCAGTTCGGTGAAGAGGTCGCGCTGCGAGATGGATCGCTGCTGGTCGTAGCGTGACAGCAGAAAGAAGAGCTGGCAGCGGAAGGCCGCGCCGCGCTTGTCTTTGTAGAAATCGGCGAGGAAGGGGTTGTCGACATCCTCGAGGATCTTCGTCCCGCGAAAGCGCTTGGCGAGGAGATTCACGAGCGACGTCTTCCCGACGCCGATCGGCCCCTCGACGGCGATATGACGAAACGGCAGCGGCGGCACGCACGGAAGGATAAAGGATGAAGGATGAAGGATGAAGAAAATGAGTGTGACGGCCTTCATCCTTCATCCTTCCGACTTCATCCTTCGGCTGTGATACAACCCGCCGCCGATGCTTTCGATTGAAACCTACACTCTCGACAACGGCCTCCGGGTCGTGCTCAACGAAGACCACTCCGCCCCGCTCGTAGCAGTCAACCTCTGGTACCACGTCGGCTCGAAGAACGAGCGGCCCGGACGGACCGGCTTCGCCCATCTGTTTGAGCACATGCTCTTCTCGGGCTCGGAGCACGTCGGCAACAACGAGCACTTCCGGTACGTGCAGTCGATCGGCGGCGTGCTGAATGGCACGACGTTCTTCGACCGCACGAATTACTTCGAGACGCTGCCGTCGAACTACCTCGCCCTCGGCCTCTGGCTGGAGTCCGATCGGATGGGCTTTTTCCTGCCGGCACTGACGCAGGAGAAACTCGACATCCAGCGCGAGGTCGTGAAGGAAGAGCGCCGCCAGCGCTACGACAATGTGCCCTACGGCACGGCCTTCGAACGCCTGCTCAACCTCGCTTACGACCCTGACTACTCCTATCACTGGCCCACCATCGGCTCGATGGAAGACCTCGGCGCTGCATCGCTCGACGACATCCGCGAGTTTTTCAGCACCTGGTACCGTCCCGATAACGCCACGCTCACGCTGATCGGCGATTTCGTACCCGAGGAAGCGAAGGAGTTGGTCGAGCACTACTTCGGTTCGATCCCCGCGGGAAAGTCCTTTCCGAAGTTCGCATTGACGCGGAAGCCGCTGAACGGTGAGCGGCGCGAAACAGTTCCCTCGCCGGTGCAGCTTCCCCGTGTCTACCGGCTCTATCACTTACCGAAGATGGGTCACCCTGACTGGATCGCCGGTGATCTGTTGTCGTCAGTGCTCAGCGGCGACAAGGCGAGCCGGCTGGAGAAAGCTCTCGTCCTCGAGCAGCAGATCGCCACGGATGTCGCTGCGTACGTGCTCCCCACCGAGGCGACCGGCATCCTGATGATGCAGGCGACGGCGAACGACGACGTTCCGATCGAAGACGTCGAGCGCGCCATTGACGCCGAGATCGCGCGTGTCGCGTCCGATGGCATCACTGCCGATGAGCTGACCCGTGCGAAGAATCGCGCCGAGGTCGAGTACGCGCACCAGATCGAAAACTACGACTCGCGCGCCGACCTGATCGGGATGATGGCGACCTACTTTGATGATCCTTCGCTGGTGCACACGTGGCTCGATCCGTACCGCGCCGCAAACAGCGCCGACCTGCAACGCGTGACGCGGGAGTACCTCGTGCCCGATAACCGCGTGACCAGCACGTTCGTCCCGGAGAACGCATGACGACGATCGACCGCACGACCGCGCCGCAGCCCGGCGCGCCGCGTCCATACCATTTCCCTAACGTCGTCCGTCGCACGCTGGACAACGGCCTGCGCCTGCTCGTGGCGGAAAACCACAACGCGCCGTTGGTCTCGATGCGCACGCTGGTGCGCTCGGGTGCCGACTACGACACGCCCGAACTGGCAGGCCTGGCGTCGCTGACGTCCGAGCTTCTCGATGAAGGAGCCGGCTCCCGCGACGCCGTCCGTCTTGCCGAAGACCTCGGCCTCCTCGGCGCGTCACTCGGCAGCGGCGCCGATTGGGACGCGTCGTACGTCTCGGTCGATTCGCTCTCCCGCACGTTCGACGAAGCGCTGGCCATCTTTGCCGATGTGAACCGCCGGCCGATGCTTCCTGAATCCTCGCTCGATCGCGTTCGTAGCGAGCGGCTCATGGAGCTGCTCCAGCAGAAAGACGACCCCGGCGCAATCGCCGGCAAGCGCTTCTCGCGCCTCATCTACGGCCGCGGCACGTACGGCAATACGGTCATCGGCAATCCGGAATCGGTCGCGAACATCAAAGTCGATGATGTTCGCCGCTACTACGCCACGCACTTCGTTCCGAACAACGCCTCGATCGTCGTAGCTGGGGACGTCGATGCCGAGAGGGCGTTGGATGGACTAGCGCGCTTCTTCTCCGACTGGCCTTCGCTCGAAGTTCCCCCTCGGCCACAGATCTCGCCGAAGGCGAACGAAGCAAGCCGCATTTACCTGATCGACCGTCCCACGGCCGTGCAGTCCGAGATCCGCGTCGGCCACATCGGAATCGCACGCAGCACCGAGGACTACTTCGCGCTTTCGGTGATGAATGCGCTCCTCGGCGGCGTGTTCAATTCGCGCATCAACCTCAACCTGCGCGAGAAGCACGGTTACACGTACGGCGCGCGGTCGGTCTTCGCGTTTCGCCGCCAGGCCGGTCCCTTCGTCGTCAGCGCTCCAGTCCGCAACGAGGTCACGCGCGAATCGGTAACCGAAGTGCTGTCGGAACTGCGCCGCATCCGCACGGGCGACGTCGAAGAGCGCGAGCTTGAAGATACGAAGAACTACATCATGGGCTCGTTCCCCTCGACCGTCCAAAGCTCCAGCGACATCGCCGGCCGCGTGCTGGACATGGAGCTCAACGACCTGCCTCAGGACTACTTCGACCGCTACCGCGAGAACATCGGCGCCGTATCAAAGGAAGCCGTTGAGCATGTGGCGCAGAAGTACATCGACCCCGATCGCGTCATCGTCGTCATCGTCGGGAACGCCGCGCAAATCCGCGAGCCGCTGGTCGCACTCGGAATGCCGATCCATGAGTTGGATATCGAGGGGCAGGCGATCGCGTAGGACTCCCCGGATCTGCTCATTTCGGTGGGGGTGCTGGTAGCAAAGCTATAATCCTCTCCTCGAATGGAGCAGCTCCAACTTCACTACGTCGATCTGGGTGTGCCGCGGGTCATGGACCTCAAGCATGAGCTATCGGTTGGGCGCACCGAGGGGAATGATCTGATCCTGAATCACCCGTCGGTGTCGCGGAAGCATGCGAAGTTCGAGCTGCGCGGCGATCACTGGTGGGTGATCGATCTGAAATCGACGAACGGCGTGAAGGTGAACGGCAACCTCGTCACCGAGGCGCAGGTTGCGGCCGGCGAGAAGCTGTCGATCGGTTCTGTGCTCATCGATGTGCGCGCGCTTCCCTCCGTCGACTTCAACGCCGACTCGATGTTCGACAACCCCTCGGGCACTGTCATCCGCCGCATCTCCGATTTCAATTCCGAGTTCGGGCTCGACATCGCGGAGTTGGCCGACAAGGGTCCGGTAACGCGGCCGCCGTCGCAGCCGGGAATCCGCGAGCCGGCTGTGTCCCGCGAGAAGATCTTCCAGGTTCTCGTGCAGGTGGCGAAGGCGCTGCTCGCGTCGGAAGAGCTGCAAGTCGTGCTCACGACCGTGATGGACATCATCTTCCGCTACCTCCCGGTGGAGCGCGGATTGATCATCCTCTTCGACGAAGACGGCAATCCCGTTCCGAAGCTGACAAAGTTCATCGAAGGGGCGGAACAGCAGGACATCCCCATCTCGCGCACGATTCTGAAGATGGTGTCGCAGCAGCAGGTGGCGTTGATGACCTCGAATGCGCTGGAAGACGCGCGGTTGCTCGGCGGGAAGTCGATCGCGATTCACGGCATCCGGTCGGCGATGTGCGTGCCGCTCTGGAATCGGCAGCGCGTCATCGGCGCGGTGCAGGTCGACTCGCCGATTCACATCGGCAGCTTCACGGAAGAAGACCTTGACCTGCTCACGGCGCTGGCGAACTTCGCGGCGGTGGCCATCGAGCGCGCGCAACTCGCGGAAAAGATCGAAGAGGAGAAGAAAATCCGTTCGCGGATGGAGCGTTACCACTCGCCGTCCGTCGTCGATGAGATCGTCAAGGGCTCGATCTCGACGGAGACGGAAGTGCGCAGCACGGATGTTTCGATCCTCTTCGCGGACATCAGCGGCTTCACGCCGATGTCGGAGTCGAAGAAGCCTGAAGAGGTAGCCGAGTTTCTCTCGCACTTTTTCGGGTTCGCCGTGGAGTCGATCTTCGCGTACGGCGGAACGCTCGACAAATTCATCGGCGACGCGGTGATGGCCTTCTTCGGCGCGCCGCTGCCGCAGGATGATCACGCCGACCGCGCGGTTCTGACCGGCCTGATGCTGCAGCGCCTGGTGGACGAATGGAACGTGGAACGGGCGAAGACCGATCTGCCGCCGGTGATGGTGCGCGTCGGAATCAATAGCGGCCTGGCCGTCGTCGGCAACGTCGGCACTGAGAAGCGTGTCGACTACACCGTCCTCGGCTCGTCCGTGAACATCGCCTCACGGCTGGAGAGCGGCGTCGCCAAGCCGGGTCAGGTCGTCGTCTCGCAGAACACCATGGATCGGATCATGGGCAGTTTCGAGACCGAGTCGCTCGGCGAGTTTGCGTTGAAGGGTCTTCAGCAGAAGATGCCGGTTTTCCACGTGAAGGGAACCGTCGGGTTGTCCGGCAGCGGCACACCAGCGGGCGGAACGCCAGCGCTTCAGTCGACGTCGATCGCGAGGTAGAAATCTGCGTCCATCCGCGTATATCTGCGGACAAAGCTTTATCCGCAGATGACGCAGATGGACGCAGATAGAATCTCCTCAATGCCCTTTCTCGAAGCGCGGTCGCTGTCGAAAACGTATCGCAACGCGGAAGTTCCTGTGCCGGTGTTGAGCGGGCTGGAGCTGACTGTGGAGCGTGGCGAGATGCTGGCCATCGTCGGCCCCTCGGGTATCGGCAAATCGACGCTGCTGCACCTGCTGGGAGGGCTCGATCATCCCGACAGCGGCACGATTCGTGTTGGAGACGCCGAGGTCTCTTCGATGAGTAACGATGAGCTGGCGCGCTTCCGTAACCACAACGTCGGCTTCGTGTTTCAGTTTCACCATCTGCTTCCGGAGTTCACCGCCGCCGAAAACGTGGCGATGCCGGGATGGATTGGGCGATTCGGAAAGGATGAAGCGCTGAGCAAAGCCAACGCGCTTCTTACGGAGCTGGGTCTCGAGCATCGGAGCCGTCATTTTCCAAATCAGCTTTCGGGAGGCGAACAACAGCGCGTGGCCATCGCTCGGGCGCTTCTCGCCGATCCGTTGCTCTTTCTCGCCGACGAGCCGACCGGGAATCTCGATCTCGAAACGAGCGAGCGGGTCTTCGATCTGATGCGCGAATGTCACGCCAAGCGTGGACTGACCTCCGTGATCGTCACCCACAATCGTGATCTCGCGGCACGCTGCGACCGCGTATTCGAGATGAGGCAGCGCGTAACCGCGGAGGCCGTGGCGTGAGAGTGCCGGTCGTCACAGAACGGAGTGATTGCCCAAGAATGACGGAGGCCGGAACGAAGTTATGACGGAGCGGCGGTAAACTATACCCAACCTCATGTTCGAAAAATACAACGAGAAAGCACGCCGCGCACTTTTCTTTGCCCGCTACGAAGCCTCCAAGCTCGGCTCCCGCGTCATCGAGTCCGAACATATCCTCCTCGGCGTCCTGCGGGAAGGGGAAGAAATTATCAAAGAGATCTTTTCGCGTTTCAACGTGAAACCGGAGCAGATCCGGCGCGAAGTTGAAGGCGATCGCCTCTTCGTCGACCGCATCTCCTCCTCGGCCGAACTGCCGCTTTCCGAGGAGTCGAAGAAGATCCTGGCGTACGCGGCGCACGAAGCGGAGTCGATGCTTCATCAGTACGTCGGCACCGAGCACCTGCTGATCGGCATCCTGCGCGTGGAGTCATCCACAGCCGCGCGTATCCTCACCGCCAAAGGGCTCAACGTCTACGGCGTGCGCGAGGAAACGATCTCGATTCTGAAAGAACGCGAGGCCGACAAACAGAAGAAGGAGTTGCCGTTTCTCGCCGAATACGCCCGTGATCTGACCGCGATGGCGCACTCCGCCCAGTTCGATCCGCTCATCGGACGCGAGAAGGAAGTCGAGCGCATCATCCAGATCCTCTCCAGGCGCACGAAGAACAACCCGATCCTCCTCGGCGAACCCGGCGTCGGCAAGACAGCCATCGTCGAAGGTCTGGCCCAGCGCATCGTCGACGGCAACGTCCCGCTCTTCATCGCCAACAAACGCATCCTTTCGCTCGACCTCTCGCTCATCGTTGCCGGCACGAAGTACCGCGGCCAGTTCGAAGAGCGGCTCAAGGGAATCATCAAAGAGCTGAAAGAAAACACCGACATCATCATCTTCATCGATGAGATCCACTCGCTCATCGGCGCGGGCTCGGCCGAGGGGTCGCTCGACGCTGCCAATATCCTCAAGCCGGCGTTGTCGCGCGGCGAGATCTCCTGCATCGGCGCAACGACGATTCGCGAGTACCGCCGCTACATCGAGAAAGACCGCTCGCTTCTGCGCCGCTTCCAGGCCATCAACGTCGCGCCGCCGAACGAAATCGAGACGCTGCAGATCCTCGAAGGCGTAAAGGAACGCTACGAGAGCTTCCACAAAGTGAAGTACAGCGACACGGCCATTCGCAGCGCGGTCTATCAGTCGAACCGCTACATCACCGACCGCTTTTTCCCCGACAAGGCGATCGACATCCTCGACGAAGCCGGCGCGAAGGTGAAGCTGCGCCGCGTGGCCGACACGCAGAATCTGCGGCGGCTCGAGTCGGAGATCCGCTCGATCGTCAAGGAAATGAAAAAGGCGATCTCCGATAAGGACTTCGAGAAAGCCGTTTTCCTGCGCGAGCGCGAGATCGAGCTCAAGGAAGAAGTGGAGCGCTTCAAGCAGGAGCGCGAGGCTGTCGGCGAAGAGATGATGGAAGTGACGAAGAGGGACGTCGAGGAGATCATCAGCTCCTGGACGGACATTCCGGTCACGTCGATCGAAGCGGACGAAGCAGCGAAGCTGATCAACATGGAAGACTCGCTGATGCGGCGCGTGGTCGGTCAGGACAAAGCGATCCGCGCCATCTCACGTGCCATCCGCCGCTCCCGCCTCGGCGTGGCATCACCAAACCGGCCGATGGGGTCGTTCATATTTCTAGGATCATCCGGCGTCGGAAAGACCGAGGTTGCCAGGCGTCTGGCCGAGTTTCTCTTCGGATCGCAGCGGCATCTCATCCGCTTCGACATGTCTGAGTACATGGAGAAGCATGCCGTTTCGAAGCTCATCGGCTCGCCGCCGGGCTACGTCGGACACGAAGAGGGTGGCCAGCTTACCGAGCGCGTCCGCCGCAATCCCTACTCAGTCGTCCTGCTCGACGAGATCGAGAAAGCGCATCCGGACATCGCCAATATCCTGTTGCAGATTCTCGAAGACGGCATCCTCACCGACTCGCTCGGCAATCAGGTCGACTTCCGCAACACGCTGATCATCATGACCAGCAACCTCGGCACGCGTTTCCTGACGACGAAGGGCCACATGGGCTTCCGCGAGAAATCGAGCGAGGCCGATCAGAAGGCAGCGGAGTCGATGATCCACCAGGAGCTGAAAAAAGAATTCAGCCCCGAGTTCATCAACCGCATTGACGACATCATCATCTTCAACCCGCTGACGCATATCGAGCTGCGCGAGATCTGCCGGCTTCTGGTCGACGACGTCAACCTCGCGCTCGTCCAGAAAGGCGTTCAGATTGCCATCGACGACTCCGTGATCGACTGGCTCCTGCGCCGTGCCGAAGAGGAGTCGAACTCCGGCGCCCGTCCGTTACGCCGTGCCATTCAGCGCTACATCGAGGACGAGTTGTCGGAGTTCCTGATCCGCCACAAGGAAGCCGTCCCCGAGTGGATCGACTTCACGATGAACGCGAACGAGGTGCTGCTGATGCCGAGGAGCAGCGAGGCGTTGACGCCGTAGAGGCAGGTCTCTGTGTTCGTTGCGAACGCGATCCACCTCGTCGTTAAGAACGCGGACGAGTATTGTTTACTCGAGAATGAGCTCGAGCCCGAAACCAAGCCGATTTGGTCCCTACCACCGTCGGACCAATTCAAAGCCCGAAGAGAATGATGCGGTCTGCTCCACAAACCAGTTGTGGGGCCGGCGGCGTCACAACTTTTTCGCTGGTTTGATTCCAGCGGTCAAAGCCTGGGAAGGACCGCTTCCTGAAGGCGTTGTTGGCGTGGAGTTCTACACCGATGTGGCGCCGGATCCAGGGTCGGCACCCGGTTGGCCCGAGTGGACTCAGGGACGCGATGGCGTGATTGTTCTCGATCACAACGAGTTGGTTGCGATCCCCGTTATTGTTACCATCAGACATGACGCGGAGTAGAGACCGATGCGAGTGGCGAAACCGAACGAACTAAAGACTCACGCGACGCCCATTCTGACTGCGCGCGTCTCGGAGTCGGAACTGGCGAAGTGGTTTCCTGTTCGATTTCAGCAAATCACCGACCCTCAGGAAGCGCCGGAGCCGTCGAAGGCAGCGCTCATCAAGCTCGACACCGGCGACTATTTCGTCCTCTACTACGGCGAGATTTCGAAACAACTCATGTTGCGCATTCCGGAAGCGAGCGATGCATCGGCTTTCCTCAGTGCGCTGTTCCGCGAGGTGCCGCTTCCACGCAGACGGATTCTCTGGCGACGCGAAGACGCACGCTTGCCTCGGCATATCGCAGCGAATCGGGTATCAGCGCCCGTAGCGCGCCGTCGAAGCAAATAGTTCGCCCTTCCGAAGTACGATGACCCCGTGACCGCCCTCCACGTCGATCTCGCCGTCCCCGCACACCTGATCGTCCTCATCGGCGGCGGCGAATTCTCCTTTGGTGAGACCCGCGAGATCGATGAGTTTCTTCTGCGCAGCATGGCCGCGGAGCGTCGCGTCGTCGCGTTCATCCCTGCGGCCTCGGGATCGGCGGAGTATGCGACGCACTTCGGCAAGTACCTGCACGGGATCGATCCGACCGTTGACACCGTGAATGTTCCGATCTATCGCGGACGCGACAGCCGGCGGCGGAAGAATCTCAACGCGCTCTCCTCAGCCGGCATGATCTACCTCGGCGGCGGTGTGACGAACAACCTACTGGCGGTTCTGCGGGAATCGGCTGCCGAACTGGCCATGCGCGAGGCTGCATCGCAAGGCACCGTGATTGCGGCAATCGGAGCAGCCGCGTCGTGCTTCGGAATCGCCGCGCGCGACATGCACGGCATCGCCGCTTCGCTTCCCGCTCTGGGCTGGATTGCGAACACCGTTGTCGACACCTCCTTCGAGCCGGAGAACGACACGAACTTGCGGCGCCTGATGTCGGTTCCCCAAACGCAGCTCGGACTCGGCATCGCCGCGGGCACCGCACTTGCGATTCGCACCAGCGGCGAGACGGAGATCATCGGCGCGGGGCATGTCGCCGCTTTTCGGAAAGGTCAGGCCCGCTAGTTGCAGAAATGCGCGTGCTGCCAGGCCCGGAGCAGTCGATGCCAGTAGAAAACAATTCCGACGAAGTTCTAACCGTAGAAGAGCTGACGCGCCTCTTCAGCGTGCTGTCGCACGACCTCAAGTCGCCGATCTTCTCGGTTGATGGGTTCAGCGACCTGCTGCTGGCCGATTACTCCGACAAACTCGATGAGGAAGGGCAGGACTTCCTCCGCCGCATCCGCTCCAGCGCGCAGCAGATGAAGAAGGTGCTCGACGAGATGTCTCACATCGTCAAGCTGCTGTCGCGTCCCAACGCGCGGCGCCCAACGCCGCTGCGGGAAATCGTCGAGGAGGTCATCCTCAAGTGCAACTACCAGATCGAAGAAGGGGGTGTGAAGGTCGAGCTGCCTGACGAACTGCCGACGGTCACCGTTGACCCGGAGAAGATGCGCGAAGCGATCAGCGCGATCTTCGCGAACGCCCTCTTTTTCAGCGACCGCCCGAAAGGGGAGCGCACGATCGCCATCGACTGCAACGTCGATCCTGACGGCTACCGAATCTGCATCAAAGACAACGGCATCGGCATCGATCCGCGATACACGGCACAGATCTTCGATCTCGGCCTGAAGCTCGACAAGTCGCGCGGCGGCGGGCCCGGGTACGGCCTCTATCTCGCTAAGCGCATCATCGAAGATCAGGGCGGGACGATCAGCGTCGACGCACTGCCTGACGAGGGCAGCAGTTTCTGCTTCACGATCCCGCACTCGTGAACCGGTGGTGCCGGGTCCTCGCTACTGGCCTGCTGGCGTCAAAGCCGCGGTCTCTTCGATGATCGTCGACTTCGGCCCGTCGATCACATCGTCCGGCAAGGGATCCTCGCCCGGAAGGCCAATGATGCGGATGAGCACGGAACGGTCTTCCGCGACGTCAACGCCGAGGTAGCGCGCGGCTGCCTGGGAGAGATCGATGACGAACTTGTTCACGTACGGACCGCGGTCGTTAACGCGCAGACGAAGCTTCTTGCCCGTAGCGTGCGACGTAACCTCGATCCACGATCCGAGCGGCAGGGTCAGGTGCGCTGCCGACATCTTCTTGTTGTGGTAGCGCTCGCCGTTCGCGGTGAGTGTGCCGTCGAGCGAGGTCGAGTAGTAGCTGGCCAGACCGTTCAGGCGGTGCTTCAGTGCGACAGCGGCGTACTTTAGGACGCGGAGTTTGATCGGGTCGGGGTCAGGCTGTGCAATGGCGACTGGGGCGGGACGGGGAACGGGTGGACCGAATCGATACGACTGCATCGTGGCGTCGTCGAGCTTGAAATTCTCCTCGCAGAGATAGCCCTGCGCTTGCGCCGACTGCGCAAGTGTCAGGGCGCCGCCCACGGCGAACAACCAGATCGTCAACTTCAGTCTCATAGCCAGTACGGTACTGCTTGTCATTTTATCTGCCTTTCAATGGGCGAGCCAATCCATGCCAAGACAAAGTCGCTATTGCAGAGCTAACTTCAACTGGATGAATTGTTTCGATTGAGCTCGTCGTGGCTTCTCACTTGCAAATAACCGAAGCCGGGATTCCGTTTCGAGAGGGGACGGAAAAGGGGATTACTACGATGAGCGAGCCCAGCACAAGCAGGCCCTTCCGTGAAAGATTCCTGGATGGCTTCGACCGCGCCCAACTCAACGAGGCGGTCTTGAAGGTCAAACCGCGCAGAATGAGCGGTTTACGAAAGAAGTATGCCGGATGGGCGCTGGGTGCTTCGCTCGCCCTCGGAGGGCTCGGAATCCCTTTGAAAATCGGAAAGATGCTGCATTCCGCCGATGCGAATGCCCATCGTCGGACGATCACCGGCCTGACCGAGAAGCCGCAGGTCGATGATGCGCAGCCGCAGACCGAGGCGAAGATCGTCGGCGATCTGGCGACGGCGAAACAGATCGCCGACCAGGTCACATCCGGGATTGCCGGCGGCGTTACCGGAGCGGTGCAGGACGTGGCGACGACCGTGGCCTCGGCGCCGGCAACCGTGGCGGGTGCGCCCAGCCAGATCGTGGCCGCGGCCGATCAAGTGAGAGAGCAGTTCTTCCGGAAGCAGATTCCCTTCGGCGGCATCATCTACAGCGAGGCAAGAAAGAACGATCTGCCGCCGGAGCTCGTCGCTGCTGTCGTCCACACCGAGTCGAGTTTCGTGCCGACGGCGCGGTCGAACCGCGGCGCAGTCGGCCTGATGCAACTCGCGCCAAGAACCGGGCGCTGGTTGGGTGCTGACAATCTCTCCGACCCGGCGCAGAACATTCAGGCGGGAGCCAAGTACCTCCGCTACCTAACCGATCGCTTCGGCGGCGACCAGCAGAAGGCGATCGCCGCGTACAACGCCGGGGAAGGGAATGTCCGCCGTTTCAACGGGACTCCTCCATTCAAAGAGACGCGCAACTACGTGCAGCGGGTGAACAACTTCCGCCAGGATCTTGGCTCCCGTGTTGACGATGAAACCGCGGCGACAGGCGCTGCACAGTAGGACGCGACCAACACGGGCGCATACAATACGGCCATGTCCGGGCCTCGCTTGATCGTCGGTATCATCGTGATGGGAGTCGCGGTGCCGCTGACGATTTTCTTTCTCCTCGGTCTCCACACTGTGGGCGAGTTCTTCAGCGTGGCCGCAACAACGTTCCTGGCTTGGGGAACTGCCGATTTCCTTTCCACGATCCTGGAAAGGCCGCGGCTGGAGAATCGTTCGCCTGGGCTGGCGATCCGGGAGGATCTCGATCGGCGGCGCGCCGACGAGTAAATCGAGTCTCAGCCTTGCGGAAGTTGAAGCCGCGCACGCAGGCCGCCAGACGGTGATGCCTCCAGTGTGATCGAGCCTCCATAGACTTCTGCCAGATCGCGCACGATCGCTAGTCCAAAGCCGGTGCCCGGTTCGGATTCGTCCGCGCGCACGCCGCGCTGCAAGACCTCGTCGCGCATCGAAGGAGGCAGCCCGGGGCCGTCGTCGTCGATGATGATCGCGATCAGCTTTTCCATCTGTTCTGATGAGACGACGACGCGCGCTTTTGCGAACCGGCAGGCGTTGTCGAGCAGGTTGCCGAGCATCTCGTCGAGGTCCTCGCGCCGGACGCGAACGGTGTGATCGGAAGAGACATCTGACTCGATCGCGATGCCGCGCTCGGCGTGCAAGCGGCGCAGCGTGCGGGTGAGTCCGTCGACCGAGTCGGCCAGGGAGCAATGGATGCCGGTAGTCGTTCCCGCGGCGCCAACGCGTGCGTGTGCGAGGTGATAGTCGATCTGGCGACGCATCCGTTCGACCTGCTGCCCGATCAGCGCTCCGGACTCGACGCCCGCTCCTGAACTGCGCACTGCTTCCTGCGCGATCACGGCGAGCGGCGTCTTCAGTCCGTGCGCGAGGTCGCCGGCCTTCGCAACTGCACGGCGCACCGCTTCTTCGCGCTCGGCCAGTAGCGCATTCAGGTCGTTGACTAGCGGCTGTACTTCTGATGGATACGTCCCCTCAACACGATCGCTTCGCCCCTCGCGCACGTCGATGAGCCGGGTCCGCAATTGTTCTATGCGCGATACGCCGCCGCGAAGGTAGAGAAGTCCGGCCAGCATCAACGCCGCGCCGGCGAGGAGGACCATATGCGGCTCGATCCGGAAGACCGCGTGCCATCGGAGCACGAGAAGAAACAGCATGTGCGAAATGCTGAGTAGTCCTGCCGTCCACAGCAGCGAGCCGATGAGCAATCGCGATCGAAGCGATTTCACGTGCGTTCCTCGATCCGGTAGCCGAGTCCGCGCACCGTCTCGATGACGGCGGACCCGAGTTTCCGCCGCAGCCGGGCGATGAACACCTCGACGGTGTTCGAGTCACGATTGAAACTCTGCGCGTAAATGTGCTCCGTCAGCTCCGCCTGCGAGACCACGCGCCCGCGGTGATGCATCAGGTACGAAAGCACGCGAAATTCGTGACTTGTCAGGCGGACCGCTGCGCCATCGACGGTCACTCTGCCGGTGCGCGGATCGAGCACGACCGCGCCGCATCGAAGCTCGGGGCTGGCGTTGCCGCTGGCGCGCCGGATCAGTGCGCGCAACCGAGCCAGCACTTCCTCCATGCGGAATGGTTTGGACATGTAATCGTCTGCGCCGCCATCGATACCCTGGACCTTCTCGTGCCAGCTTCCACGCGCGGTGAGGACGAGAACGGGAACGAACAGACCGGCCTGGCGCCACCGGCGAAGGAGCGTCAGACCATCGATCTTCGGTAACCCGAGGTCCAGCACGACCGCGTCAATCTCCTCGGTCTGGATGAGAAAGTCCGCGCGCTCGCCATCCGCGGCGGAATCGACCGCGTAGCCCGCCTCTCCAAGCGCTGCCACCAACTGCCGGGAAAGCTGCGGTTCGTCTTCAGCAACCAGAATGCGCACGGCCCCATTATGCAAACGAATCTGAATGAGGGCTGAACGGTAAGTAGCTCACAGCAACTCCCGCAGCCTCTGATACCCGCTTCTGCTCACTGGCAGCCTTGTTCCGTCGCGCAGGATCGCCACGCGGCTGTCTTTCGCGTATAGCTCGATCTTCTCGATGCGCTCGATGTTGACGAGGTAGGCGCGATGGATGCGCACGAAGCGGGCGGGATCTAGTTGCTGGGCCAGCTCGCCGATTGGTTGTTGTTTACGCAGCTTCGCGCCGCCGGTGGCGATCAGGATTGCGTCGTCGGCGGCTTCGGCGTAGTCGAGGCGCGCGACCGGAATGACCTGGATTGCGCCGTCGTCGCCGCGCACGACGACGCGCTGCAAAGGACGGGCGCGCAACGAGGCAGCGATACCGGCAACCGGAGCACGGTCGTGGTGACCGGCTGTTCGCTTGACGCGTTCCATCACCTGACGAAACCGCTCCAGCGAGAACGGCTTGAGAAGATAGTCGAGCGCGTGGACTTCGAACGCCCGCAGTGCGTGCTCATCGTGCGCGGTGACGAAAACGACGATGGGCGAGCGGTCGAGCAACTCGAGCACTTCGAAGCCGTTGAGCTTCGGCATCTGGATGTCGAGCAGGAGCAAGTCGGGATCGTGCTGCGCGACCGCCTTCACGGCTTCGAATCCGTTCGCGCACTCGCCGACGACCTCGCAGTCCTCGTCGGCGGTCAGGTACTCGCGAAGAAGTTCGCGAGCTGGCGCCTCATCGTCGACGATCACGACGCGGATCATCGCGGCAACTCGATGACGACATGGAATCGCCCGTCGTCTTCTTTCGCCTGAAGCATGGCCCGCCCTTCCGACACCGCGCTCAGTCTTCCTCGGGCGTTCTCCAGTCCAACTCCTTCGCCGCGCACATCAGCGCGGTCTGGGTCGGCCGGATTGTCGATCACGATGCGCAGCATGTGATTCTCGAGAGTACCGACAATATCGACCGTGCCGCCATCCACCATCGACGCGACTCCGTGCCGCACCGCATTTTCCACCAGCGGCTGCAGAAGCAACGGCGGGACGAGGCATTGTGACGCCGCCTCATCGACGTTGATGTGAACGGTGAGCCGGTCGCCGAAGCGTACCTTCTCGATCTCGAGATAGCGCGTGACGAGATCGATCTCCTCGGCGAGCGTGATGCGTTCCAGAGCGCCGAGACGGAGGATCAACCGGAAGAAATCGGCCAGGCGCTGCGCCATCTCGCGCGCCTCGAGCGGGCGCGATCCGCACATCGAAGCGACGGCGTTGAGGCTGTTGAATAGGAAGTGCGGATCGACCTGCGCCTTGAAGGCGCGCAATTCGGCCTCGCGCGCCAGCACTCGATAACGCAGCACTTCATCCTCGGCCTCGCGCACCGCTTCGACCTCGAGCAAAAGATAGTGCACAGCCACCGCCGCGAGGTAGAGGAGGATCGCCAATCCGAAGAGGAGCGAGTAGTCGGGTGCAAGCTTCGTCGCGACGTGCTCATTGACCACCAGCACCCACGACTTCCACGTCAAGATCCAAAGCCCGCTGGCCGCTGCGGCCGATCCAGCGTGCGCGATCGCGATGGACATTCGTGAGGCGCTCCGCAGCGGCAACGCACTGCAAAGAAAGCGCGATGCCAGCGCGATGGCGCCGAGAAGAAGCGACGGAGGAAGTGCCGCCGCGATCGAAGTGCCGACCGCAGCCCCTCGGGTCCACAAGAAGAAAACGGAGCTCATCGTCGCGGCTGCGGTCACCGCGCCGACGGCGTACAGCACGAGAGTTCCACGGCTCAATGTCTTGCGCGTCTGCATGGGTTACCTCTTCGGGTGCTTCACTTCGACGCCGCCCATGATCGCGCTGCCGCGAATGATGAGACGAGGCGCGCCGGCAGGAACGTTGTCATCGGTTTTGTCGACGACGCCGCCGAGGATGGCTTTGACGTGATTCTCGATTCTCCAGCCCCGAGGGACGCGGATATCGATGCCGCCCCAGAAGGCCAGGACGTCGATCATGGCCTCCTTCGTGATCTTCGCGCCGCTGAGGTTGATTTCACATCCGCCCATCACCGCGACGGCATCGCCGCCCGCGAAATCGCTCGACGCCACCGCGCGGCCGACGCCGCCCATCACGGCAACGGTGTGGAACGAGTCCGCTCTCGACGCACCCTTCGCCGCGGGCGAAAGCGCCTGGCGGATCAGCGACACCCCACCGACGCTGATGAGCAGCGGCCACACAGCCAGAATCGAAGAAACGCGAAAATGTGGGAGAAGCGGCAGCGGCGGAAGAAACAGCACTCCGACTGCGACCAGCGCGACTGCGGAGACCCATTGCCGCCGCGGCATCTGCGCGACGCCGAGAGCGATGAAAACGAGCGGCCACCATGGCAGAAAATCGGACGCGTGAAGACTGCCGCTGTGATCGAGCCAGCCGATCACGCCTGCGGTGAGAATCGCCGCGCCCCATACCAGCCGCGACCACGGATTGTCGCCGCGCTTGCGGAGTTTGACGCGCAGATCGACCCGCGACATGCCGTCGACGTCGATCGACATACGCCGCCGTTCGTCGTCATTCATGATGGTTCTCTCCTTCCAGTGCGTCGCGGCGCCGGAAAGACTCGATGATGGTGCGTCCGATCATTCCGGCGCCGAGGATGACGAGGAGTAAAGGCCACGACGAGTTGTAAGTCAGGCCGTACCAATGAAGCGTCACTGCCTGTAGCCACGCACCCACTGCAATCAACCACAACCCCGACCAGATCGAGCGTCGATGAGCGAGTTTCGATATCCCGACCAACACGATGAAGAGCGGCCACCACGATCCAAGGTTCCACGAAAAATCGGCGATGTGAAGACGCTGAAGAAGCAGCAGAGATCCGCCCGCGATCAGAAGCAAGCCCCAGAAAATGCCGTCGGCATTGATCCGTCGTCGATTCTTCATACTGACTCCGCCGCGACGCTCTTGATCTCGACGCCGCCCATGAACGCCAGTCCGTTGACGATCAGCCTGCGGCCTCCCGGTGCTGCTTTCGTTCGGATCTCCGCGCCGCCCATGATCGGAACGGTGTTGCCGATGACTTCCCATCCCTCGGGCACCTTGATCTCGATGCCGCCCCACATCGCGAACAGTTCGATCGTCGCCGGTCCCTGCTCCATGTCCGCCTTCGTCAGATCGAGCTCGCATCCGCCCATGAAGGCGATGATCCGGGCGCCTGCGTAGGCACGCGAGTCGATCTTGATTTTGCGGACGCCGAAAATTGCCCAGACGGTTGAGTCAGACGGGCCGGACAGCGATGGCAGGCTAAAACCGAAGGCGCGGGCGACGATCACGATTCCGGCGAGGATCAGCGCGGCCGGCCATAAGTCGAAGACTGAAAGGCGAAAATCAACCGTGTTGGAGATCAGGTTGAGCGCGCCGATGCCGATCAGGAACGCACCGAGAACTCTGCGCCCGGCCTCCTGGAATTTGAGGATACCGATGGCGACCAGGACGAGCGGCCAGTAGGCAAGGTAGCGGTCCGCGTCGATCAGGTCGAGGTTGTCGAGAGTCAGCAGCACGCCGAGGATCGCGAAGAAGATTCCGATGATGAGTTTGAAGCCGGAGATACCGGCCACCCCGTCCGGAGCCTGTTTCTGTGTGAGTGTCATGTTCATGAGAAATCCTTTCGTCAGCGACAGCGGCAAGATACGGAGCTTCGCGGGCTTCGTCTGCGCTCCACCGGCGAATGGCGGTTAAGAGGCGGCGAATGGCGCACTCGGGCGTTTTCCGCGCCGAACGGCCGCGGTACTCTCGCGGCGATGAGATCCAATCCGCGCATCTCGATCGTCATCCCGTCGCTGAACCAGGGGCGGTTCATCGAAGAGACGATCCTCTCGATCCTCGGGCAGGCGTGGCCGGACATCGAGCTCATCGTCATCGATGGCGGGTCGAGCGACGATACGCTCGACATCATCCGTGACTACGAGGCATCGATCGATTTCTGGATCAGTGAGCCCGATCGCGGGCAGGCCGACGCGATCAACAAAGGACTTCGCAAAGCGACCGGCGACATCGTCACCTGGTTCGGCGCCGACGATGTCTACGCGAACGGGATCTTCGAGGCCGTCGCGGAGGCTTGGCGGCGGAATCCGACCGCGATCTACGCGGCGCCGGTGGCTAATTTCTACGCGCGCGGCCGTGAGCAGCTCGTGCGTCCGTTCGGCCTCTCGGTCGAGAACCTAGTGCAGTACTGGAAGAAGCAATCGCGTTGGCACGATCCGGGTTTGTTCTGGTCGCGTGCTGTGATCAACACAACCGGCGAGATCGGTGTTTCTCTGCGCTATGCGTTCGACTACGACTACCTGATCCGTGCTCTGCAACGCGCGCCCGTTGAGTACATCGATCAAGTTGCCGCAGGCTTTCGGCTGCACGGGCGGTCGAAAACGATCGCGCAAACGGAGGCGATGATGGCCGAGACCGCGGCCGTGAGCCGGCGTTACTGGAAGCTGGTCGAAAACCTCGATTGTGCTGGCTTCGAGCGCTCGGAGTACGAGGCTCGACTGCGGCGGGCGGCCTCGAAGCTGCTGCGGCTCAACCGCAAAGGCCTGCCCCTATTGCGTGCGTGCCTGCGCGAGCATCCGTTTGCGACGCCGGTCCGACTGGCGTGGCTATTTCCCACAGTGCTCGCGGAGCGTCTCGGCCGGTTGCGACGCGGGAGGCACATCTAGGAGTTCTTCACGGTAGAAGCTACGAAGCCGCACGCAAGCAAGAGCGGCGACGAATTGCGCCGTCCGCCCTGACGACACTCGGGCGAGGACGCCCGAGTGTCCGCGGTCGAGACGACCGCACTCCTTCAGTCGCCTAACTCATCGCGTGATCCACTCGCTCATGCGAATGAACTCCTTGGTTCCTTCTCTTCCGGTCAAGCGAAGCGACAGAGGGCCGCCTTTTGCGCCGACCCACACATCCATTTCGAAGAATGGGCAGCAGCGGCGTTCGCGCCCGACCCATTCGTTGAGAAGTGCGACCGTCTTCGCATCAGACGGGAACTGAAACTCGTATCCGTTCGGAAGCTCGCGCACGCCGGTTCTCAATCGACGAAGAGCCGGCCCGACGACTTCGAAGTGCCGTTTCCGTTCATCTGCTGTCAGAGCCAGCAGGTTACAGGCGAGAGGGGCCTCGACCTTTGAAGCAGCGGTGGTCTCGTTGGCGCACGTAGTGTTGCAAGGATCGACTGACGAAAGGCGGCTAGCGAAAAGCGAAATGACGGCGACAAGAAAGTAGAACGGATTCATGTGATTCCTCCAGCCATGCACGGTAGGACTTCGAGTCAGCTTGAAGTCAAGGGTCGCTGCTGTGAACTGTTCGTGACGCAGCCGTTTCCTAGCCGGATCGTGTGATCATGAGTGCACGAACGGAGCACTTCGTGAGCAACATCAAGAGCGACGACTTGACGATCGGCGAGTTGGCTCGCCGGGCCGGCATGAGCACTTCCGCCATTCGCTACTACGAGTCGGTGGGTCTCGTCGAACCGGAGCGCCGGAGCAGTGGCCGGCGTTTGTATGGAGAGTTTGCTGTCGAGCGTCTGGCGCTCATCGCGTTCGCCAAAGACATCGGATTCAGCCTCGGGCAAGTTCGTCAGCTCCTCGACGGCTTCCCGCAAGAGACGCCAGCCGGCGCCCGATGGACCGAGCTGGCAACATCCAAACTGGCCGAGCTGGATGTGGAAGCACGCCGCATCGAAGTCATGCGCGCCGCGTTGCTGCGAATCATGCGTTGCCGCTGCGACGACGTCGATCAGTGCGCGCACGGGATCGCGGCGGCCCGTTGCCGTTGACCGCGGCGCGGTCGCTATACTCGCTCCATGAAGCGAAGCATCGCCGTCATTGCGCTCGTCCTGTTGTCGCAAACCATGTTCGCGGCCACGCCACCAATCGATCGCGTGGCCATGCAGGCCAAAGTCCGCGCCGAGTTTCTCTATTCGTGGAAGGCGTACGAGAAGTACGCCTGGGGCCACGACGAGCTGCGGCCGCTGAGCAAACAACCGAAAGACTGGTACGGCGAATCACTGTTGATGACGCCTGTCGATTCGCTCGACACGCTGCTCCTGATGGGATTCAACGATGAGGCGGACAAGGCGAAGGAACTGATCGTCGAGCATCTCTCGTTCGACAAAGACGTCTCCGTCAAGGTCTTCGAGATCACGATCCGCGAGCTCGGCGGCCTCCTCTCCGCTTACGAGATGACCGGCGACGCCAGACTTCTCCACCTCGCCGACGACCTCGGCACGCGCTTACTCCCAGCGTTCAACACACCCACCGGCATGCCTTACATGTACGTCAACCTGCGCACGGGGAAAACGAGCGGCGCGCGGTCGAATCCCGCCGAGGTCGGAACGCTGATCCTCGAGTTCGGAACGCTCGGCAAACTGACGAACAAGCCGGTCTACATGGAGAAAGCAAAGCGCGCACTCGTCGAGCTGTACAAACGCCGCTCGAAGATCGGCCTGGTCGGCGAGGAGATCGACGTCGATACCGGCGCGTGGGTCAGCAAGGCCAGTCACGTAGGCGGCGGGATCGATTCGTACTACGAGTACGTGCTGAAATGCTCGCGCCTTTTCGGCGACAAAGAGTGCGAGTCGATGTGGCAGACGAGCATTCGAGCGGTCAACAAGCATCTCGCCGAGGAAACGCCGTCAGGTCTCTGGTACGGCGAAGTGGATATGAACACCGGCAAGCGCACGAATCCCGAATTCGGCGCGCTCCACGCCTTCCTGCCGGCCGTCCTCGAGCTCGGCGGAGACACGAAACGCGCCCGCCGTCTGGAAGAATCGTGCTTCCGCATGTGGACGCTCAGCGGCATCGAGCCCGAGGTTCTCGACTACCGCACGATGACGATCAAATCGCCCGGCTACCAGCTCCGACCCGAGATCATCGAGTCCGCCTACTACCTCCACCACGGCACCCACGACGCCCGCTACCTGATGATGGGCCAGACCTTCTTCGACGCCATCGTCGCCCACTGCCGCACCGACGCCGGCTACACGACGTTGAAGAGTGTGGTCACGATGGAAAAAGGCGACCTGATGCCAAGCTACTTCCTCGCCGAGACGCTGAAGTACCTCTACCTGCTGTTCGCGCCGGACTCCGCGCTCGATCTCGACAAGGTCGTCTTCAACACGGAAGCGCATCCTTTGAAAAGAGAGCTGAAGCCTTGAACCATTCAAAAGATGACAAGCAACCATTGGCGGACGAGCTGGGCTTGATGAAATCGATCGTCGCTGCCGCGGTTGCCGCGGGATCGTCAACTACGAGCAACTCGAATGAGTTTCGAGCTCGAATCGAACGGGATATCTTCGGCAGGTAGAGACTCTCCCAAAAACAGAACGGCCGCCCTCTCGGGCGGCCTAGCCGGAAGCTCTCGCTCCTGGCGCAGTGTCGATGCAATGTAGGATTCTCATCCTATCAATGTCAAGTGGCGAGCCGACAATTCCGACGCACAACACGGTGGTCTACATCGACGGATACAACCTCTACCACGGCTTGCGAGACAGGCACGGCCGTAAGTATCTCTGGCTTGACCTCACTCGGTTTGCTCGCGGGTTGCTCTCCGACCCCAGGCAGGAGCTGGTTTCAGTCAAGTACTTCACATCGGCCGCGCCCGGGTCCCGAGATGGCGCCAAGCGGCAACAGATCTATTGGAAGGCACTGGAGACCTGCGCGGGACTCCAGATAATCAAGGGCCGATACCGCGAGAAGCCCACGCGTTGCTCAGTATGCGGAACGAAGGAGGCGGAGTGTCGCATTTGCGGAGCAAAGCTGCGCTTCCGGAACGAAAAGATGACGGACGTGAACATCGCGACGCATCTCGTACGAGACGCCTGTTCAGGAACATTTGACGTTGCTGTGTTAGTCGGAGGAGATACCGACCTCCTGGCCGCTGTTGAGGCAGCGAAGGCTCTGCGCCGAATCGTCGTTGCATTCCCGCCGGATCGTGAGAACGACGATATGAAGCGCGCGGCATCAGGGTGGTTCCGCTTGAGCGAAGGCAAATTCAAGACGGCACAGTTCCCGGATGTCGTGACAGTCGCTCCGGGCATCACCGTTACGCGACCCGTTTTGTGGAGGTAGCAAGAGGTCCTTTCAGCTGAGAACGACTCCGGCACGAGACGCGCACAACGCACATTCATGAACCTCCCCTCCATCCTTACCTGGGGCCTCGCGGCTACGATCGTGCTCACGACGCTTTCGATCGCGGCGCAGTCGCTCGGCTTCACGCGGATCGACATCCCGTTCATTGTTGGGACAATGTTTACGCCCAACCGCGACCGCGCCAAAGTTCTCGGGCTCGGCGTGCACATCATCAACGGCTGGATCTTCGCCCTCGTGTACGCGTTCGCGTTCGAGAGCCGGCATATCGCGTCGTGGTGGTTTGGCGGGATGATCGGAGCGGTGCAGGGGATGTTCATCGTGGTCGTGCTGCTGCCGGTGTTGCCGGGACTCCATCCGCGGATGGTCTCCGATTTTCGAGGCCCCGAGCCGACGCGGTTGCTCGAGCCGCCAGGAATCTTCACCACGAACTACGGCATCAAGACACCGTTCGTGTTGCTGTTCGCGCACATGGTTTATGGCGTGGTTTTGGGGACGTTTTACACGTTGCGGTGATTCACGTTCCAACCGTTTCACGCGGAGGCGCGGGGTTTGGCTTCGCCTTTGTGGCTTGCTTCTTTGAGGGCGAGCGCGGCGTTGAGCAGCGCGATATGCGTGAGCGCCTGCGGGAAGTTGCCGAGTAAGGCGGCTGTGTGGACGTCGACCTCCTCGGAGAACAGGCCGGCGTCGTTGGCGTGACGGACGACGTCGTCGAAAAGCGCGTGGGCTTCATCGACGCGGCCGGCGAGGGCGAGCGCTTCGACCAGCCAGAAGGTGCAGGCCACGAACGCACCCTCGCCGGCTGGCAGGCCATCCTCGGTCTTGCGGGTGTCGTAGCGATAGAGCAGGCCGTCGCCGCCCAGGGTCGAGCGAATGGCGTCGATGGTGCCGAGCATGCGCGGATCCTTCGGATCGATGAGGCCGACGCGAGCGATGAAGAGCAGGCTGGCGTCGACCTCCTTCTCATCGAAGATGCCGACGAAGGTGTTGCGCTCCGCATCGAAGCCGCGCGTGAGAACGGCTTCCTTGATCGCGGCCTTCGTTTGCTCGAGATACGGACGATCGACCTTGATGTGGCAACGATCGGCGATCTTCAAGGCACTGTCGAGCGCGGACCAGGCCATCACCTTTCCGTGTACGTGCTGGCGTGCTCCGCCGCGTTTTTCCCAGATACCGGCGTCGGACTCCTGCCATCGTTCGCAGACGATCTCGGTCAGGCGGCGCAGCAGGCGTTGTGAGTCGCGGTCGAGAGTCGCGCCGCGCTGCGTGGCCTCATCGACCGCTCCGATCACCTCACCGTAGACGTCGAGTTGAAACTGCGCGTGCGCGGCGTTACCGATCCGCACCGGCCGCGAGCCGCAGTAACCATCGAGATCATCGAGCGTCTTCTCCGGGATGTGCGCCTCGCCGAAAACGTCGTACAGCATCTGCAGATTCGGTTGCGTGAGGCGCGTCGAGTAGAGGAGCCAGTCGAGAAAGGCCTCGCCTTCGTTGGAGAAACCGCAGTCGTAGAGCGCGCTGACGGTCCACGATGCGTCGCGCAGCCAGCAGTAACGATAGTCCCAGTTCCGCTCGCCGCCGATCGATTCGGGAAGTGACGTCGTGGCCGCGGCGACGATCGCTCCGGACGGCGTATAGGTCAGCAACTTCAGTGCAAGCGCCGAACGAAGGACCAGTTCGCGATACGGTCCGTCGTACGTGAGCTGGCCCGACCAGTTGCGCCAGAAGCCGATTGTCTTCTCGATCTCCGCCGTTGCCTCGTCGCCGATTGGCGCGAGCACGACGGGGGTGTGATCGTCGAAGCCGAGCGCGAACGTGCGCGATTCACTGGCGCGAAGGGTGAAGCTCGCCGTCGCCGTGCCGCGCTCGACCAGGAACTCCGCATCGCTGCGAAGATTGAGGACGCGCGCGCGCCATGCGCAGGAAACGGAATCGTTGCGCACCTTGAGCGACGGCGTGATGCGGCCGTAGTCGGGCCGCGGCGCGTAGGTGACGGTGATCGGAACCTCTCCGTCGACGCATTCGGCGCGCCGCAGCAATTGCCGGAACGGCGACAGCCGCTTTTGCTTCTCCAGCTCGGTCATCACCGGCATCAGATCGAGGAGGCGCACGACTCCGGAAGCGGTGGTGAACGTCGTCTCGATGACGTTCGTCCCTTCGAGGTAACAGCGTTTCGACTCGAAAGGAATGGCGGGCTGGATGGCGAAGTAGCCGCCTTTCTCCGCATCGAGGATCCGTCCGAAAACTGACTCCGAATCGAAGCGCGGCCAGCAGAGCCAGTCGATCGAGCCGCTGCGCGAAACCAGTGCGATGGATCGCGTGCAGCCGATGACGGCGTAGTCGGCAATCGGGACGTATCGATTTAGCGCTTCCGCCATCGTCGCAAGAGGGCCAGTGCTCCGGCAGCGAGAGCGATGCCAAAGGCAACGACAGCCGCTCCCCAGGCCATTTTCTTGATGTCGGCCGGCGCCGGCTCGTCGGCGTAGCCGCGCTCCGGCAGCGCGCCCGGCGCGGTCTGCTTCATCGCCAGATGCAGAACCTGCGCGAGGTGCAGCGCTTCCCGTCCGGTGCCCTGCGCGATCTGCTCGCGGCAACTGAAACCGTCGGCGACGATGATGGTGTCGCGCGCCGCTTCGCGCACGGCAGGCAGCAGCACGCGCTCGCCGACGCGCATCGACAGCTCGTACTTATCAGGTTCGAATCCGAACGCCCCGGCCATGCCGCAGCAGCCGGAGTCGGGTTGATCGACGTCGAGCCCCATCTTGCCGAGGACCTGCGCTTCGTCGTCGAAGTGGAGCACGGCCTTGTGATGGCAGTGCGCCTGAACGAGCGCTTTGCCCCGTAGCTTGGGTAGCTCGACGCCCTCCTGCAGCAGAAACTCGGGCAATGTTTTCACAGCCTTCGACAAACGCGTTGCCACATCGTTGCCTGGAAAGAGATTCGGAAGCTCATCGCGAAACACGGAGATGCAGCTCGGCTCGAGGCCGACGATGGGGATGCCGGCGTCGAGCTCGGGGAGCAGCGCCTCCATCGTCTCGAGCAGGAGCTTTTTGGCCATGCCGAGGAAACCCCAGTCGTAGAGCGGGCGTCCGCAGCAGAGGCGTTTGCGCGGGATGATCACCTCAAACCCGGCCGCCTCCAGCACCTCGGTTGCGGCGTTCGCGGTGCCGGGATGGAAGTGATTGTTGAAGGTGTCGGGCCAGAGGAGAACCTTACGCAGGCCGGACGAACGTAGGTCGGACTCTCTAGTCCGACGTCTCGTTTTGTCGGACTGAGAGTCCGACCTACGTTTGAATTGCTCCACGAACGTGCTCTTAGCGAAACGCGGCGCCTTCCGCTCGGGCGCCACGCCGCCGAGGCGGCGCGCAATCGGCAGCGACATGATCGCGTTCGCGAGGCCCGGCGCGAGCGAGGCGATCTGTGCCCACCAGTAGATCCAGCCCATCGAATACGCAGCCACCGGCCGCAATTTGCGTTCGTAGTAGTGCGAGAGAAACTCCGCCTTGTACGTGGCCATGTCGACGTTGACGGGACATTCGCCCTTGCAGCCTTTGCAAGCCAGGCAGAGATCGAGCGAGTCCTTGACCGCTTCGTTGTTCCAATCGGCGGGGATGACCTGGCCTTCGAACATCTCGAACAGGAGCCGGGCGCGGCCGCGCGTGGAGTGTTCTTCCTCGCGCGTGACCATGAAGCTCGGGCACATCGTGCCGCCGTCCAGGCGCCGGCACTTGCCGACGCCGACGCAGCGTCCGACCGCGCTGTCGATGCGGCCGTGATCGTCGGGAAACTGAAAGTGCGTGGCCGGCGACCATTGCTTGAAGTCCGATCCGAGCCGGAGATTCTCGGTCGGGTGATACGGCTTCACCACCTTGCCGGGATTCATCTTCCACTCCGGATCCCAGAGCGATTTGAACTCGTTGAAGGCCTGGATCAGCTCGGGTCCGAACATCTTCGGCAGCAGATCGGCGCGGGCCTGCCCGTCGCCATGCTCGCCGGAGAGCGAGCCGTTGTACTTAATGCAGAGGTCTGCCGCTTCGTCGAGATAGGCGCGGAACTTCGCGATGCCGGCTGTGCTCTCGAGATCGAAGTTGTTGCGCGTGTGGACGCAGGCCTGGCCGAAGTGGCCGTAGAGATCGCCGCTGTACCCGTACTTGTTGAGCAGCACGCGCAGCTCGCGAAGGTAGGCGCCGAGGTGTTTCGGATCGACGGCGGAATCCTCCCAACCTTCCCACGTGTGGCCCTTGCCGGGAACGAAGGCGGTGGCGCCGAGGCCCGATTCGCGGATTGACCAGACCAGCTTCGCGTCGCGGTCATTGCAGACGCGGTGGGCGATCTTGAGCGGGGACGCTGCCAGCGACGCGATCATCGTTCGCGCGTAGGCGTCCGAGGCTTCCTTGGTTTGCCCGCCGAACTCGACCAGCAGCCACCCTTTCCCCTCGGGGAGCAGATGCAGCTTGTCGATGTTCAGGCCTTTGGCGCGCATGTCTTCGACGAGACGATCGTCAATGCCTTCCAGTCCGATGGGACGGAACTCGAGAAGACGCGGCACATCGTCGGCGGCGAGGTAGATGTCGTCGTAGCCGAGGACGACGAGGGTGCGCGAGGGAGGCGAATCGACGAGGCGGCACTTCGCTTCGAGCACGACCACACACGTGCACTCGCTGCCGACGAGGGCTTGGGCGACGTTGAAGCCGTTCTCGGGAAGGAGGGCGTCGAGGTTGTAGCCGGAAACGCGGCGCGGGATCTTCGGATACTTCGCGCGAATGAGGGGTCCGTAGGTGTCGCGAATCCTTTTCAGCCCCGCGTAGATCTCGCCCCTTCTTCCCCCCTCGGCGATGATCTGTTCGAGCTCGCTCTCGCTCGTCGCGCCGACGCGCATGCGCACGCCGTCGTAGGTGAGGATGTCGAGCTCCTCGATGTTGTCGACGGTCTTGCCGGCCATCAACGCGTGTACGCCGCAGGAGTTGTTGCCGATCATCCCGCCGAGCGTGCAGTACGCGTGGGTGGCGGGATCGGGGCCGAAGGTGAGTTTGTGCTTCTCGGCTGCGTTGCGGAGATCGTCGAGGATGATGCCCGGCTGCACGCGCGCGAACCGCGCTTCTGGATTCATCTCGGGGATAGCGTGCATGTACTTCGAGAAGTCGAGGACGACAGCGACGTTGCAGCACTGGCCGGCCAGCGACGTCCCGCCGCCGCGCGCCAGGATCGGCGCGCCATGCTTGCGCGCCAGCGCGACGGTGGCCACGACATCGTGCGCATCGCGCGGCACGACGACGCCAATCGGCACCTGCCGGTAGTTGGAAGCATCGGTCGCGTAGAGCGCGCGGGCACCGTCGTCGAAGCGAACTTCACCGCGAACCTCGCGATGCAGGTCGGCCGCGAGCAGCGCCGCATCGACGTTCAGCGTCTGGATACGATCGCTGTGCTCGATGCGCGTCCGCACCGGCCGGTCATGCTCGAACGCGACGGAATCGAATCGGATCCGTTCCTCGGGATGGGGTGTTTCAGACACGGCGGACATGGTATTGGTTTTGGGGGCGGGGTGTGGGGAGTGGGGTGTGGATACGCTTGTCCAGAGGAGTCGCTGATCGGGAGTCGGGTGTCGGAGCGAGTTGATCTTTCGAATGCTCACGACCCGACGCCACGTTCTCCCACCCCCGACCCCCTACTCCCCACCCCCCTTAAACGTATCCATCAACTGCTTCATCGCGTCGCGGATGATCGAGCTCCGGCTGGGATCGTGTAGGACTGCGATGGCGAAGTTCTTTGCCTGCTCGAAGGTGATGTGCGGCGGCAGTGGCGGGATATCCGGATCGGTGCGGAAGTCGAGCACGCACGGACGATCCGCAGCCAGTGCCTCGGACCAGGCAGCACCAACGCTTTCCGGATCCTCCACGCGAATGCCTCGGAGGCCGATCGATTCCGCGAACTTCGCGTAGTTGAATTCGGGCACATTCTGCGACGCGTCAAACTTCTTATCGCCGGCCAGGACGCGCTCCTCCCACGTCACCATGTTCAGGTCGTGGTTGTTGAGGACGCAGACGACGAGGCGCGGATCCGACCACTCCTTCCAGTACTTCGCGACCGTGATCAACTCGGCCAGGCCGTTCATCTGCATTGCGCCATCGCCGCAGCAGGCGATGGCCACGCGTTCCGGAAACGCAAACTTCGCGGCGATCGCGTACGGCACGCCCGGGCCCATCGTGGCCAGGTTGCCGGAGAGCGATCCCATCATCCCGCGGCGGAAGCGCAGGTGTTGCGCGTACCAGCTCGCCGTCGTGCCGGAATCGGCGGAGAGGATGCAATCATCCGGCAGGCGTTGTGACAGCTCGTGAAACACGCGCCGCGGATTGATGCCGTTCACCGCGTCGTCCATCGCGCGGGCGTCCATCAGTTGCCACCAGTCGCGGATGGCCGCTTCGAGCATCTCACGCCACGAACGGTCGCTCTTTCGTTGCAGCAGCGGGATCAGCGCGCGCAGCGACTCCTTGCTGTCGCCGATGAGGTTGACCTCCATCGGGTAGCGGATGGAGAGCTGGCGGCCGTCGATATCGATCTGCACCGCACGCGCCTTCCCCTCCTCGGGCAGAAACTCCGGATAGGGAAAGCTCGAACCGACCATCAGCAGCGTGTCGCAGCCCGACATCATCGTCCAGCTCGGCTTGGTGCCGAGGAGGCCTATGGAGCCGGTGACGAAAGGTAGATCGTCGGGAAGCGCCGACTTGCCGAGAAGCGCTTTGGCGACGCCACAGCCGAGAATGTCCGCGACCTCGACGACCTCGTCCATCGCTCGAAACGTGCCGGCACCGATGAGCATGGCCACCTTGCTCCCCGCATTGAGCACCTCGGCCGCGCGGCGAAGATCGTCATTCGCCGGAATGATGCGAGGGCTCGTGAACCCGACACCGGAGTGGACGGTGGAGTGCTTGTGCGGCGGCTCTTCGTACGGCTCTTCCTGAAGATCGTTGGGGATGATGATGCAGGTGACGGAGCGCTCAGTCAGCGCGATGCGGATGGCGCGGTCGATGAGGTGCCGCAGCGCTCCCGGCGCCATGGCCGTCTGGCAGTATTCGCCGGCGACATCTTTGAAGAGCGACTGCAGATCGACTTCCTGCTGGTAGCTGCCGCCCATGGCCAGCCGCGACGACTGACCGACGATGGCCACGACCGGTTGATGGTCGAGCTTCGCATCGTACAGACCGTTCAGCAGATGGATCGCACCGGGCCCCGAGGTGGCGATGCAAACGCCCACCTCGCCCGTGAACTTGGCGTGCGCACAAGCCATGAAGGCAGCCATCTCTTCGTGCCGAACCTGCACGAAATCGATCAGGCCATCTGCGCGGTCGAGCGCGCCGAGGATGCCGTTGATACCGTCGCCGGGATACCCGTAGACACGTTTGACGCCCCAGGCGCTCAGACGGGAGACGAGAAAGTCGGATGTGGTTTTCGCCATGGCATCCGATGGCAGAGCAGGATTTGTGCGCGATTCGTATTGAAGGAGTGCGGTCGTCTCGACCGCGGGCACTCGGGCGTCCTCGCCCGAGTGCTGTCAGGGCGGAGGTCGAAGTCGTCGAACGTTATTGCTTGCCGCTGACCCCTTCCGCACAAACCCCACCACGGATGTCAAGGCAACGCGCTGATTCGCGGTCCGACCTGGCTTCGCACCCATTTCAGCCATGGATCGTCAACGGAATGGAGTTGCTCGTTCGTCGGCCCTAATGCATACCAATCAACGGTGTATGCACCTGCTACCATCTTGAGAACCAGCAGATAACGGCCCCCTTGACAATAGCTGTTCGCGAAGCAGCTTCCTCTCCTGCCGCCGCGGCGCACGAAGGTATACGGCACCGGTAGTTCGTTGAAATCGTCCGACGATTCGACGTAACCGGGGAGATCGAGATCGGTAAGCGCATATCGCCCCTTCACGACTTCCTCGATCCGAAAACGGACGGTCGACTCCGGCCTCCATGACGTGCGACCGAACGCCGTGGGCATCCGACTGTAGTCGACGGTTGCGCGAACGATCAGGTCTGCCGACGCCACCATGTCCTCGGGGACCACAGGACCGAAACGCTGGCAAGCGGAGAGAACCCCGGTTCGGAGAGCGACCATGCTGACGACAATGATCGCGTAGGCGAAGACTCTCTTGATCGAAGCTTGCATCTCGTTATTCTGGAACGGACGAGGCAAACTTGGCGAAATCTGCGCACATCTGCGTCCATCTGCGGATAAAAACTGTATCCGCAGATGTCGCAGATGATACGCAGATAAAGACTTAGAACTTCACGCCGACGATTACTCTTCGTCCCGGCGACGCGTAGCCCACGACCTCCTGATACGACGAGTTCTGCAGGTTCTCGATCTTCACGAACGGGGAAACGTACGCGAGGCGGTACTGCACGTTCACGTCGACCGTCGTGTATCCACTGTTGGTGATGCGCGAGAAGGGGAGGACCGCCATCGAGTCATCGCGCGCTCCGGTGCGTAGGATGGCGATGTTCGTGTCGATGGCGCCGCTGCGGTAGCCCATGGCGATGGAGCCGGAGTGCTTCGGGCGGCGCAGAAGACGCAGGCCGGTCTTCTCGTCCTCATCGCGATGCAGGTAGGTATAGCTGAACGCGGTGTAGACGTTCGCGCTGAGATGTTCGTTGGCGCCGAGCTCGATGCCGTCCGCACGCACGCGGCCGATGTTCTGCGAGATGAACGTGACGGGATCGAAGGTGATGAGGTTGCGGTAGTGGCTGTTGAAGTAGGTGAGCGAGAAGAGGCCGTCGCGTCCCATGGCCGCGTCGTAACCGATCTCGTAGCTGCGGTTGCTTTCGGCTTTGAGCGCGGCGTTGCCGAAGAAGGGATAGTAAAGCTCGCCGAGCGACGGCGCGCGGAAGCCGGTGCCATACGCGGCGCGCCATTTGGTCGATCCGTTCACGATGGCCGCGGCGATGCGCGGCGAGGTCTGCGAGCCGAACGTATCGAAACGGTCGCGGCGGACGCCGGCGCTGAGCTCGAAGTGCGACGTTTGGCTGAACGGGTGCGAGTAACGATCTTCAACGAAGAGCGAATTGTCCGTCCGGCGCTTGTCGAGAAAGTTCGGACCGAAGTTCGTGACGTCGTTGACGACGTCGCGCTGGTACTCACCGCCGGCGACGATCGTTCCTGCCGGCGTGGCGAAGCGCGTCGTCAGGCGCGCGCGTCGCGTCTTCGCATCCGTCGACGTCGACGTCGTAAAAGGATCCTCGGGATCGGAGAAGTCGTCGCGGCGGTGATTGTCGGAAAGCGTGAGATCGCTGATGAAGCGGCCGAGCGTCAGTGTGACAGGGACCGCGATCTGCGTTTCCGTCCCGTTCTGGCGGCGGTCGAGGCTCGGCACGAGCGCGGTGCCGGCGGCGTTCGTGTTGAAGGGGATGCCGAGGTTGTAGGAAGTGTGGCGGGCGGCAGCGCCGAGCGAGAAGGCATCGGACAGCGACCACCTGACGTTGCCGCTGGCACTGTTCTGGTGGAAATCATCGTTCGGATTGAAGCCGTCGTCGGCACGATGTTCGTAGCTGCCGGCAGCCTGGATGGACTCGGCCGCGTAGTCCCCGCTCAGGGCCGCGTTACGCAGTCCATGCCCGCCGCTTTCGAAGTCTCCGTGAACGCCGCTGCTCCGGGGTGCCGTCAGCACGTTGACGACTCCTGCCATCGCCTCGGAGCCATAAAGCGCGGAGTAGGGTCCGCGCACGACTTCGATCTGTTCGACGCCGGCGGTCGAGAAGCGTCCCCAGTCGTAGCCAGAGAAGTAGGGATTGTTCAGGACGATCCCGTTCCAGAGCACGAGCGTCTGCGTCGATGCGGCGCCCCGCGTGAAGAGCGAGGTGGCTTTGCCGGGGGAGCCGCTGCGGGCGAGGACGAGGCCGGGGACTTCGCGAAGAACATCGGCGACATCGAGCGCGGCACGATTATCGATATCGGCACGCGTGATGACGGTGACCGCGGCCGGCGTGGCCTGCACGGACTCGGGCAGCGACGACGCAGTCACAACGATCTGGTCGCTGATCGAGGTAGTGGGTTGGGTGGGTTGTGGGGTGGATTGAGCGAACGCGGGAACGACAAAAAAGAGAGCGGACAGTGCGAGAACACGCTTCATGACGACTCCTTCCCTCCGAAGAAGAGAATCAAAAGTGGGTTCCGAGCCAGCCGGTCTCCTGGCTTCCGGGTCATCCTCGTCGCGCCGCCTTCCCGCATCGAGCGATGCAGTGGCTTTCGTGGAGCGAGTTGTCGCCGGTCACAGTGGCGGGGGCCGCGCCGGCATCACACCGGCTTCCCGTTCACTGACTCAGAGGAAATTGGGAAAGAACAAGCGCTGCATTATATGCGCTGTTTTTGCGAGATGTTGGTTGATTGCGGCGCTGGGTCATGGGTCAGTTTGAAGTGCCAGTTGTAACATCGCCGTAGAATGCCGGGCATGACCGGATGATAGACTCCCTTCCGTGAGCAAACCGCCCCGCGAGCAACTGCCGGAAGAGATGGCCGACGAATCGCTCTCCTCTGCCCGCTCCATCCTCGAAAGGGTGACCGGCGAGAAGATGCCGAACCGGGTTCTAGCTGCCCGTGCCGCCGCTGGGGGAGCTGCCCGTGCCGCGAAGATGGCCCCGGAGCGCAGAAGCCAGATAGCCGCGAAGGCTGCCGCGAGCCGCTGGAAAAAGTAGGTCATCGCCACTTCGCTCCGCGCGTCAGATCGATCAGGATCACGGCTGCGGTCTGCACCTTCGCCCGTTCCTCATTCGACAAACTGAACCCTTGCTCCCCGGCCACGTAACCAACGTTCTCATCAATTGCATGCACGATTCGCAGGATAGTTTCAAATCTCGGCTGAACGTGTTCGCCGGTCAGGATGCGGCTTAAGGTTGTGGCCGTGATTCCGGCATCCTCTGCGATCAGGTAACGCTTCTTGCCGGAGCGATCGATCGCATCGCGCAGACGTGCGCGCCAGTCAACCATGCGGGAGGGTCACTTGTGAATGACCTCGATCAGTAGTTTCTCGCGCGTCACCTTGCCGTAGGCTGAGAGTCGCGCGTTCGTGCCATCGTCATCAAGCAATTCCTCTACCGCCGTGGTCAGTTTGGCGCGCACTTCCCTGATGTCTTTTCCGTGCGCGGATACGTTGAACAGTTCTTCGACGAATCCGCCGACTCCGTCGCCATCGTCGAAAAAGATCACGTTGAACGTGGCGAACCTTTGACCGTAGGGAAGTTCCGCTAGAGGCTTCGTCGTTCGCTTCCGTTTCGCTCCCATCATTTCCTCCCGTTCACGATCTCGGGGTAGGCATCCTCAAGCTCCGCAATGGCGGACGCGAGGTTCAGCGCATACGGGGCAAGCTCCTCGTTCAGGATCTTCTCGTATGCGGTCAGTAGCGACGTGTGGATTGATCTGTAGGGCGGCAGGTCCACTACCTCATCGAAGAAGCGATACATGATCCTGACCATGCGAATCGCGGGCTGGATTTCGAGGTATTCGTCAAGCGTCTGCTCTGACTTCGGCATGATCTAGCGTTCCTTAGTCCTCGGACAATGGTGTGAACTTTAGCCGTGGACGAAGATGCAAGTCAAGATGCCGCCTGCGAAAGGGAAGAAGTCACTGGCTGCGGTGAAGTTCGGATCGCGTATCCGTGAGCTGCGGCACGCGAAGGAATGGACTCAGGAAGACCTCGCGGAACGATCCGGGATGAACGTCGTCCAGATCAGCCATCTTGAAGGCGGACGGAACGAGGCGAAGATCAGCACGATACTCCGGCTCGCGAAGGCGTTCGGGATCACGGCGAGCGAGTTGCTCAAGCCGTTTCGATAACTGATAGAATTACAGCGGCGGCGAGTACCGCCGAGAAGAAAAAAGGCCCGCGTGCGAGGCGGGCTAGGCTCCCCGTGGCAGACGGACGAAGCGCGGAAAGGATACCGCGCCGAATGTCTGTATGTCAAACCGAAACCGCCGCACATTACGACGCCAGACAGGGTGACTGCCTAGTGAGACTTAACGTAAAAGGCAAGGTCCGAAATACACAGCTCGCTCAGGACAAGGCGCTATTCCCCATGTTCGAGGCTGTCGTAAATTCGTTTCAGGCAATCGAAGAGACCCAAGCCTTGACGGCACCATCTCTCCAGATAGTTGTCGAACGCGACTCACCATCTTCAGTCCTCTCCTCGTTCACGCCACACGTTGACGGGTTTACCGTCATCGATAACGGCGCTGGCTTCAATCCTGACAATCTTGATTCGTTCTTCACGTCAGACACTGAGTACAAGCTAAGCAAGGGTGGCAAGGGTGTGGGTCGCTTCCTGTGGCTCAAGGCTTTTGACCATGCCGAAATCGAGAGCCATTACCTCCACAACGGCCTTTTGTTGACGCGTGAATTTCGCTTCACGGAGAACGCAGAGCCACCCACCGCCCCAGCGACACTATCGAGAGAGTCACATCCCAGAACGGTAGTGCGGCTAATGGGTATGCGCACGCCTTGGAAGGCTACATGCCTACAGAGCCTTCCGCTGATCGGTCATAGGCTGATTGAGCACTGCTTGCCGTTCTTCCTAGACCCGAACTGTCCATCCGTCTCGATAAGCGATGCGGAAGAGAGTATTGATTTGAACAAATACTTCAGAGAGAACTTCGAGGCACGAGCGAGCGAACATCGCTTCACGCTTGGTGGTTCTGATTTTCGGTTACGCGGCCTGCATCTTCACGGGCCGCACGCAAAGGAACATCGGCTGCTCTATGCCGCAAACTTCAGAGAGGTCACTCACGAAAACTTAGAAAGATATCTTCCGAATCTCCAAAAGACGCTAACGGACGATTCGGGCGTGTTCGTTTATCTCGGTTTTCTTGAAGGTGAGTACTTTGACAGATCCGTCTATAACGAGCGTACGGCATTCGTGACCGCGTCTGAGGGTGGTGACTTGTTCGGAGACATAACGATCCCTGCCATCAGAACTGCCGCGCTGCCATTTATCCGTGCCGATTTAGAGCCGTTCCTGACGGAGATAAAGACGGCCAAGCGCGCGACGATCGATAACTATATCAGCCAAGAAGCGCCGCAATACCGGCCACTTCGTCGATACCTCGATGAGTTTATAGACGACATCCCACCCGGCGCTACTGGTACTGCGTTGGAATTGGCCCTGCATGAGCAGTTATTTGAGAAGCAAAGAGAACTGAAGCAGGAAAGCCACGAACTATTGGCAGAGGCTACACAGGAATCGCTAAAGCCGGACGAGTACGAAGCCAAGCTGAATGATTTTATCGAGCGATCTAACGAACTCGGGAAATCGTCATTAGCCGAATATGTAGCGCACCGTAGGGTGATTCTCGAATTCTTGGAAAAAAGCCTTAAAGTCAATCTAAGTACTGGTAAATACCCGCTAGAGGATGTGATCCACCGGATTATCTACCCAATGAGGACCACATCGGACGACGTGCCATATGAGCAACAGAATCTGTGGATTATTGACGAACGCCTCGCTTACCACGAATTCCTAGCCTCTGACGTTCAGTTGCGGAGTATGCGCCCACTGGCTACGGGCGAGGCGATGCGGCCCGACATCATCATCTTCGACCGCCCGCTGTCATTCTCTGAAGGGTCGTCGCGCCCGCTGACATCGCTGGTTATCGTAGAGTTCAAGAAGCCAGATCCAGACGTTCGCGTCACTCGACCAGGCAAGCCTGATAGTGCCATCAGCAGAGAAACACCACTGAATCAGGTATACGACATGATTCGGAAGATAAAAGCGGGACACTTTAGAGATAAGAATGGCGTCGAAATCAAAGTGCAAGCTCAAAGCATCCCGGTCTACGTTTACGTGATATGCCAGATGACGGCGGAGCTTGAGACGATTTGCGAAGACGCCGGGATGATACGGACACCTGACAATATGGGCTTTTTTGATTACAACCCGAATCCGAACATCACGGCATATGTCGAAGTCATCTCATACGACAAACTCCTCAATGACGCGAAGAAGCGCAACCGCGTGCTGTTTGAGAAGTTGAATTTGCCCGGCATGTGAAGGGCTGTAGCTGGTTGTGGACGCTAAACAACGGTGGCTTGCTATGTGCGCGCGAAACACTTAAGTGCGCACGCCACGAGATCAGCCTCGACGGAGGACCGCTGTTGCTTCATGCAGTCGATGAACACACCAGCGTCTGACGTTCTACACTCAAGCACGCAATCAACGATCAGACCTAAGCAACAGCGAATTAAACAGCGCGTTAGGGGAGTGACGTCGTCTTGTGGCGAGAACGCTAAATCCCCGTGATATGGCACGAGGAGGGCGAACTCGGCGAGATATGTGCCGAAGATGAGTTCGGCTTGGACGGTGACTGGCCACTCCACCACAGGCCACTGCGCGCCTTGATCGTATTCAATGCTGACGCTGAGCTTTCCTACTTGGCTGTTCCAAGTCATGGATGCCTCCCAGATGATGTTAGTTGGCATAGCGCATCCTCCTTGGTGTTTGTCCACTTAGGGAGTGTCCAGCTATGACATTTCCCTACCCATCCCAGCCACTTGCGCTAGGCGTCCACACGGAACTGTTTGATGGATTTGCTGGTTACCGCTTGACAAGTCACACAAGCAAGCATATATTGTTACACATGAACAAGCTGCCAGTTGAGAAGCGAGTCGCCTTCCTCGGAGCCATCGTCGAAGGCATGGGAGTCCGGGCCGCGTGCCGTATCTTGGGGATCGCGAAAGGTACCGGCCTCAAGCTCGTTCGCGAAGTCGGCGCTGGCTGCGAAGCGTATCAACGGCAGTGGATTCGCGGCCTCGAAACGACGCGCGTTGAAGCCGATGAGGTTTGGTCGTTCTGCTACTCGAAAGAGAAGAACGTTCCGGCAGGTATCCCGCAGGAAGTCCGCGATCGTTTCGGCTGGGGCGACGTGTGGACTTGGACTGCGCTTGATGCAACGTCGAAGCTGATGATTACGTGGCGCGTAGGCGACCGTTCGGCAGCGACGGGCGATCCGTTCATTCAGGACATCGCGGACCGCGTGACGGGCCGGATTCAGCTATCCACGGACGGCCACGCGGTCTACCCGCAAGCGGTAGAACTAGCCTTCGCTGGCAACGTCGATTACGCGACCGTCATCAAAGAATACGCGTCTACCCCCGGCACCACGGACAAGCCCGCGCACGTCCGCTACTCGCCCGGTGTGTGCCTCGGTGTGATGAAGACGCGCGTGCAGGGTGAGCCGGACATGAAGCTGGCGTCCACGTCGTACGTAGAGCGAAGCAACCTCGCGGTCAGGATGCTGAACCGCCGCTTTACCCGCCTGACGAATTCATTCAGCAAGCGCATCGAGTATCACAAGGCTGCGCTCGCGCTGACGTTCTTCTATTACAACTTCTGCCGCAAACATTCGACGCTGAAGGGCAAAACGCCTGCGATGGCGGCGGGGATCGCTACGACGGTTTGGACGGTGCGGGATATGTTGTTTGCGGCAGATCAGCATGCGGCCTTATCCTAAAGCCAGCGCTTATAGTGCGTCGCCATTCTTGTCAAAGGATGCTCCGCCTCTGAGCCCGGCCAGTATTCGTTCTGGCACTCCGGCTGTGCGCCGCCTCTTCCAAAGTCTGCGAGCGTCTTCGAGTGCTCGGTCGTCTAGCTGTGTCGAGGTTCCGTTGATATCAACGGAACATACAAAAGTAGAATCGCCTACATCTGGGTTCGATTCCGCCGTGAACTTTGCTTCGCATAGTCTATAGATTATCTCCCCAATATCGCTACATCGCCTGAACTCATCGTTACCATTCAGCCAATCTACGGCAAGACCGGCACCAGTGCCGATAGCATCGAACCCGAGAGTTGCGCAATCGAAAACCTCACCGCGGCCTGATGCCGAGAAGATCCTAGGGTAGTCGTTGCGTTCAAATCCGCACACCAGCAAATCTACACCGGTGTTAAGAGCGATTATTTGCTTATGCAGTACGTTAAATACCTTGCTGCCAAATTGTGAAAAACCTTTCTGCTCGAATGTTGGAAGATCGATCGCGAACGGACTGAACAGCCTAATTTCAGCCATATGTCGCAGTTCGTCACGGTACGCCGTCTCGACAGCGGCTTTGACAAAAGTAGAACTAACGTTGTCATGGCCGTGCAGAATATCGCCGAGTCGATCATATATCGATTCAAATGCCGGAGCGATACCGGCATACATGCACACCCATCGGCAATCCTTCGTTAAGAAACGAGCTTTGGTCGTCGCGTCCTTTATCGATGAATAGCCGATCGCTAGCTTTGTGTCGCTAACGGTGATGATCTGGGTTAGTGGTATCGAGACCGCAGCGATGCAGACCGTCATGGAACGCGGTAGCCTATCTGGACGCGGTTCCTTTGTCATCGGGCGTTTTTGGAATTGGCGCTTTCGGGATGGGCGATCGGTCCGGGAAGGCGGGAGCGGGGTTGGTTCGATCGTGCGCCGTCCGGGCGATTGTCGCGGGTATGAAAGCGGACGCGGCTCCCCCGGCTTCCACGACGGCGGGAAGGGAGGGTGAAGCTGTGGACGGGGCGGCATGGGTCACCGTCCCGTGGAAGGAGCGGCCCGAAGGTCGCCCGAGCCCGATGTTACAGTTTCGGCTGAAACTGACCCATGACCCGGCGCTGGCGCGCCGCGTTGTCAGTTGTCAGTTGGATTCCAGGACCTCGTTGGCTGCGCAGAGTCCCAACGCGGCGCGCCAGCGCCGCAATCAACCGACAACCGACAACGCGCGAGCAGTCTTACGGCCTTGCTTTGAACTTCTCCCACAACAGCGTCTGGTTCGTCTCGAGCGAAATGTCCTCTCCGCCGATGAACAGGCGCTTCACGTGCGTCACGATCTCCAGCGGATCGCCATCCGTCACGATGATGTTGGCCAGCTTGCCGGTCTCCAGCGATCCGATCCGATCGGCCATCCCGAAGATCTGCGCGGGCGCGATCGTCACTGCGCGAAGAGCCGCATCTTTCGGCAGGCCGAACGCCGCGCACGCCGCTGCCTGATACGGCAGGTTGCGGGCGTTGTGCGAATCCTGCGACTGAATCGCGAACGGGATCCCGGCATCGAACAAGGTCTTCGCGTTGCCGTAGACGAGATCGTACGGATCGTTCTCGCGCGGCGGAAGCGACAGGATCGGCCCGAGGATGACGGGAATGTTGTGCGACTTCAGTTCCGGAATCACCTTCGCCACATCCTCGGCGTCCGCGAGAATCACCTTAAGTTTGAACTCGTCCGCGAACTTGATGGCCGCGCGGATGTCGCGCTCCAGGTTCGCGTGCATCACCACCGGCTCGCGTCCCTCCACCACCGGAACGAGCGCCTCGAGGATCAGATCGCGGTCGAAGCGTTTGACGTCCGGATGAATTGTGCGCGCCGCCGCCGCACGTGCGTACGACTGCGCGTCGCGGAGCGTGTCGCGCAGCTTGTCGATCTGCTTCGTGTAGTTCTTCGTCGCTTCTTTCGCCGCTTCTTCGTCCTGCGGAACCTCATCAAATGCCGCAGTCCGCAGGCGAGGGAAGTGGATGTGCATCGCGAGCGGCGCCTTGAGCGTCATCTCCTTCGGCGTCCATCCGGCCAGTTGGATCATCGCTGACGAGCCGGAGATGATGCCGCCCTCGGGCTCGGTAACAACGCTGGTGATTCCGTTCACGCGCGTGACTGGAATGACGTTGCTATGCGGATTCACCGCAACCTCGGCGCGCGCATTCGGATTGATGTCGCCGAGCTCCGCGGTGTCGACGGTGCCAGGCACGGCGCTGATCTCTTCGAGTCCGACATGCGAGCCGCTGTCGATGAGGCCGGGATAGACGAAGAGGCCCGTGCCGTCGATGACCGTCGCGCCTGCGGGAATGGCTGCGTTCGCGCCGACCGCGGTGATGATGCCGTTCGCGAAGACGATCGTGCCGTTGGGGATGGGCGCTGAGGTGACGGGGACGATGGTGGCGTTGCGGATGGCGAAGGTGAGTTTCTTGCCGGGGTTGTTCGGGATGACGGATTGGGCGAAGGCGGAGATCGCGATTGCGAACACGACAAAACCGCAGGCGAGCCGCCTGCGATACAGCCGGCGGGCCGCCGGCGCTACCACGCGATTCGGCACTGGGACGTTATTCATTGGTCACCTCCGGCTTTGGCTCGTCGTCGGTCTTGCCGGGGCGTGAGGACTTCTTGTTCTTCGCTTCTTCGTCGGCTTCTTTCTTCAATCGATCCTTCTTTTCCGTTGCCATCTGCTGGCGCATGGCCAGATCGCGCTGGCGGTCGAAGACGATCTCGCCGTCGACGAACGTTGTTTCGACGCGTGAGTACGCAGAGAGCGGATGGCCGTTCCAGATCACGAGATCGGCGTCCTTGCCGGTGTCGATCGAGCCGAGGCGGTGATCGAGGCGGAGCTGTTTGGCGCCGTTCAGTGTGCAGAGCTTCAGAGCTTCCTCTTCAGAAAGTCCTCCGTACTTCATCGCTTTGGCCGCGTCCTGATTGAGATGACGCGCCAGCTCGCCGGAATCGGAGTTGACCGAGGTGAGGACGCCGGCGCGATCCATCAGCGCGACGTTGTAGGGGATGGCGTCCTGCGCCTCCGCCTTGAATCCCCACCAGTCGATGAACGTGCCGCCACCGACGCCGTGCGCGGCGATCTCCTTCGCCACTTTGTAGCCTTCCAGCACGTGCTGCAGCTCGCGAATCTTGAAGCCCTGCTCGTCGGAGAGATTGAGCAGCATCATGATCTCGTCGGCGCGGTAGCAGTGCGAGTGCACGTCGATCTTGCCGCGGAGGATGTCGGCCATGGTCTCCATCAGCAGATCGCGCCGCGGCGGAATCGGATTCTCGCCGCGCTTCTTGCGCGCGTCGTAGTCGTCCCAGCGAGCGAGATAGTCCTTCGCGTCGGTGAATGACTGCCGAATCACTTCCTCGACGCCCATGCGCGTCTGCGGATACTGCGCAGGGATGCCCGGAGGCGGACGGAAGTTCGATGACTTCGGGTTCTCGCCGAGGGCAAATTTAATCGTGCGGGGCGCGTCGGCGATCGGCCATTCGGAGACCGGATGCCCCCACTTCCACTTCACGATCTGCGACTGCCCACCGATGGGATTGGCAGAGCCGTGAAGGACGAGCGCGGTCGTCGTCCCGCCGGCGAGCTGGCGATAGACGTCGATGTCTTCGTTGTTCAGCACGTCGCCGATGCGCACCATGCCGCTGTTCGGCAGGGAGATCTCGTTCACGCTTCCTTCGACCGCGGTGTGGCTGTGCGTGTCGACGATGCCCGGCATCACGAACTTGCCAGCCGCATCGATGACCGTCGCATTCGCCGGCGCCGTCACGCGATCGTTTGCACCAACCGCCGCGATCTTGCCGCCGTGAATGAGAATCGATCCATGCTCGATCTTCCCATGCGTGATCGTGAGGATCGTGGCATCGCGGATGACGATGTCCTGGGCGGAGAGTGTTGTTGCCGCGAGCAGGAATGCGATCGCGAGCAAGGTCTTGAGCCGAATGTTGGGAGTCGGGGGTCGGGGGTCGGAGCTGCGAGTGTCGCGTTTCGGGGGTCGGGGGTCGGAGTGGGCGGATGGATAGTGTCGTGCCGAGTATCGAATGTCGCAGGCCGCAGACTTATCTCCGACCCCCGACTCCCGACAAACGACTCCCTCCACTGACAACCGACAACCGACAACGCCTTTTCTGCTTCTCCCGACAAGGTCTTTTAAGATTCTCATTTCTTGCTCCCCGTGAACGGGAACGTGCCGAGCGTCGTGGCCACAGTCCCTTCCATGTTCGAGCCGTGCAGCGTGCCGTGGAACAGCCAGTCGCCGGCTTCTTCCTTGCCGCGTCCGGCGATCGAGAACTCGACCGTCGTGCCGTCGAACGTGCCGTTGCCGACGCTTCCGGAGCCGCGGTCGCCCGAGAACGTGCCGCTGATCTGGCCGTTCTCGACATGCAGCGTTGCCGAGATATTGGCGTCGCCGGCTGTGGTCTTGACGACGAAACTCCAACTGCCATCGAGAGCCGATGCGCTCGTTCCCGCCGCCGCTCCCGCGCCGCCCGGCTTCTTCTTCTCATCCTCGGCAGGCACTTTCGACTCGCGCCCGTCGATGAAGATCCGCTTCACCTTCGCTTCTTTGTCGAAGATCGGTTTGTCGGTGACGACGATGTTGGCGATCTTGCCGCGGTCGAGCGATCCGAGCTGGCGGTCGATGCCGATGATCTTCGCCGGATTGATCGTGGTGGCGCGCAGCGCGTCGTCGGCGGAGAGTCCGTTCTCGATCGCCTTGCGAATGCCGGGCACGAAGTCCGCGGTCTTTCCGGCGCCGCTGACGAGCGCGAAGAGCACGCCGCTCTTCGCCAGAACCGCGGGCGTCGTCGGCGCGAGCTGGCGGTCGCGGATGACGCGCAGCGGCTGTTCTTCGCGGTCCTCTTTCGACGTCGGCGCGACCGGCCACTTGATCGAGACGAGCACCGGCGCACCCAGCGACTTCAGCTCGTCGCCCATTTTGTAGCCCTGGCGCGCGCCGGCGATGACCGGCCGGATGTTGAACTCTTTGGCGATCGCTTCGACGCGGCGGATCATCAACTCGCTGTCGGCGACGAAGACGACCGGCACGTCGCGGCGAAGAACAGCGCCGAGGGCTTCGAGCGAAGGGCTCTCGTCGGGGCGTTTGTAGCCGGCAGGATTCTTGTCATAGATCGTCCGCGCCGCGTTGTACTGCTGCGCGTCGAGCAGCGTCTGTTTGATGTAGGAGATGACGCCCATCAACGAGTCGGGATAGGTCCATGCCGGCCGCGGATTGAACGAGATCTGCTGCGCGGCCGGATTGCGCACCACGCGCGATTCCATGGTCCCGCCGCCGAGGTTGAGGGCGACGGACTGGCCGTTGAAGATGCCGAAGGATGGGGCCGTGACGATCGTCAGCACCCCGGTGGCGCGCTTGGCATCGACATCATCGTCGGTCAGCTTCGCCTCGTGGAACGCGAGGAACGACGGACCCGTCTCCGGCAGTGTTTCGGCTGGCGGTGTGCGTGCGCCGCCACCTCCGCCACCTCGCCTGCGCGTCGTGCTCGCGCTCGGGAACCCGAGGGAGGTCATCGCGTCGATGAGGCCGGGATAGATGTGACCTCCCTTGACATCGATGATCGTGGCATCGAGCGGGATGGCTACCGCGTAGCCGACCGATTCGATCAGGCCGTCGCGAATGATCACCGCGCCGTTGTCGATCGCCGGCCCGCTTGCCGGATGGATCGTTCCGCCTGTGATCGCATAAACGCCCGGCGCGTCCGCAAAGCACGGCACCGAAGCAAGAAGAAGGAAAATCGAGAAACAGAGGAAACGTCTGGACATTCGTACCCCCAGCGGCGCGACATGATACGGGATGGGGTGTGGGGAGTGGGGGGTGGGGTGTGGGAGTTCGGAGTTCCGTTGCCGGTCGATGGTGGTCGATCGCCGTCGCTTGGTTTCCGAGTTGCTCAGCCACCTCTCCCACCCCCCACTCCCCACACCCCACCCCCCAACATTGACTCCTCCACCCCCCTTCGCTACGCTCATCCACTCCCATGGTCCTCTTCAACTACGCCACCAAAGAGATCACCGCGAAGATCGTCTATTACGGTCCCGGCCTCTGCGGTAAGACGACGAACCTGCAGTTTGTCTACGACTCGCTGCCGTCGAACAACAAGAGCAAGATGCTTTCGCTGGCGACGAAGACGGACCGCACCCTCTTCTTCGACTTCCTCCCCCTCGACCTCGGCAAGATCCGCGGCATGCGCACGAAGCTACAGCTCTACACGGTTCCGGGGCAGGTCTACTACAACTCCACGCGCCAGCTCGTGCTCAAAGGCGCCGACGGGATCGTCTTCGTCGCCGACAGCCAGGACCACGCCACTGACGCCAATCTCGAATCGCTGCAGAACCTCGAGGACAATCTCAAACGCCAGGGCGTGCGCATCCGCGAGATTCCGCTGGTGATTCAATTCAACAAGCGCGATCTGCCGAACGTGCTGCCGGTAGCCGAGATGGTGACCGAGGTGAACAAACTGGGAGTGCCGACTTTCGAGTCGGTGGCCACGACCGGCGTTGGCGTCGAAGAGACATTGAAGGGCATCACGCACCTTGTCCTGTCGCATCTCGTCAAGAAATATGGCCTGGAAGGTTCCGAGCCGCTCGAGCGCGAGATCCAGATTCTGAATGCTGCTCCAGTTGAAGCGCGGCCTCACGATTCGTTGTGGGACGACGACGACGTTTTCGGCGAGCCGGTCCCGACCGCGAAACCCGCGGCATCATCGTCATTCGTGCTCGACGATGCGCACGGCGCGGACGATCTCCCGATGGTGGCGACGGAGCTCATCGCACCCAAGCCCGCAGCCGCAGCCGCAGCGAAGCCGGCCCCCAAGGCCGCCGCAGCCGCCGCGCCTCCAACGCCGGAACCATTCGACGATTTTGATTACTACGCAACGAAACCAAAGACCGACGACCTCGAACCGCCGACGTCAGGCCTCTCCATCCTCGGCGGCTCCGGCTCGCCGTTTGGATCGCTGGGCGAACCGGGCGACGACGTGCCGATGATGTCGATCGAGATCCCGCTCCCCGAGGGGATCCTGAACTCGCTTCCGGAACTGGAAGCGCCATCCGCTGCACGCGCCGCCACCGCCGCCAAACCAACCGAGCGCCGCGCCACCGACGGCCTGGTAAAAGAAGTGACCGTCCCCCTGAACATCACCCTCGAAGAGCTCCGCCAGCACCGGAGACTGCGCCTGAAGATCACGCTGGACGTGAATCTGCTTTCGTAGATTCCTGCCTCAGTCTTCCTCAGAAATGTTGCTGACAGGTGTGGCGTTGTCCGAACCGCCGAAGGCCACTTCCGCCTTCAGCGTTCAGATTTCAGCCCTTCCAACGGAGGAGTGGTCGAGTGGTTTAAGGCAGCGGTCTTGAAAACCGCCGTACCGGAAACGGTACCGTGGGTTCGAATCCCACCTCCTCCGCCACTTCAACCTCCAACAAAGTTGGCGTGCCTCTCGGTGACGTAGCGGCGGTAGCGCTTTGCTGAGCACGACCCATGGCGCGAACTGTGCTGTCGCTGCCGTTCAGCTCTGGGTGCGTGTCGAAGATGAAGTGGAGGCCCGCGCTCCACTCGGCTCCATCACGCGTGACCGTCCGTTGTTCCGGCCACGTGGATCCCTGCCGAGATGTGCTCAAACGCGGAGCGGTAGGCCGCGATCGATCCGCAAGCGCGCAGCGATGCGATGCCGTGCGCCAGTTCATCGGGTGGGTTGTGTGCCTCGACGTACGCAGCCGGGTCGCGCCAGAACGCGTCATCTTGCAGCCAGTCCGGGGAAACATGCTGGACAACGCTCACCGGCACGAGGATGTTTTCGGGAATGGCGAGAGGCGCGTCATCCTGTAATGGGCCAATGCGGCGTAATCTGTGTGCAAGCCGCACGAGGCGTTCGGGTAGTGTTGGCGGAAGAGGGTTCGTCCGCTGTCTCATGGCGTAGTAGCGGACACGGTTCACGCAACGCTTCATCGAGCGCGGCGTCTCCTTGTTCTCGTAGAGCAACGGATGCCACTGCCGCAACGCGGTGCGGAAGTCCTTCGAATCCTGTTCGAGCTTCGCGCGCTCGATCGAAAGGCGGACAAACCCGCCGATCACGATGAGGACGATGCCGATGATCGGCAGCACTTCAGGACGATTGGCCATGATCGGACGGACGAAGCGTGCGGGAGCATCAAGGTTCTGTTGTCCCTCGGGCGAAGGCTGTGCCGGCATCCCAGCGGGTGCACTCGCGACGGGACTCTTCGGCGCCGCGGCAGGGGTGGTGATCACAGTGGTCTGAGCAGGTCGCTGCTGTGGATAGCGATCGGGAAGAACGATATACCCGAGGTACGCGGCGCCGGCCAGGACAGCCAGACCCACTATCCAGGGGATCGCAGCCTGTCCAAACGCAACGAGCCGCTCACCGAACACCGTCGCGCGCACCCGCTCTTCGACGACCTCTTTCCGGTCGCCGGCAAACAGCTCGCTTGAGCGAAAGGAGGAAGCGAGCGGCACTGGGACCTCGATGTTGATCAGCTTCTCGAGGTAGCGCGGTGCGTTCTCGCCGTCAGCGGTTTCGGCGGCACCGATGGCCTTCGATTCGTCCTGGAAACGGATGGCCACGAATTGCTCCACGCGCGGCCGGTCCATGCCCGCAACGATGAAACAGTCGCCGGAGGTGACGAGGAAGTTGATGCATTCGAGCACCGAGAGAACATGGTCTGGACGGCAGCGGTCCAGATCGTCGATGAAGAGGACTAGCCGGTTCCTGCCCAGAGCCCGCGTCACTTCGCCGAACGCCCGTGCGAAACGATGGCGGAAGCCGGTCTGTCCGCCGGCGTCGGCCAGACGAACGCTGCCCAACAGCAGCGCAGCCACCTTCGTTCCGCTGACGCCGAAAGCATTGAGAGAGCGAAGAACGACGACGATCGAGAGCAGGCTGCTGATCACCAGACCAGCCGACTGGAAGAACTTGTCGCTCTTCTCGGTGCCGAGGTTCCTGAGGTTCTGAACGAGCTGGCGGAATGCGTCGTGGTCGCGCATGAAGTACGCCGCGGTGGTCACCAGGACGGCCAGGATTACCAGAGCAGGAAGCCAGTTCTTCATCCCTCGGAGCACAAGCAGTCGCATCCGAAACTGCAGACCGTGCCACGTCCAGAAACGCGGCACCGCCTCGGTGCGCATACTCTCGAGCACGGCCGGAAGGAGGAACTCCTCGCTCTGATAGTGCCAGGCGTTGAACCAGACCGGTCGGTAGTCGTAGCGCTTTACGGCGGCGGCGACGAGATTCATCAGAGAGCTCTTCCCCGATCCCCATGACCCGGTGATGGCGATGGTCAGCGGGGGCTCGGTACCCGGGTTGCCGAAGAACCGGGCAATGCCAGCGGCGAGCGGCGTGAAGTCGAGGCGGTCGCCGGCCGGATCAGTCAGGGGCCGGTCGTTCCACGGCACGTCCTCGATGGATCGTTCCGATCGGATGACCGGCGCCGGCTTCCTTAATGACATGAATAGTAGAAGCGCAAGCGGAGCGAGCGTCACGTAGTACCAGGGAGCGGGGAATCGGCGGTACTGTGGTGACAGCCAGGTTCTTCCTCCGTCGAAGCTACGTAGTGGCACGCCGTCGACCGAGGCCGTCCACATGCGCTTGCCGTCCTTATTCACGATGAGCGGTTGCACTCTCCATGAGCTTGCGTCGTTGAGGATCGGCTGCCACGACGTGCCACCATCGTGTGTCTCAAACTTACGGGCGTCCATGGCTTCTGCGAACCCGTGATGGGCGTCGAGGAAATGAACGTCACGGATGTCCGAACTGTCTGGCGCGCCGGTCAACAGCCACGTGCGGCCGCCGTCGATGCTGCGGCAGTAAGGGAAGGAGGATGAAGAAACGGATAGCCAGCCGTTCTCGCCGATCGCGAAAACCGGAGACGCAGCATAAGGAATGTTCGGGGATGTAATGAAGGTGTAGGGGCTCCGTCTGATGACGATCGCGTTCGGAAAGACATCTCTAACCGCCCAAAGGTCATTGTCCGCCGTGAAAAAGCCACGGCCCTCTCCGGCAAGATCTTCGTGACCGGGGCTAGTGACATCGCGAAAGGACTTCGTGTTCCAACTGTTAGCGCCGTCTACGCTCTCATCGTATTCGTGCCCCGACGATTCACCGGCTACGAGGTGCCTACCGTCGGCTGACGCGAGAATGAAGTCGAATGCCTTGTCAGCCGTTCGTGGATTGGTGTTTTTCCAGTTGCGGCCACCATCCTCAGTGCGCATCACAGTGGCACCATCGCCGACCACCCAAGCGATGGCGCCGTCAGAAACAAAAGTTACGGCCATCAGATCCCTTGCGGTGCCGGCTTCAAAAGGAGTCCAAGTCGCGCCGCCGTCGCGGCTAGCGACAACAGTGCCCGACGCGCCAGCAGCCCACATGCGTTTGCCATCGGCATCAGCGTGAAGGGCGCTTACGAAGCCATAAGGGGCTGTGGAGCGCCGAAATGACTCGCCGTTGTCGGTGACGAAGATCTGACCGTGAGTGCCGAGGGCGATAGCATGCCTGTGATCGCCGAACCACTCGAAGTCTTGGAGAATTGTCGAGTTCAAAAACGAATAGTCGTTGAGGCCATTGTTTTTGCGAAGGCTGATCACGTCACTTGTGCGCTCCCACGAGTAGCTGAAGTGCTCGCCTCTCGGAAAGGCAGGAATGCCACTCTGGTTGGAGTTCACAACCGATCTCCAAGACCGGCCTCCATCGAGAGTCTCCCGGGTGGCTATCTCATTGTGAACGAACCCATGAAGCGCGTTCTCGAAGAAGATGCTGACGATCTCGCCATGTAATGAAGGTGCTCCCTTGATCGCCTCAACCCAGTGCGACAAATCGGCCGATGACCAGACGGCGCCGTCCGCCGTGCCGGCCCAAACACGGCCGTCCAGAGCGATTGCCAATGCGGTCGTGTCCCAGTTGACCGGCGAGAATCGCCATTCCTTTCCACCATTGCTGCTCGAAGACAACCCTCGTGATCCAGCTGCAACGAGCATCTGACCCGATGCAGCCAATGCTTGATAGGTCTGATTCGACGGATAGGGAAGCCACTGAACGGTCCAGCTCTTGCCGCCATCGCGGGTCTCAAGGATTTTCCCTTTGAAATCGAGCACCCAGCCATGAGATGGATCGGCAAAAAGGAAATCGATGATCTTCACTGGAGATAGGGAGGCAGAGAGTGCCTTCGCACCGAGAGCGTTCAAAGCGTCGCCTAAGGCCTTGGCACGACTTCCACCCACCGGCTTCGCCGCAACTGTGATGGCCTCCCACGTCTCGCCGCGGTCGGAGGTGTGGAGGAGTTGGCCCGACATGAAGAAGTCCCAACTGCCGGCATGTGCACCGCCCCCAACCCAGGCGTGCGTCGAGTTGGGGAGAACGAACAACTTCTGTGGTTCGTTGCTCACCAGTGGCAGGCGCATGAAGGCGTTCTGCTCGATCGGGTAGAGCCACCATTGCCGCGAGAAACGGTCGACCGGCTGCAAAGGATCAGGAACTCCCGGCTGGAAGTGCATCCACAGCGTCGCTGTAACCAGCATCGCCAGAGCGATCGCGAACGCTATTGGACGGACCAGATCCCCCCTCTCGCGACGGACGGTCGCATGAGCCGAATCGGACACACTCTCTTTTATCGCCAAGCGCGGCCTCCGGGGAGACGGATTGAAGGAGTGGCGCGGGGAATGATATCTCCACCGGACACAATCGGACACCCCTACACATGCGAGCCAGGTCCGGCACGAGCGGTCTGCGCTAGCAGAAACGGATCACCACCTGGCGCGAAGCGCCGGCGATTGCGGGTGGCGACGCGTGGCCAGTCGCGTCGACGCGCGAAACCTTGACCTCGTTCCCTTCGACCCACGTCACGAAGAAGTCGACGCCGTTCGCCGCGATGGCCGGTGTGATCTGAGGCGCGGCGCTGGTGCTGATCGGCGCGGCCGCGCGGCCATCGATGGACATCCAGATCGCGTTCGATTCGCGCCGGGCCGATTCCGCCGCTGGGCACGACTGCCGCGATGTTTCTGGACGTTGACGTGGCGACGGGCGGTTTACAGGCGCCGCGCCCACACTTCGTACGTCCGATAGGTTTAAATAGGGGCTTCAGCTCGGCCTGACGACACTTGGCCGAGACCTGCGCAGATAGGACGATCATGAGACACGTGCTCTTCGCGCTCTTCGTCGCTCTCACCGCCGCAACCGCGCAAGCCGGCTCGGCCGATCTCGTGCTCGAGGCCAACACGACCCCGGTGGTCCGGGCCGGCGACATCTTCAGCATCGCTACGCTTCTTCACAACCTTGGTCCCGACGTGGCCCGCAATGTGGTCGTCACGTTTCAAGTGGACGGGCTCCCGGACCCACAACTTCCCTGCCCGGGTGGCCGTTGCGTGCTCGGCGATATTGGGCCCGGGGCAGATGCGAATGTCAGCGTTCCGCAGTTCGAGCAAATGCCGCCGGCCAGCGACCTGACGGTGACGGTTGCGATCACGGTCACCAGCGACACCCCCGATCCGCACCCCGACAACAACAGCGTCACCCTCAAGATCGTGGTCACGACTGGGCCAAGGCTCAGTGCCGAATTGCAGGGTCCACCGGTGATCGATCCCGGGCTGCCGTACGACGCGATCCTCTGGGTGTTCAACACAGGCCTCTCTGCGGCGCATCACGTCGTCGCCACTGTCGACCTTCCGGAGGGTTCTGCCGTGGAGTCGGTGCCATCCAACTGCACGGCCGGTCCGTTGCGGGTGACCTGCACGCTCGAGCGGCTCGCCGCCGGCGTCACCATCATCAACGCGTCTCCAATAACGATGAAACTAAGAGCACCGCCTCGGTACGAAGGCGGCCTGATCCCCTTCGAGCTGCAGGTGCATGCGGATGAACCGGACTTTGGCGTTCCGTTCGACAAGCCGGCGAGCGCGCTGCTTTACCGCACCTTCCTAGTCACCACGAGCGCTGACGATGGCGACGGCTCCCTGCGCGCCGCAATCTCGGCGGCGAACGCCGCCGACTGCTACTCGACAATCACGGAGGGCTCGCCGATCTGTGCGATCCAGTTCAACATCGGCGAGACCTCGGAGCGGCCATGGAAGACGATCCGCCTGCACTCGCCGCTCCCGTTCATCGGCGCCTACTCCCTCCGTATCGACGGTGCGACGCAGACTGCATTTTCCGGCGTGACCAATCCCGACGGGCCAGCCATCGAGATCAGCGGGGGTGGGACGGTCGACGGCGACGGCCTCGACGCAGGGGCTTGCGGCGTGACCATCACCCACCTGGCCATCAATGGCTTCCTCGGCAACGGCATTTCGCTGCGCAACTTCAATGGCTTCTCTGGGTTTGCATGTAAGTCTTCGATCGAGGACAACTACATCGGAACGGACCCTACCGGATCAGTGGCAGTGCCGAACTACCGCGGAATCGGCACGATCCAGTCGAACAGCCCGTTCTATTTCGGATCCGTCATCTCCGGCAACGTCCTCTCCGGCAACATTCGCAGCGGCCTTTCTGTCCTGGCCGGCATCTGGGAAATCAGGGAGAACCGCATCGGTGTGAAGGCGCACTCCGACGAGCCGCTGCCCAACGGCGCCAGCGGCATCTATCTCGATCGCGGCCTCTACCGGAGCGAAGTGAGTTTCAACGTCATCGCTTTCAATCGGGAGATGGGCATCGCTATCGATCCCGGCACCCTGTACACCAACATCACCTACAACCGGATCTGGGGCAACGGCGGTCTGGCCATCGACGACGGTCTCGACGGGCCGTCGGTCGCAGTGATGGGCGACAACGGTCCGATCAACGTCCCCGTCTTGACGAGCGCCGTTTACGACCCAACGAAGAATCAAACGATCATTCACGGGAACGCCTCGGGATCGATCCAGGTCTTCGCGAGCGATGCCGCAGGCCCCGGGGGAACGGGCGACGCCCAACGATGGATCGCCTCCTCGAGCGGTGGTGGCGATTTCGCCCTGACCGTTCCGGGCGACCTGCGCGGGCAGTGGGTATCGGCGACCGTGACCGCCTATGCGGCGAAGTACAACCCGTACCCGGATGTCTTCAACTACGTCCGAACGACGGAGCTCAGTCGCGCGCTGCAGGTCCACTGACGGCCGGCGGCTATCTCACGCGGCAGCAGAGCGGTTCGAAAATCGTCCACAATGTGCGAGGAGATCGCGGCGGAGCTACGCGAAGTTTCGCATGCGGACCGCCGGCGATCGTGGCGAAGTCGATCGTGAATTGCTTCTTCGTGACGACGGCATCCTCGCGGCGTCCGCAGAGAGTGCGGAGTTTCGCGTTCCCACCAAAGCGCCGCAGGTGATGATCAAAGAGCTTCCCAACCACGGCGTCTACACGTCGGGTGACGACGTCATCCTCGATGGCGATGCATTCGACCTGCAGGATGACGACATCAAGGAATCGCAGCTTCGATGGAGCTCGAACGGCCGTTCCCTCGGCAAAGGCACACGATCAAGCTCTCACACCTCGGCACCGGCGATCACGTCATCAAGCTTGCAGTGACCAACTCCCTCGGCGTAACGGGATCAGACACCGTCACCGTCCGCGTGGTGCAGAAACCGTAACTCAATTCCTGTCGTGCGATGGGGTACGAGGTCGGATGCGCATGCGCTCAACTCATTCGCAGTCTGATTGCGGCCGTTACGGCCAATGCGGCGGCAAGGGTCATCAACAGCCACCCGGACAATGTGGGCACGTCCCCGACCACGGTAAGCGTTCCCGACGCGGCGGCGCCAGGCGGGGCTTCGGTTGAGGTGACCTGCGACGTCGTGTTGACGTGTGGTCCGAGGATTGTGCCCTTCACGCTGACGGTAATCGTGCAGGACTGGCCCGCGGCGAGCACATTCGACGTGCTGGAAAAGGTGTCCGTGCCGGGATTGATGGAGAAGATGCCTCCCCCGGTAGCGAGTGTGCTGCACGTGCCACCGGTTTGGGTGATGAGATCGATCCCCGCCGGCATGGTGTCGTTGAACTGAACGTTCGTGAGCGGGACCGCGTTGGGATTCGTCACCGTGATCGTGCCGATGGAGCTCCCGTTGAGCACGACGATCGCCGGGGAGAAGCTCTTGGTGATGACCGCGGAGGCGGCCTGCGCAAACGCCATTCCTGCGAATGACGCATTGATGAGCACAGCCGTGACGATGACCAGGCGGGACGATCTTTGATTCATGACGCTCCTTCTTGATGGCGGGGAGTTGTGATTGCTGTCGGACACTCTACGCTATCGAACGCGGATGGGGTCACTCATAGATGCGGCGTTGTCCAACGGCCGAAGGCCACTCCAGCCTTCAGCATTCTGATTTCAGCCTTGCAACGGAGGCGCGGCGGCCCGCGAAACCGCCAACTAAGTCGTCGCCAGGATGATCGCGCACGTCACCTGACACGAGTGAAAGATCTCGCCGCCGCCGCAGTTTCTGATGTGTTCTGGCCGTTATTCCTCGCTGATCGCCGATTTTCGCTACTCGGTTGATGAGATCGAAAGGCGAACGCACTGTAAAGTCATTCGATCGGAGGTGATTCGCTGGAGCTTGGCGTCGAAAGAGTGTCGGTTCACGGTGAACATCGCCTAGATTGGCGTGACCAAATCATACTTGTGGTGGTGTTCGTCATACGCGAGCGATCGCTGACCGTACTTGTAGTGTTTTAGGTCACATTCGTGTGGCTATTGATCATACTGGTATGACGCATGGTCGAACTCGTATGACCATTGGAAATACTTGTATGACCGATCGTCCCACTTGTACGACGCTCTGTCACACTTATTTGACTAGCGATCACACTTATTTGGCGCACGATCACACTCATATGGCTCATCGTCAGACCAGTGTGATCATGATGCCGCATCGCTCTTCGAGGAGGCCTTCGGCGGCTTTCGTTTCACGGTTTTTCGCTTGAGGAACCAGCGCTTCCCGTCTTTCGTCACGGAAATCCCGGTCGATCTGCCGTCTTTGCGGCGCAACATCACCCGAACGGTGTTCACGAAGTTTCTCGAACGTGTCTTGAAGCCGCCGGCCCGAAGCGCGGCGGCGATTTCGGTCGAGTTCTTCGGCGTATCGACCGTTGAAAGGTAATGAGCTGTCGCCTCGTAGATGTCGAGCAGCGTACAGGGTCCGATTCCACGCGGCAAGCTTTGCCTGCGCGGCAATGGCAGCCGTAGTTGCCGCGGTGCCCGGCGGCACGATCGTTTCGTCGCCGCCCACGAACGCGCCTCCCTCTTCCAGCGCCGCGATTACGCGGTCGACGCGCGAGAGATCGGCCGCGAGCCGCTCCCGCTCCTGCCGCATCTCCGCGAGCACGTCCTCGATCTTTCCCATGCGCCAAGTATGCCGCTGGAGCGGGTGGGACGGTTAAGAAATCGTCTCGGATCACGGAAACCACGGCGAGGCGAGGACGCCTCGCCGCCGCAGGCGAGACGCCTGCACTCCTTCGGCTATCATCGTTTTTGTGCACCGCGTTGCTACGCTGCTCGCGTTGTTCCTGGCCGTCGCCGCCGACGCGCAGACGATCGTCTGGAACAAATATGACCCGATGGCCGTGCGCACCAACCGCACCGCGGATGTCGCACTCGAAGCGCAGACTACGGGGACGCTCTTCGGCATGCGCCTCGATTACGCGAACGGCGGTTCGCTGACGTTGACGCAGAATTCGCCGGGACATTGGGTAGCGTCCGTTCCCGCGGCGAAGGTGCTCGATGGATACGCGGCCGATGACGTCAACCACAACTTCGTAGGATTCATCCGGCTGCTGGCCGCGGACGGTTCGACTATCAGTTCGTACAACAGCTTCATCCAGGTTCTCGACGACCGCGTCCCGGCCGTCACGATCCGAACGCTCAGCGGCAACGCCCGAGCGACGTTGCGCATCCTCAATCTTTTCCGGCCGGCGATCGACGCTGATCATGTTCAGGCCGCCGCGCAGCAGTTCTACGGCTACTACCATGACGATTACGACTTCCTGCAAGTTCTCTTCGTCGAACCGTCGTATCCGGCGAACCGATACCACTTCGCGGTGCGCAACGACGTCGACGGCATCGGCGAGACGAAGTTCAATTCCGCACCGTCGTATGGCAGCGCCGGCAAGTTGCAGGGCATCACCGTCTATCCGGTTGATTTCTTTTTCGACGCCGGCGAGACCACGTTCTCGCACGAGCTCGGACATCAGTGGGTGCTCTTCCTCAAGAACAGCTCGCTGCTGCCGGGACCGCATTGGCCGCCGTCGACCATGGCCCACGGCGTCATGGGATTCAACATCCCCGGCAGCTCCGTCGGCGGCGATTTTCCCTACGCCGTGACCGCGGTGACCGCGACGACCGCGCGCCTCACCGACTCGCCGGTGACAAAGGAGTTCAGCGATTTCGATCTCTATCTGATGGGCCTTCTCCCAGCATCAGCCGTTGCGCCTGGGATCATCGTGCAGGGAAGCGCGTGCAGCGGCTGTGTCCTTCCGAGCAGCACGATCACGATCAGCGACGTCATCGCCGTCAACGGACCTCGCATCCCCGACGCCGTCGCGGCCCAGAAGTTCTTCGACGTCGGAGTCGTGGTGATCTCACGCGACCGTCTCCTGACCGACGACGAGATGACCATCCTGGAGTACTTCGCCGCGCGCGGCGAGGCGACGACGACGCTTCCTTTCACCGCCGGTTTTTCACGCGGAACAACGAAACCGTTCTATCTCGCCACGCGAGGATTGGGACACGTCGGCTTCCTGCTCGAGCACCCGCCGCGACGGCGAAGCGTGCGGCACTGAGGCGTTTGCGCCGGGAAATGTAAGAAGTATGTAAAGCGGAATCCCGCAGTGTCTTCGTGCGTACATCCACTGAACGAACGCCTGTCATGCCGAGGAACGAATGCGCAGACTGCTGCTGAATCTTCATCTCTATGCGACCCTCGTCGCCGGGATCTTCGTCGTGATCCTCGGGTTGACCGGCTCGATCATCGCCTTCGAGGCACAACTCGACCGTCTCTTCAACCCGTCGCTGTTCGATATCGCGCCCCAGGCGGCGGCGCCACTCCCGCTATCAACGCTTGCGGCGGCCGTACAGCGTCGATTCCCCGGCAGCAAGGTCGATGGTTTTGTCCTGGCGCAACACCCAGACAGCGCGCACGTCGCTTACATCAACTCCGGAACAGCGGTCTTTCTGAACGGCTACACCGGCGCAATCCTCGGCACGCGGCGCGGAACGACGCTGATCAACCAGATTCATCAGATGCACACGCACCTGCTGGCTGGCAAGGTTGGCAGAGTGGTCATGGACGCCTCCGGCATCGTCATGCTCTTTCTCGTCCTCTCCGGCGTGATTCTCTGGTGGAAGTACAAGAAGGTCTCGATCAAGTGGAACATCTCGCTGTTTCGCGCGATGTTCGACATCCATAACGCCACGGGGATTCTCAGCGCGGTCTTCTTGCTGCTCCTCTCGCTGACCTCCATCGGAATCGCGTTCGAGAATCCGATCGCTCGCTGGACGTACAAGGCCACCGGGACGAAACCGATCCCGCGCTCGCTGCCATCGACACCGCGCGAAGGCGCCACACCGATCGATCCGGATGAGGTGCTCCAGATCGCGAAGACGGCCGAGCCGGGAGCCGCGCCTCTCTCCATCGACTATCCCGAGGACAAGAACGATTCATACAACGTCCGCATGCGCTTCCCCGAGGATCGAACGCCGGGCGGTCGGTCGTGGGTGAGCATCGATCAGTACAGCGGGAAGGTGCTGGTCGCGCAGAATTCGCGCACCGCCCCGCTGGCTGTGCGCGCCTCGATGATGAACCGCCAGATCCACACCGGTGACGTGTTCGGAACCCCGTCACGAATCGTGATGTCCGCCTCCAGCCTGCTCGTAGTTCTGCAGGCGTTCAGCGGCGTGGTGATGTGGTGGAAGAGGAGGAAGCAGGGGACGAAACTGCCACGAGTATCGGGTACTGGGACGCCATGAGCGAAGGCCTGGAAGTTTGCACAGGAGAAACTCCGAAGCCGTACTTCGCCCAAGCAGGGACGTTGCGAATTTCGACCTCCGCCCTGACCGCACTCGGGCGAGGACGCCCTAGTGCCCGCGGTCGAGACGACCGCACTCCTTACGACGTGCATGCCTCGGAGCGCTGAGGAGTGCGGTCGTCTCGACCGCGGCCATCGGGGCGTCCCGCCTCGGTGGTTGGGTCGGGTGTGAGCTGTAATTGTTTGAAACAGGTCCAGCAGCTCGGCCAGACGTTGACCTGAATCGACTAAGAAGCGCGGTATTTCGCCAATCTACAGCCGCGGTTCTCTCCGACATCGCCAGCGATTCCTCGCCTTCGATTAAGATTCTGCCGCTTCGGAACGCCAAGTACGAGAGAGGTCATAGATGCGCCAACGATTTGTTTGCACCCTCGCGGTCATCCTTTCAATCGCAGCTTCACTTTTCGCTCAGCCGGCAAGAAAAGATGCGAAGGACGCCAAGGCATCTGCAGCGCCCGCCTCCAAAGAAAAAGAATCCAAGTACGGCGAGAAGACCTTCGCCGGACTCGAGCTTCGCGAGATCGGGCCTGCGCTTACCTCCGGGCGCATCATCGATCTTGCTGTCGATCCTCGCGATGCGCGCGTCTGGTTCGTCGCTACGGCGGGCGGTGGCGTGTGGAAGACGACGAATGGCGGGACGACGTTCAAGCCGGTGTTCGATGGCGAGAAGTCGTTTTCCATCGGCTGCGTGACCATCGATCCGCATGACTCGCTCGTGGTCTGGGTGGGGTCGGGGGAGAACAACAGCCAGCGCTCGGTATCGATGGGCGACGGCGTCTACAAGTCGGTCGATGGCGGAAAGAGCTGGAAGAACGTTGGGCTCGACAAGTCGGAGCACATCGGAAAGATCGTTGTCGATCCGCGCGATTCCAACGTCGTCTACGTCGCGGCGCAGGGGCCGCTTTGGGCGCCGGGCGGCGATCGCGGACTCTACAAAACGACCGATGGCGGTAAGACGTGGAATCGGGTGTTGAACATCAGCGAGAACACCGGCGTCAGCGACGTCGTGCTCGATCCGACCAACCCCGACATCCTCTTCGCCGCGGCGTACCAGCGGCGGCGTCACGTCTTCACGCTCATCGACGGCGGACCGGAGTCTTCGATCCAGAAGTCGACCGACGGCGGCAAGACCTGGACGAAGTTGAAGGACGGTCTGCCGAAAGAAGACATGGGGCGCATCGGCCTGGCGCTCGCGCCGCACAATCCGAAAGTTGTCTACGCCACGATCGAATCGACGCGTAAGGCGGGCGGCATCTTTGTCTCGAAGGACGTCGGATCGTCGTGGAAGAAGCAGAACGACTACAACGCCCAGGGGCAGTACTACGGCGAAATCTTCGTCGATCCGAACAACGACGACCGTATCTACTCCGCCGACGTCTGGGTGCGCGTCAGCGATGATGGCGGCAAGACGTGGCGCAAGATCGATGAGAAGTGGAAGCATCCCGACAACCACGTCGTCTGGATCGATCCAGCCAGCAGCGATCACCTCATCATCGGCTGCGACGGCGGTCTTTACGAGTCATTCGACCGCGCCGAGTCGTGGAGCTTCAAGGCCAATCTGCCGGTCACGCAGTTCTACCGCGTGAGCGCCGACGACGCGCTTCCTTTCTACAGCGTCTATGGCGGCACACAGGACAACTTCTCCCTCGGCGGGCCGGCGCGCACGACGGACGCGAAGGGCATCAGCAACGCCGACTGGTACGTGACGCAGGGGGGCGACGGCTTCCGCTCCGTCCCCGATCCAAAAGACTCGAACACGATCTACGCCGAGTCGCAGAACGGCGGTCTGGTGCGCTTCGACAAACGCACCGGCGAGATTCTCGACATCCAGCCGCAGCCGACAGGCACGATGGATCCGCTGCGCCTGAACTGGGACTCGCCGATCATCGTCAGCCCGCACGACAGCAACCGCCTCTACTTTGCCGCGCAGTATCTCTTCCGCAGCGATGACCGCGGCAACGAATGGAAGCCGATCAGCCCCGATCTCACCCGCCATATCAATCGCAACACGCTGCCGGTCATGGGACGCGTTTGGGGTGTCGATGCCGTGGCCAAGGGTGCGTCGACATCGTGGTACGGCAACATCGTCTCGCTGGCCGAGTCGCCATTGCAGGAGGGGCTGATCTACGTTGGCACCGATGATGGTCTGGTTCAGGTCACCGAGGATGGGGGGAAGAACTGGAGGAAAGTCGAGCACGTTGGCGGTGTGCCGGACATGACGTACGTCTCGTGTCTCGCAGCGTCGCAGCATGATGCGAACGTCGTCTACGCCGCGTTCGACAATCACAAGACGGGCGATTTCAAACCGTACCTGCTGAAGAGCAGCGACCGCGGGAAGACGTGGACATCGATCGCGAGCGATCTCCCCGCGCGCGGCATGACGTACGCGCTGGTCGAGGACCGCGTCGATCCGAAGCTTCTCTACGCGGGAACGGAGTACGGACTCTTCGTCTCGCAGAACGGCGGGTCGTCGTGGTTCCAGTTGAAAGGCAATTTCCCGACGGTGGCGGTGCGCGATCTCTGGTTTCAGAAGCGCCACGACGATCTCGTCATCGCCACGTTCGGCCGTGGATTCTGGGTGCTCGATGACGTCAGCCCGCTGCGCGCGATGACGCCGGCGATCGCCGCGAACGAAGCGACGCTCTTCCCGACGCGCGACGCCGATCTCTTCGTCGAGCGTGCGCAGTACGGACTGCCGGGCAAGTCGTTCCAGGGCGCAACGTTCTTCACCGCTCCAAACCCGCCGTTCGGCGCCGTCTTCACCTACTACCTGAAGGACGAGCTGAAGAGCCGCCGCAAGCAACGTCAGGAGGCGGAATCGAAGATCGACCAGGATAAGAGTAATGAGCCGGGGCATGCACCGCCGCCGTATCCGACGCTCGATCAATTGCGCGCTGAGGAGAGGGAGATCGAGCCGGCGGTCGTGATGATCGTGAGCGATGAAGAGGGGAACGTGATCCGCCGCGTGAACGGTCCGGCTAAAGCAGGCTTCCATCGCGTGGCCTGGGATCTTCGTTACCCGGCGCCGAACCCGATCGAGTTGAAGGAACCTGAGGCCGATGTCTTCTCGCCGCCGCCGGGCGGACCGCTCGTCGCGCCGGGCAAGTACACGGTTCGCGTCGCCAAGCGCATCGACGGTGTCGAGACCGTCCTCGGCGCGCCGCAGACTTTCAACGTCGTCCCGCTTTATCTATCGATCATGAAGGAGAGCGACCGCGCCGCCGTGCTCGACTTTCAGAAGAAGGCCGCAGCTCTGCAGCGCACGCTGATGGGCGCCGCCCGCGTCACGCAGGAGTCGCTGACACGAGTCCAGTACATCCGCCGGGCGTTGGACGAAATAGCTGGCCCCGATCCGAAACTCCTGGCGAAGGTGAACACGATCGACGCCTCCTTGCGCGACATCAACGACCAGCTCAACGGCGATCCGATCCTGCGACGCGCCAACGAGCCGTTTGCCCCGTCGCTGCTCGACCGCGTCAACACCGCCGTGAACGGCCTTACGACCACCGCGCCGCCCACTGCCACGCACCGCGAAGCACTCGCCATCGCCCAGCAGCAGACCGCCCCGCTCCTCGACCGCCTGCACAAACTGATCGAAGTCGATCTCGCGGATGTGGAGAAGCAGATGAACGCGCGCGGAGCGCCGTGGACGCCAGGGAGGATTCCGCAGTGATGTTGGTCAATGACTGAAAACCCGAGGCGGGACAGAAGGATTGACGTTGGCCGCTTTCAGCTCCGCGAGGCGCGCACGAACAACAATCCGCCCGAGATACATTCCTGGCCACACGAGAGCAAGCGGCGCGATCATTAGAACGCGTGCTCGGTTTTTCTGAATAGTCAAGGGTAGGGAAAAACGTTTCTGGCACACTCCTATGTGTGAGCAATGCTTCGTCACGCCTCCAAATAAATAAGACACTCCTGACCGCCTCAGATCTCGCTCGCCTGACCGAAGAGACGGTTCGCTTCCTTCAAGCAGAGTTCGATGGCCGAGCAACCACGTTGTTTCTGTACTCGAAACGAGGGTTACTCGTTCCCGTGGCATCCGCTGGCAGCAAACCACCAGACGCCGGCACCGAAGCCTATGCGCCAGGCGAAGACCTCGTTGGCCGCTGCGCGGCCGCCCTCGGTGACCAGACCTTTGGCGAACGGATTGTGACGCGTGAGCCTTTCGCGGAGACATCGCCGAAATTCCAGCGCATCTTTCAGACGCTTATCAAAGCCGATACGGAGATCGCTTACGTACCATTGAGCGGCCCCAACCGAACCTACGGCGTCCTTCGTTGTATCGCTGGCCGGTTCAATAACGAAGAGATCCGTTTCTCTAGGGAAGACTTGGATGGCCTTGATGAGTACGCACATCTGGTGAGCACCTCGATCTCCAGTCTTCGACGAAAAGTCGAACTGGACGTGCTCACTCGTGCGAGCAAGCTCCTTGCTGACCAGCCGCAGAACGTACGAAGGGTGTACGACCTGGTTACATCAGCGCTTGTGGCCGAATCGACCGAGTACGCCGCCTGCTCGATCCGTATTCGTGATCGGCGCGGTGATCTAGTCCTCGAGTCTCTCTCCGGCGCATCCGGAATGAACATGATTGAAAAGGAGCGCGCGACTAGGCGATCGGACGTCGGGCTAGCTGCGGAGGCTTTTAGTACGGGAAAGCCGGTCATTGTGAACGACGTGCAGCGCCGAGTCGACAGATTTCATGATCCGCGCTGGCTTCGCGAAAACCGCATCGTGACTGCTGCCGTTTTTCCGATCTATCTCGCGGACGACAACATTGGAGTTCTGGCTCTTTACCTTTGGTATCCATATGCCTTCTACCACTCGAAGCGCGAGTTTATCGAGAACCTCTGTCATCAAGTTGCGACAGCGACACGCGTCGTCCACCTCTCAGCCCGCCAGAGGCTGATTGAGCGGATGTCCGCGATCATTTCCTCGTCTGGTACCGCCGACAAACTGCTACAGACGATTCTCGATGCCGCGTGCGACTTGACGGCCGCTTGGCAGGGATATATTTCGCTGATTTCGCGTCGTGACGCCAACTTGCAACCGAAAGTGACGACTCGGCATTTATCGCCGGACGACATCCCCTCGATCGACGTTAATGGCAAGGGGCTGACCGCGATCGCCGTTCGCAACAAGGCATCCGTCCGGGTGGGCGACGTTAGACTCGACCCCGACTACGTTGACTTCAAAGGCCAAGCAGAAGGAAAAACGCGTTCTGAACTCGTGGTGCCACTACTCCACGAACATGTGCTCGGCGTGATCGCCCTCCAATCCGACCAAGTTGATGACTTTTCACAGACCGATCAGTTGCTTATCGAGACGCTATCCCAATACGCAACGCTTGTCTTCCAACGCGACCGTCTCTATGAAGGAACGAAGACGCTCGCCGAAATCGATTTTCCCCGCGCAAGCCGGGAGCGCGTAATGGGTGTGATTGCTAAGAGCGCTGTGCAACTCGTAGACGCTGACGCGGCGATTCTCAGGACGTATAACGGCGCAACGCGCGAGTTGATGCTTGAGACTTATCACCCCGACACCATGAACGCCGAGGACGTGCCCACAGCGATGCAGCGAGATGTAGGCGCCTGTTGGGATGCTCTCAGGATGAGAGACGTTCTCAAATTCGACGACCTTCCAAACAGCCCTCGTTTCCACAACCAAGACTTCGTCAAGAGCAACGGCTTCACAGACATGGCTTCGGTGCCGTTGCTGCTACCCGGCGAAGATCCCGAGAGCCCGACCGAGCTAGGCGTCATAAATGTGTTTTTCCGGACGCCTAGCCCGTTTTTTGACGTCGAAAGACAGCTATTAGGCGCTCTGGGCGTCTCTGCCTCGTACGCAATTCACGACCTGTTGATTATCGAAAGAGCGAGCAGAGCCCAGACCCTCGCCACGATTACAGCGCAGACCACCGCTGCATTGGATTTGTCGAGCAAGCTCGCTCATCAGGCTCTTAGACCTCTGCGTGACGCGCGTTTGGCCATGGAGTCCATCAGGCGGGCCGTCCGCAGGCAAGATCTGGTCGGCATACCTACGCCCCTGTCTAAGCTCGAAACACACATCGGAAGTCTGGAGTCTCTGATCGGCCAACTTGCGCCGAAGAACCCTATTGGTGACCGTGGTGGCGATCAGATTGAAGTTCTTTCCGAAGCCTTTCGCTTGATGCATACGAACCTTTTCGCCAGCAGCGGGCGGCCCCACCTGAATATTGGCGAGACCGAGTTGTGGGACGAGATCAAGTCGGCGTTGCGACGGGTTATTAACTTGGTTCGGCTTCCGCTCGCAGCAGCATATATCTCAAGCCACCGCGACTATAGCGCTCTTCGCAGGGTTGTCGCTACTCGAGGGAATAACCCCCCAGGAGTGGACACCGTAACGCTGCGATCGTCCGAGGAATTCGCGTGGCTCGCAAACCATACCCACGTCATCCTCCCTATCCATGAAGGCCACTTTGCATGGCTGGATCCGCAAAACGTGATCGGAACACCGGGCGCAGTACTCTACGGTCATGAAGTTACCGGCGGGAGGCTGATGATCGTCGTCCTCGGCACGGAAAGGGATCGAACGCTCGGGTTCGAGGATCTCGCCATGCTATACGACTCCGTCGCGGTGCAGATCTTCACCTATGTCGACAACGCGATGTTTGGAATCGAGCTCGATTTTCTCACGTCCGAAACCGGGCACCTCATGGGGCGGGCGATCGGTAAGGTAGAGAGTGGCACGAGAGCACTAAAACAGATCCTGCAATCGTCGGATGCTCCCGATCCGACACTCAAGGACCTTGCAAAGAGCGCCGTCGAAGACGGAGTGACTCGGCTCCAGCTCATCCGCAACAATTTCTACTGGTTCAGCGCGCAGCGGCGCTACCTAGACAACACAACTGGCGCTGCAGGGGAGAAGGTTGGCCGAGATCAGATCGACATTTGCTCGATGCTGCGGGAGATGCTGGCGATGTTTCGGCGCGAGGCAGCGGATCGCGGCTTGAAGCCTACACGTCTCGAGAGCCGGGAGCGAACTGCTGTCGTGAGCGGGCCGGAGGATCTACTGCGGCTGACATTCCTTAATATTTATGACAATGCCTTGAAGTTCGCATATGCAAACACGTTCATCGACATTCGGTTGTTTCGCGAGGGCGACAACTGCATTGTAATGTTCGTGAACCTTGGTGTTGGTGTAGCGAGAGACGAGCTCAAGACCGTATTTGAGCGGCTTCGCAGGTCCCGTTTTCGCGACCCTTCAAAACGGGTGGAAGGTCTTGGGCTCGGTCTGGCCTACTGCAGACGCGTGGTTGAAGAAATCTTCAAAGGGCACATTGATCTTGTCAGCCATGCGGCCGATACGCCGAGGGGCCCCCGCTTCGATGGGGACAACTGGTTAACGACTGTGACCGTTACAGTGCCTTTGCTGGACCCAGGTCGCAGAAAGGATCGTAAGACGTGACGCGATATCTGATGTTCTTTGACGATTACCCTCGGGCAACCGAAAATCAGCTCTTCATTTACACCCTCACGAAAGCTCTCGGAAGCACCGATATCGAGGTGCTTGAAGAGAAGACGATCTCCTACCTGGAAGCCTCTTTGAGGGTTCACGATTGCGTTGCAATCATTCTCGATGTCATGTCGGCGTTTCCGGAGGCTCCCGAGCATGAGGCCTTGGCTGGAATCGAGATACTCCGGCGCTGCCGCGCTGGCAGCTACGGCGTCTTCAATAGCCGAACGCTGATTTACATGCGTACTGCACGTGGTGAGCTTCACGTCAAAGAGCTGGCGTTCACGCGCGGTTGCACCGACTACTTCACTGCTGGATCGCAAGACGATAAGCTACTTGACATACTGGTCAAGCGGCTGGGGTGAGAATGCGGACGTCGAGGCGAGCATTGTGCCGACGCTGGCAAGGTGAGGAAAGGCGAGTCGCGGCGATCGTGGCCGACCTGCAAAGTAACAAGGCGGACTGGACTCGCAACCTTCTTGCCTCCGACGACGGAGAGCGCAGACCCCTGCCATTCGTTCATACATGCGGCCGGCCTAAACTAGAGACTGACGCTGGGCCTCGCGACCTCCGCGGGATTACTTTGAGAGATGTTGATCTTTCGGGAACGGAAGGCCTGGCGGATACCGTTCTCGATTACGCCACGTTTCATAATGTGCGACTGGATGCGGCGAGCTTCAATGGGGCATCGTTACGAGGTGTGATCTTCGAATCAGGCACTTCCTTGATTGGAATTCAGGCCCATTTCGTGTCGTTGGAGGGCGCGAGCTGCAAGGGGTTGGCGCTGTCGAAGGCCAAATTGCAAAACTCAAACTTGGCCAGGTGCGATTTTAGGAACTCGGATCTCCGTTCGAGCTTCTTCGTCGACTCGAACCTTTTCGGGTGCGATTTCCGGGGCGCCGATCTACGTAGTGCTCTCTTTGATCGAGTTCGGATTAACGAGGAAGGTCTGTTCGGCTTCATGTCCTTTCGACGAGCATGGACGAAGTTTGGAGGACGTCGGCAGGTGAGGCGGGAACTCGATCAAGCTACTAGCGCTCGTTTAGGTGACTACATCGAGCAGAGCACGCAAATTCGTGAGATGTGGCATGCGCGACCTCTTCAGGCGTTTTGTCGCTATCTGTTAAGCAATTTCGGGCGCTCGGCGACGCGCTTCGGTCTATCCACCCTGGGCGGATTTTGGCTAATGTTCGCCTTGCTTTACACGAGCTTTCCGCTTCCGACTATTCTGCGGGGTACCAGTCTCGGATCGGTGCTGCAACGCATGCCGCATCCAGAGTTCTCGGTCAATGGAGAGGTTCGGCCGTTGACGATTGCGGACTCCATGTATTTCAGCGCCACTACAATCACGACGCTAGGCTACGGCGACATCACGCCAGCAGACTCGGATAACCTGGCTCGATTTCTTGTGGGAGCGGAGGCCATCGCTGGCGTCGTCATCCTGGGCGTGTTCGTCGACAGGCTCATGCGTGATACGCCTAAGGATTGGGAGTAGGGCCAAGTGGCGAGTGTTGTGCATGCGACCTTCTCGACCTTCACGTTGCGTAGCGCACCAGTATTGACCGATTCGGGACCGCCTAGATACTTACCAGGATCTGTCATTAATATTGCCCGGATGTCAGCGCCAGCTCTCGCGCCCCTCGATACAGCACGTACAACGAGATCATCTGAATGACGTGGTAGACGTCATTGTGATTGAAGTGAACGAAGGGATCGATGTGGGAAGCCTGCACGGCGGCGGCCAGCGCTGCGATTGCGATTCCTGAAATGATCAGTGCGCACGCCCGTGGCGCGATCCGGTAGCGCACGATGCAAATCACCAGCGTCGCAATCATCATCGTTCCGTAGAAGACGATGATGTAGATGAACTCGTCGTGCGTGGTCATCCAGGCGAGGTAGATCACGAAGAGCAAGCTGGCGACGATGGTCAGCAGGCGTGCGATCCGTTGTGGGACGAGGGCTTGTGTCGTTCCGCAGAAGAGGAGCAGGCCGGCGGCGGCGAGTACGGCGGCGGTGATCTTCCAGAGAATCGTGAGCAGAAGCGGCGATAGCGATGGCTGGAAGGCGTGATAGGTGCCGCCTGTGAGGGAGCCGAGGCTGGATGCGAGGAAGGCGAGGCTCCAGAGCGAGCGGGCGCGGCTCGTGCCGCCGCGCAGGCGGATCCCGAATCCCAGGCTGAGAAGGCAGAGGAGGAGATCGGTGAACGCGGTCATCGGTTCGGCGATCATCGGATTCTCACGCGAAGACGCGAAGAGGTTTGCGGCGATGTCCTTCGCGGCTTCGCGGCTTCGCGTGAGCGTTTCACGCGCCGAACATATCGCGATAGTGCCGGTACCAATCGCTTTGAAAGCGTTCGTCCGGATCGTAGCGTCGCTTCATCGCGAGGAATTGCGCGAACTGCGGGTAGCAACTCTCCACCTGATCGCGCCGCGCGAAGCGGTGATAGGTCAGGTAGTAACTACCACCGCGGGCGATGGCCATGTCGATGAGTCTTCGGAATGCGTCGGCGGATGATTGCAAGCCGTCGACGGTGTGTTCGACGTGCAGATTGAAAATCACGCACGCGTAGGCCTCTTTCGCCCACACGAGAAACGACTCCTCATCCTTCTCGATCATGCGAATCGTGCCGTAGATGTTCGGAGTGTGATGCGCGAGGAAATCGGCGCGGACCTCGTCGATGAAATCGATCAGACACTGCCGAGGGACATAGACCTCGGTGATCATCTCGGTGGCGCGTGTGCCGGTTTGCGCGTCGACCGCGAGATGGTAGTCGTCGATGTAGAGGCCCGATTGGTGCGTGTCGGATGGATAGATCTGACCGCTCGTGCTCTGGTAGTACGTGCTGTAGACCTCGTAGACGCGGCGGCGATCGAAGTGCGCGAGCGCGATGAGCTCCTCCCAATCGCCTACGCCGAGCTCGCGCGCGGTTCCGATCGGAAGGTCGGTCGGGCGGTAGCAGGCGAAAACACCCTCTCTCATGAAGCCGGGCGATTTCTCATCGATCGAGAATTGGAAATCGCCGTAGAGATATCCGTCAGCAATTCTCTGCTCGATCGCCTCGACAATCCCTTCGATGTTGCGGATCTCGACGACGCGCTGTACGCGGCTTCGAGGACGGAGGCGAAGCGCGACACTGGTGATGACGCCGAAGAGACCATAGCCACCGATGGCGAGTGAGAAGAGCTCGCGATTCTCTTCGCGGCTGCAGCGGCGCGCTGCGCCCGCGTAGTCGATCAGCGTGAAGGCTTCGACGTCATTGATGATCGGCGGCCAGATCAGGCCGCGTCCGTGAACGTTGGACGCGAGGGCGCCGCCGATCGTGAGCCGGTCGGCGCCGGTCTGCTTCTGAACGATGCACCACGAAGGCTCGCTCCCTTCCTGCATCAACTCCAGTCCGCGCATCAACTCCGGCCACTGAATCCCCGCCTCGACCTCGGCCACTCCTCGCGCGACATCGAGTGCGACGATGCGATTGAGCGGGCGCATGTCGAGATGCACCGTCCCGGCGCCGAATTGCTGTCCGCCCATCGAGTGCCGGCCGCCGGAGATGGAGATCGATTTCTCATTGCGCGCGGCGTCAAGAACCGCAGCCTGCACCGCTTCCTGCGAAGCAACAGGGATCACGCGATCCACGTGCGTCTCGTTCAGTTGCGAGTGGATGTCGTTGAGGAGCACGGACGTCATGTTGCGCGAAAGTCGCGCTTGCCGTCGTTCCGTTCAGGTGGCGGAACGGTCACTGACTTGCGAAGATGGCGTTGCTCAGCTCCGAGGTTACCGCCGCGTCGTAGTAGTAGGGGTCGGAAGCGTTCGGGATGGCGCGCGTCCAGGTGGCGTTGATCCACTGGCCGCGAAGATCACCACCCACAGACACGGTGATCGTACCGGTCGTGGCCGGACTGGCGTGCACGGTCCCCAGAGTCTTCTCTCCCTCGCCGTCCGGCGCGCCGTTGCCGTAGAAGTCGATGACTGCGTCTTGCTGCGTGGTGGTGCTCAGTGGTGTGCTCTTGATCGAGAGAGTGATGAACGTCCGGTTCTGCACGGCATCGTAGGTCGCTGAGAGAAGTACCGGCGCGTTTGACGGTCCATCCTTGTCGTTGCCATCGACAGGTGAGACGCCATCCAGGCCCCAGTCGATGCCCAGGCCGCCGTTGTTCTTCATGGTGTTGCCGTGGATCTCGACGTGCGCTTTGCTGCGGGCCACAGCCACGCCCATGTCGCGATGATTTGAAATCGTGTTTCCTGTAATCGTGATGTCGCCGACACTTGGACCGAGGAAAATCCCGCTTGCTCCGTTGTTTTCAATGCGGTTGTGATCGAATTGTGCCACCCCATTCCACATCCAGACGCCGCTATTTCGGTTGTGACTGATCACGTTGTTCGAGACGAGAACGTTTGCGCCGCCGGCATTGAGACCGCGCAGATTCGGCCACGCGGTCGTACCCGTCGGATCGATGCCGATGTAATTGTTCGCCACAGCGCGACGGTCGGGACGAAACGCTTCCGGACAGCCAGCGCCGCCGCCGAACCACAATCCCTGATCCTCATCAAAATTGCCCAGAGCGAGACCTTCGATGACCGCTTCGCATCGCGAGACGATCCTCAATCCACGGCGGGCCAGCCGGCCATCAATGGCAATCTCTGGCCCGAGCGGATTCGTATCGCCTGTGAATGCTTTCTGCCGCAACCCTTCTACGCTGACGCGATCCGCGGTGATCGTGGGCAACGGCTCCACTGGCGTGATCGTGAACCATCCCTCCGCCGGCACAGGCGGCGGAATCTCGAAGACGATGCGGCACGGACCGGGAGTGCAGTTGGCGTTCGCCTGGACGATGGCATCGCGCAACGAGCCCGGGCCGTCGTCGGCGACCGTCGTGACGGCGTACCAACGATAGATGGGAACGGTGTTCTCCGTCTGGTCGTTGGCCGGCGTCTTGTCCGGTACGTCGCCCGTGGCGCGCATCGACAGGGTGGCCTTTCCTGCCAGCCGGTCTGCTGTCGTTTTCACCGTGACCGTGATCGTGTTCGGATTCTCCACAAGAGGCGAGATCGTACATACCGCAGTGGCGCCCGCGATCGAGCACGAAACTGGAGATGGTGCGTCGATCTTCTCGATCACGCCGTTCGTGACCGCGTAGTCGATGCGAACGTTCGGTGGTTTATTGCCGCGAACATTGTTGCCAACAAACGTCCAGAACTCCGCGTTCTGTCCGGGATCGATGCGTTCGAAGCGGGGCGACCGGTCGATCAGAACACCGAGATCCGCCTCCAGCTTCGTTGTGAGAATGACGGACGCCGAATTCGTGGAAGGGTTAGGGTCGGGCGTGTCGGAGGAGACCGTGAATGTCACGTTGTAGGTGGCGTCTACGAACGGCCCCTTGAAGTTCGCTTCCAGGTAGTACGCAAACGTATTCTTCTCAGGAGCGAAGACGGGAATGTCGCCGAGCGAGCAGCGGACGGGGCGTTGGGTATAGTCGCAAGGGCCATACACGCTGACGACGCGATCGAGAACCAGCTCCGGCGGAAAGTCGATCGTGAGGAAGCTGTTTCGTGCGACATCCGGACCGTGATTCACGACGGCCATCGACACCTGCAGGGGGTTCGCCGCGTACGCTTGCATGTCGACCTTCGCTGAGTCCGCGAACATGGTTGTGGCGAAGAGAGAACAGCCGAGGAAGAAGGTCGAGATCCGGGTCATGAGGGATACCTGCACGCACACTACGTACATCACTTCAGTAAAGTCAAGATAACTGTGTAAGTAACCGTTTGACGAGGACTCATCATCGGATGGCGGAGCGACGAATTCTGAAGCAGCTAAGATTGGACCACGAGCGCGCTCCCGTTGATCACCGATCCCACTCCCAACGTTCCGGAACGATTCCGCTCCGCCTTTCGCGCGTCGACGCTGGCCACGATCCAGCGTCAGGCAGGCAAGTTTCAGTTGCGCGGTGTGCTCTTCTTTCGTGGCGCGTCGACGGCGCATGTCATCGAGAGTGAGCGGCGAACGTTTCAGCCGGTCCTCGTGGTCGACTCGCGGAGTGTGATCTCGGCGCGTTGTGCGTGCGATCCCGGCATGAAGACGGATGATCTCTGCCGCCACCTCGCTGTCTTGCTCGCGCGAACCGCGGATGCGTCTGGCGCGCTGTCGTTCGAGCGATTCGAGACCAGCGTCTGGCGCGCGATCGGATTTGCGTCCTCGGCGGAAGGAAGAGCGATAGCGCTCGACGGCGAGAGCGATCCGCGCGAGTTGCTTCTTCGAAAGAGCGTGCTCACCGATCAGGAACAGGCGTTATTGAAACGCGGATCGGGAAGCGCGCGACTGCTGTGGGAGGCGTCGACATGGTATCGCTGGGCGCAATCAAGATTTGCTGATGACCCGATGGGCGACCGTGCTGTGATCGAATTGCGTGATGGATCGCTCATGCTCGGCGATGTCGCCGTGCCCACCGCTGCGGTCGAGCAAATCGTCACGAGCGGCGTCGCGTCGCGTTCCGGCTTCGAAGTCGCGCCACTGTCGCTGACGGCGTCGCTGCGCATCGAGCTGACAGAAGATCGCGCGTTGCGATTCGTTCCTGTTCTTCTGCGGGACGTTGACGAGGAAAACGTAGGTCGGACTCTCCAGTCCGACGGTCCTTCTCTCGCGGCGATGGAAAGTCGGACTGGAGAGTCCGACCTACGTAGGTCCATTTTCGTCCGCGCGGCTGTTTCACAATTCGGCCGTTTCTTTCTCCTCGATGGCGCCTTCGCTTCGCTCCGGCCGGCGACGCCAATGTTCGTCGAGCAGAACTTGCGCACGCAGGCATCGTTGTTCGAAGAGCGCCCGTCCTCCGGGATCGCTCTCGAGCGCGAGACGACAATTGCTGAGAGCGACGTCTTTGCGTTTCTCGAGCGTCACCGCGACGAGCTCGCAGCCATGCCGGCTGCGCTTGCGCCCGATTGCATCCGCAACGCAAGGCCTGTGCGTTTGGAGGGAGAAGTCACCTTCGACTTCAACGCGCCGCGCGGCAACGCGCTCGATGTCGATGTCGTCTTCGAGACCGGAGTTACCGCCGTGGAGATCGTCCGCGCACGCCGCGACGGCATCCGCGCGCTCAATCGCGGCGACGTCTGGATCGATGTGCGCGATCCGCAGTTCGACTGCCTCGATTCCGTTTCGATTGGCGACGACGGTCGGCTGATCGTGACGCCGCTCGACGTGCTGCGAATTCGGGGCACGCTGCGGGGACGGGCGGTCTTTCGAGGCGATGCATCGGGCCGCGACGTCTTTCGCATGTTCGATCAGCTTGATGTTTCGAGCGAGGCACCGTCGCCGTCCGCGCTGGGATTCGATCTTTACGCGTATCAACAGACTGGCTATCACTGGCTCTGGCTGCTGCACCACAACGGTTTCGGCGCTCTCCTCTGCGATGACATGGGCCTCGGCAAGACGCACCAGGCGATGGCGCTCATGCGCGCAGTGAAGACCGCGAATCCGCAGACGTCGATCCTCGTCGTTTGCCCGACTTCGGTACTCGATCACTGGCGCGACAAGCTGTCGCGCTATTTGCCCGGCCAGGAGGTCACGCTCACTTCCTACGGCCTGGTTCGCAGTCGTCTCGATCAATACCGGCAGACGCGCTTCGATCTCGTCGTGCTCGATGAAATGCAGATGATCAAGAACGCCGACACGGCGACGCATCAGGCGCTGGCGGCGCTCGACAAAGGCGTGGCCATCGGCCTGACCGGAACGCCGATCGAGAACCACGAAGGCGAGTTGCGGACGCTCCTCGATTTCGTCGTACCCGGCTATCTGCCCGGCAACCTCGATGATCGTGCCACGCTGCGCCGTCTGGCGCGGCCATTTGTTTTGCGGCGGACGAAAGGCCAGGTGCTGACCGAGCTTCCGCCGAAGATCGTCGACAAGCGCTACTGCGAAATGTCGGAGGCGCAGCGGTCACTCTACCGCGCGGTCATCGACTCCCGTGCAAAGCCGTTGCAGGCGCAGCTCCGCGCCGGTGCGACGATTTCGTACGTTCACGTTTTCGCCGCGCTCAACTACCTCAAGCAGATCTGCAATCATCCTGCATCGGCAGGCGGCGGATTCGACGGCGACGCACCATCAGCGAAGTGGGAGCTCTTCGTCGAGCTTCTCGATGAGTGCATGGCCAGTGGTCTGAAAGTCGTCGTCTTCAGCCACTACCTGCGGATGCTGGAGATGATCGAGCAGCACTTGCAACGTGAGTCCATCGGATTCGCTTCAATCAAAGGAAGCACGAAGGATCGCGGCGGAGAAACTGCGCGCTTCCGCGACGATGACAATTGCCGCGTTTTCACTGCCAGCCTCCGCGCCGGCGGCCTCGGCATCGATCTCACCAGCGCGTCCGTCGTCATTCACTACGACCGGTGGTGGAATCAGGCCCGCGAGGACCAGGCCACCGACCGCGTCCACCGCATCGGCCAGAACAAGGGCGTGCAGGTGATCAAGCTGATCACGCGCAACAGCGTGGAAGAAAAGATCGACGCTCTGATCGAGCGCAAGGGCCGCCTCGCCAACGACATCATCGTCGACGACGACCCCTCGTTCGTGAAGCAGTTCACGCCCGAGGAGTTGGAGGAGTTGCTGGGCGGGTGATGACCGAGGCTGAAAGTATCAGCCGTGCTGTACAGATTCTTTCTGTATTTTCGTACAGGTTCTTTCAGCCTTTCGAGGCTGATACTTTCAGCCTATCTATCACGGAGCGCATACGCTTCAAATTCAATGCTTTGCACGATTCCGTGGACCGGCGGCAAGGCGGCGAAGCAGCTCAACGACGGGTGGCGGTCATCCGTTCTGGCCGCCGGCGATCAATGAATTCGATCGCGGCTGCGATCACCGCCGGATCGCGCAGGATACGGCGGTGTCCGAGCTTGCGGGTGAGCATGAGGACGGCATCGGGCCAGGCGGCGGCAAGATCGCGGCCGAAGCGCGCCGGAACATCGGCGTCGTCTTCGTCGTGAATGACGAGCAGTGGTGCGCTCATCTGTGGCGCCAGGGCAGTGCCGCGCAGGTGTGACCAGTCGATACCGAATTGGCGCTCGATCGTCCGTTCCATCCGTTTCGCGAGATCGTCGGAGATGCCCAGCATCCGACCGAATGTCTCGGTGAAGAAGGCGAAGTCCTCCGGCGGCGAGAGATAAACGAGGCGCCCGTCGAATGCCGCGTCGCGGAGCGCGACCGTTGTTGCCGCCGCGCCGAACGAGTGCGCGACGATCGCCACCGGCTGCTCTGCGCCAATGAGCGCTTCGACGATGGCTGCGAATTCGATCAGGTTCGTCCGGCGTCCGGGCGAGTCGCCGTGAGCGGGGAAGTCGGGAGCGATGACCCGATAGCCTTCGCGCGCCAGAGACTCGGCCAGCGCTCCGAGTTGCGTCCCACGTCCTTCCCAGCCGTGGAGCAGAAGGATCGCCGGTCCGGCTCCCCAGCTTCGGAGGGTGATCGTGTGCGAAGCCACCAGACGCGATTCACAGTCCGCGCGTTGCCGGGACGCTGCCTCGCTTGGGGGCGATGGAACGCGCCGAGGAGTGAGGAAGAGGCGGGCGGCGAGGCGCTCCGCCAGCGAAGGAGTGATGACATCGAGCGCAGTGAGAGCAAGACCGGAGACCCGAATGGCCAATGGAACACGAACGTTCGTGCTTTTTTGCTGACGGCTCTTCTCCATATTCGGTTCTCCTCTGGAGTTTCTACTTGCGCGCGCCAGCCTGGCGTCCCCGCGAACTGCGAGGCGCTGCGTCATGCACTCGCGCCGACTCGATTAGCTGCTCGAATGATCGGAACGCGCGAACGCGCGCCGCCGGCATTCGCAGCAGCCGCGAGAAGTGGTGGTACGCCAGCAGAATCGAATAGAAGTCGTGAGCGAGCTGCTGCGCGTCGACATCGCTCCGGAACTGCCCTTCATCCACGGCGATGCGCACCGCCTGACTGAGCGTGGCCAGCCAGTCTTTTTGTGTCTCGACGAGATAGTCCCGCACCGGACCGGGCTGATCGTCGAATTCGCTGGCGGCGGCGATGAAGATGCAGCCTCCCGGCAACGAAGCCTTGCCGGACCAGTCGAACCAGTTCTCAAACAGCGCCCGTACCCTTGCCTCGCCCCTCGGCTTCCTCAACGCTGGCCCGACGACTTCGGCAATAAAGTGCGACACCGCGGAGCGCAGCACTTCGAGCTGCAGGTTCTCCTTCGATTCGAAGTGGGCAAACACTCCGCTCTTGGACATCCCAACGGTCCGGGCTAGGTCGCCGATGCTCACCGCTGCGAGTCCGGAAGTGCTGGCGGCGGCGACTGCGGCGTCGAGAACGGCTTCACGCGTCTGGCGGCCTTTGCTCACGGAGCAAGAATAGCACGATCGTTCGTTTTTGCAATTGCCGTCTCCTCGTAACGCCGGTCCACGTGATCGCGACGCGGTTCGCTTGATTCACGGCCACACTCGTCGTAACGTATTAGTTCCCATGAAAACGACGAGTTGGATTGCCGCGGCACTGACCGTAGGTCTCCTCATTCCTTCCTTGCATGCCGCGGCGCCGGCGGCTACTTACAAGTCCTCCGCTGCGTACGAGTGGCTCGACATCTCGCTGGAGGCGACGGCGCGCGAAGTCGAGCGTGACGGCGCGCGGCCCACCATCATTTCGCGCACGCTGGCGATTGCGCTGACGGCGATGTACGACGCGTGGGCTGCATATGACGACAAAGCCATCGGAACGCGGCTCGGCGCGAGCTTGCGCCGCCCGCCCTCGGAGCGGACGCAGGCGAACAAGGAGAAAGCGATCGCCTACGCGACGTATCGCGCGTTGATCGATGTCTATCCCGAAGATCGGAGTTGGATCGACGGGCAGATGCGGGGACGCGGATTCGATCCCGACGACATCTCGATGGACCGCACAACGCCGCAGGGCATCGGCAACGTGGCCGCCGCAGCGGTGGTCGCGTACCGGCATCACGACGGCGCGAATCAGCTCGGCGATGAAGTGGGATCGAGCGGCGTGCCGTATTCGGACTACACCTACTACGCGCCGGTGAACACGTCTACGAAACTCAATGATCCGAACCGGTGGCAGCCCATTCCGTTCGTCAACCCGAAGGGTGGGACCATCGCGCCCGGATTTCTCACGCCGCAGTGGTACCGCGTAAAGACGTTCGCGCTCGACCGCAGCGATCAGTTCCGGCCTCCCGTTCCTCCGCACGTCGATTCCGAGGAGTTGCGGAAGGAGGTGGACGAGAACATCGCCATGAACAACAGCCTGACGCCAACGCAGAAAGCGATGGTCGAGTTCATGCGCGACGGTCCGCGCTCGACCGGGCAGTCGGGGCATTGGCTGAAGTTCGCGCAGCTTGTTTCGAAGCGCGATCACAACGATCTCGATCGCGACGTGAAGCTCTTCTTTACCATTGGCAATGTGGCGATGGATGCATTCATCGCCTGCTGGGAAGCGAAACGCTTTTACGACACGTCGCGCCCCTGGACGCTCGTCCGCTATTACTACGCCGGCAAGACGATCGACGGGTGGGCTGGGCCGGGCAAGGGCGTCGTCAAGTTGCCCGCCGAGGAGTGGCATCCGTATTCGCCGTTCACGTTTGTGACGCCGCCATTTCCCGGCTACGTCTCCGGACACAGCACCGTCAGCGGCGCGTGCGCGAAAACGCTGGAGCTCTTCACCGGTAGCGATTTCTTCGGAGAGGTCGAGAAGCGCAAAGCGGGCGCGCTGACGGAAGCGGAGGCCGACTGCCTGGCCATGCAGGCTCGTGAAGGAAAGAACGCCGCCGCGGCGGATTGCGTCGTCGAGCTGCCGCTGCCGACATTCACGGCGACTGCAGAGTTGGCCGGTATTTCGCGCGTGCTGGGCGGCTATCACATCCAGGCCGACAACATCCAAGGTCTCGCACTTGGGCGGAAGGTTGCCCAGTTCGAATGGCCGCGCATCCGCGCCTACTTTGACGGCACGGCAAGTCCTGCAACGGAACACTGATGCCCGTTCTTCGCCGCGGTTGGCGCTGGCTTCTTCTCGCGGTGACGGCCATCGCCGCGTTCGCGCTCGTTGCTCTGCCAGCTTGGATCATCCAGCCATTCCGTCCGCAGTCGGCGCGCGGAGTCTCGATCTCGTATGCGCTGCGGACGATTTCGCCGATCGTCACGATTGTCACGCTTCTTGTTGTCGCGTGGCTGATCTTCACGCTCTGGCGAGGCGCGCGATGGTGGGGAAGAATCGGCATCGTCATCCTTCTTCTGTTAACGACCGTCAGCGCGTGGTTTGCGCGGCAGAATCATTTCGAATGGATGTTTCATCCGCTCGCGGGCGCCGCGTATGTGCACGCGGACGCAGCTTCGTTTGTCGACAACGCCGATCTCGTGATCGCCGTCGAACGCAACGGCGAAGCGGCGGCCTATCCGATCCGGCAGCTCGCCTATCACCATCTCGTTCAGGACGTCGTTGGTGGCGTACCGATTGTCGTCACTTATTGAACACTCTGCCACACCGGTCTGGTGTGGGAGACGACGATCGACGGGCGAACGCTGCACTTCCACCTCGCCGGGATCAACAACCAGAACTTCATCATGCGCGATGAGGAAACCGGCTCGTGGTGGCAGCAGATCACCGGCGAGGCGATCCAGGGTCCTCTGAAGGGACGTAAGCTCGTCCACGTAGCGCAGGATGAGATTGGATTCGCGCTCTGGAAACGGGAACACGCCACCGGCCGCGTGCTGCGCCCGGACCCGAAGATCGCCGCGGCCGGACTCTACGCGGGTGCCGATTGGGAAGCGCACATCGCGAAGATGCCGGTGGCGACGAATACGCACGACGCACGCCTGCAACCGCGCGAGCTCGTCGTCGGCGTGACGGTCGATGGGCGCTCGAAGGCATACACGATGTCTGACGTCAAGCAGCAGAATCCAATCATCGACACGATCGGCGCGGTTCCGATTGTGATCGCGGTCGCCGAGGATGGGCGTTCCGTGCGCGCGTTCCGGAGAGTGATCGCTGGGCGTGTTCTCGAGCTCTTCGCGAAACCTTCATCAACGCCAATCACGTTCGTCGACAGTGCGTCAGGAAGTGAATGGGACTTCGCGGGCCGCGCGATCGCCGGTCCGCTTGCTGGTCGTCAGCTCGACAAGATCGATGTTCTCAGCGACTACTGGTTCGACTGGCGGACGTATCACCCGGATACGGCGATCTTTCGGGTTGGGTTGAGGTGAGTTTCAAAGACAGACTTTCACGCGGGGACGCGGAGATGCGGAGGGAGAGGAGTTGCTGTTCTCCGCATCTCCGCGCCTCCGCGTGACAACGAGCTAGCGAGGCCCAGCCGGAGTCGCCCCAAGCAACTCCGCCACCTTCCCCGCATCGCCCGTCGGCAGCTTGCACTGCTGATTCGTGCAAATGTACGCTGTCGCCTTTCCGCGAATCGCTTTCTGCATTTTCGTGAACGGCGCGATTCGCGCGACATCGGCTCCCGATCGGAGGACCACTTTGTTCGGGACGAACGATGCGAAGACGGCGCGTTTCAGCGAGTGAATGTTGCCACCCGCCAGCACGATCTCGAATGATGGTCCGATGAGGAAATCGACGGCGCTCATGAGATGGGCGGATGCGGAGGGGATGACGTCGACTTCGCCCGCGCTCGTGCGCAGGAGATCGTTAGCGGCCTTGTCGAAGAACGGATCTCCCGTGATGCGGGCGATGCGCACCAGGTTCATGAGCTGCACGGAATTGCCTGATGGCAGCGATCCGTCGCTCGTTTCGCGGGGGCGGACGAGGAGCGTCTCAGCGTCGTTCGCAGTCATGTAGAAGCGGCCGTCGGAATCGCGAAAGCGGGATAGCGACTCTCGCTCCAGCGCGATGGCGCGATCGAGGTGCTGCGTATCGAACGTCGCTTCGTAGAGGTTCAGCAGGCCCCAGACGGCGAAGGCGTAATCATCGAGGTAGGCGGCGTGGCCGCGCTGATGCTGCACATGCTCGCCCTGCACGACAGCGGCGGCAGCTCGTTTCGCCGCGATCGCGTATGTCTCATCATCGAGAACCGCTGCGCCCGACGCCAGCGCTGCGATCATCAAGCCGTTCCAGTCGGTGAGGATCTTCTCGTCGCGCACGCCGCGCTCGTCGGAATCGCTCGCGCTGTAGAACGCGCCGCTCGGTGCGCGGAGATCGCGCAACACGTAGGTGAAGATCTCGCGCGCTGTACTCGCGTACTCGGGCTTGTGCGTGGCCTGATACGCCTCGAGATACGCCATGACCAGCATCGCCTGATCGCAGAGCATCTTCTCGTAATGCGGCTCGCGCCACGCGGCGTCGACGGAGTAGCGATGAAAGCCCGATCGCGTCTTGTCCCAGATTGCGCCCTGGCGCATCGCCCGCAACGTCGTCTCCACCATCTCCAGCGCATGCTTGTCGCCGCTGCGCCGCCAGTAGCGCAGCAGGAACATCAGCTGATGCCCAGCCGGAACTTTCGGCGGCGGAAGGAACCCTCCGTTGACGGCGTCGAAGCGCTCAGCAAGTTGCTGGTACGCGGTCTTCAGCATCGCGGCATCGGGTGCGCGTTCATTCTCCCCAGCTTCCGGCGCCAGCGACTGCATGACCATCGCCGCGGTCGATGCGATCTGCTCGGGATGCTCTTTCCACGACGTTCCTAGTCTCTCGATCAGGGACTGCAGTCGATCCCGCGGGATATACGACGCGGCAAAGAACGGCTTTCCGTCCGGTGTCAGAATCACATTCAGCGGCCAGCCCGGATCGGACATCAGCTTGCGGGCGATGGCCATGTAGGCGCTGTCGATATCCGGTCGTTCCTCGCGATCGACTTTGATGGCGATGAAGTGCTCGTTCATGGCCGCGCCGATCGCCTCGTTCGAAAACGACTCGGCCTCCATCACGTGACACCAGTGACAGGTCGAATAGCCGATCGAGAGGAAGATCAGTTTGTTCTGTTCGCGCGCGGCCTTCAGTGCGGCGTTGCCCCACGGATACCAATCGACCGGATTGGTAGCGTGCTGCAAGAGATAGCGCGAGGTTTCGCGAGCGAGGCGGTTCGTATGTTTTGGCGGCGACGCTGCGACTGCCGCGGTGATCGCTGAAGAAAAGGCAACCACAGAGACACAGAGAACACGGAGGATTCTCTGTGCTCTCTGTGTCTCTGTGGTGATCGACTCTTTCAAATTAACTCACTTCACCAGACCCGTACCCTGCACGATGCGATAGCTCTTATCCGCCGCCAATCCTTTGAACGTCTGCCGTTCGCCACTCGGCCAGATCACCGTCACGTCGGCATGCTTGTCGGCGCCCAGGCCTACGTGCTGCTCTTTTGGATTCGAGGTCAGGTAGCCGATCGTGCTGAAGACTTCGCGCCACATGCCTTTCTGGTGCGCGGTGTCGACGATGATCTTCGCGCCGATGGCATCGCGCGTTACGCCCTTCGAAGGGTCGCCGGTAAGGCGGATCTTGATCCAGTGATTGCCGTTGGTTTCGGAGTTGTTGCGGTAGAGGATCGCCGGTCCGTTGAAATTGTTGACCATCATGTCGAGATCGCCGTCGCCGTCGAAGTCGAATTGCGCGACGGCGCGTGCGTTGCCGAGGGGATCGGCTCCGCTCTGCGCCGAGTCTTCGATCAACATTCCGTTGCGGTTGACGAAGAACACCGGTGCTTCCTTCTCCGCGACCGGCACCACCGTCTGTCGTTGCGCGCCCGCTGCGTCGGTGAAATACGGATTGACGCTGGAGTAGACCGCGTACTCGTTCATGCCGTTGACCAGATAGAGATCGTCATCGCCGTCGTTGTCGAAGTCGAAGAACTCGGCGCCCCACGACCAGCCGGTCGACTTGTAGCCGCGGCCGATCGCGGTCGATTGCACATACGAACCTAGCTTCCCGTTCGCGGCCGACGACTCCCAGAGATCGTTGGCCTCGACCACGCGCATATTGGCCATCTTCTGAGGATTGAGTTTCAGCCGCGTCTTCGCGTCGGGGAGGACGTACTTCTCGTCCTTATTCATCGTGACGATGTTCGAGATGTAGACGTCGGGATAGCCGTCGCGGTTCAGATCGGCGATGCCGATGTTCATCGTGTAGCTAGGCTTGTCCGTGCCGAGCTTCGCGGAGACATCCTCGAACTTGCCCGTTCCTCCCAGATTGCGGTACCAGGAATTGCTGCCGAAGTCGTTGCCGCAGATGAGGTCTTCCCATCCGTCGCCGTCGAAGTCGAGATGGCCGACCGCCTGCGCCCAGCCTGGATTCTCCACGCCGCTGCCGGCGCTGACATCCTCGAAGACGAAGTTGCCCTTGTTGTGAAAGAGCTTGTCGGGAAGTGCGTTCGTGTTGCGGCGCGCGAACGTCGGCAGCTCGCCGTGAATGTAGTCGCCGAAGTAGCCGATATAGAGATCGAGCAGGCCGTCTTTGTCGTAGTCGAACGCCGTGGCCGGTCCGCCGACGAGTCCTTTTCCGCCGAGACCCGCACGCGCCGTGACGTCCTCGAACTTGGCGTGCCCGAGGTTCTTGTAGAGGCGGTGATCGTCATCGACGTAGGTGATGAAGATGTCCTCAAGCCCGTCGTTGTCGAAGTCGGCGATGATCGCCTGGCGCGGTTCGCCCGGCCGCCCGTCGGGGCGCTTCCACGCCAGACCTGCCGACTCCGTGACATCGGTGAAATGGCCCTTGCCGTCGTTGAGATAGAGCGCGTTGCCCGATCCGCTCAGCAGGAGCACGTCGATGTCGCCATCATTATCAATATCCTCGGCCGCGATGCCCGAGCCGCCGAACGCAGGCGGCACCGCCAGCACGAGCTTGTCGCCTTCCTTGACGGTGTAGCTGCGGATGAGACGCGCCAGCCAGTCCGACATGCGATGCTCGAAGTTGATGCCGCTCGATGCCGTGACGTCCGTGAAGTACTTGCCGCCTGTTTTCGCCGGAGGTGTTGATGCGGATGCGATCGTGACCGCGGTCTTCTTCTCCGGCGGCATCGACGCGTTCTTGTCGATCAGTCGTTGAATCTCCGTGACTCCTCGGGAGAGGTGCGTCCGATCGAGCCGGTCTTTCCCTTCCGCGGTCGCGATCTTTCCGGCCACGCGCAGGATGAGCGTTCCCATCTGCGCCCCTCCCTCGGTCAGCAACTCCGCCGCGAAGGGATCGGGCTCCAGCGTTCCTTTGTACTTCGGATCGCCCAGAACTTCTTTGAGGTAGAACCAGTGCAGGCCGGGATCGCGGAAGGCGTCGAGGTCGTATGCCTCGATGACGACTTGCTCCTTCTTCGGCAGCCGCGGGAAGTAGATGCAGTCTTCGTATTCGTTGAGCACGTGGGGCTCGTACAACTGCACGGCGTCATGAACGTCCTCGACGCGGATCAAAGCGTGGCCGCGCTTCTTCGCACGCTTCTCCGCTTCGAGCATCACGTCGCCCGTCCAGGCGATCATCGTCTCCGTGAACTGATCCTTGAATGCCTTCCCCTCGGCAGGATCGGTCGGCCACATATGCCGCGACATGTAGACCTGCACGTTGCGAAGGAAAACGGCCTGCGAGAGGTCGTTGTACTTCTCGTACGCCGCCAGTTTTTCGGCGACGATGGCGTTGATGGTGGCGAACTTCTGTGGCGCCGCCGCGCTGGCCACGTGCGCCGGTTTCGCCTCGGGCGCCACAGCCGGAGCGTGACCGACGACATCCGCCCATCCTGCTTTCAACTCTTTCGCGCCGAGGCGTTCGTGATTCGTAGCACGTGTGGCGTGATCGGCGTGCTGGAGCGCAGCGAGCGTGACGAGGTCGACCGATTCCTTGAACAGCTCGACCGCAGGGGCGTCGAGCGGAAGGATCTTCGTGCCGTCGACGAACGCATCCTGTTGCACGGCCAGAATCGCGCGCAGCGCATACGCAACTGATCCGTATTGCCGCCGGTCGCGCGCGGAGACCTCGGTGCGATGCGCATCATCAGGACGGACAACCCAATCGCCGCCCGCGGTAGCCACGTACGGCGCCGCAGCCTGCAGGATGGGACGAAGCGTATCGACATCGATCTGCGTCTTCCCGGCGCTCGCCGCCGTAGCACTCGCCTTCAGCCACAGATCGCGAATGAACTGCTTCTGCAGCGCGATCTTTTCCGCGCGCGCATCGAAGTCAAGCGGCGTCCCGTAGATGAAGTCCTCGAGCCTGCTCGCCGTCGCGTAGCACTTCGGATCGCGCACCGACTCGAGCTGATCGATCTCGTTGATGATGGTCGGAACCTGAGCGAGAAGGGCTGACGCCGAAAAGCAGATCGCAAGGATAGAGAGTTGAGCCATTCGCATAGGACGCTCCGCAAACGTGTCTGTTTCGGAAAGTGTACTCGGATGAGAAGCGTTCACGCGGAGGCGAGAACACCTCCACCCCTCCGCGGCTCCGCGTGAGACGTTCTCCCCTTCCTCTGCGGTGTCCTACGGCAGGATCGTCACCACCATCGAGACATCCTTCGTCGGGCAGGCACTCTTCGCGTGCATCGTGATCGTAGATTGGCCTGGCCCGTGCGTGCTGGTGTATTGCGCATAGCAGGGGATGCCGGTGGGGGCACTGCAAGCGCCCACCGGCGTGATGGCGTCACCCATGGAATCGTCGAAGGACCAGCTGGTGAGGCTGTCGCCGACCCGGTACTGGATCAAGCCCGTCTTGCCGGCGTGGATCGGACCGGTTGTATCGACGCTCATGGTGGCGTAGGGATCGACGGGAACAGTGCGCAGCGAACCCTGTTTCGTCAACGGGCAGCGATTGGGGTCGGCGAACTTGAACGTGCAACCGAAATCTGCAGTGCTGCAGCAGCTAGTCATCGAAAAGGCCTGGTATTGGATCGTGTTCGTCCCCTGCCCGGAGAGGATTTTGGCGCCCTTGTCTACGAACCACGTCACCTGCGTGCCCGGTGGCGGCGGTGTCGCCAGCGATAACGGCACTGTCGAACCGCTGCACACATCGCTGGGGGGCGGCGTGAATTCGGGGACCGGGTTGGGATAGACCGTCACCGACCGCGGAGTATCGAAGATCGGGTCACAGAGGAGAGTACCCCCCTGGATGCTCGTGATCGTGTAAGTCGTCGTCTGCGCCGGTTGGAGGCCGTACCGGGTGCCATAGGTGATCACGCCGTCGGACCACATGACGGTCGAGACCGAGACTAAGAGATTGACGAAATTGCCGCCGTCCGGCGTCCAATAGCACTGGCTGGAAAGCCGTACCCTCCACGACTCGGACGCCTGCACGGCGCCGGTGATCGTCATCGCACATCCATCGCCATCGTAGCCCCATGCGATCGTGTTCGTCCCCGGGGCCGTGAGAAGCTTCGTGGTCTGCATTTGATTCGTCTGGTAGCAACTGCCGTCGGTCCAGCACGCCCAGAACGGCGGCTTGCCGGTGAACTGCACGGTGACCGAATCGACGTAAGTGCAATTCTTCCCCCCGTTGCTGGTAATCCTCGCCGTCGGCAGGAGCGCAGGTACCACAGCCACGCCGGACGCCGAGCCCAGGCAGACGCTGTCCCAGAAACTGAGGATGCTGTAGTTGCCGGGGATCGTGAACGTACGGGCGATGGCGGTGTCTTTGGTCTCGAAGTGAACCCCGTCCGACCACACGCCCTGAAACGGCGGCGTGCCGGTGAAGGTGGCGTTCACGATCGCCGAGCCGCACGAGAGAGGGCCGGAACTGACGGTGGCTTTCGGGTTGTCGCAGGCGGGTTTCGGGACGATGGCGATGCTGCGCTCGGCCTCGCTCATGCAGGCGCCGCGCGTGAAGCGCACAGCCAGGCCGACGCTGCCGCTCGATCCTGCCGTGACCATCACTGCGTCGCCCGTCGCGGTCGCCGGCGTGCCATTCGTGATCGTCCACGAGGCCACCGCACCGGGCTGCGAACGTACGGACACCGAAAAGGCGGTTTCGGAGATGGCGGAATCCGGCCCGTCGATGGCCACCGGCGGATTGGAGCAGACACCGACCGTGTACGGCATCGAGGCGTGCGCGGTGGAACAGGCCGAGGCGTTGGCGGGACTCTTCCCGACGGCTCGTTGCCTCGATACCGGGGGCGGAGCGATGGACGTCGTTTTCATGACAGCGTCGATGACGAACTCGTTGCTGCCACTCGTCTGCGGCGTATACGTGTAGCTGCGCACGTCCGGTCCCAGTGTGACAGCGGTGCCGGAGTCGCTGGTGGAAACGGTCTGTTTTGCCGGCGAGCCGTTGTCGTACACCCATGCGACGATCAGCGGTTCGCCGGCATGCCCGGCCTGAATCGCACCAACGCGGATGGCGAACGGATCGTGCAAGGCAATGACGCCGCTGCCCTTCGACACACAAGTACCCGACGTCATCGTGACCGACGCCGACGCCGTCGCGCCCGTGCCAAGCGCGATTGTGATCCGGTCGCCCGAGGCGTCGCCGGCAATCTGCCCGCCAGTCACCGTCCACGCATAGCTCGCCCCGGGAACGGCCAGGACGCCCACCGTCGCCGTTCCAGACTTGCACGCCGTCGCTGGCACCAGCACGACCACTGCCGGCGAACAGTCCGCCGCGAGCCGCGCGGTTACGACGAGCGAAATGAGCGCGGCGCAGAGAAGGGGGGTCTTTCTGGACATTACCCCGCAGGATGTAGGAAATACGGAAGGGCGCGTGTGACAGGTGCTCGACCGCGACGTGATGGGCGCCACCCTACCTCTCGCGGATGCATCCGGCAAGTTTTACCGCGATGCTTTCCAAACTCGATGGTTTCGACTCTCAAGTCTTGAGTCTGGACCCAAGAAACTAAGGTCCGGACCCAAGAAACCAAGGTCCGGACCCTAGAAACTAAGGTCCGGACCCTAGAAACCAAGGTCCGGACTCAAGAAACGAAGGTCCCGACCCTAGAACTAAGGTCCGGACCCAAGAACTAAGGTCCGGACCCAAGAACTAAGGTCCGGACCCTGGAAACTAAGGTCCGGATCCAAGAACGAAGGTCCGGACCCAAGAAACTAAGGTCCGGACCCAAGAACGAAGGTCCCGACCCAAGAACTAAGGTCTGAGCCTGCCCCGGTTTCGTGGACGGGTTAGTAGTTGGGCGTCGGCGATGGTGAGTGCCGACGCGGGTTCGATGGTACATGCGAGGTAGACGGTTGCGAAAGCGGAGCAGTAAGTAAGAGGGTTT